>Ga0081539_10000418_pt1 | contig 90493 bp, 85 predicted proteins | sample TabmetS4T2R2_FD_71023 | JGI IMG/M metagenome (GOLD analysis project Ga0081539, IMG submission 71023) | Tabebuia heterophylla rhizosphere microbial communities from the University of Puerto Rico - S4T2R2 | ecosystem: Host-associated > Plants > Roots > Rhizosphere ...
GTAGCTGGGATAATGTTTTACAATTGCCGTTGCAGCTTTACTTAAAGGACTGTCAACAAAAACGGGAATATCCGGTAAACGTTTTTCCAAACTTAATTGATTAAGAATATAGAGCAACTCTTGTGTGCGACCAACACTAAAGGCAGGAATAATGAGCTTGCCTTTTTTGTTTATACAGGTTTTAAAAATAATATCCATCAAACAATCCGTTGCGTTGAACATTGCATCATGCAAACTGCTGCCGTATGTGCTTTCAAGAATTATATAATCCGATTGAGGAAAAGTTTGTGGTGGTTTTAATATCAAATCTCCGAAACGACCCACATCACCGCTGTATGTTATTTGTTCGGTGTCTCCGTTCTCTGTTATTCGCAAATGCACCGCAGCGCTGCCAACTATATGTCCTGCATCGGTAAATGAAATTTCTATACCTTCTTCAATCAGCAACCAATCGTTATAATGAACAATTGAAAATAATGGTATCGTTTTATAAACATCATCAATGTCATAAAAAGGTTCAGCCCAAACCTCTTCTTTGTGTTCACTTTCCTGTGCATTTTGTTGCTGAATATTTGCAGAATCTTTTAAAAGAATTATGGTGAGATCTCTTGTTGCAGCCGTGCAAAATATTTTTCCTTTAAATCCTTCCTTTACAAATTTTGGCAATAATCCTGAATGATCAATATGCGCATGCGTAAGCAAAACATAATTTACTTCATTCGCATTAAAACCAAACTCACGGTTAAGCGCATCTGTTTCGTTTCCCATGCCCTGAAACATGCCGCAATCCAACAATATTTTTGTTCCGTTGTTCAGGGTAAGTAAATGTTTTGAACCTGTTACTGTTCTTGCCGCTCCATGAAATGCGATTTTCATTCGGTTATTTTTATCTGCAATCTACACTGTGCTAAATGGGAAAATATTTGTAAGCGGATTCACCATAAGTTTCATTCGTCATAGTGAGAATAAAGGTTGTTTCTTCAGCCGCTCTCACGCTGTGTTTAACATGCGCATGCAGCGATAGCATTTGTCCTGCTTCTATTGTTTGTGCTTTATCTTCGGTTATTATTTCAAGATAGCCATTCAACACATGAAAACTTACAATGCTATCAATCGTTTGAGGTCTCATTTCAGCCCCTTCATGCATAATCACAAGCACAATGCGCATGCCTTGTGTTTTATACAGCGTAATGCCATTGCGGTCATTGCGCTGCCATGCAGGTTCATTACGCAATTGCTGAATACGCTCATAAATATCAATTTTAACGAGCGGCGCATCGAGTATGCGTTCACCTTCGGGGCGGTTAATTGTAGATTCGTTATATTTCTGTTCCATAACAAGAATGTTTAGAAATGAATCAATATGTGTTTCAATGGAAAAATCATACCAACTTGCAGTTAATGGCTTTAGTGTAGAATTTTTTCCATCATTTTTATTGTTATATGATTTTTTTGTAACGAGCTTTTGTTCTTTGTGGCATCGCCTGTTGTGTCACTCACTTGTACTTTTCTAACTTTATTGAGCAGGACCAACAATTAACATCTATCGCTGTTGTATAAGTCTAAAATTCGAATGCGTTTTTATCAAACAAAGAATGATTCATAAATTCCAACCTAACAAAAAATTTTGGGAACTATTATTGAAGCGATAATACAAAAACCGGTTATGCCAACTCACTGGAAAAACTTTGGGCGTGCAGCACTGTTAATGTTTCTTTTTGTTACTATTGATGTTTCTTTGAATGCCCAGCGACGAACAATGGTATTTGGTTATGTGCTTGATAGTTTAAAATACTCACCCATAAAAAACGCAACCGTTCTTAACACCAATTCAAACAAAACAACTACTACAAACGACAAAGGAGTCTTTGGTATTCCTGTTGGCATAAACGATGTGCTGTTTGTTACAGCAGATGGTTATCACTTTGATACTTTACGCTATACAATGCTAATGCGTGATACACTTTTTGTTTACATGAACACATTATCGCACATTTTACCCGGTGTAACTGTTACAGCGAAGGGATACACAAAATACCAGCTCGACAGCATCAGCAGAAGAGATGAATTTTTAGCTGCTGCAGGCGGAGAAAAAAAACCTGTTGCAACAAATGCAACATCTGGCGCAGGCATTGGTTTTGATCTTGATTTGTTGCTTAGCAAAAAAGAACGGAATAAAAGAAAAGCTTATAAACAATTCGATGCACACGAAAAAGAAATGTATATTAATTCCCGTTTCTCACGGCAGGTTGTACATGATTATACAGGCTTGACAGGCGATACATTAACCCGCTTTATGCGCCTCTACACACCAAGTTATGAGTGGTTACGCTCTCATCCGGCAGATGAGGATATCTTTTATTATCTCAACGATAAGTTGCAAGCGTTTTATAAAAGAAGAAATCAATAAGGTGAATGTGGATGTGTGAGATAACCAGTATTGCATGGTGAGTAGCCAATTAGCCAATCAACTAATTAACTAATTAACCAATCAACTAATTAACTAATTAACCAATCAACTAATTAACTAATTAACCAATCAACTAATTAACTAATTAACCAATTAACTAACTAACCAATCAACCAATCAACTAATTAACCAATCAACCAATCAACTAATTAACCAATCAACCAATCAACTAATTAACCAATCAACCAATCAACTAATTAACCAATCAACCAATCAACCAATTAACCAATTAACCAATTAACCAATCAACTAATTAACCCAAACACACTACAGCTCTTTTATTTTTATATTCTTAAAACAAACACCAGTATTGGCAACACTGCTGTGCGATGCCTGCAGGGCAATATGACCAGATTTTGCTGCACCGTAAGCAGGTATCGTTTTCCATTTGCCAGCCATTTTTTGCTGTTTCCATTTATCGGTCCATAATTCGTACTCCACTACTTTTTTACCATTCAGCCAATGTTCTACATGACCATTGTTCACAATAATAACTGTATGATTCCATTCGCCGGGTGCCTTTGTTGCATCAACACTTGGAGCCTGCATGGCATAGTTGGCTGCTGTTTTTTGATAGTCTTCAATTTTTTCGGGAAAACCTTTGTCGTCTATTAATTGATACTCGGGGCCGCTTTCATAAGTTTCATTGTTGTCTTCCGTTACGTGGTACATAATACCGCTGTTGCCTTGTGGTGAAATCTTCCAATCAATTTGAAGTTCAAAATTTTCGTACATATCGTTGGTGATAAGATCGGGGTTTTTATCGCCCGAAGGTTTTTCACTGCACAATATTCCTTTGCTTACTTTCCATGAAGAGCCTTGAAGATTTTTAAATATTCTCCAGTTAGTTAAATCTTTGCCGTTAAACAATAATTTCCAACCTTCCGTTTTTTCAGCGTTGGTTAGTTGATTGTCGGTAGTGTCTTTCATATTCCACGATTTTAAATGAAATGGTACAGCAAGTGAGTTTAAACTTAAAGTTGTAAAAACAATGCTAAGTGCAATCAAAATGTTTTTCTTCATAAGAGGTTATTTGCGGTTGAAGATAAGAAATTTAAAAACAAAGTTTTGCCACAAGCTTCCATTAGGTGAGGTAGTGTTCTAATTTTATAATTCACAATGATGACTGATTTGAATTATTGATTCATCATTGACCTTCACAGTTGCTGAATAATGTTTGGAAAGTACAAGAGTGCCCCGATGCAGCGCACAAGTCAAACTCGGGGTCAGTGACGACGCAACAGGTGATGCCATGAAAAACAAAAGCCGGGTACATAAAAAATGAAACTATTTTTGAGAGAGAATATCATCGTATAAGCACTGTTGTTCCTTTTTGAAAAACTTTTTTGCCTGTTTCAACATCGGTGTATTCGAGCATCCATACATAAACACCCGATGCCTGTGCACGTCCGTTAAAGGTTCCATCCCATTTGTGTGTCCAGTCTTTTGTTTCGAATAATTGCTGACCATATTTATTAAACACACGGAACTGAAGGCTGGATGCCTTGTATGCATTAATAGGATAGAGATAATCGTTTTTGCCATCGCCATTTGGGGTGAAAGCGCTGGGCACGGCGATGTAACAATTGTTTACGACTTTTATATACTTCATTGCCGTGTCGTAACAAGACTTATTGCTCTCTACGATAAGACGAACAGGAAACACTCTTTCTTTTTCTGTGGTTGAATAAATCTGTGGAGGCGGATTCTTCTGGTCGCTTGTATAACCATTTCCAAACAACCAATTCCATGCTATGATTGTTCCGGCACTTGTGTCCTTAAAGTATGCCAAATCATTGGGGCAATAAAAATCAGGACCCGTAAAATTCGCTTCTAAAGAATCGTGATTGAGATGAAAATTTTGACGAGACGTATCAGTGCAAAAACCATTTGTTACTATTAGTTGTGCGCTTTTATCTCCAAAAGTATAGTACGTGATCACAGGATTTTGCTGCGTACTTGTTTGAGCAGAATCGAATGTCCATAGCCATTGTGTAATGCTGCTTCCGCCGTTGTTGAAGTAATGAATTTCGTCGCTGCGGCAACCCTCTATAATGTTATAAGTGAAATCCGCAGATACAGTATCTTTCACACTAAAACTAATTGTTGAACCTGCAGGAGTTTCTTCATTACATTCATCAATAATTGAATTGCCATCACTTCCTGTATTTAACTGTATGGTGTAAACACCATCGTGTACAACGGGTGAAGCCAGATGAATATCTATTACTTTGCTTAAACCATTAACACATGAATTTCCGTTTGCGCTTGCAACTGTTACCGGATAAGGACCTGTTATTTTAAAATCAGAACCATCAATTGTTTTGCATTGCATGTTCTTCGTGAAATGCAATTGCAAAATCTGCGGTGCACATGCCACAGGAATAAGACTATCCATTGGTGTCGGTTGTAGTCCGTAAAGTTTAAAGTTGATAGAACTCCCATTGGGTACAGGATTATCGCAATTATCCAGTAAAGTATTGCCATCGCTTCCGGTTTGTACAACAAGATTATAATCGCCGGGAGGCAATGGGGATTGAAGATTTATTACGATGGAATCCATATCGAAACTGCTGTCGCAACCAACACCGGTAACAGAGGTAATCTTAAATGACGTAGATGGTATAGTAAATTCACTTCCTGTTGAAGATAAACTTGAACATTTTATTCTCTTGTTCATTTTAAGATACAATTGTGTACGGTCGCAACTTGCATCAACATACAACATGCCCGGTGTTAGCGGATCTGTAATACTTGCCGTACCGCCCGTGAAATAAAGTTTATATCCACTTTGATTAGCACCCGAAAAATGACTCACCATTAAAAGATATGTATGACCTTGCTGCAACTCGGGTGGTTTGGAAAACGTAGAGGCGTCGTTGAAAGGAGGATTTCCACCAAGTTCCGGTGGATTGGATGCGCACTCAAAACTATTTGCAGCATCTGTTGAAGTACCTGTAATTCCTGTATAACCCCTCGCACTTTCAAGAGAACTATTACCGGACCAATTTCCTACAACTGCCAATGAAGAATTAAAATAAACATCGCTTGGATTAACCCCGGTAATATCAAAAACCTGCCAATCATAATCATCATTCAAATCTTCTGGCTGAATTTTGAATTCCAATGTTCCGGAGGCATAGCAGGTAAACCTGTACCAAAACGGATTTACATCTGCATAATTAGCACCACTGCATCCCGGAACAGATAAACTATGGCCTGTACAACCGGGAACACTGCCCTGTGTAAAAGTATCTAAACCACAAACAGGGAAAGCTGTAGGTGGCGTTTGCCCGAGAGTGGAACATCCGTTTTGAGCAATTACAGTTTTGGTAATTAAGAATAAGGGCAATATGAATAAATATTTCAAACGATGCATTTTAAATTACGCTTCCTAAGATTCCCAAAGCTATTAGAACGCTGCAATGCTACATGTTATTTTTGATGTAACAAATGAAAACTGATATATGCGGTTTTTGTATCGGCGATCTGAATTAAAATTGTATTAAGAATAGATATTGATTTAATCGTTCACCAAACGCAAAAAAGTTTAGGTTATAAGACAAGCTATCATGAGAGGTGAATATGCAATATGCATTGAAGTGTTTTCAAAAGAAATCTTTTACACTACCAAATTTTTATTTACTGAATGTGTGTAATAAGAAGGGAAAAAGCCAATTTAGTCTTCATACAAACCCATTCGCATTTCTATCAAATGCTTTTTAAATCCTGCTTTTTCATAAGCTTTAATTGCGGCAACATTATCGTTATAAACATCCAACCTCATTTCAGTAATGTTTTGTGCAAGAGCCCACTGTTTAAGTGCTTCTATAATTTTTTGATTAACTCCTTTTCCTCTATGTGCAGGTGCAACAAACATAAAACCTAAATAAGCATGTTGCTTATGAACGAGGTATGGCTTAGCGTTTTCAATACGTGCATAACCTGAGCCGACGATTTCATTATTCAATGTTGCTACAACAACTTCAATGTGCGAAGCTTCAATCATTTCCGTAATATTGTAGTAATGAATATGTCCGCTCTTTAAAGTTTTATCAAACGGACGCTCCGTATTGATAATACCTTGTTCGAAATGAAGAAGCATATCAAGATCATCCAAAGTTGCTTTTCTTATAATTATTTCATTCATCATATATAATTGTTTTTGCAAAACTATGTGCATTGAAGGATTTAAGATAACAATGAGATTGTTCAATGAAATTCGAGGTTCACTTTTTTGACAAAGCGAATAAGAAAACTATATTTGGTAATTGCCACTGTTATGTTGAAGAGAATACTTATTGCGGTTGTACCATTTTTATTGTTTGCTTTTTGTTCTTTAGCGCAAGTACCTTCGCCGCTGGTTTTTAGCAGGCTTACAAAGAAAGAAGGTCTTTCGTCTAATACAACTTTTCGAGTAGCACAGGACAAACAAGGTTTTTTGTGGATCGCCACACAAAACGGATTGCAACGCTATGATGGAGCTCGCTTTCTTACTTTCCGCCATATTCCCGGAAATTCTTCCTCTATTCCGGAGAACAATGTAAACCGGCTATTCATTGACAGCAAGGAACGTTTATGGGTATTGTTCGATAAGCACATTGGTATCTTCAATACTTCTCGTTTCAATTTTAGCGAAGCAAAGCTTGATACTCCGGTTGTGCTGATAAAAAAGATACAGGAAGATTTGCAAGGCAGAATTATTTTGTTTGTGGACAGCAAGATGCTTATTTATAATGAAGAACAACATTCGTTCAGTGCTTCGTATCCTTTGCCTGCTCCTCCATCCAGTTATACAATCGCTGATCTGGCGATTGATTCTTCTACCGGTTTATACTGGTTTACAGGAAAACAAGGATCGCTTTTATATAATCCCAAAACGAAACAATTTAATTCTAATGAACAAAACAATATTCATGATTGGATGCTCGATAGTCTTTGTTCTGTTAAATATGCCCGCTATCCTTTCATCGCCAAGGATAGTACATGGTGGATGGTGAGTTGGGTACCTTTCAGCGCTTCCCCTCCGGTTTTATACCGTTTCGATAAAAAACAAAATCAATTGCAGCGGTTTGAAAAAATAAGGGCGTATAAAGCAGACAGTTACTACGAAATATGGAACATTTTTCAACAGAGTAATGGCACCATCTGGGTTTATGGTATGGGCTTATTAGCATATTATACTTCTGATGAAAAAAAATTTGTTCACATCAAGAGCGATCCCTTTCAGCAGAACGGAATTGATTACGACTATGTAAGTCATTTATATGAGGACAAAGAAAAAAACGTTTGGGTTTGTACAAATAATGGGTTATATCGTTTCAATGTTGAAGCACAGGTATTTCAAAGTATTTCCAATAAACGGTTCAATGATACGGCAACGGTTCCAAACGCTGTATCGTCTATTGTTCACACACAGAAAAATGGCATTTGGGTAAGCACGTGGGGCGCAGGCATATTTTCCTACAATGAACAAATGCAACCTATTCCAAATCCTGTAACAGCAGCGGGCCCAAGCAATAAAGGTTTACATGCGAGCTACATGGTACAAAGACGTAATGGTGAAGTATGGATAGGAACACAAACAGGAGAATTAAATATTTATGATGCAGGAAGCGACAAATATTTTTCTATATCACCACCTTTATTAAAAGGAGAAATTATAACACAGCTGCTTGAAGATTATAAGGACAATGTATGGATTGGAACAAGTTCCGGTGCCTTAGTTAAATGTGAAAATGGTAATTGGAAAGATGAGGGTCGCTCCTTTAAAAAGATTCCTTTAAAAGCTGACGATATAATGAAATTATATGAAGATAAAAGTCATCACTTGTGGATATGCACAGCAACAAATGGTGTGTACGAAATGGACAGTCGCAGCAATCGTATACTAAGGCAATTCAAAGAGAGTGCAGATAATAATAAAGGATTGCTAAATGATGGCGCTACCGATATTGTGCAATACAACGACAGTATTTTTTTAATTGCCAGCGATGGATTATGTATTTTCAATAACAAAAGAAACACTTTCAGATATCTTACAGCAGCCGATGGCTTACCTGCTGAACACATTACCTGTATTACTGTAGATAAACAAAAACGTTTATGGCTGGCTTTGGATGGAGGATTATGCAAAGTAAATATTGATAGCAAGCTCTATGTTACTTATGATGCAAGCGATGGAATAATAAACGATATTTTTCAAGTATCATCAGCCACAATTTTGCGGGATGGAAGAATTGCAATCGGAACGCCGCATGACTTTATGGTTTTCGATCCCGAAAAAACAATTGACAGGAAAGAAGTACCTTCTGTGAATATCACCGGCTTTGTTCTGGGTACAAAAAACCTTTCTGTTGATTCGCTTCAAAAATTGGATAACATAAAATTATCTTTTGATAACACTTTCGTCAATATTGAATTGAGCACACTCACTTTTCAACAACAATATTATGTTAATTACATGCTGGAAGGGCTCGATAAAACATGGAAAACGGTAAGCAATAATGAAATCACTTATCAATATCTGCCACCCGGCAATTATACACTAAAGCTCAAAAGCGGGAATGGCGAAGGAGCGGAAAGTAAAGTAACTACGCTTCACATAGAAGTGGCTCCTCCCTATTGGCAAACATGGTGGTTTTACAGTATAATCGCGCTCATAATTGGAGCAATGTTATTTTGGATAGATCATCAACGTATTAAACGCAAAACAGCTATTCTGAAAATGAGGAGTGACATTGCTGATGATTTACATCACGACATAAATAAAGCACTTAATCATATTACACTCCTAAGTGAAATGGCAAAGATGAAGGCAGATAAAGATTTGGAAAAATCAAAAGAATTTATTGAACAGATTCATTCCAAAAGTGAAAGCATGACATTAGCAATGGATGATATTTTGTGGAGCATCAACCCTGATAACGACAGTATGAAAAATTTTATTCTGCGTTATAGAGAATATATTGATGGATTGAAAAACCGCTATAATGCACAGATAGATATATTGGTTGATAAGAAAGCGGAGAATCTTCAACTCAAAATGAAAACACGTAATGACGTATTTTTTCTCTTTAAAAATGTTCTTACAAATGTGGTAAAAACAGATGCTTTAAATTGTCGAATATATATCACTTATGAAAAACCAAATCTTATCTATATATTGGAAGTTGATACCACTAAAGCAACTATAAAGCAGTTAAATAATTTACCCGAATGGAATGAGCTAACAAATAAACTGGATGCATTAAATGCAACACTTGATTTTAAAGATTACAAAACAAATGCAATATTTCAGTTAACTATACCATTTAAAAAAGACGAATTACTGTAGTGAATGTTATATATATACAAATGGCTTGTGTCTTGATACACGAAGTATAAATGAGAAATGACGACCCGTTAGAAAGTTCTTTGTTCTGCAAGCATAGAAACAAGGAAAAAAAGAAGATGGTAAAAGATAACAAACTTTATTTGTGTTCATTTGATAAGTTGCCTAAATTTATAATTAGAAAAGAAACCCTTGCTTCATAGTCCAGAAAAATAATGTCTAACCGGAAAACAGAGTAACAGAAATCTCGAACGATGAGCAAGACTGTTAATTTATGAAACAACTGTTAGCATCTTTTTTATAGAATTTCATCTTATGTCCCGGTAATTTTCTCAAAAAAAAATTGGAAATTAAAATCCAAGTAAAACCAAGCGGCACATTTTGTGCAGCATTTCCGCCCAAATGTGAATCTGTTGAATATATAACCTTGTCTGCATATAGATCATAAAAATTTGTTGCTTTCTAAACAATTTGAAATATGAAAAATTTTCCGAAGTACCCCCTCTTATTAGCCGTAGCTGGTGCCGCAGTCGTATTTCTTTCATGGAATCAGTTAGGGCACAACATCGCAACTCAACACTCCATAAAAAACACCGAGTGGCAAAGCAATGACTTCCTCCGTTCTTTAAACGAAAACGATTTTATTGCATTTAACGCAGAACATTATTGGGACAATTATTACGAGCACAATCGAAATGCACCACCGGCAGAAGATGTTCTTGTTCAAAGGATTCCGGGCGACAATGATCATTTGCTCGTAATGGCGTATTATTCTAAAGACCGTTATTCAGGACAGTTTGTGATAATTAATTCCGGAGGATCACAACTTATCTTTCGCGACGACGGTACAGGTGATGATAAAATAGGCGGTGATGGTTTGTTTACTGCAAAGATTGCGGTTAATGTAAATGAATTCAAACAAAGAGCCATACGCATGAATGAAGAAATGAAAGCATCCGGTCATAAACCACTTCGTTTTGTTAACCGCTCCATGATTATTGATCCCGATAAATCAGAAAATTTTGATGTCACAGCTTTAGATGGCAATCGCGCTGTCTCTATTGCCGGTCTTGAATCAGAAGAAGTAAATTCAACCAATAATCTCTTGGATTCAGTTAGAGCAAATTGCATATTTCTTACCAATTTAAAAGTTGTCGAAGATCCATCACGCACTTGGAATTCCTGCACACAAACAGGAAATATAGACGGAGCGTGGACATTTAAAACATTGATGAGAGAACTTGCATCACCCGATCCGCAACACAAAGCGTCGGATGCAGACCTTTCGGATTTTGTAAAAGGTTGGTTTACCAACTGGAAAAGCAACAAAACAATTAACGGAGACGCTGTTCCTGCACGACCTCTTGTTAATGACAAGATACTTAAGTCCTGGCTCGATAAAAGCAGAGCGAACGGCTCACCGCAGGGGCAGTTAGACATGAAGTTTGCTCCTTTTAAATTAATAGCCATTCTTAACCGTTTTGATTTAAGAGAAATATTTGCCGGAATACCCGGAGGTCAGGTAAGATTTATTTTTAGTCTTATAGACACCACATGCACTAAAGCAGAAAACTTTACAATGATTATTGAATATGATGTTAATAAACCAAATGTATGCGACTCACTGATGGCTTGGGCACAACAATGGTTCAATTTAAAAAATTTAAAATTGGGGACAGAAGCATACAACAGTGCATTGCAAAAACTAACTGATCAGGTTACTTTATGTGGCACCAATACAAGAAGAGTAAACCAAAGCTCTCTTAGTAAAATAAGAACAAATGACAGAGCTTTATCACCCACCCCGGTAACGGCAGAGTTCAGAGAATTTGCATTAGGCAAAGGGCTACTGAGAGAAAATACCGTTGCCGATGTACCGGCAGATAAGTATAATGCACAGGTTGATAACACAGATGTTGAAATAATGGCCAAATGGGTAAACGATAATCACCAAGCTATTGTTGATAGTCAGATAAGCGTGCCCGGAACAATTGACGGTGTTCCTTTTTTAGCCGGCAGAGCAACAATTAAAGGTGACCGTGTTGGAGACCCCGAACAAATACATGTGTTTCATTGGAATGGAACAAAGGAAGACGGTCCTGCTTTTATAAAAAATAGCGCTGCACGGCACAATTTTTCATTAAATACATGCACCGGTTGTCATGCAGGTGAAACTCAAACCAATATAAGCCATGTAACTCCTGTCTTTTTTGGAAAAGAAGCAACGCTCTCCGGTTTTTTGACAGGCAGACCAAGGAGCGGAGCTTATGACTTTGATGGTGATCCTGATAATGACAGCTTAATGGTTGAAGATCCGGCACTACGACCCTCTCCGAATCCCAAAGTGCGCATGTTTAATGATATTTTACGAAGAGCAAAAGATTTAAAACAGTTTGTAAATCATAATTGTGGCAGTCTTTTGCAAATAAGAGATGCACTCTTGTTTAAACCTGTTGCACAAGTTCATTGATTAGTACACAAACATCTTAGTTTGCTATATTATGAATTCGAAAAAGGTTCCGTATCAATCACCGGAGCCTTTTTTATGAGTATGTTTTTAATTACTATTGTAAAAGGATTTGTTCATTAGTTAATCAAAATAATAAGATTTCATAATGAGAAGATTTCTTTTTTGCACTGTTGCAGTGTTTTCTTTTTCTATTTCAAATGCACAAAACATCCAAAACAACCCAGGCTCCAATCACGGAAATAAGTTTGAACAGCTCGGGACAATTCTTACTACACCGAATGAATATCGTACAGCGAGCGGTGCGCCTGGGCCCAGGTACTGGCAACAAAAATGCGATTACGATATTAAGTGCTCGCTTGATGAAAAGAAATTGAAATTAACGGGGAGTGAGAAAATTACCTACTACAACAACTCACCTGATGCCCTTAGTTATTTATGGTTGCAGTTGGATGAGAACGAACATAGTACCGTAAATAATGCGAACTATCAAGATGCAAGCCGCATGGCGCCAGAGGTGAATATAACAACGCTTGATAATTTGGAAGAACAAAAAGCTGACAACGGTTTCGGCGATAAAATAACAAAGCTCACGGATGCTTCAGGCAAGCCATTGCAATACACCATCAATAAAACAATGATGCGCGTTGAATTACCTGCACCACTAAAATCGGGTGAGCAATTTATTTTCAACATTGATTGGAGTTATAAAATTCCCGACCGTTTTAAAGAAGGTGGTCGCGGTGGTTACGAATATTTTCCTGAAGATGGCAATTATCTTTTTACAATGTCTCAATGGTATCCCCGTTTGTGTGTGTACAGCGATTTTCAGGGCTGGCAAAATCATCAGTTTACAGGCACCGGAGAGTTCGCATTAACGTTTGGAGATTTTACAGTGCAAATGACTGTACCCGCAGATCATGTAGTAGGAGCAACAGGTGAATGTCAGAATTATGAACAAACACTCGATGCAAAACATTTTGCTCGCTGGCAGCAAGCGCAAACTTCTAAAGAGCCTATACAAATATTTACGCTTGATGAAGCTAAAGCTGCGGAGAAACAAAAGAGCACTTCAACAAAAACTTGGATATTCAAGGCAAATAATGTTCGCGATTTTGCCTGGACATCTTCACGAAAATTTATCTGGGATGCGATGCCTGCATATGTTGAAGGAAAGAAAATTATGTGCATGAGTTATTATGGAAAAGAAGCTTATGGTTTGTACAGCAAATTTTCTACAAAGATTGTTGCGCATACTGTAAAAACATATTCTCATTTTACATTTCCATATCCATACCCTGTTGCACAAAGTGTAGAAGCTGCCAACGGCATGGAGTACCCGATGATTTGTTTCAATTATGGTCGTACAGATAAAGATGGCACCTACAGTGAAGCAACAAAGAATGGAATGATTGGCGTTATTATTCATGAAGTGGGTCATAACTTTTTTCCCATGATTGTTAACAGCGATGAGCGTCAATGGACATGGATGGATGAGGGTTTAAATTCTTTTCTTCAATACTTAACGGAAGAATTGTATGATAACAAATTTCCTTCGCGGCGTGGACCTGCATGGGCAATTGCTGATTATATGAAATTGCCAAAAGACCAACTGGAGCCAATAATGACAAACAGTGAAAACATTATTCAATTTGGCAGCAATGCTTATGCAAAACCAACCGCAGGCTTAAATATTCTTCGTGAAACCATTATGGGTCGTAAGTTATTTGATTATGCTTTTAAAACATATGCACAGCGTTGGAAATTCAAGCATCCCACACCTGCTGATTTTTTTCGCACTATGGAAGATGCAAGCGGTGAAGACCTTGACTGGTTTTGGCGCGGTTGGTTCTTTGGCACAGATGCTTGTGATATTTCGATTGATAGCGTAAAAGCATTTAAAGCAGATTTGAATGGAACGCCGCAACCAATTATGCCGTCGGGCAAAATAAATGAAGATGGAACAAAAAATATTGATCCGCCAATGCTCAACCCGTATGATGATATTTCTAAATTAAGAAACCGCGAAGACAAGAACATCCATTTCTTAACAGATATTGATACAACGCTTCGAGATTTTTACTGGCGTTACGACCGTCAACTCGAACCCTACGATTCTTCTTTCAAATATAAAGTGCAGCCTTCTGAAACGGTTTCCATTGACGATTCTGCCAAACAAAAGCTTGCGAATAAATTTTTGTACGAAGTATCGTTTACCAACAAAGGAGGCTTGGTAATGCCGATTATTGTTCAATGGAAGTTTACAGATGGCTCAACAGAAATTGAGCGCATTCCTGCACAAATCTGGCGCAAAAATGAACAACAGGTAACAAAAGTTTTTTTAAAGAATAAAGAAGTTGCAACTGTTCAGTTAGATCCATACAGAGAAACGGCAGATATTGATGTAAGCAATAACAGTTTTCCAAAAGTAGATGTGCCAAGCAAATTCACTCTTTACAAATTAAAACAATCTGTGCGTGGGCAATCGCAGGGTGTGAGTCCGATGCAAAAAGCTCAACAGAAAAAACCATTTTAAAAACAAAAGCCGTCAAACACAGATGGCTTTTTCAATGTAATGTCTTTTATAGGTTCACTGTTCACTTGAAGCAGTCATCAATCTTTGTTCTGCCTCTTCAATTGCTTTAACAATAGCATTCTCACGGTAATGATCGCCGCACTCCGTAATGAACGAAACCGGTGCACCTTTTCTCTTTACAAAAGAGAAACAAACAGGATTTTTTAAAAAGATCATACCCTTGAATAATTCTCCTTTTTCGGTATGAGTTCTTTGATACTTTAATTTAAAGTTCACGCCGTAAATTTTACAAATGGTCGCAAGCATGGTTAGTGGGTTTTTTTGAAGTAAGCATATTTAATTTCTTCTCTGATTTTCAAGTATAATAAAAATAAGAAAAGACCCCTTAAATTTTATTGAAAATATTTCAGTAAAAATTAACGACCGAGGTAACTCCACAGTATAGCGGCTTGAAGAAAATTCAAAAAGAGACAGAAAACAGATTTAAACTGTTGCACGAGTTTTTCATAAGGGAAAAAACTTAAAATTTTACACCGAAAAAATTATTCAACTCCGGTTACTCCGTCTCTGACTTTTATTTTCTTTTTGTTGGAATTCTTTTTCTCGTACTCCAAAACTTCTTTTGGTTTTACTTTGGTGGTAGCGGAGTCTCTTCTGATGCCCAAGCTATCTTTACCATTTTTTGCAAGAGCAGTCTTTTTCGTTTTCGGATCAACAAGTTTATCGAGAATATATTCTTCGGTTTTTAACAACGTGCCATTTGCGGGATCATAATAATTCCACGTGCCATGCTTCACAGTGAAACCTTCCACTTTCACAACCCGCTTGTAAACCGCGTCAGTATTTAAGTCGGGCACATCAATGGTATCATAAGGATTTTTTGGATCAACAGCATGCCAACTCTCTTCTCGCACCATTCCATATAAATTAAAATAACGGCTAACACCATCCTTATAACCCCATTTATAATTTTCCATCGCAAGCAGGTCGCCTATCAAACTATATGTTCGCCACAAACCTTCCTTCTTGTCATCTATATAAGGGCCCTCTTGCACATAACCCGGCTCGCCACGCAATGGCTCTACCCGTATTGACCATCGTCCTTGTTTCAAATTGTTTTGATCAACACAATTCAATGTGTCGCCCTTTACGCCAATAATATAACTCTTCCATTTTTGCGCATTGGATGATATGCTAAATATCAAACAAACAATAACTAAACATCGCATAGCAAATCATTTTTTTTTTTGATTTATGAACTTAGCTGTATTACTACTATCATCGCCTGTTGTGTCACTCACTTGTACGTCTAAGCCTTATTCACCAAGTATCTTCAAAGTTAAGCCAGATGTGGGCAGGTTAAAAAGTGTAAACGAAAAAATTAATTTTTGATTGTGCAGAAATTCTTTAAAAAAACTTTGAAATTTTGTAGTTACTCAATTCAAATCAATATTCCATTTCTTCAAGTCTTCTTTTAGTTGCTGTGCATTTACAAAATGAATTCCGTGAATACCAACTGCTTCTGCACCTTTTACATTGCGCAAATTATCATCAACAAAAATTGCAGTAGAGGGATTGATGTTATGTTTTTCCAAAAGCTTTTGATAAAAATCGGAAAATGGTTTTCTTGTTTTTTCTTCGCCGCTCACAACGATGCCATCGAACCAGCGGAGAAAATCAAACCGCTCTAATGCAACAGGAAATGTTTCATGACTCCAGTTTGTAAGCGCATATAATTTTAAATGATCTTTTTGTTTTAATTGTTTTAATAGTTCCACTGTATCATGAATTGGTCCACCAAGCATTTCAACCCACCGATCGTAGTATGCACGAATTTCTTTTTCCCATTCAGGATGTTTTGCAACAAGTTCTTCTGTTGCTTTATCCAAAGGATAACCTGCATCCTGATTTTCATTCCATTCACCTGTACAAATATTTTCAAAAAACCAATCAATTTTTTCGTCGGTATCAAAGATAGTTCTGTAAACATAGCGTGGATTCCAGTCAATAAGAACACCGCCTAAATCGAAGATAATTGTATCAATAGTGGTCTGCATAAGAAATTTTTGAAGCGCAAATGTAAAGCAGGAATTAGTAACACGAATTTTCACGAATTACACGAATTGCACGAATTAAAACCTGTGAGGTTTCGAAAACCTCACAGGTTTATTGAAGCAAGAAAGCGGCGGCTTCATCCACAAACCAGTGCAGTTCACCATTTACAGGTTTTATTATTTGAGAAGGATATAAATCAGGATTATAACTTCCTTTCAACACTTCACACAGTGCCTTTGCCTTTGCGTCTCCTGTTACAAGAAATGCAACAGCCGCAGCACTATTTACAATTGAATGAGTCAATGTAATACGATACATGTTTTGCGATTCGAGCCATAATGATATGCACCATTTTTTTGATTCGTGTATCACTTCTGTTTTACCCGGGAATAGAGAAAGCGTATGACCATCATCGCCCATGCCGAGAAAGACAAGGTCAAAGGTATAAGGTGTAAGGTGTAAGGCAGAAGGCTCGGCATTTATCGTACCTTGTAGCTCATCTCTTGCAGCTTTCGGGAAATACTGCTTTAATACTTCTTCATAAGCTTTTGCAGAGTCTTCGGGTGCAATGTTCCCTGTTTGCATAACATGTACTTGTTCTTTTGGAACAGGAACATGGTTGAGCAAAGTATCGAAACCCATTTTTGCGTTGTTGCGTTCATCATTGAAGGGAACAAAACGTTCGTCGCCCCAAAAGATGTGCAATTTGCCCCAATCAATTTTGTTTTTATAATTATCGCTTCGCAATAACTCATGCAATTTTTTTGGCGTGCTGCCACCTGATAAAACCAAAGTAAACTGCTCTTGTTGTTGCAATGTTTTGTTGATGCGTTCAATCATCCATTCTGCAACTGTTTTACTTAGCTTGTCTGTATTTTCGAAAATGTGGAGATGCATAAATTAGATATGAAATGTTCAATGATCAATATTTAATGTTCAATCTCAATGATCATAAAAGTATCAACAGATGAAGTGATTGCGACGCAACGAAGATGCCATGAAAAACAAAAGCCGGTATCAAAAAAAATATTACTAAACTAAAAGTTGTTTTTTATTTTTTCACATCAAACGTTGTTACGCTGTATCCGCTTCTTCCATCATCGGCAATTCCTTGCAATACTACCACATATTTTCCCGGCAAGTCCGATGAATAAAAACTTAATTGCTGTTTTCCATCTATAGTCGTAATGTTTGGCGACCAGAATAAAACGTTCCGAAAATCGGGTAAATGACTTGATTTTTGTTCTTCGGTTTCATAAACGGGGGAATAAAATTCTCGTTGCAATTGCAAAGCCTCGTAATCAATAATGGTTGCATGAGGATCGAGTTCAAAATTCGAAAGATCACCGTTGTACGTTGTCCAATTTAAAATTCCATCGAAAGTAGATTCGCCTAAAAAATATCTCCTGTTCACAACCTCGAGCTTTTTTATTTTTAAAGGATCGAAACTCATAAGTTTATCTATATCGAAAACAGGTACGCCATCCAACAATATCAAAGGATCTTGCGTAAAAAGCTGATTAGCATTAAGATTTATAACAGGTAAATGGAAACTCTTTTCTCTTTTTTTTACATCAACCATTGCCACATATTCGCGCAGCACTTCTTCCATCGTTGTAAACCTTGTATAATCGTCGAGATAATATCTTTGATCGGGTGAATAATAGAAAGCTGTCGTATCAAAAGATGGAATAATAAATTGATTTACCTTGTTGTTGGTATAAATATTTTGAACCTGAACGCTTAGATTTTCGGCTTTCAATGTATTTGGATATTGCGGCAAAGTGTAAGGCGGCAATAACCCCGCAGAATAATTTTCTGAAAAAGGATTGCTGATATCTACACGATAAAAACTATCTGATTGCTTTTTTGTTTGCGCTATAATTTCTGAAGAGTTATAAAAATCTTTCAGCTCAAATTTTACTTCACCGGAATCGTTGCTTACACAAGCGGCAAACTGCGTACGAAAGCCGGGGACAGATAAATATGCGGTAATATTTTTTGCAAAAACATTAGTTCGTGTGTCTATAACTTTTCCGGTGATGATATGCCCATTATACTCCGGAGCAAATTTGAAAACCGGTGTTTTGCTTTGTGAAATATCTTCCCAACGAAATCTTCTCCAGCCATGTGTAAGCATGAGATTGTCTATCTCTTCCTGCGTTGCTGCTGAACTAAAATAATATGCAGGCGTCTCTATTTTTCCATTTAACTCTGAAGACAACCATAAATAACTGTTGATATTTTCTTCGTCCATTGTTTGCAAAGAATCAAAGCGATACACAGCAACAGAGAAGTTTGAAGAAACCCCTTTTTTATTTTCGTCTGCAGATGTGATAACGAGATTTACTTTTTTTCTTGTTGTGTATTCTTTCTCATCAGTGTTTACACTTAACTCTAAATTTTTTGAAGGAGATTTAAAATACAATCTTTCACAAACGGGTTGTTGTGCATTGTTGAAAAGCGTAATATGCGAAATGCCATCACCCAATTTATTTTTATTGATAATGAAGGAAGTGCTGCCATTTTGGACGACCAAACGTTCTGCTGACTTAACTATTTCTCCGGCATGTATAAAGAGGTAAACTTCTTGTGCTTTTTGAATGTTGGTTTTTACATTTATAGTAATTGCATCATCACCGTTGTTCGTAACATTTAAAATATATCCTTCTTTGTAAGCAGCAGGTAATTCCTTTGTTATTGTATTTCTGTTTTCAATTTGAATAACGGCTGTATAAGTATGATTAGCCGACGGAGTAAAAATAAAATTTCCCATGCCAAATTTCAGTGGTTGCAATTTTATTATTGTATCGTTGTTTTCATTGATAACAGCACCGTGATACTCCATGCTTTTGCCATACTGATCACAAACTTTGAAAGCTACTTTGCTTTGAATATTATTTACAAGATTACCTCCTTCGGGAAAAAATTGTACATCATACTGTAATGGTTTTGGGTTGCCAACATTATAGGTTTTTTGTGTGTTGGTTATAGTGATATTTTTTTCAAAGAAATAATTCGCATCAAAATTTTTCATCCAGTTGGTATAAGCTCTCAATTTATATTTTCCCGAATTAATCGTGGAAGGAATAAACAACGAACCATTACTGCTTCCTTGTTTTAAAGCAATCTTTGCCTGAAGAACAGGTTTATTGAATGCATCGAGCAATTCTATATAAGCTACTTTACTTACATCGAGAGGTTTATGAAAAGTGGCATCAACATCATACAGTTTAAACCACATTATTTCACCGGCGAGATAAAAATTTTTGTCAGTGTGCACGAAAACTTTTTCCTGTAATGTATTCCGTCTGTAATTATCAAAGTCTCTTTGAATGCTACTTAAGACATTACTTTGACTAAAAGCATCGCAATAAAAAAACAAGATGAGGATAATAAATAATATGGTTGAAGTCCTTTGCATAACTGTTTTAATAACTCGTTTTGTTTACCGTTTTATTATGGCCAAAAGCTGGGTTTAACGTTGGTGCGACCTCCATATATACAGTCTATACACCGTTGTTCAGAAGCATAAAATGTCACAATTCCTCCGAAAGGATCCAATTTGTTGGGTGTAGTTGGATACAAGCCTTCTCCTTTAGTGAGAATACTATCAGAATTATTTTCTATCTCAACTAAAAAGCACTCGGGGTTATAATTCCAACCGGGCACTTGTTCTTTACTTATAAAAATTCTTTTATTCTGCTCCTGCGAAACATCTATATAGCCAACAGCTATTTCATGAGGGTCTGTTATGCAATGAATATTTCCCTTAAGTTCTGTAGGCTGGGCATCGAAAATAGAACCAAGCTGTTCGGTGTTCTTTTTCATTTTCTGTAAAAAGTTATAGTTCTCCCGGCTTAGGGCGAATTGTTTCAGATTAACACTGTATAAAACACTTAGCTGTTCCGTGGCGGGCGGAATAGTATAAAGGGGAAGATAAATAACATCAGCGCTTAATTTTTCTGAAGAACCGATTATTATGTTTGATGAGATGTGGCTTTTCCAGCACTTGTATATTGTTAAATCCGGTAAATGTGAAGGGTATCTCCAAACAACTTGAGTGGGAAGTTGCGTTACAGAATCAAATTCATATTTAAGAGAGCTTTGATAAGTGGAATGATATTCCCATGTTTCCTCATATTCCCATTTATAGTATCGTGTATTATTTTGAGGATTGTGTGTGTTTACATAAGTCTGTATGCCATTTTCTCTTTTCCATGTTATGCTGTCAATTGGTGGCGTTAATCTGTAAGATGATTGATCGGAAATATATTCTTTACCATTCGATGTTTTTATATGAAGCTGATATTTTCCGTTAGGGTTTAATTGTAATTCATCTGAAACATACGTGCCATTCTCTTTTTCGCTTAATAAAAAAGTTTCATTGTTATCACTTTCTATTGTTACTGTTGCTCCATCTTCAAATATAATTGCATTTCCCTCGCTCAGTTTTGTTGTGCGTGATAATTTAATCGTTGTTATTCCGGTGCTGTTGATAAAGCCTTCAACAACAAGATATCCGGCATCAGGAGAATTTATCGGAGCATTGTAAATTTCTTTGCAGCTCACTGTAACAATCAAACTCAAGTAAAATATTTTCTTCATGTTTATTAAATATTAAAACCTGATATTAAAATTGAGGTAAGGAATTGCACTGCCAAATATGGAAAGCTTATAGCCGGTAACAGCCCCGTTTTCAGAAACATAATACACCGAATAAGGATTTTTTCTTGCAGTAAGATTATACACACCTATCGTCCATGAGTTATGCGTTTTCTGATGAATCTTATGATTACCTTCAATGTTCATCGAAAAATCCATGCGGAAATAATCTGGAATGCGATAAGCATTTCTGTCGGCGTACAATGTTCTGAAAGAATTGCCGTAATAAAATAACCCGATCGGTAAAGTAATAGGACGTCCTGTACTGTAAGTTGTATTTAGCGAAATACTAAAACGGTGTGTAAACTTATAGTTGCTTACAAGGGTAACATCATGCGGTTTATCATAGTTTGCCGGATAATAATCTCCATTATCAATTACCTCATTTGCATTTGGATCATCTTGTTTTAGCAATATGCGTGAATAAGTATAACCAAGCCAGCCATTTAATTTTCCTGTTGTTTTTTTAATTAATAGTTCTGCACCATAAGCTTTTCCTTTTGTGTTGATAACATCTGTTTCAATGTGATGATTCATTACAAGAATTGCTCCGCTTACGTAGTCGAGATAATCTTTTATGTTCTTATAATAAACCTCAACGGAAGTTTCAATCGTATTTGATTTAAAGTTTTTATACAGCCCTAACGAATATTGATCTCCATATTGTGGTTTTATGTTAGGATCGCTTAGTTTCCAAATGTCTGTGGGCGCCATTGCAGCAGTGTTTGAGATCATATGGATATATTGGCGCTGACTGTTATAACCTGCTTTAATGGAAAAGTCGTTAGTAAAAGCATATCGTAATGAAACGCGTAGCTCCGGTCCCTGATAAGTTTTAATAAATGCTCCTTTTTTAAAAGTGGTTGTATCGAGTAAATTGTCTGCAGTTTTAGGAACGCCTGCTGCATAGTTGCGAACTGTTTGTGGACCAAGATAATTGAACACAGAGTATCGTATTCCCGCTTCAACTGAAAACTTATTACTTATATTGTATTTGTCACTTGCATATAATGCGCTTTCCAAAGCTTGTTCGCGCTGCACATTATCAGATGCGATTAATGAATTTTTTCCTATAGGCTTATATGAACCCGGGTGAAGCGTATAGTAAATTGAATTCAATCCAAACTCAACAGCGTGTTTGGTATTGAGATAATAATTGAAGTGTGTTTTAAAATAAGTTTGGTTTATGTCGAAAGATAATTTGTATGCATTTACAGGATTTTTATCACTTGAAATACTATAGTTGTAGCGATCATTTCCTGCTGTTATAAGACTGTATATTTTATTGTTGAATGCATGTTTCCACTTCACAGAAATATTTCGATTACCATATTGATAAGTAGTATCGTTGTTTAAGTTAAACCGGTCTCTGCTTAAGTATCCGGTTATATAAAAAGTATTCTTCTTATCGAGTTCAGAAGTAACATTGAAATTAACATCGAAAAAACCGGCTCTGCTGTTTTTGTATTGATCGGGTAATAATTTCAGTAACCAGTTGGCGTATGTGCTTCTGGCGCCAACAATAAATGATGTTTTATCTTTAACCAAAGGTCCTTCAATATTAAACCTGCTGGTCAGCAAACCAATTCCTGCAGAGCCCTGAATATTTTTTTTGTTGCCCTCTTTGCTGCTTATTTCAAGCACAGATGATAGTCTGCCTCCATATCGCGCTGGGATGCTTGCCTTATACAATTGAACATCTTTGATTATTTCAGGGTTGAATGAAGAAAACATTCCAAAGAAATGGGAAGGATTATAAATAGTGGCATCATTATATAAAATAAGATTTTGATCAGCAGAACCACCACGCACATTTAAGCCGGTGCTTGCTTCGCCAACAGACTTAACTCCCGGGAGTGTTAATACAACTTTTAGCACATCAGCTTCGCCAAAAGCAACGGGCACTTGTTTTACGGCAGCAATATTTATTTTTTGCACACCCATTTGTGTGCTTTTAATGTTGTTCACCTTTTCTGCTGTAACTGTTACTTTTTTCAGCGTCATCACTTCGGGTTGCAGCTCTATATTCATTTTACCATCACTGTAAGCAACGATTTGCCTTCGTGTATCTTTCATACCCACGCTTTGAATGCTCAATATATAACGCCCTTTGGGAAGCGATATAGAATAATAACCGAATTGATCTGATAAAATTCCAGCCTTAATCTTTTCTATGTAGATAGAAGCGCCAATTATCGGTTCACCGGTTTTTACATCCCGAATATAACCAGCAATAGTTACCTTTTCCTGATTCGAAGGAACATTTTTGTCTCCGATTTCGTACAGCTTATTTTCCAAAGTTGCATTTTGCTCTTTTTTATTTTCATCCTTACTTGGTGTCATTAAAGTATCTGTTTGCTGTGAAGTATTTATATTTTTTTGGGGTGAAAAAAAGTCAGCAGGAAGTTCTGTTTTTACAATTTCATTCTTAGTTATAAATACGTTTTGGCTATCATCAATTGCATATACCATATTTGTTTTTGCAAAAGCGAGACTCAGAATAATTTTTAGCGGTTGCTCTTTTACAGACAAGTTAATTTTGATTGTGTCAAACATTGCAGTATCATAATAGAAATGATAACCGGTTTGTTTTTCCAATTGTATTAAGAACTGTTCAACGGAGAGCTCTTTAAAATCTCCGGTTACTTCGGGAGTATTTGCTTTTTGCGCAAAGGCACTGTATGCGAAGGACGCTATGCTGGCAGCAACTAAAAACAGGCGGACAAATTTCATCTGTCGGTTTGTTTGGCGAGGTTATTTATTGTTTAATGTATCATAATAATGTGCAACTTGTACAAGCATGTTCTCTGTGTCTTTCTTAAACTTTAGCTTGTTTTTACGCATAAACTGCTTTATATCCTTCTTTTTGTCGTGTAATACTTCTACTAAGTAATTTTTATTTTTTATGCTGTAATACTTCCCGGCTTTTTTTAAATAATAGAAATTGTCTTCTGTCACACTCCTTATAATTCCGGCAGTGATAGAAATCTCTTCATCAATCTTTTTTTTCTCTTTTTTTAAAACGGTTATATCTCCTTCATACAACTGATCATAAAAACCGGTATTGATCACATTACTGTTTGCTGAATCTTTTACAATGCGGATAAAAGTATGATTGAGCAAATTAAAGCTGCTTATTCTTTCATTGATTAATTGAATACGATATCCACCTTCAAAACAGTTGATGATAACATGTTCGGTGATGAGATCAATCTGTATTGGCACATTTTCAAAAAGGATACCATTATAAACAATGGAACCCTTTGTTAATTCATTAGCTCCAAAAAACTGGTGTCCTTCATTAAATCTGAACGGATAACCGGCATACTCACTGCCATTGTACAAGCCGGATTCAGGTGTAAGGTAGTGATGATAAACCTGTATGGCATTTGAAACAGATGCAGAATAAAAAGAACTGTCTTGTTCTAAAGATTGCGCATTAATCGTTTTGCAAATAAAACAACATACAAGGAAGGGCGAAACTCCATAAGTCAATTTCATAGGCAATTAATTCAGTAATGAAAATAAAAATGGCAGAGCAATTTATTATAAAAATTTAAATAGTAAGTTTTATATCAAGGGGTTTAGTGAATGAGGCAAACCCGAATTGCGTAAAGAGATAAGATTTGTAATAATAATTTTTATAACGAAGCAAGTTTTGAAGTGTTCGTGATGCATGATGTCACTTAAGCGCAGAAACTGCAGCTGCCATTCATCCCGCAGATGAAGTGATTGCGACGCAAGGGACGATGCTATGGAAAAATACAGCTGGTATCAAAAATTTTTACATCAGCATAATCAGTACAATCCCATAAATCGTGGTTCAGACATTACTCTCTATGCGGCGGCAATGTAATCCAGTTATGCCCGTCACGTGCAATCAACGCTTCTGCATCTTCGGGGCCCCAGCTATCCGGTGCATAGTTTGGAAAACCAATCGGTGCCCGTTGTTCCCATGCTTCAATTATTGGCATTACAACTTTCCATGCAGCCTCAACCTGATCTGCACGCATAAACTGTGTGGTGTTGCCTTCCATAACATCGAGCAATAAAGTTTCATACGCCTCCGGTTCGTGATCATCTTCATAAGCATCTTTATAGCTGAAGATCATATCAACAGGATTAAGCGTCATCGTTTGCCCAGGACGCTTAGCCTGAAACCGCAAACGTATATCCATCTCGGGCTGAATGCTGATGATTAAACGGTTTGGCCGCCATGTTTCAGCAGCTTCGGGAGGAAAGGCATAATGTGGCGCAGGTTTGAATTGTATGGTAATAATAGAAGTTTTTTGATGCAGATATTTTCCTGTGCGAATATAAAACGGAACATGTTGCCAGCGCCAGTTATCAATGTAAAACTTAACCGCAGCAAAAGTTTCAACATTTGAATGCTTGTCAACTTTTTCTTCGTGCCTGTAGCCATGCACCTTCTCGCCTTTTAACCAACCTTCGCTGTACTGACCACGCACCGCATAATCACGCACTTCTTCTCTTGTATATTTTCGCAGCGCATTCAACACATCAACTTTCTTGTTGCGAATTTCATTTGCTTCAAAATTTACCGGCGGCTCCATGCCTACCATACACAACAATTGCAGAATATGATTTTGCACCATATCGCGCAATGCACCGGATTGTTCATAGTATCCACCGCGACCTTCCACACCAACACTTTCGGCAACAGTTATCTGAACATGATCAATATAATTGCGGTTCCATATCGGCTCGAACAATGCATTTGCAAAACGCAGCGCCAAAATATTTTGCACTGTTTCTTTTCCGAGATAATGATCTATGCGATAAATCTGATCTTCTTCAAAAATTTCGGTGAGAAGTTTATTTAACTCCTGCGCACTTTTCAAATCATGACCAAAAGGTTTTTCAACAACTATTCGTGTATAGCTTTCTTGTTTGCAAATATTCAGCTTGCCTAATTTTTTTGCAATGTCGGGAACGAGCTGCGGTGCAACTGCCAAATAAAAAATCACATTAGGATGTACACTCCAATTGTGTTCAAGCTCCTTTACACAATCCGAAATTATGTTGTATGCATTTTCATCTTCAGCATCCATTTGCATATAGGTCACTTGCTGCGAAAACTGTTTCCAGTGCCCGTTTCCGTCATCTTTACGTCTGCTGAATTCTTTAATGCCTTCGAACAAATGCTCACGAAATTTTTCATTTGAGTATTCACTTCTGCCGATGCCAATTACTGCAAATTTTTCGGGCATCCAATCATCCAAAAACAAATTGTATAGAGCAGGTGTAAGTTTTCTGTAATTCAAATCGCCGCTTCCTCCAAAAATAAAAATCACTGATGCCGGCGGACGTTTATTGTTATTGTGTGCTGACATTATGTTATCGTTTATCGTTATACTGAATAATTTTTGTTTTTGTTGACGAGCAGAAGTAATTCCACTTATCGTCTGTTGTGTCACTCACTTGTACGTTCTGAATTTTATTGAACATGAAGATCCGTTCTTTACTTGTCATCGCTTATATTTTCTTGCTCTCTATTTACTTTCTTTTGCCTTGATGCAAAAGAAAGTAACAAAGAAAAAATCAAGAAAGAAAACCTGCCCGACTGCGTCATTCAGGCGGGGATATACAGCACTTTTCTTTCTTTCGTCTTGATTAAGCTATAGCACTACTGTGACTTCAACTTTTAAGCCTTGATGCTCGGTTCAATCTTCTTCATCTTACTCAATCTTCATCATTTCTTGTCACTGTTATCAATCATTGAACATTGAGAACTGAACATTGAGAATTGAAAGTTGAATATTTCTCTTCCTTCATTATTCATCATTCCTTGTTCCTTGTTTGATATTATTTTCCCAAATTCCAAACTTCTAATTCAATGCAACATGAAACCTGCAACCTGCAACTCACTTTCCTTCTACAAACTTCTGCGTGCGTTTTTGTAATTCTTCTTCATTCACATTCTCTACTCTTGTAGCTATGTACCAGTGATTGTTACACGGATCAATTACAAATGCTTCCCGGTCTCCATAAAATTGTGTAGATGGTTCCATTACACTCATTGCTCCAACTTCAACTGCTTTTGCATAAACGGCATCTGCATCTTCAACATATAAATGAATGGCGCAAGGCATTGGTTGAAAATCGCCCTCTACTTCGCTCAATTCGATCATTGAATCACCAATTTGCATTTGCGCATTTAGAATAGTTCCATCTGCAAGTTTTGAAACACGAATTGTTTTTGCACCAAATGCATGCGTTAAAAAACCAATCATGTTTCGTATATCCTTTACATGCAGATAAGGAGTAATTGTATGAAAACCTTGTGGTATGGGACTAATGTTCATTTATATTATAGTTGCTTGTTTTTTGTTGCCGGTTACCCAGTTGCCTGTTTGCCGGAGTTGAAAATTGCTTACTGCTTATCGTTCTCGTGTATTTTTTGTCTTGGTTCTTGCTTTTCTTTCAATACCCATTCAGTATGAAACTTTCCTTCTTTATCAATTCGTTCATAAGTATGTGCACCGAAGTAATCACGTTGTGCCTGTATGAGGTTGGTCGGCATGCGTTCAGTTGTATATCCGTCTAAATAACTAAGAGCACTCATTAAACCGGGCGCTGCAATTTTACTTTGAATTGCTGTTGTAATTACGCTGCGCAAACTTTGTTCTTTTGATTGCACAAGTTTAGCAATCGCCCCATTTAATAAAATATTGGGCAAATCATTATTACTTTGATATGCTTTATAAAAATCTTCAAGCAACACAGAGCGAATAATACAGCCGCCCCTCCAAACTTTCACCACATTATGTAAAGGAATATTCATGTATAATTCTTTCGATGCTTTGTGCAACATTGCAAGACCTTGTGCGTAACATAAAATAGTTCCGGCGAACAATGCTTCACCTGCTTGCTGAATAAAAGTATTTCTATCTGCTGAAATTTTTTGAACAGAAGGTTTGTATAAAGCAGCAGCTTTTACTCTCTCATCTTTAAAGGTGGAGAGATCACGTGTGGCAACCGCCATATCAATTGCAGGAACAGGAACAGGCAAATCCATTGCGTCCTGCGAAGTCCATTTACCAGTTCCTTTTGAGCCTGCTTTATCAAGGATCATATCAACCAAACGATCGCCGGTTTCAGGATCATCCTGCAAAAAAACATGACTTGTTATTTCAACCAAAAAAGATTTCAACTCTCCCTTATTCCATTCGCTAAATACTTCGTGCAGTTCATCATTGTTTAAACCCAAACCTCTCTTTAAAAGATCGTACACTTCACTTATCAATTGCATAATGGCATACTCAATTCCGTTGTGCACCATCTTTACATAATGACCTGCAGCATCTTTACCCATGTATGCTGTGCATGGCTCATCATTCACTTTTGCAGCAACTGCCTCAAGCAAAGGCTTTACATGTTGAAACGCTTCTTCATCTCCTCCGGGCATTATGCTGGGTCCTGTTCTTGCGCCTTGTTCGCCGCCGGAGATGCCCATGCCCATAAAATGAATACCTTTCGATTGCAGATAATTTACACGTCGCAATGTATCTGTGTAATGAGAGTTTCCGCCATCAATCACCACATCACCTTTCGACAATAATGGAATAAGACTTTCAATAACACTATCAACAGGATTGCCTGCTGGTACAAGCATCATTAGTTTACGTGGTTGCTTTAAGCGCTGCACCATTGCTTCAAGCGTGTTTACACCTTTAATAACAACGCCCTCTGTTGAAAGTGATTCCAGCAGATCTGTTTTTTGTTTGTCTTTATCATAGCCGATCACCTTAAATCCATGACCAGCCATATTTTGCAGCAGGTTACTTCCCATCACACCAAGACCGATCATACCAAAATCGAAGAGCCCGTTTTCCATGCAGTGTTGTTTTAAAAATTGAGAGCGCAAGTTAGGGAATGAATAATAACAGTAGTGTGAAAGTGCTTTTCGGAAGCTGGAATTAGTGGCAGATGTACCTAATAAAGGGAAATTCAATTAAATCACTGAAATACTCAATTCATACACGGATTAAAACAAATCATTCAATCTTATTGCAAAACCCAAATCTTATCGTTAACTTAACTTTTTAATTCATTTTGTTAACCTTTAAAATCCGTTTATGAAACACACTTTACGTTTACGATTTTATACCTAATCATTGCTATTTGTTAACCTTGCTTATAGCGGATCAATCCACTCCTCATTTTTTTAAACCACACATTTCACTATTAAAACTTTATCTCATGAAACATTTATTATCCTTACTTTTTTGCTCTCTTCTTACGGCCACTGCATTTTCACAACATATAGACACTCTTACCAGCTATGAATGGCAGAATAATGCATGGCAACCTACAACAAGGCTCATTTATACTTATAACGGGTCATGCTTAATAACTGAAACTCTTTTCCAAAATTGGCAAACAGGATCTTCGTCCTGGGCTGATACGTTTCGAATAAATTATACATATCTTAGTAATGATTCAGTTGACAGGGCAACTACTCAAATATGGAATGGCAGCAATTGGGAAAATTCTTTTCGTCAAACATATTCTTATGGAGACAATGGCCTGGTAAGTCAGATACTTTTTGAACAGTGGAAAAAAAGTTCAAGTAAATGGGTAAGCAAATCACGTTCCTCATATTCATACAGCAGTGCAAATTTGGTTGATAGTATTTTAACTGATGTTTCTTCTGGCAGTAATTGGACACATCTTTCTTTAACTACCAATACTTATAACGGAGATAACACGCTTAACCAAACTTTGGAGCAGTTCTGGCTTGCTGTAGCGTGGGCAAATGTATCCCGAATAACATATACATACAACGGGGACAAAACAGTTAGTTCAACCGTAGTGGAAACTGCTGATTTATTTACCCAAATATGGAGCAATACTGTTCGAAATGCTTTTACTTATAATGGAGATAAACTGCAAGTCACTGACACAGCTCAAAGTTGGGATGGCACACAATGGAATGATTCTGCTCTTGCAATTAATACCTATAATGGAAGCCAGCTTACGAACACCTTGAATCAAACATGGAGCGGCTCTGCATGGGTTGACGATTCACAAGTAAATTATACATATAATGGTGATGGAACATTTGCTGAAATAGTAACTCAAAATTGGGATGGTGCTCAATGGGTAAACGATACCCGGGAAACATTCCATTATTCGGCCGCTTGCACACTGCCTCTTACCCTTCTCGACTTTACTGCAACACTTAATGGCAAAACTGCACAATTGCAATGGATAACTGTAACAGAAATCAACACAAAGAATTTTGTTGTGCAACGCGGAACAGACGGTGTTCACTTTACAAACATTGGTACAGTAAATGCATCAGGCAACAGCACACAAAAAATAACTTATCAATTCTCTGATGGTAATGCATCAAATGCCGGTTCAAACAAAGTTTACTACCGCCTACAAATGGTTGACAACGATGGTAAGTTTACCTATTCAAAAATTGCAATGATAACTATTACTGCTAATGGTAAATTGTTTGTTGTTTATCCTAATCCTGTAAAAGATAAACTGACAATCATTAGCAATGTTTCATTAAGTAAAACTGAAGTAAGAATAACTGATGTAACAGGTAAGCTTGTTCAAAAGCAACAATTAGAAAATGTACAGGCCGGTGTACAGAATAATATAAATGTTGCAAGTTTGAATAAGGGAGTTTATTACCTGCAATTTGTAACAGGCGGTGATGCACAAACAGTGAAGTTCTTTAAGTATTGATTTTTGATTATTGATTATTAAAAGGAGGCTGTCTCAAAAAGGCAGCTTTCTTTTTATTCAAATGATTTTTGAAAGAAAACAAAGCGTTTTAAAATATATTAAGCAACAAATATTTGTACTACACATTCGATGCGAGCCTACGTATCCAATACATAACAGTTGAAATTGATTTTTACCCAACTATATTGAAGCTCCAAAGAGACAGTGCTTAAGACTTTAAATGAGTATTGCCTAATAAACTTCCTTCTATATATAAAGAAAGGAAAAAGGCTATCAATAAATTTGATAGCCTTTTTATAATCTAAAATTTCTTAATGATACTCTTAATGTATAACACCTGTTGCAGCTTTTACCACTTCTACTTTTACTTTGGTAAGTCCCGCTAAAACTGTAAGACCAATTTGTTTAGCAGCAGAAATAGAAAGATCAACAACTCTTCCTTTTGCTGCCATTGCAGGGTGCATTCTGTCGTTGATACGCACAATCACCGATTTGCCGGTACGCAAATTTGTTACTTTTACTAAAGTATTTAATTTAAAATTGTTACTTGCCGCTGTAAGATTATTGTGCGAAAAAGTTTCACCTGTAGATGTTTCCGTGCCCTCGAGTTTGGGACTGTACATGCTCGCAATACCCGTTAGAGCTTTAGCTTTTTTAGCAGATGAACTATCGTTTGATTTTGTGTTGGCAGCAACTTGTGCATTAATGAGTGAATCTATCACCGTCATATTAGAACCATCCAGAGAAGCTAAAATCTTGTTATCTGATGCAACGGTTTTTTTGGTGGTTTGGGCGTTACCTCTCAAGAAAAGGCAAAGCAAAAAAATCGAAAAAATTACCTTCATTTGAACTCACTTTTAGAATTGAGGTTAATAATTTATTTTATGATAAACTATCGAATCCTTTCCTTCCTAACGTTCATTTGCTTGTTCTTGTCGTCTTTTCAGAGCTATTCCCAATCGCCAATAACCGTGCCAAACAGTGCTAATGGCTTGGAAATCATCAAAAATAGGGAACTTTTTTTAAAAACTGTTACTATAGACTCCAACAAATCGATGATTGAACTTAAAAACACAATACCTCAGTTGGTTCTTGACCTTAGATATGCTACTACAAACAACTTTATGCACCGCAGAATGTACCCTGCAAAAACAAACGATACTTATCTGCGATTACCTGCTGCCAAGGCCCTTTTGCAGGTGCAACAAGAACTTAATACGAAAGACTATGGATTAAAAATTTTTGATGCGTATCGCCCATATTCAATCACTGTAGAATTTTGGGAACTTGTTCATGACGAGCGATACGTTGCCGACCCTAAAAAGGGAAGCGGTCACAATCGCGGTATTGCGGTTGATTTAACCATTATTGATCTAAAAACAGGTAAGGAGCTAAACATGGGAACCGGCTTTGATAATTTCACCGATAGTGCTTATCACAATTTTACTGCTTTGCCGAAAGAGATTTTAGCAAATCGCCGGTTATTGAAAGAAACAATGGAAAAGCATGGTTTTGTAAAATTCGATACCGAGTGGTGGCATTACAGTTGGCCTCACCCCGAAAAATTTGAAGTGCTTGATTTTGATATTGCCAAAGGGAAGAAATATTTTAAAAGTCATTTTTAAGTCTCTTACTTTATTGCTATTCGTAACGCAACGCATTTATGGGGTTGAGTTTTGAAGCTTTTATGGCAGGCCACAAACCGGCAAGTAAACCTACACCGCTGCAAATAATTATTCCAAGAATTACCCATGCCCACGGTACAACAAATCCCGTTTTGAAAAGTATTGATGCTAAATTCCCAATTAATACACCGAGCAAGATTCCAAATAATGCACCCAATAAACTTATAATTGTTGATTCAAATAAAAATTGCTGACGGATATTTTTTCGCTTCCCTCCTATCGCTTTTATCAATCCTATTTCACGTGTTCTTTCATTAACCGCTACAAGCATGATGTTCATTAAACCGATTGCAGCGCCCACAAGAGTTATTAATCCAATTGCACCTGCCGCTCCCTGAATACTTCCAAGCAAACCAATAAATGTTTCGGCAAGCTTATCGCTTTTCTCAATCGCAAAATTTTCGTCTTCAGTCGGTGTTAATTTTCTTATGCCGCGAAACACGCTTGTGGCTTCACTAACAGTGCCCTCAAGATATTGAACATCATTTGCCATTACACCGATGATATATGAATTAGAAATGTTGCTCATTCGCCGCACATTGTTGTACGTAACAATCACAACATTATCAGCTCGCATTAAAGCGCTCGAGCCTTTACTTTTTAAAACACCAATTACGCGATAAGGAATACCACCAACACTTACAATTTTATCAACACCTTTTGCTTCATTGTTTAACCCGAATAATTTTGTTGCAACATCACTTCCCAACAAACAAACATTGCGACCTGTTTGCACATCGAGTAAATTAAAATTTCTTCCCGCAGCAACACTAAAGCCATTTACCTGCAAATAATTTTCATCGCCGCCGGTTATGCGCACGTTCGGATTTGTTTTTTTGCTCTTATAACGAATTTCATTTGCACCGGGCCCATCCAATCTTATGCTTACCAACGCAGGATAATTAAATGCTGCTTTAAAACGTTCCGCTTCCATCAACAGAATTGGCTTATCAAGATTCGATTTTTTTTGCTTCTTTGTTTTATCAACTTTTTCGGTGCGGTTGTTATCGTTGAAGCGAAAACGTTCTTTGTAGGAAATCGTAAATCCATTTGCCCCCATCGTTGAGAAACTCTCACGCAAACTGCTATTGAGTGCATCAATCGCTGTAATAATTCCTATCAAAGCCATAATGCCAAACGCAATGATAGCAACGGTTATACCGGTTCTAAGTTTATTGCTTCGAACGGTACGATATGCAAGCGAAAGGGAATCTGATAATGTCATAATAATTTTTTTGGGGACGAGCTGTTGTTCTTTGTGGCGTCGTCTGTTGTGTCACTCACTTGTACGTTTGGAACTTTATTCAATAAGCTACGAGCTTCGAGCCTTGAGCTTCGAGAAAAGCTCATAGCTCGCAGCTAATTGCTCATAGCTATTCTTCAGTACAAGAGTGCGACGCAAGAAAAGCATCATAGTAGTAATGCAGCCCGGCTCATAATCACTATAAAGATAAAATCATTGCAACGTGCCAAACAAAAATTAATACAAATGGGAAAGTTATTTTGTAAATGGCTTTGATAAAGTTTACGAGTTGTTTTATTCAACTTGTAAACGCGTAAACATATAAACTACTGAAACTAAAAATATAACCAATTCAAAATAAGCGAAGGGAAAATACCGAGTAAAACAACAACAGCAGCCAGCAGAATAATTCCTGTTTTGAATGAAGGAGTGATTTCTTCCGTTGTTACAACGCCTGCATTGCCGTCTTTAAAATACATTGCCTGTATAACACGAAAATAATAATACACACTCACCGCTGCGAAAAGCACGCCTGCAATTACGAGCCAAGTATAAGAGCCTGTTTTGAGAACGGCAGCAAGCATATAATATTTTGCAAAGAAGCCGGCTGTTAAAGGAATGCCGGCGAGCGATAAAAGAAATATGGTGTTGGTTGCAGCAAGCACAGGCTGCGTTTTTGCAAGACCATTGTACCCTTCGTAGGTGAAATCTTTCATCTTTACAAGAATCGCGAATATGCCGATGGTTGCAAGATTATATGCAGCAGAATACAAAATAATTCCTTCGTTCGCAACATCGTTGAGACTGATGAGTGTGAACAACATGAAGCCTGCCTGCGCAATGCTCGAATACGCCAACATGCGCTTTACACTTTGCTGAAAAACGGCAGTGATATTCCCGACAAGCAACGTTGATATAATAATGATAGCAAAGATGAGTTTCCAATCAACAACGCCGTTGGTTTCATTCATGCGCACTGCACATAATTTGATGAATGCAATAAAACCTGCTGCTTTTACAACCGTTGCCATAAAAGAAGTGAAAACACTTGGTGCACCGTCATACACATCGGGCGTCCAGAAATGAAATGGTGCAGCAGAAACTTTGAACGCAAGCGACACCAGTAGAAATAATAATCCAAGTATTTCGAGGAATGATGCAATTCCTTTGTACATTGCTTGCGTGTTGCCGCGTGATGGATCTAATGCAAATGTACCTGTGCCTCCATAAGTAAGTGCAATCCCCATAAGCATTAAGCCCGTGGAGAATGAACCCATCAAAAAATATTTTAGTGCAGCTTCATTGCTTTTCATATTGCGCTTGTCGCTTCCTGTAAGAATATACAACGGGATTGACATTATTTCTATTCCAAGGAACAGCGTAAGTAAATTGTTGTAGAAAGAGAGCAAACTTATTCCGCACAATACAAAAAATATCAGTGCAAAAAATTCTGCTGCATATTTTCCGCTCCTTTCAATTTCTTTCCCCGTGATTAAAACATAAATAAACGTTGAGCCGATAGCAATAGAATTGAATAAATATCCAAACCTGTTGTAAGCAAGCATTCCATACGTGTTAATCGGGAAGAATGTATTGCCATAAGAATCTGCAATATTTGCAATGAGCAATACAAACAAAGAAACAGAAGCAATATGCCTGATGCTGCTTTTGTTTTGAACAAGAAAACTACAAAGCATCATTACAACACCTAATACCGCCGAAAGTATAATCGAATTCATATTGTTCCTGAACTATGTTTTAAAGTTTGCAAGTTTACGAGTTTATAAGTTCAACGACACACAACATGTGAAACTTGTAAACAATGAAACTCGTAAACTTTTATCACGGATGAAATTTTAGTAAAGCCGCCTGCACCGTGTCGTTCGTTAACTGAAACACCGGTTGTGGATATACGCCTAATACTATCACCACAACCACCAGCACACCCAACATAAGTTTTGATGTGAGTGTAATATCTGTTGCGCCATCGGTTGCTACAGTTGTATTTCCATAAAAAATTTTTTGAATCATGTTCAACGTATAAACGGCAGCGAGGATAATGCCGACTCCACCGATAGCAGCCATCCAGATGTTGTATCTAAAGAGACCATTGAACATCATGAACTCACCAACAAATGCATTCGTTAAAGGCAATGCAACATTTGCCAATGCCATTACAACAAGCAGAATAGCGAGTGCAGGAGCAGTTCGTGCAAGCCCCCCCAACTCGCTGAATTTTCTTGTGCCGAGTTGGGTTTCTATAATATCTGCCACTATCCACAATCCGATTACATTCACACCATGATTAAACATTTGGATCATCACACCTTGCATGCCTACTTGTTGATAAGAAAATATTGCTGCGCACATCAAACCAATGTGAGCGATAGATGAATAAGCAATTAAGCGTTTTAAATCATCTTGTCTTATTGCAATCAATGAAGCGTACAACATTCCGATAACACAAAGAATAATCACAAGATTGCTATAATGCGTGGCTGCATGGGGGAACAGTGGAACGACCCAGCGAATCGTTGCATACAAACCCATCTTTACCATTACGCCGCTTAATATCATGGTTACTGCTGTTGGCGCTTGTTCATAAGTATCGGGCTGCCATGTATGAAAAGGAAATACGGGCATCTTTACAGCAAACGCGATAAAGAATAACCAGAATAAAAAATTCTCTTCTGTTGAAGAAAGTTTAGTATGATAAAAAGATTGTAATGCAAATGAGTGCTCGGGATTTTTAAAATAGATATACAAAATGCCAACAAGCATCAACAATGAACCCACAAATGTGTAAATGAAAAATTTGAAAGTGACTTGTATTCTTCTTTCTCCACCCCAAGATGAACAAAGGAAATATGCTGGTATTAATGCAAGCTCCCAAAAGAAGTAAAACAATAAACAGTCAGTTGCAAGAAATACACCCATCATACCTGCTTGCATCAATAACATCAATGCATAAAAGCTGTTGGGTCTTTTATAGGAGTTGCTGTAAACAGATGCAAACACAACAGGATAAGCAAGTGCGTTTAATAAACAAAGTATTTTAGTCATGCCATCTAATCCAAGGCTGAAGCGGGTTCCAAGCGATGGTATCCAAGCTGCATCATAAGACAATTGTTTTGCTTCAAATAAATTATATACTGCTGCAAACGCTGTAGCAAGTGTAAGAATAGATGCAAACAGTGACCAGCTTTTGGCGTCTCTTTCTTTTTTGAAAAAAAAAGTTATTAAGCCCGCAAGCAACGGAATTAATATGAGGAATAATGCAATCATGTTTTGCTTCGCTTGATTAAAACCTATAAGCTTTGGCAAACCTTATAGGTTTTCTTACTAAAATATTTTTTGCAGGAATTGAACAATAATTTCCTGATTCCAGAATACAATAAATAAAACTGTAATGGACAACACCATGAACAAAATATAATTTCCTACCTGTCCGCTTTGTAATAATCTCAATTGCCGTGATGAATAATTTACAAAGCGACCAATGCCATTTACAATTCCATCTATAAAAGATTTTTCAATAACAGATTTAGAAAATCCTGCGAGAGCATTCAATGGTTTTACCATAATGGTATCATACAACTCATCAATATACCATTTGTCGGCAAGTATTTTTTTGAAGCCTGTATAAACACCACCGAATTGCTTTACTGCAAACCGTTTTCTTGTTACAGCAAGTATGATGATGAGACCTACAATTGTTCCGCCAAGTAAATAATATTCTTTTGTTGCAACACCCGCGCCTTCATGTGTTGCAGCAGGAACAACGGGAGCAAGAAATTCATTAAAGAAATCGTGACCGCCAAATGCTTCGGGTAATTGAACATAACCGCCAACAACAGAAAGTATTGCAAGCACAACCAATGGAATGAGTATTGCTGAAGGAGATTCATGTAAATGATGTTCTTGTTCATGGGTTCCTTTGAAACCGCCAAAGAAAACGAGCATCATTAAACGGAACATATAAATGGCAGTAAGCACTGCTGCAAAAGCAGCAAACCAAAACAGTATAGGACTGTGCTGATATGTTGCAATCAATATTTCATCTTTTGAAATAAATCCTGAAGTGAAAGGAAAACCTGAAATGGTTAACACACCTATTACAAACGTCCAGCAAGTCACCGGTAATTTTTTTGCTAAGCCACCCATTTTTGTAATGTCCTGCTCGCCTCCCATTGCATGAATAACAGAACCCGCTCCAAGAAACAACAATGCTTTAAAGAAAGCATGTGTCATCACATGAAACACACCTGTTGTGTAAGCTTCTACACCGAGTGCAAGAAACATAAATCCTAACTGGCTTACAGTTGAATAGGCAAGAACTTTCTTAATGTCGTTTTGATACAATGCAATCGTCGCTGCAAGTATTGCTGTTGCCAAACCAATCACCGCAACAACATCGTGCGAAAAATGACTTAATGAATACAACACATTGCTTCGCGCAATCATGTAGATACCAGCAGTAACCATTGTTGCAGCATGTATCAATGCAGATACCGGTGTGGGGCCCGCCATTGCATCAGGAAGCCATGTGTATAAAGGAATTTGCGCACTTTTACCAACTGCGCCGACAAATAATAATAAGGTTATTGCTGTAACATCTGAAACGGGTATCGTATCAGCACTGTTGAAAACATCTGCATAGTTAGCCGTTCCAAAATCTTTCAATATCCAAAATATGGCGAGCAGAAAACCAAGGTCGCCGATGCGGTTCATTATAAAGGCTTTCTTCGCTGCATAATTATAGCTATCATTTTTAAACCAGTAACCAATCAATAGATAAGAACATAAACCAACGCCTTCCCAACCGATGAACATAATAACATAATTGGCGCCCATTACGAGCATTAACATCGAGAATACGAATAGGTTGAGATAAGAAAAATATCTTCCGAAATGGTCTGTTGGTTCTTCATGCATGTAAGAAGTGGAGTAGAGATGGATGAGAAAACCAACACCTGTAATAATGAGCAGAAAAATAACAGAGAGTTCATCAACTTGAAATGCGAAAGGAATACGGAAATCTTTTACGTTGATGAAATCAAAATAATTTACTACAGTACCGCCATTTGCTTTAACATCAAAAAAAAGAAGAATACTGATAATGAATGATACAAGAATAACACCGCTTCCTATTATATTGATGGCACTTTTTGATAGCGACTTTCGAAAAAGTCCGTTTATCAAAAAACCAAGCAGCGGAAATAATGGTACCAAATAAATTAAGTCGCTCATGCCCCTAACCCCTAAAGGGGGATTTTAAAAGTTTGAAATGTGCCTTACTCCCCTTCAGGGGATGGGGGCTTAATTCTTCAACCTGTTCAAGAAATTAATGTCAACGGAATGTATATTTCTATACATCATAACAATGATAGCCAAACCAACACTCACTTCTGCTGCAGCAACAACCATTATAAAGAATACAAACAATTGTGCATCGGTTCCTGCAACAGATGATGCCGCTTTAGTTGCAGCAGCACCTGTCACCTGCATTTTAGAAAATGCAACGAGTAAAAGGTTGACTGCATTTAACATAAGTTCAATGCACATAAAAATAATAATGGCATTGCGGCGCGTTAACACACCCACAACTCCTATACAAAACAAACATGCTGCTAATGCTATGTAATATTGAATCGGCATTGTACCCTCCAAATCCCGATTCATCGGGACTTACTAGTTCGTAATAATTTAATGGCTTTAATAATTTTAAACGCTCTCCTTGTTCCCCTTTAGGGGTTAGGGGGTTTCTTAATCCTTCTTTCCAATCACCACTGCACCGACCATTGCGCTTAAAAATAAAATACTGCTTATTTCAAAAGGCAAAGCATACTCATTGAACAATACTTTACCAAGATTTTCTATCAAACCAATATCACCTTCTTTTAACTGTGCTGTTTTGCCAACAATATCTGTTGCAGACCTTGATGATGAAATAAAAATCCATAACAACAATCCGCCCGATATCACTCCAAAAAATTTCATCCATATATTTTGTTGCCGTTCTGTTTCGGTGTTTAAATTCATGAGCATTATCACAAACAGAAACAACACCATAATGGCGCCTGCATAAACAATGATGTTAACTATAGCAAGAAATTGTGCATTCAATAAAAGATAGTGACCAGAGATTGCAAAGAAAACAACGATAAGCCACAATACGCTGTGAACAGGGTTTTTACTAAGAAGCACCATAATTGCACTAAAGAGTGCAAGCCCGCTTAAAAACCAAAATAAAATTTCGTCAATACTCATTTTTCTAATTAGCAAATTAGCAAATAGAAAAATGTGCAAATGTATTCAGTTGTTTCATTTGCACATTTGCATATTTTCAAGTTGTTGGCGTACTCTCTCCTTTTGCTTTCGCAAATTCTTCCGGTTGTGTTTTCGGATTTGGTATAAGCAAATCTTCTTTTGTATAAATAAGTTTTTTACGCGAATAGTCAGCAGGAGTAAAAGTCTCGCTTAAATAAATCGCATCTTTTGGACAAGCCTCTTCACACAAGCCGCAAAAAATGCAGCGTAACATATTTATCTCATATTTCGCTGCATATTTTTCTTCACGATACAAATTTTCTTCGCCGGGTTTTCGTTCGGCACCTTCCATTGTTATTGCTTCGGCTGGGCATGCAAGAGCGCACAATCCGCATGCAGTGCAGCGTTCACGACCTTCTTCATCGCGGTTAAGCACATGCAGTCCGCGAAACACAGGGCTAAATGGTCGCTTTTGTTCGGGGTAATTTATTGTAGGTTTCTTCTTGAAAATATGACTAAAAGTAATCGCCATACCTTTGAGTATTGCTGGCAAATAAATTTTTTCCCAGAAACTCATCGGTCTTCTATCCACACTTTTCGCTCTGTTTGTTAGTTGCATATTTCAATTTCCGACAGGTCGGAACGATTTAAAAATTTCGCAAAAATATTTTTCTAATCTGTTGCTGCCAACTTTATATTGTTATTTATTGTCTGAACGGGGATTTATAAGATTTGATGGATTGTGAGGATAATGAAGAATAGTAAAGTTTTATTTTCATCATAATCTTTTTCAAATCCTCTTAATCACGGTTCAAACATCACTTATTCAGCCAAAGAACTACTGCTCCGGTTATAAGCATGTTTACCAAAGCCAGTGGTATTAAGCCTTTCCAGCCGAGGTTCATTAATTGGTCGTAGCGGAAACGTGGAAGAGTCCATCGAATCCACATGAACACAAAAATGAAAATGAGAATTTTAACAAACAAAGCAATTCCTCCCAAAATTGTTGCAACATTGGGATTCCACATACTTTCATTTATGAAGGGAATGTCGTAACCACCGAAAAATAATGTTGCCATGATGGCGCTGCTGATGAACATGTTAATGTACTCTGCAAAAAGATAAAACCCGAGTTTCATGGACGAATACTCCTGATGATAACCCATGTTTAATTCATTTTCGGCTTCGGGCAAATCGAATGGTGCGCGGTTACACTCTGCAAGTGCGCACACAAAAAATATAAGAAAACCCAGCGGCTGATAAATGATGTTCCAGTGACCATCTATTTGCTGCTGCACAATTGTTTTTAAACTTAATGAACCCGTGAGCATGAGCAATGCAATTAGTGAAATACCCATTGCGAGTTCGTAACTAATAACCTGGCTTGCTCCACGCAAAGCAGCAAGCAAAGAAAATTTATTGTTCGATGCCCAACCACCAATCATGATGCCATAAATGCCAAGACTCACTACTGCAAATACATAGAGAATGCCAATGTTTACGTCAGCAATTTGAAGGTTGATTGTTCTTCCAAATAACTCAAGTTTATCGCCCCATGGAATTACTGCGCAGGTCATCATTGCAGTAAGCATTGCAAGCGACGGGCCTAAAACAAACAATAATTTGTTTGAACTGTTTGGAATAATTTCTTCTTTAAAAAATAACTTCATTCCATCTGCGAGTGGTTGCAAAATTCCAAACGGACCGGCGCGGTTAGGTCCGCGTCTGTCCTGAATTACAGCGGCTACCTTGCGTTCGAACCATGTTGCATACATCGCAATTACAAGCGATGCTGTAATTACGATTGCTATCAATATTAATTTCTCAAGAATAAAAGCCCAATCGAGAGTGCTCATTATGTAAATTCTTTAAAAGCGTGCAAATAATCTTTATCTACGCGAATACAAGTCTTCCTTTAGGTTCGGGAATTTGCCATCCTTTCTCTTTAGCAATTTTTATCCATTCAGATGCAACATTATTTACCTCTCTTAGTGCTTCATCTTGCGTATCACCATGTGCAATGCAGCCTTTGAGTTCAGGCATCTCTGCAACAAAGGCGTCATCACTTTCACTCCAATAAATAATGATTTCGTATTTATTCATCTTCACCTATTAATTTATGAGTTACTAAAAATTCCCTAACCTGTTTTACCTGATAAGGTTTTGCTTTACCGTCTTTTGTTTTTTGCAAATTGATAATTCCCTCAATACCTTCTTTCAAAAATATGCGATGACTTCCACCTGTTTTTCTTTCTTCAAATCCGAGTAGAATAAGTATTTGAACTAAATCATCCAGATCAAAATTTGCATCAGCATTACCTGTAAGTAATTTTCAGTAATAATTTTTCTTTCCTACTCATTGGTTGGTTTATCTACTTCAAAATCTTCACTCGTTGCCGGTCCTTCTATTAAACTCAAATTAATGTTTGGTTTATTAACTTCACTTACATTATGTATATCCATAAACACTCTTGGTTGACGACCATGCATTAATTTGGGGAATGTTTCTTCCGGCTTCTTCAATTCAACATATTTATTTTGCGATATAACAGAGTGCCGATTTACATTTGTTGGTCCTTCAATCACCCAATCGCTTACATTCTTTTTTTCAAAACGACAGGTATTGCATATCCAGCCCGGCTTTCCATCAGGTGTATCTTTTACTTCACCCCACTCATCTTTTCTTGCAGTTACACGAAACACTTCATCACCTCTCATCCACAAGCGAACTTGTCCGCAACACGTAGGACAATCTCTGTGCGCATCTACAGGTTTTGTAAACCACACCCGATTTTTAAAACGGAATGTTCTGTCAGTTAACGCACCAACAGGACAAACATCAATAATATTTCCGATAAAATCGTTCTCAAGAGATTTTGCGATATAGGTTGCAATTTCAGAATGGTCGCCTCTGTCTAAAATACCATGTTCTCTTGTATTTGTTAATTGGTCTGCTGTAAACACGCAACGATAACAAAGAATGCAACGGGTCATGTGCAGTTGAATATAAGGACCGAGGTCATGCTTCTCAAATGTTCTTCTTTGAAACTCGTAACGAGTGCCTGCTTTACCATGTTCGTAACTCAAGTCTTGCAAATCACATTCACCGGCTTGGTCACAAATTGGACAATCGAGCGGATGATTGATTAATAACAATTCAACAACACCTGCTCTTGCATCCAACACTTTACTACTCGTAATGTTCTTTACTTCCATGCCATCCATTACCGTTGTGCGGCAACTTGCAACAAGCTTTGGCATAGGACGTGGATCTTTCTCACTGCCTTTTGAAACTTCTACCAAACATGTACGGCACTTACCGCCGCTGCCTTTCAGCTTGCTATAATAGCACATTGCAGGCGGCGCTACCTCACCACCGATTTTTCTTGCTGCTTCGAGAATCGTTGTTCCCGCAGGCACATCAATGGTGATGTTATCTATTGTTACTTTGAATAATTGTTGTTCAGGCATTATAATAAATCAAAATTGGTATTTATGTGATTGTCTCTTAAAAAACGAAGCCATCTTTTTAATTCATTAACCTCATCGCATTTTATGTTCTTTTCCATTTCTTTGAATAATCTCACAAATCTATTGTCGTTTCTCTGTTTAAGCCCTTTCATTTTTATTAATCCTCGTAATGTTGTTGGCAATTCATAATTTATTAGTTGTATATCTGCTTTATTACATTCATTCAAAATCCAAGCTTCAACAGCAGGACACAATTGTATAAAATAATGTTTCCGTTTGCGATGGCTATAGAGCTTTAAGTTTTTTCGTGCAAGCCTTTCAATGATTTTAAAGTCTTCAAGTGCTTTCAATTTGACTTTATCTTCATCAATAATCCCTACTGCAAAAGAATCTTTCATTTTAGCTTGCGTCATTTTAACTGCTACATTGCTATTGCCTTTATTATGATTTACCGCAAAGGGTTTATTTAAAAGAACTTCTACTAATGTTGAATCTAAATTACATTCTGGAAGAAAACATTTGTAAACATCAAGCTTCATGCATCAAATAATTCTCCAGATTAAAAAATAAGTCTATGCCGTATTGATATATCTCATCTATCTCATTATCATTAAATCTTCTTATAATTGTTTCGCCTGTTTCCCTTTTATATCCAACCGCATAAATTGCAAGCTCATTTTTATCCATATCTTCCATAAAATCATTCAACACAAAGGGACTGTGGGTCGCTATGAAATATTGATTTTTATTCTCATCAAAAATTATCTCAGCAGTAAGCTGTGATATGTATGGAGGAAACATGTGAGCTTCCGGCTCTTCAAAAAGAAGAACCGACTCTCTATTGCTTGCTATTGCCGCTTTGTAAAAAATTAAACGCCGGATTGTATCAGCAATCTGGATATAAGGAAAAATCTTTACTTCTTGATCACCGTATTCCTTAATAATTCTTATGTCATTGTTTTCATCTGTAGCATACTTAAGATTATAATTTTTAAATATTTCTACTACAGATTTTCTCAACTCTTGGTTCGAATTAATAACATCGGCTAAATTTTCACCAAATGGTGGGATTAATTCCTTAGAAAAGTTTGGGGGATAATAATTCCCTCGACCTTCTCTAAAAGAATATTTTTTAATTTGCATTCTTTCTAAGCTATCATAATTATCACTTGCAGTACTTCCGTGTGCCATTGCATTTATTCTATATTCGGTCAAAGGAATTTCCATTTCGAAAAACATCTTTTTGTCTTCAGACCTTAGATGAAGTTCTTTATTTACAACTTTTAATTCTATTCTTTCCGATTCATCGAGTTTAACTTCGATACTATTTTTAAAGTTGTTATTATAGAATAAGTTTGTATAGGTTTCAAATCGTAAAATGTCTCTAACGTCATTATCGGCAATATTGTTAATTTCGAACAATCCCATCGCTTCCAAAATATTACTCTTCCCCGTGTTCGGATAACCAATAAAAACATTTATCCTTCGGCAGTCCTCGATTTTTTGATGCCGGATGGATTTAAAATTTTTTATTTCTATCGTTTTTATGTGGTTCATTCTTTACTTAAAAACCTATTTTCTTTTTTACAAAATCTCTTACTGATTTTGCCACGCTTAATATTTTTAAAGCTTCTTGTTTTGTATCAATATCAAAATCGTCAGGGTATCTTGACAAAACAGCATATTTTGATAATGATTCAGCTTCTCTGATTGTTTCAAATGAAGCATCAAAACTTACAGCGATATCAATTAATTCTTTTATATTATGAACTTTCGGCGGCATTATTTCTTTAAATGCTAAAAACCCTTTTATAAACTTTTCTGCTGCCTGTTGTGCATGAAATGCTGAAACATCATATAACAATGGGCTTGCTTCAATAACAACTTCTGCAGCCAAAATATCTTCTTCGGCTTTTTGATACCATCCCTTTATTATTTCTTCTTTTTCAGGACTCATATAATAAAACACCCGTTTGTACTATATGACCAATAAATGAATATGGTATTGAACGAAAACGCTCATATCTGTCAGCATAATCAATCACTACATCTTTTGAGCCCGGCAAAATATCTCTGATTTTTTTTTCAACTTCTTCAGCTATTTGATATTTTTTTTTTGTCCTGTCTGGCATAACAATTAATAAATCCACATCACTTGTTTCGGTAGCATTTCCTTTTGCGTAGCTGCCAAACAAATACACTTTCTGTGGTTGCAAAGTATCCACAATAATTTTTGTTGCGTCTCGTATTTGTTTTTCACTTACCATATTTCAGTTCTCACATTTTTATACAGCAACGCCTAACGGCTCTGCATAATTTGCCAAGCCATAATTTCTTTTCAAACATTCTTCGGGATTCAATACATGCCATTCAAACTCATCTCTGAAATGACGTATCGCTGCTGCAACGGGCCACGCTGCTGCATCACCCAAAGGACATATGGTGTTTCCTTCAATCTTGCGTTGAATATCCCACAACAAATCTATGTCGCTCATCTTGCCTTTGCCCGTGTCAATGTTCTTCAAAATTTTTTCCATCCATCCTGTTCCTTCACGACAAGGCGAACATTGTCCGCAACTTTCATGGCGATAAAATCTTGCAAGCGTATAAGTATGTTTCACCACGCACTGATCTTCGTCCAGCACAATAAAACCACCGCTGCCCATCATGGAACCTGTTGCAAAACCGCCATCGGCAAGGCTTTCATAATTCATGTAACGGGTTTCGCCTTTTGCAGTTTTCAAAAGCAAGTTTGCAGGAAGAATAGGAACCGAGGAACCACCGGGAATACATGCTTTCAAGCGTTTGCCGTTTGGAATACCACCGCAATATTCATTTGAGAAAATAAATTCTTCAACAGAGATGGTCATATCAATTTCATAAACGCCGGGCTTGTTAATGTTGCCGCATGCGCTTATCAATTTTGTACCCGTTGATTTACCCACACCGATCTTCGCATATTCATCGCCGCCCATATTAATGATGGGAACAACTGCAGCTAATGTTTCAACATTGTTTACAACAGTCGGTCTGTCCCACACACCTTTTACCGCGGGGAATGGTGGCTTTATACGCGGATTACCACGTTTGCCTTCGAGGCTTTCAATCAACGCTGTTTCTTCTCCGCAGATGTATGCACCTGCGCCGCGATGAACGTATATCTCGCAATCGAAACCGCTGCCCAAAATATTTTTTCCAAGCCATCCATTTTGTTTTGCCTCTGCAATTGCTTGTTCTAAAATATCAACTATCCATGCATATTCACCGCGTATATAAATGTATGTTGCGTTACTATTTAACGCATAAGATGAAACAATTAAACCTTCTATTAACAAATGAGGAATAAACTCCATCAAATACCGGTCTTTAAAAGTTCCCGGTTCACTTTCATCTGCATTACACACCAAATGACGCGGCACACCTTCGGGCTTTGCAAGAAAGCTCCATTTCAATCCCGTTGGAAAACCCGCACCGCCGCGACCACGCAAGCCACTCTTCTTTACCTCGTCAGTAATTTGGTCGGGCGTCATTTTAAAAGCTTTTTCCACACTGCGATAGCCGCCTTCACGACGATACACATCGTAATTGCGAATACCTTCAACATTTGCTTTTTCTAATAATAATTTTACTGCCATATTATTGAATTAGCACTTTAGCTAATTGTGTTTTTATTTTTATGAAGTGAGCTTTTGTTCTTTGGTCATCGTCTGTTGTGTCACTCACTTCTACGTTCTGAACTTTATTGAACTATCATTCAGCTCTTCTTATATTTCCCGCCAACAACATTCTCATTGGATGAAGCGTTCTTGTAAATGGATTCAGCACAAGACCTAATGCTTCTAAAGTCGTTGCTCCTAACAACGGGTCGTCTCCTTCTTCTCCATAAATAACAGATGCTGCACCGCCCTCATTTTTATATTCGAAGTAAGCATCACCAACTCTTCTCTTTATTATTGTGCCATCTGCTAAAGAAAAACTTACTTCTTTATATGGCTCTATTCCTAATTCGTCTAAAATTTTTCCGGGAACAAGACTATATACTGCACCGCTATCAACAATAAATTCAACATCTGCAAACTTTTCTGCTTTGCGATGTTCTTTTACTCTTAATATAACTGTCGTAATGCCCATCACGATTTCTTTAATCAATTTCTACGCCGGTAACTTTGCCGCTTGCCTCGCAACCAATTTCCAGTCGCCGTTTATCTTCGCCCATACAAGCGTTGTAGCTAAATTCAAATCAACCGGATTTCCATGATAATTAAGATTCACTTTTAAATGTATGTTTACCACTCCTGTGTTACCGTTATAAATTCTCACCTTCATGTTTGAAGGCTCAATCGTTTTATAATCCTGATCGCCACTCATCACTCCGCGTATCAATTCAGCTTTCGATTCAATTAATCCGCTTGAGTGTCCGTATGTAACATCGTCTGCCAATAAATTTGAGAGAGCAACACTATCCTTTGAAAGTAATGCATTTCTCAAACTCATCATCTTTGTCATTACTTCTGATTGCTCATTCTGCGCATGCGATATAGTGCTTATGAAAGTTGAAGCAAATAGAAGAAGTAAAAATTTTTTCATCACTTTTATTTTAACGGTTCAATTTTTTTAAATGTACCAGTACCGCTCTCACTTAAAGATTTCCAGTTTTCAATCAATTCTTCCTTATGAATGCTTGCCCATTCTACAACAAGTGCCAATGCTTTTGGCGGAAGATGACCCTGAATAACAGCAAAATCATTTATTGAAATCTGCGCAACAAATTCAGCATACTCTGCATGAAAGTGTGGTGGCACATGATCACCAAAATACATCTTAATCAGTATGCCATAAAAACTGCTTATTACGGGCATATTCCTCAAACGATTTACCAATCAGTTGTAAATAAAATGCATCCGGATCCATATCAATATCTTCACTCCATTCTATTTTTTTATCTGCTGTTATTTTAAATAATTTGAAATTCTCTTCATTATTCCAATGCTCAAACACTCCCTTTCCTTTCCACTTACTCAAATCAATAATGCCATCTACGCCGTCTTCAAACTCAACTTTAAGTTTGTATCCGGGAAGCGCAATTGCATTTTTTATGTTCGGAATAATCTTATCCATACCTTAATTATTTGTTGCTGCATTTCTTCTGCACTCCTCAATGATTGCATCAATTTTTTCTTTGGTAAGATGCTCACGATAATTTTTGCCTAACTGCATCATAGGCGCATAACCGCAGGCACCAAGGCACTCAACGGTTTTTAAAGTGAACATTCCATCGGCAGTTGTTTCGCCGGGTTTGATGCCGAGTTTCTTTCCAATGTATGCAATGATATCATCGCTGCCATTCAACATGCATGGCCCTGTTTGACAAATCTCAAATATATATCTGCCAACAGGTTTTAAATTGTACATACTGTAAAATGTCGCCACTTCGTACACTTCAATTGGTTTAAGGTTAAGCAGCGATGCAACGTAATCCATTGTTTCAACACTTAACCATCCACCAAACTCCTGCTGCGCAATATGTAACACCGGAAGTAAAGCACTCTTTTGCTTTCCCTCTGGATAGCGTGAAACAATATTTCTTACTTCTGCTAATTTTTCTTCTGAAAAAACAGCCATTATATTTTATTGTTTATAAGTTAAACCAGTTCGTTTACTATAAGCCTTATAAATCGAAATATCTTTTTTGTATAACCAATTTATTAGCTCTTGTTCTTCTCTTTCTTTTTCTTCTGCAAATTCCTTTAAACTTCCTTTTCTTACAACTTTTTCAATTGTTGTTGGATAAGAACCATACTTCCCAGTATAGTACTCTATCAACAATTTTTTTAGTTTCTCATCTTGTTTTTTTGTCATAAACATTAATTAGCACATTAGCATATTAGCTAATTAGCACATCAGCCATCCATCTCGCCAGCTATCAAATTCAAGCTGCTCAATGTAACAACGGCATCGCTTAACATGCTTCCTTTTATCAATTCTTCGTAAGCCTGATAATAAATAAAACATGGTCGGCGGAAATGCAAACGATACGGCGTGCGACCGCCATCACTTATTAAATAAAATCCCAACTCCCCATTGCCACCTTCAACACTGCAATAAACTTCACCGACCGGCATTTCGATTTCTCCCATAATAATTTTGAAATGCCATATCAGCGCTTCCATTTTTGTATAAACATCTTTTTTTGGCGGCAAATAATATTCTGGAATATCCGCGTGATACACTTCTGCTTCTGCACCTTTAAATTCCTGAATCTTTTTATATGCCTGCTCAATGATGTTCAAGCTTTGCCACATCTCCTGATTGCGCACCAAAAACCTATCGTAACAATCGCCGGTATTTCCAACAGGAATAATGAAATCAAAATCTTCGTAACTGCTGTAAGGTGTGTGCACCCGCACGTCATAATCAACACCTGCGGCACGTAAGTTTGGCCCTGTAAATCCATAACTCAAAGCACGCTCTGCACTAATAGGACCCACGCCAATGGTACGTTCCATAAAGATGCGGTTGCGCTGTAAAAGATTTTCAAACTCCTTCAACACCTTTGGATATTCGTTTAAAAACTTTTCAAGTTTTGTAAATGCGGTGTTAGAGAAATTTCTTTCAAAACCGCCTATGCGACCGATGTTGGTTGTTAACCGCGAACCACAAACCTCTTCATAAATTTCGTAAATAAGTTCGCGGTACTGCATTACGTATAAGAATACAGAAAGTGCGCCAGTATCAACACCAACAATAGAATTGCAAATAAGATGATCGGAAATGCGTGCAAGCTCCATGATAATCACACGCAAATAATCTACACGTTTTGGTGTTTTTATTTTCAATAATTTTTCGCAGGTTAAATGCCAGCCCATGTTGTTGATGGGTGCACTGCAATAATTCAACCTGTCTGTAAGTGGAGTGATTTGATAAAGCGGTCTGCGTTCTGCAATCTTTTCAAACGCACGGTGTATATAGCCTACTGTTTGTTCTGCTGAAACAACTTTTTCACCATCGAGCTCGAGAATATTTTGAAACACGCCATGTGTTGCCGGATGCGTTGGTCCAAGATTTATCGTTTGTGTTTGCTTCTCAATGGAACCTTCCGGCAGCTTTATATGATGTTGTTGTGTATGTTGTATTATGTCAGACATTGTTATGTTTTATTTTTCATTTGTCTGAACCGGGATTTGTGTGATTTTTAGATTGCGGAGAAATAGCATTTTTCATCATAATCCTTATAATCCCGTAAATCATGGTTCAGACTATACTTCCCCCTCTTCCAAACATTTCGTCGTCTTTGTCTCTTCGTGTTTGATCTTCTAAAGGATATTCCCTGCGCTGCGGAAAATAATTCATCTCTTCAATATTCTGAATACGTTTCAAGTTTGGATGACCAACAAAATTTACGCCGTAGAAATCATAAGCTTCTCTTTCCATCCAGTTAGCACATTCATACAATTTTGTTGCCGTGAAAATATCAGGCGTATTGATGTCGGTGAAAACTTTAAAACGTATGCGAACGTTGTCAACAAGGTTGTGCAAATGATATACGAGAGCCAGTTCTTTCCCTTTATTATCGGGGTAATGAACGGCACAAAGGTCTGTAAGGAATTGAAACTTTAAATCAGGATTATCAAACAGAAATTGCATCACTTTCAGGTTCATTTCTTTTGGAGTCTCAAAAGTGAGCATGCCATAAGGTTCTTCAAAATTGTAAACGCTATCTCCAAATTTTTCTATGAGCTTTTGTTTAATTGTATCGTTGGTTAACGCCATTGTCAAAAAAATTGTTTTCGGTATGCTTTATTTTTATCCTCACTAAAAACTGCATCAACAGGTAATTCTAAACCTTTTAAAATATTTGATTGAATTATTTCTCCTTCGCTGTATATTTTATGAAGAAAAAAAGCTTCGTGTTTCAAATAGTACTGTTCGATATATTTTTTGTCAGGATCCACTAACCAGTACTCTTGTACTCCATGCAAGGCGTAGTCTTCCATCTTTATGCCTCTATCGTTCTTTTCGGTACTTTGGCTTAATACTTCTGCTATCCAATCAGCTGCCGGAAATAACTTTTGATCCGGAGCAAAACCATCCGCTTTTCCCTTGCCAAAAAAACATAAATCGGGTTCATAATCGTTTCGCGTAAGTTTTATCAATAACTTTTCATATCCAACCAACCCCAATCCGTTATGACTTACATATCCATCTATAGCATACAATAAATATTTTAAAACCAAATTATGCTTTAGTAACACCGGACTGTGAATAATAATTTCACCATTTATAAATTCCGCCTTTTCGTGATCGCTTACTTTATCGTAAAAAAAAATTCTTTTCGCCTCTTCCGAAGAAAGATAATCCTGCAATTCAGCAACGTAGTCTTTCAGTTTGGGAGAATTTAGAAGTGGCTCAAGAATTTTTTCCATTTTACTCTTTGCTTTAGAATGCTATTTTAAAAGTTCGAAAAATTCAGCCGTATCTTCTTCACTAAAAATCACTTCAGCCGGTATTTCAAAACCTTTTATTACAAATGATTTTACCATTTGCTTATTCCATTTATTTACTAAATAGTATTTGTTTTCCTTTAGTAAATATTGTTCAACAATATGTTTATCTGCATCCACTATCCAATATTCTTGAATCCCATTTAGAGCATAACTTTCCATTTTAATAGTACGATCTATATTTTCTGTTGATTCAGATAAAACTTCTGCTACAAAATCGGGTGGCGGAAAAAACATCATTTCTTTATCAAACTTACTGGCAGTCTCCTTGCGAAAAAAACAAATGTCGGGTTCAAAGTCGTTTCGGGTAAGTTTGATTAAAGCTTTTTCTGAAAATACTTTTCCTAAATCATTTTTCTTTACGAAAACATTTAGGAGCGTGCTTAAATTTCCAACGGCTTCTATCTGCTTAGCTTTTGCGGGCGAATGAATTATTACTTCACCATTAATAAATTCTGCTTTTGTTCCATTATCAAGCATATCATAGAACAACATTCGTCTTTTTTGTTCTTCATCCCAATAAGCTTGCAATTCGCTTAAAACGTTTGGAAGTTCTAAGGAGTGCTTAAGATTTTCAATTATATCAGCAGTAGATGCCATGCTTGTTTAATATCTTTTAGAAGTCTTTCCTACGATTTGCTAAAGCTTACTGAATACCGTAACTATTCAATAAAGCTTTGTAATGCTCACTGTTTCTGCGGCGCACACTTTCGTTATGCACAAGCTCCTGTATGCGCATAAATCCATCAAGCACTGCTTCTGGTCTTGGCGGGCAACCCGGTATATACACATCAACAGGAATAATTTGATCTATGCCCTGCAAAACACTGTATGTATCGAATATGCCACCAGACGAAGCACAAGCACCCATTGCCAAAACCCAGCGTGGCTCTGCCATTTGCAGGTACACCTGTTTTAGCACCGGCGCCATTTTCTTTGCAATTGTTCCCATGACCATCAGCAAATCGCATTGACGCGGCGTAAAACCTAAACGCTCTGAGCCAAACCTTGCTAAATCGTAATGTGAACCCATTGTTGCCATAAATTCAATACCGCAACATGAAGTGGCGAAAGGCAGTGGCCAAATAGAGTTCTTTCTTGCAAGACCAATTACCTTTTCAAGTTTAGTAGCAAAAAAACCTTCGCCCTCAAAACCTTCAGGCGCTTCTGTTATAGCAATATTATCACGGAGATTTGCTTCTTTCGGATGTATATTAAACCGTACAGGGCGTGCCATAGTTCTATAATTTAGAATACAAAATGTAAAACATTAGTTCTTCCCCAAAGTTCGTGTTTATAAGGCTTTTATGTTGCACATTTAACATTAAGTCCTCTTCAATTTACATTCCGAAATTTATTTTACATTTTATATTTAATCTTCCCACTTTAATGCGCCTCGTTTAATGATGTAAACGAAACCCGCGAGAAAGAAACCCACAAACAATAATATCTCAACAAAACCTGTCCAACCCAACTCTTTAAAATTTACAGCATAGGGATAAAAGAAAATCACTTCCACATCAAACAACACAAACAGAATAGCAACAAGAAAATATTTAATAGCGAGTGGCTGACGTGCATCGCCATGGCTCTCGATTCCGCTTGCGAAATTTTCAAGTTTGTCTGAAGTTTTTCTTTTAGGTCCAAAGAGATGCGTTAAGATCATCATCGTTGCTACAAAACCCATTGCAAAAACAAGTTGAATGGCTATGGGTAAATAATTTAAGGCGCTGTTAGCAGGAGTTGTATCTAACAAAACATTAAGAAGACTCATAATGGGATTTATTGCGGCGCAAAAATAGCACAAGCAAGGCAACAAAAAAACTCCACTTTTAATGTGGAGTTTTTTCTTTTTTATTTTAATCTGTTTTTATTTACCGCCGCTCGATTTGTTAGTGTTTGCATTACCTGTTCCGGATTTCTTTTGCTGTGCCTTTTGCAATTGATCTTTTGTTTTAACAAGGAACTGGTTTTCTTCGCTTGCAGGATCTGGATAAAGCACCATCATTTTATCTATCGTTTCAAGTGCCTTTGGTAAATCCTTGGCGTATTGTGCGTAGTAAATAAGAAGGTAATAATAGTTATTGAAAATTGTTTTTTTGTTCTTAGTGGTATCCTTCATTAAAAAGTTGATGTAGTTGTTGATGGGTTCAACTGCAAGACCTTTTGTTGTATCAACATCACACATTTTTGCTGCCGTTACATTAAAGCTGTAACCTTGCGGCACATCGGGATATGCAGCTATATAGGCTTTAGAAACAGAATCACCCAAAGTACAATTCTTAGAATCTACTGCAGCCTTTGCCATGTAGAAGAAATCTGTTGCGCTTGGTTTTCCTTTAAGCGTTGCCATTCTTGCAAGCCACTGATATTGTTTGTCAAACATTGAATCTTTTGCCATTAAATCAGCAACCGTTTTCATGTATTCAATTCTGTGTTCTGTTACGGTATCTGCAGTTATAGCTTTTTCTGTATAGTTAGCAACACTATCTGCATTACCGGGGAATTTGGAATAAACCGTTGCAGCAATTACATAATCGCGTGGATCAATTTTACCTTCAGGAGCGTTTGCAAAGAACTTCTTTACGGCGTTTAATGCAGAAACGGAATCACCCAATCTTGTATAGTCATAAGCATACAAAATATTTACGCGAATAAAATCTTTGCATTCACCACTTTCCATAGCTTTTGCTTTATCAAGAGATTCCTGATACTTTCCTGCACGGTAAAGATATTCGGCAACAAAGTAATCTGTATTACAATCCTTGTCCGCGTTTGCTACATACTTATCAATATATTCTTTTGCAACATTAACATCTCTTTCAGCATAATAATTGAAATAATCAAGATAAACTGGTGCAAAAGCAGGATCCGCTGCAATTGCTTTTCCAAACCATTGATCCATGAATTCTTTATTATTCTGGCTTTCATATATTCTGCCTATGCGCCAATAAGCTTCGGCATATTGAGGATTGCGTCTTGTTGCTTCGGTAAATGCTTCTACTGCAGGACCACCTTTTTCACTTCCTTGTTTCAGATAACAAATACCGAGATTAACTTCTATTGACGGATCTTTTGGATTAAGCTGTGCAGCTCTTGTGAGTTTATCAATTCCATATTGAGGATCACCTTGCTGACTGTTACCATCAGCCATTGCACGACCGATTGCATTTAATATATCAGGATTCTCTGCACCTTTCTTTCCCTTTGTTGAAGTGATAGCTTGTTCAAATTTTTGCTTGGCAGAATTTACATCATTGTTTTCTAAAATTTGAACATGACCTGAACCAATCCAAATCCACGGATCATTCACCCCATCATTCAATGCTTTTTGATATAAAGCTTTTGCGCCGGCAACATCGTCTTGACCCAAGTATGCCTGACCTAACCAATAAATGGAACGTCCATCTTTTGAATTTGAAGCCACGACTTTTTCTAAAGTTTCTCTTGCGCTCTTAAATCGTTGATAGTATATAAATTTTATACCATCATCTACTGATTGTGAAATTGCATAAGATGCCGCTAATGAAAATACAAGCAGCGTTAAAATTGTTTTCTTCATGTTCTTCATTTTATTCAGTTATACTTTATTGGGTTTTATTGTGATTGTATGTTTCCTGCTCTTACTCCGAAGTACATTTTTGCAGGAACTAAGTAACTTCTTCTGAAAACCAATTGCCCCCGTTCAAGATTTAAAAAATTGGAAAAGCCGCTACCAAGCCCGTTCCAATTCTCTTTCAGCACATAGTACAAAGGACGTACCAAAGGGTACTGCGCATAACTAATAGTTGCCTGCGATGGTTTAGCAAAATCTCCGGGGTCACAATTATATTTACATTCAATTAACGCAAACCGGATTTTTTGCGTGTAAACTCTTTGTTGGGGATCCTGATCGTTTGTAACCCAACTTGAGCCAACGAAACCTATTGCGTTTTCGTTCTTCGAAATATAATCAACAACAGCTTTGCTTCCGCTCGCAGCATTTACGTTTTTCCCAAATTGCGTTCCATGCAATACAGAATCCAATAAATAGCGCACAGTGCTCGTAGCATTATTTCCGTCAACAACAATCGCGTGTGAAGTATCCTTCCCGCTCAACATATTCTGCACTTGCTTCATAGTATAAACACTATCCTTAGCGCTAATGTTTATAATCACACACACTGCATCATAAGCCAATATTCCAAATTGAGGTTCAAAAGATAGTTTGTTCTTATAGTACGAACTCTCTTGTTGTGTAAGACCCTTAGCAACTATTATCATTCTCGTACTATCGCTTTGTAAATCCCTGAAACAATCAGCTTCAGGTTTATAGCTTGCATTTATTTTGGTGCCTGGGTACGATGACTCATATACTTTTATTTGCTCGCTTACAACAGGTTCAAAACTTTCGTCAACACTTATATTAATGGTACCGTTTTTCGGAGAATCTACTTCATGCGAAGATGTTTTAGTTTCACATGCTGCAAATATCATTACCAATCCATAGACCAAAAAATATTTATGCATGCTGCTTTTTTTTCAATAATCTTTCTTTATCCCTCTGTATAATCTAAACCCGCCGTATAAAATAAATAGTGCACTTAATGCATATATCATTTCGCGACCGAAAGTGTCAAAAAGAGTAAGGCCAAACTTTTCGCTAAGGAGCATTAAAATTCCAATCCCGATAATGATTGATCCCATTGTGATATTATACACCGTTTTCATGGTGTTATAATTTCTCCGGCTTCTCTCTCTAAAATCGTTTTCCATTTCGCAACTTTTAATGGGAGATCGGCAAATTAACAATTTTTATAATTTCAAACTAATGAATATGACAAGCTATTGAAACAACTATCTGTTAGTATTTTATTTTCCCTTAGTGCAATGAAAATTTTTTTATGAACCAAGCACGTTTGCTACTATTTGACTTCCGTTGCGTCGCACTCTTCAACGCTTAGTTCTTTATTGAGCAAAGATTCAATTCTGTTCATTAATCATCTCACCTTAATTAACAACAAGAGAATCTCGACTTCAATTTATTCATTTCAATATTCATAATGCTAAAAGAAGAAATACTGACAAGCAATCTCTCATTGTGCAATTAAGAGATGCGGCAATTTAAATAATCCATAAAAGGAATAGAGAATAGAAGTTGTTAAATTATCATTGTTGAGTTAACAGCATATCTCAACAACACATAGAACACAAAACTCAAAACTTCCTCAGCCCTTATCTTTGCGCCCATGAATATTTTAATGGTTTGTCATGGCAACATTTGCCGAAGCCCTTTGGCAGAAGGAATTTTACAACACAAAGCAAAAGCGGCAGGACTAAATTGGAAAGTGGACAGCGCAGGAACAAGCGGTTATCATCACGGCGAACAGCCACATCATCTTTCGCAAAAAGTTGCAAGTATTAACGGAATTGATATTAGCTCGCAATGTTCAAGACAATTTAAAAAAGAAGACATGCTTAACTACGATAAAATTTATGTAATGGACAGCGAAAATTATGTCGAAGTAAAACGCATGAGCCGAGAATTATGGAATGCTGATAAAGTTGATTTGCTGATGAATGAAGTATATCCCGGCAGAAATATGAATGTTCCCGATCCCTGGTATGGTGAAGAAGACGGATATCATGAGGTGTTTGAAATGATAAGCAAAGCATGTGATGCAATCGTTGAAAAATATGCCCCAACCCTAAAAGGAGAAAGGCTTTATACAAACAAGTTCTTCAAAAAATAAATACTCCCCTTTAGGGGATGGGGCGATGAAACCTACATTACCACAAGGCACAAGAGATTTTAGCGCAGAAGTTGTACGCAAACGCAATTATATTTTCGATATAATACGCACCGTATTTGAATTATATGGATTTCAGCCATTGGAAACACCTGCAATGGAAAATCTTGAAACATTAATGGGCAAGTATGGTGAAGAAGGTGATAAACTAATTTTCAAAATTTTAAATAACGGTCTTGATAATCCTGCGAAATATCTACAGGTAAAAGAAGATTTTGAAAAAGTGGTGGAGGGAAAAAATGTAAAAGGCATCACCGAAAGAGCGCTTCGATACGACCTTACTATTCCTTTTGCACGATACGTTGCAATGAATCATGGTCAGTTAAGTTTTCCTTTTAAACGCTATCAGATACAACCTGTTTGGCGTGCAGACAGACCGCAGAAAGGACGTTACCGCGAATTTTATCAATGCGATGCAGATGTGGTTGGAAGTTATTCATTGATGAATGAAGTTGAGTTCACAAACATTTATGCTGAAGTTTTTAAACGGTTAAGTATTGATGTTGATATTCGTCTTAACAACAGAAAAATATTAACGGCACTCGCAGAAGTTTGTGGCGGCGCAGAAAAAATGATGTACATAACCATTGCAATTGACAAGCTCGATAAGATTGGAATGGATGGTGTAAAAAAAGAATTGCAGCAACGAGAACTGAATGAAGAACAAATAAACGTTATAGAAAAATATCTTGCCATTGAAGGAAACAATGAAGAGAAACTACAGCAAATAAAATCTTTGCTCGGCGAAAACGAAACGGGAAAAAAAGGAATTGAAGAACTTGAGTTTGTTCATAATTACATAAATCCTAAATCAGAAAATCAGACATCAGACGTCAGACATCTTCAACTTGATTTCACTCTTGCACGTGGTCTCAATTATTACACCGGCATTATCTATGAAATAAAAGCCCAAGGCATTCAAATGGGAAGCATTGGCGGCGGCGGAAGATATGATGACTTAACAGGTTTATTCGGAGTTCCCAATTTGCCCGGTGTTGGTATAAGTTTCGGTGTTGACAGAATTTATGATGTGATGGAAGAATTAAAACTCTTCCCCGAAAGTGTGCACACCGGAACGAAAGTTTTATTCTTTAATCTTGGTGTAGAAGAAAGCAAAGTTGCTTACAATTTTATGCAACAATTACGAAGTAATAATATCAAGTGCGAAATATTTCACGAACAGGCAAAATTTGATAAGCAGTTTAAATACGCAGAGAAAAAAAATATCCTTTTTGCTGTTATTATCGGAGCAAAAGAAATGGAGGAAACCACTTGCGTAGTAAAGAATTTAAAGACAGGGGAACAAAAAACATTACAACAATCTGAACTCAATGCTTTTTTAAATAAGGTTTGAGTATGCGTTTTGAAAAGTCCGAGAAACCATATTTTCAGTTTGTTGATATTCCGGATATAGATGATTTTTCATTTGAAAAATTATCGGTTAGAAACTACCGGCATTTGTTGGAATTGTTTGAATCTGACGAAAATAAATTTGTGGATGAAAGATTCAAGAATGAAGAGTTATGCAAACAATATGCAGACACAATTGAAAATTATTCTCCTTATTCTCCAAAACATGGGGGTGCCGATTGGCTTTGGAAAATCGGCAATACTTATGCAGGCATTTTACATTTGTACGATTTAAGCTTAGAAACTTTTGCAGAGAACAATCAAAGATGCTGGATTGGATTCGCAACCCGCAAATATTTCAGAAATAAAGGATTTACCGTTAAGGTTTTGAAACATTTTATAAACCATATTTTTAAAGGCTATCCGCACATCAATTATATTCATGCAATGACCGAACCGGATAACGTTGCATCTCAAAATCTCCTTTTAAAAGCCGGCTTTCATTTTGACTCTGCTGAACGAGTTTCAAAAGTTCACTTGTTTTATGAATTAACACGGCAAGAATTCGTTAATTCTATTTTTACTTAGTGATAGTTGAAGGGCGGCTTTAAATTTTTTCTCCCTTTCTTAATATTTCTGGCACAAAATTCTCTTACCTTTTGCAAAAGAATTTACTGCATGAAAAACATACCCTTGCTTGTTATCTGTGCTCTTTTTTTTGCTGCCTGCCATAAAAAAGCCGTTCCCACAAAAACAACAAATGTTACTGTTGTACATCCAACAAAGAAAGAAACATTACCGCCTCCGTCGAAACCGGTTACAGAGTCCGAAACAAAACCAGATACATCAACTGTTGTTCCTCCGGCTGCACCTGTTCCCGCTGCAATGATTGTAATAGATGGTTACGGAAAAATACTTACTCCTCAAAGCAAATTACCCGACCAAAATATCAAACCAAATTATTCTCAAATTGCAAGAGCCTTTACACCACAGGAAATAGCTAATCTTAAAGCACGGCACAATACGGTACCTCCAAAAGTTTTATATGTACCCGATCAATATGCCTTAAAAACGCCGAGAGGAACCTATGCGGTTTATAAGAAAAAATTCTGGTATTGGAAAAAAGAGGATGGATTGTTTTATTTGGATGAGATATATTACAAATGATTTAAGGTTATATTTTAAACTCCTCCATAAATCATCGCAGCCCCCTGTCCTACTCCAACACACATAGTTGCCAATCCATATTTTGAATTTCTTCTCTTCATTTCGTGCAATAATGTTGTTGAAATTCTTACACCGCTGCAACCCAACGGGTGACCAATTGCAATGGAGCCGCCATTCACATTTACCTCAGAAGGATCAATTTCAAGATCGCGAATACAAGCGAGTGATTGCGATGCAAATGCTTCGTTCAATTCTATCAAATCAAAATCATGAACTCTCAAGCCGCCACGCTGCAAAGCTTTTTTGGTTGCAGGCACCGGACCAATGCCCATGATAGAAGGATCAACTCCAGCAACACTCATACTCACTACTCTTGCCATTGGTTGTAAATTAAATTGCTTCGCTGCTTCTTCACTTGCAAGCAACATGGCTGCAGCACCATCATTAATACCGCTTGAGTTGCCCGCGGTAACTGTTCCATCTTTTGTAAATGCGGGTTTTAAACCTGCAAGTTTTTCCAATGAAGTTTCTCTGGGATGTTCGTCTTGTGCAAATATTGTCGGCTCTTTATTTTCTGTTATTTCCACAGGAATAATTTCACAATTCCATTTTCCTTCTTTCAACGCTGCAAAATATTTTTGTTGCGATTGAAATGCAAAAACATCCTGTTCCTCCCTGCTAATCTTCCATTGCTTCGCCACATTCTCCGCAGTCTCACCCATCGAAAACGGATAATATTTATCTGCAAGTTTTTTATTCGTGAAACGCCATCCGATTGTAGTGTCATATACTTCTGTTTTTCTGTTCCATGCCCCATCACTTTTTCCCATAACAAAAGGTGCACGTGTCATGCTCTCAACACCGGCGGCAATGTATAGCAAACCTTCGCCACACATAATTGCTCTTGCAGCATCCATTATTGCCTGCAATCCGCTTGCGCACAAACGATTTACCGTGTTACCTGCAACGCTCACCGGAAGTCCTGCCAGCAAAGCCGCCATGCGAGCTACATTGCGGTTATCTTCACCAGCCTGGTTTGCGTCACCTGCAATAATGTCTTCAATTGCTTCCACATCAATATTTGTATTGCGTTTCAGCAACGCTTTAATAATATGTGCCAGCAGATCATCGGGTCGTATTGTGCTTAACTTTCCACCATATCTTCCAATCGGTGTTCTTACTGCATCTATAATGTAAGCTGTTTTCATAAAAATTTTTCGCTTTGCAAGATAGTAGTTACACGTTGTTGATGTGTGAGATTTTTTATGAGCCTAACAAAAGATTATGAATTGAGCTGGTTGTGGCGAACTGATTGAAAGCAAAAAATTAACCGCAGAGAAGCACAGAGTGAAACACAGAGTTACACAGAGAATCTCTGTGGCTCTCTTCAAAAAGTCTGCGAAACTCTGTGGTAAAAAAATAAATAGAATTCAGAACGATGAAGTGAGTGACACAACAGGCGATGCCATTTGTACTAATGCTCGCTAAACAAATAAAACAATGCTTCAAAGATGAAACTTTAACTACAAACTATAAACCATAAAATACAAACGCAAGCTATCTTTGCAAAATGTTTCAGAAAAAGAATATTCGTCATTTAGGTTTTGAGGAGCTTGAAAAATATTTCGAGGAGATTGGCGAAAAAAAATTTCGCGCAAAACAAGTTTGGGAATGGCTATGGCAAAAGCATGCATACAGTTTTGATGCAATGACCAACATCAGCAAGGACCTTCGTAATAAACTTTCTGAAAATTTTTCGTTGCCTGCCTTAACAATTGATGCGACGCAATTCAGCGCAGATGGTACCATCAAAAGCCGTTTTAAAACTTTTGAAGGGCATTTGGTAGAAGGTGTTTTAATTCCAACGGATGACAGAAAAACTGCCTGTGTTTCTTCGCAAATTGGCTGCAGTTTAAGTTGCAAGTTTTGTGCAACAGGCTATATGGAACGTAAACGCAATCTCACTCATGATGAGATTTACGACGAAGTGGTTTTGATAAATCAGCAAAGCGAAAGGGTGTACAGCAAAAAGCTTTCAAACATTGTATTTATGGGCATGGGAGAGCCTTTACTTAATTACAACAATGTGTTGAAAGCAATTGAACATATTACTGATGAAGATGGGTTATTTATGAGCCCGAAACGCATTACTGTCTCCACTGCAGGCGTCGCCAAGATGATTAAGAAACTTGGTGATGATAAAGTGCGATTTAAATTGGCCTTATCACTACACGCGGCGAATGATAAAAAGCGCAACGAGATAATGCCTATCAACGAAAGCAACAACATTAAAGCATTAGTTGAAGCATTGAACTATTTCTACAAACAAACCGGTAACGAGATTACTTTTGAATATATCCTTTTTCAAAACTTTAATGATTCGCTGACAGATGCTGATGAACTGATAAAAATTTACAGGCAAGTTCCGGCAGACCTTATCAATATTATTGAATATAATCCAATAGATGCATTTCAATTTTCAAAGCCATCGGAAGATGCGATAAACAACTTTATGCAATATCTCGAAAAGCATAGAGTAAATGCAAGATTGAGAAGAAGTCGCGGTAAGGATATTGATGCAGCATGCGGGCAACTGGCGAATAAAAGCCCCCTAACCCCCTGAAGGGGGAACAAGAACTCTTGTGTAATTTTAGTTACGTCCACATTTTAAATTACTGTTGAAAAACAGCAAACACTACAAACATGGCACCACATCCATTTGAAAAATTTATGAACAAAGCAGCGAGCGGCGCTAAAAAGAAAGAAACCATTCGTCAGGAAAAAAGAAAATTAAAAAAGGAAAAGAGAGAAAAGATAGAAGAAGTAAAGAGCAGGAAACGGGAAGAATTTAAATCCCAAAATCTTCCATTCGATCTTGCTGCAAGAGCAGGGAAATCTGAAACTCAAAATTCTAAATTAAAAGAAGATAATTCTCACAACAAATCTTACGCAGCAAATTCAAAATATGAAACAGATCAAATGCCGCTCAACAAATTTGTAGCTCATGCAGGTGTATGTGCAAGACGTGAAGCCGCAGAACTTGTGAAAGAGGGTAAAGTAAAAGTAAATGGTTTGATTGTTTATGAACCAGGCTTTAAAGTTTCAGCAAAAGATAAAGTTGAGGTAAACAGCAAAAAAGTTTTTTTACAAAAAAATCTTGTATACATTCTTTTGAACAAACCTAAAGATTATCTCACCACTGCAAAAGATCCTGAAGGAAGAAAAACTGTTTTTGATTTAATTAAACATGCAACGAAAGAACGTGTATATCCTGTTGGAAGATTAGACAGAAACACAACCGGCGTTTTATTACTCACCAACGATGGTGAACTTGCTCAAAAGCTTACACATCCATCATTTGAAGTGAAAAAAGTTTATGAAGTAAAGCTTGATAAATCACTTGCAAAAAAGGATTTCGAAGCTATTTTAAATGGCATAACACTCGAAGATGGTTTTGTAAAAGCAGATGCTTTAGGTTATGCTGAGGCAAAGGATAAAAGCATTATCGGTATTGAAATACACAGTGGTCGCAACCGTATTGTCCGCCGCATATTTGAACATCTTGGCTACGATGTAAAAAACCTCGACCGCGTTATGTTTGCTAATCTTACCAAGAAAAATGTTGATCGCGGGAAATGGCGTTTCTTAACAGAGAAAGAGGTGCGATTGCTGAAGCACATGAATCAATCATTCGTGCGAAAGCATTAAAACGTTTTATGCATGTTTGTAAAACCTTATTAATTAGCCCTTATCAAAATTCATTTTATAAAAATTACTGAACTATCACTTAAAAATCCATTAATCAATCGTTGTTGCCCTATGTCTTCTATGTTATGATGCATAATTAGTTTTAGTTTGTGCAAAAATCCCGAACCTACTTATGCAAAAAGTTTTGCTCTCTGTTATCACTGTTTTCTCAATGTGCACAATAACTTCATTATGTTGTGCACAAAGTTTGATATGGTTGCAGGGGCAGTGGCAGGGCAGAGCATATTTTGCAAACAGCGATGCTACGCAACATTATAATCTTACTCTTACTATTTCAAGTATAAACGGAAATAAATTTGAAGGGGTAATCAGTACCATACAACCATCAGACACTTCTGTTCGTTTCGATTCAAAAATATCCGGAATTGTATATGAAAGTTATCTGGTAATAAAACGTGTTAAGATTCTTTACGTTAGGAATCCAACAGGTGCGGAATGGAAATTAAGCTGCAATAATTGTTCACCACCCCACATGGTGTTTTCAATTGAAAGAGGAAAATTCTTTTTTCGGGGGCAACAAGACGATTGTTACAAAGAGTGTAATGGCATAAGCGAGTTTTCAAAAGATACCACCGAATTTGATTTATCGCAAAAAGAGGCTGCGTATGCATTATTAAACGGTAAGCAAAAAAATAAGCTTGAAGAAACTCTGGTGCGGAACACAAATGCTCCATCGAAAGATTCAATAACAACTAACTCTTCCGATAACACTTTTGCAATGCAAAGAATTGCCCTTATACCCGCCGGTTCTATTGTTAAAACAAAATACAATATTTCTTCTCTTTCAGGAAAAGTAACTTTACCATTGTATAAATTTCTTTCCATAATAACACAGGAAAACACATCACATACACAAAAAATTATTGCGTCATTGAACGATACGGTTTCAACCATTAAACGTAATGTTGCTTTGCAACTATCACAAAAGGCTTCAACTCATTTGCAACGCAAAACTTCTTTACAAATAATACAGGAAGAAAGTCCGGCCACAACAAGGATCCCCGTTTTGCCGGTGGACATTGTTTTAATGAAACATAAAAATAATTTGTTACCACGAAGACGCTCATTAATACGTACCACTTCTTTAGCAATTCAGCAAAGTGTGCCAATCGCAGCAACTAAAATTCCTTCAACTATTGATACAATATCTTTAAATAAAAATATTTCGGCATTACAGCCTCCGGCGTTGCGCCGAGATACGGTTGCAGCATTGCCTGTAGATTATAGTGAAAGAAAAAAGAATGTGGTAAGAACAATTGTTGTAAATACAGATTCAATTGTTTTACGTGTTTATGATAATGGTGTTGTTGATGGTGATATTGTTTCTGTAGTTTATAACGATAAAGTTGTAATTGATAAACTCTCTTTAACCGGTCGTGCTGTTGTGGTAAAAATTCCTGTAACTGCTATCGGAATAAACACGCTTGTTTTTCATGCACACAATCTTGGTGAGTTTCCGCCCAATACAGCAAAGCTTGAAATTCTTTATGGCAACAAAAAAGAAGAGCTTACTGTATCATCTGACCTTACGGTGAGCAGCACGATTAATGTTGTGTATCATGAATAGTTTATTATAAGCTACGAGTTGTAAGTTATAAATTGTGAGAGAAATTTGTAGCTCTGGCTAATTGGTCAAAAAAAATTCACAGTACAAGAGGTGCGACGCAAGTAAAGCCCAATAGCAGCAATACCGACAGGTTCATAAAAATTCATTTGCTTTCTTAACGACATTATTATTCCCTTCGGATACAAATGAGAACTCACATACGGAAATGTTCTTTCATTGCTTTCGGATAATCGGCAAGTGCTATTTCCGGTTCTTCAATTTCGGGGTGCCACATTTTTTCCCACTCAAAACTGTAGTAACCTTTGTATCCGTCTTTATACAAAATATCAATCGCCTCAAATATGGGCGTTTCTCCTTTACCTAATAAAGTGTATCGCTTTTTGCCATCAACCTGCGTAAGGTCTTTTATGTGTGTGTGCCGAATATATTTTTTCAATTTCTCGTAAACCTGTGAAGGCGGCTCTTTTGTTACAGACCACATATTCACTATATCCCAAACACAGCCTGTATGAAGATGTTCCGCGCCTTTCATAATCTTTTCCAAGTCGTCACTATAAACAACTTCTCCATGTGTTTCCATTAGCACTGTAACGTTTGTATTTTTCGCATAGTTGCCTAACTCAAGAAGAGATTTTATAATGATGTCAATCGTTGCGTTTTTATCCTGTTCTTTTGGAAAATTGTTTGGAAATACCCTTATGAAAGGACAGTTGAGCTGCTGTGCCAAATCAATAAAGCGTTTTGCTTCATCTAAATTTTTTTTGCGCATAGCGTCATCGAGATGATGCATCTCTGCGGAAGAACCGAGGTCAACAAACTTTAGTCCTTTATCCTCTACTATTTTTTGTGTGGTAAGTATGTTTTGACTGCTATTGAATTGGGGGCATTTTGATAAATCCAATTCTCGCTTTATGCCGCGAATTTCAATGCCATCATAATTATTTGCTTTTGCAAAATTTATAATTTGTTCGAACGACCAATCAGGGCAGCCAAGAGTTGAGAATGATAAAAGAGGTTTATCTTTTTCCAAATCAAATGATGTTCCTGCAAAAGCAAACCCAAACAATGCTGAACTTGTTTTTAAAAAATCCCTGCGGTGTAAATGGTGTTTCATGAGTAATTTATTGGCATAATAAAACTAAGTTAGGAAAACCAAATCTTGTTGTCTAAAAAGTTATACGTACAAAAAAATATTTATTGTCGTATAATTCCTATCTTTGTTTTTCATAATCACGTATATGGATACTAAGATAACTTTAAGTTTTGACGAAGCAATCGTAAACAAAGCAAAGAAATATGCAGAAAGACAAAATATCAGTCTTTCAAGATTGATAGAATTTCTTTTGCTAAAAATTACTTCTTCTAATTATTACTCTATGGAAGATTTTCCTATCTCCGAATGGGTAAACCAGGTTGCTGAAGGCGAAGCCGTTTATCAAACTTCAAAAAAGAGAACTCGCAAGCAAACAAAGACAGAATATTTCAGTTCTAAAAAATGAGAATATTTACAGACGCTAATATACTTGTTTCTGTCTTGAACAAAGAGTATCCTATTTATACTTACACCTCAAGAATTCTTAGTCTTGCCGATCATCCTTCTTTCGAAGTTTATACCTCGCCTGTTTGTCTTGCAATAGCTTTTTATTTTGCAGAAAAAAAGCATAAAACAAAAGTTGCCAAGCAAAAAATAAAACTTTTGTGCGAGCATATTGAAATAGCTGAAGCAACAGGTTCTTCTGTTCAAAAGGCAATTCAAAATCCTGCTATCAATGACTTTGAGGATGGTTTAGAGTATTATGCGGCTATTGAAAACAAGTGTCGTTGTATAGTAACGGAAGATATAATTGATTTTTATTTTTCTGAAATAGAAGTATTGAACAGTCATGACTTCTTTTTAAAATACATGGCGAAGGTGAAATAACATAATGTGTGTATTATTGCTTTTCGTTTTTCAATTTATAAATAAGCTCCAAGCCTGAATCGCTTATAAACAATCTGTGCTTTTTATTGGGGAATTAATTTTTGAGTCCATTCAACCAACCCGTCATCAAATAAATTTATCTCGCTATTATTAAGAGATCGTGATTACCCGTTTCTCAACGATGGGGTTTGTTATATCATTCATTCTCTAAAAATATAAAATCAACCCCATAATAGCAAGTTTCGGGTTTAACACCTTGTATTAGCTAACTAATTTTACACCAACCATAGTAAGAATAGCAAAAGTATTTATGAAAAATATTGAACAAACAAATTCAAAGATTTTGGAATCACTAAATAATAATGGTTATGCACTTCTTGATAAAGTTTTAAACGAAGAAGAATGCAAAAGCTTTGTTGCTATGTATGATGATTCAACGCGGTTTAGGAAAACAATCTCAATGGAACGGTATCGCTTTGGTGCAGGTGAGTATAAATATTTTACCTATCCTTTGCCTGATATTATTCAGCAGCTAAGAGAAAAATTATATCTGATTTTATATCCCATTGCAAACACCTGGTTCAAAGTTTTGAATATGGATTTTCAATTCCCCGATACGCACAAAGCATTTATAAAAATGTGTAGTGCGCACAATCAAACATTCGCTACACCGCTTATTTTAAAATATGGCGAAGGTGGACACAACACCCTGCATCAAGATTTGTATGGTGAGATTTATTTTCCACTGCAGGCCGTTATATTTTTGAATCAACCTGATGAAGATTATACTGGCGGTGAATTCATTATGATAGAACAAATACCACGTGCGCAATCAAAGGCAATTGTTTTGCAACCTAACCGTGGTGATATTCTGATTTTTACAACTCAGTTTCGCCCTAGGAAAGGAACAAAAGGTTATTATCGAGTAAATATGAAACATGGTGTAAGTGAAGTACATTCAGGTGAAAGACATACTTTGGGAATAATTTTTCATGATGCAAAATGATAAACCACACAGACTTTGAAGATAATGAACAGGGCAACAGAAAACTTCGTGAATTGATACGAAATGGAGAAATTGTTTTTGCAGGAAATAAATCTTTAAAAATATACGGCACATTGAGCTGCAAATCTGGAAAGCGAATGCTTCGAAAGAACCGGATATTTTTTTCTTTTGAAGAAGAAGCGATTGCAAAAGGTTACAGGCCTTGCGGACATTGCTTACCGTTCAGATATTCCGAATGGAAGAATGGATTTGAAACAAAGCAGTTCTCAAAAGTTACTAAGCATCGTACATAAAAGAAAATCGTTAAATCATCGAATCGCTTTTTCTTTGCAGTTGATTTGTCATGGGTAAAATAGTTTATTCACTGGTTATTCAACTGTATTCGATTGCCGCTCGAATCATTTCGCCATTCAACGATAAAGCAAAACTTTGGCTGCAAGGGCGAAAAGATATTTTTTCTGTAATTGCAAAAGCATTAGCAAATGAAAGCAATAACCGTATATGGATTCATTGTTCATCTCTTGGAGAATTTGAACAGGGACGCCCGTTGACGGAAGAATTGAAAAAAAATTATCCACAATACAGTATTGTGCTTACCTTCTTCTCTCCTTCCGGTTATGAGCATGAAAAAAATTATGAAGGCGCCGATTATATTTTTTACATGCCACTTGATTCAAAGAACAATGCGCGAAGATTTTTTGATTTGATTCAACCAAAACTTGTAATGTTCATTAAATACGAGTTCTGGTATTTTTATTTAAGTGAAGCAAAAGAAAGAAACATTCCATTGTTGCTTGTGTCGGCAGTCTTTAGAGAAAATCAATCTTTTTTTAAATGGTACGGAAACTTTTATCGCGACTTGCTCAATTGCTTTACCTGGCTGTTTGTGCAAAATGAAGCTTCACTCACTTTACTGAAGAAAATAAATTTTAAAAATGTTTGCATAAGTGGGGATACACGTTTCGACAGGGTTCTGGAGGTTGCAAATAACTTTAAGCCCGTTGCAGGCATTCAAGAATTTTGTGAAAATAAAACAGTAATTGTTGCAGGCAGTACATGGCTCGACGATGATGAAGAACTCGATCATTATGCCAACACTCATCTCGAATACAGGTTCATTATCGCACCACACGACATCAGCGAAGAACGCTTAAAAGAATGCGAAAAATTATATCATCATTCAATCCGTTATTCAGCTTATATCAAACAAACATTGAACGAGCAAATAACAAACGACATTAACAAACAACCTTCAACCCTAAACCTTAAACATTCAACCTTTAACCAACAACATCCAACATCCAACATCCATCATCCAACTTTCAACACACTTATCATTGATAACATTGGCATGCTCAAATATCTCTATCGTTATGCAACTGTTTGTTATGTTGGCGGCGGCTTTGGTGGTGATGGTGTGCACAATGTTTTAGAGGCTGCTGTTTATGCAAAGCCTGTTGTGTTTGGACCCGTTTATGAAAAATATTTGGAGGCTATCGAGCTTGAACAAACCGGTGGCGCTTTTTCCGTGAGTAACACTATTGAACTGGAAGAAACATTTGATGAATTGCTTCACGAGACATCAGCATACGACACTGCTGCGTGGCATGCAGGCAAGTATGTGCAATCAAAAACAGGAGCAACAGAAAAAGTTATGCAATATATTCAGGCAAACCGTCTTCTCACCAGTTGATCAAAATGTTGAACTGTTTCACTGCCCTCATTCCAACCAATTTTTGTTTTTAATTCACGTTGAATCCAAAACTCCGCTTCACCAAGCGCGCCAAAAGAGTTGATAGTTTTAATGCTGCGTTCGTACATATTTTCATCACCGCGAAACAGTTCATTAATAAAAACAAATCGGTCGTTAATGCCGATGGCTTTTCTAAGGTCTCTTATCGGCGTTTCTTTCAGCATGCTGCCAAGTTCGTTACGTTCAATTTTCAGGCGATCGTTGAGACTCTCTGCATTTTGCGCCATTGCCTCGTTTAATTCATACACATTTTTTTGCTGATATGCAAAGGTGGGGATATCCTCAATGTTATATTGCGCAGCAGTTTTTGTTTCTCTTATATGCAAGGATTTTTCTTTTGTGTGAGATGGTAAAGTTTCAGTTTCTTTATCAACAGGTTTATCTTCTGCAGCTTCTTTTCTGGTTACATTCTTTTCTGAAATATTTATTATAGGTGTTGATTCTGTCTGATGAATTATTGGCTCACGTATTTCAAATCTCTTTACAGAGGGAATAATTACTGCTACATTTTTTGTAGATGCTTCTTGCTCAATGTTTAATTGCTGCAACTCATTCAACAACATTTGAGCGGTTAGCATAAGGTTATTGCTGCCTGCATTATTCTCATATTGCTCAAGCATTCGTTTAATCAAAACACCAATTCTGTCCATAGGATGTTTACTTTTGGTGATTAACTTGTTTTCAACACAAATATGCAAAACCATTTTTGTAAAATTACTGTTTTATAATTACTTAGCTTTTCATTTACTTTTTAACAAAATGTTTTTAGAACCAATCATACATGGCGAGCATCGCGGTTCCATCGAAGTTATTTGTGGCTCTATGTTCAGCGGAAAAACCGAAGAGTTGATTCGTCGTTTAAAGCGTGCCATTATTGCCAACCTTAAAGTAGAAATTTTTAAACCTGCACTCGACAAACGTTATCATGAGTTGCATGTAGTGAGTCATGATGCAAATACTATTCATTCAACACCCGTTGAAAATTCGCAAAACATCTTGCTGCTAACCGAAAACGCAGATGTTGTTGGCATTGATGAAGGGCAGTTTTTTGATGAGGGTATTGTTGGTGTTTGTGAAACCCTTGCTTTAAAAGGTGTTCGTGTAATTGTTGCGGGTCTCGATATGGATTATCAGGCAAAACCTTTTGGAGCAATGCCACAACTACTCGCTGTTGCAGATCATATTACAAAGCTGCATGCAATATGCGTAAGCTGTGGAAGCATTGCAAATTTTTCTTATCGTAAAATACCGCAAGGCGAGCAAGTGATGTTAGGAGAAAAAGATATGTACGAACCACGATGCAGAATATGTTATCATAAAAAGGTGTAGATTTTTTTCACGATCTGAAGTTCTTTGTGGCATCGCCTGTTGTGTCACTCACTTCAAAGTTCCGTTTTTCAGGCAACAGTTCAACCTCAAGTCTTGTTCGGAAATAGTAAGGTTAAAGAGATCATTTAATAGTAATTAATCAATAATACGCTTCGTTAACCCCGATATCAAATTTCACCACAAAAATCTTGCACACAGCAATTTATTGTACTATATTCATAACGATAACGGGTTAAGAGCGTCTATGTGCCACCACAACAAAAAGAAAACGATTGTGTACTTCATCAACCTCTCACAGGATAAAGAATAAAACCCGTCACAAAAAAAATAAAAATGTATAATCATGGAAGATTCAAAATTGGAAGTAAGGCTTGTGCCTACAAATGTTGCAGAGCTTACTGCTACTAATGAAAAAGAGAAAGCTGCAACACACAGTAAAAAAGAAACACAACTTAGTCATTTATTAATTGCTTCATTTGGAAGTATTGGAGTATTTGCATGGATAATACTTTTCAGCCTCGGAATGCTCATTGATTCTTCCATATATAGAAAAACTCTAAGCACTGATTTTAAATTGTCTGATTTTATAATGACAGTATTTACATTTACGCCAACAAATATTGCCATGCTCTGTCTTGTATCTTCATTCACCGGCGGATGTGCAAGCTTACTCGTGATTTCAAAAGCTGAAAAAGTGTTAGGATTGGATAAACAATCAAACTCTAAAAAAACCACTTCGCATATATATATGAGTGAAAGCCCTTTTAGTTCAATGCTTCGCGGCATCGTTGTATTCTTTGCTTTTCTTGCAGGCGTTTTTGTAACAGGCTCAACTGCTTTTTCTAATCCAACGGAGCAAGCATATACACAAGCTGCGGGATTTGTAAGTTTACTCTCTTTTATTGTTGGTTACGATCCAACTGTATTTCGCACTTTAATAAGTATAAGTGACAGAATAAGTGATAGAGGTGAAAATCAAAAATGATTTATGTTTGGCTTTTGTTCATCTGCTCCGGATGGACTTCTTTATCATAGCTCCCCAAAGTTCCGAACGCAGAAGTGAGTGGACACAACCGGCGATGATATAAAAAATCAAAAAGCCGGTAACAAAAATAATGTAGCGTCCTTAATTTCGCTATAAAACTTTGTATAACGGAAGCAGGAATTTTACTGTAAAAATTATTTTTATTATAATTGTGCTATTCATTAAACCTAAACCTTAAACCTTTATGAGTGTGCGTTATTTTACCGTATTTCTCCTATGTATTTCTTTCAGCACAAAGACTTTTGCCGGTGATTACGAAGAGGCTTGGAAAGCTCTTGCAAAAAATGACCGGAAAACTGCTCGCGATTATCTTCAAAAATCTTTTAATGATCCTGTACATGGAGCAGATGCTTACATAACTTATATGTACCTCGCTTCCTTTGAAGGAGATGATAAGCTCACAGAGTTTATCCCGAAAGTGTACGATAAGTTAAGCGATCCCAATCCGTATGTATATGCCATGTGGTTTGAAAAAGGTGTATTAGGCAGCTATGGAAAGAAAACACGGGAGCAACAACGTTTGTTAGATAAAATATTGAACGATGGCAAGTGCAATGGCTCGCTTGTTTCTGCGGCACATTATGTACAATCGTGGGCATATCTTGCTGCAAACGATATTCAGCGCTCTGTTTCTGAAGCGGCTAAAATGGGGTCGGTTGGTCCATTGTGGCAACTGGTAGGTCCTTTTGATAATCTTTCGGGAAGCGGCTTTAATAAGGATTATGGTCCGCTGCAACATCCCGAGCCCGAAGCTGTTTTCAAATCTGCGGCTAACGCAGATATCAAATGGTTTACACCGCCAATGATGAATAGAGACGGATGGACATTTCCTTATGGTCATATTCGTTATTCCACAGGTGTTATTTATGCGCAAAACTTTATTAATGCACCGGAAGACATGAAGGTTCTGTTGAATGTTGGTTTTAACGGTGCGATAAAAGTGTGGGTAAATGATGAACTTGTAATTACCGAGAAAAAAGAGTTGGTAACAGAAGTGGATTACTGCAAGAATTATGTGGAATTAAAGAAAGGATTCAATCGTTTACTTATACAAGTATCTTATACAAATAACTCGTTCCCGAATTTTATTATAAGGCTTACTGATGATAAGTGTGTTCCGGTAAAAGGACTTACATACACCGCTGAATTACAAAAATATCCTTTGTTAAGAAGTGATAAACAACCTGCGGGTTGCATAAGACATTTTACAGAGGCTTTTTTTGAAGAGAAAATAAAACAGGAGCCTGATAATCTTATTAATTACTTTTTGTTGAGTGAAACTTATTTGCGCAATAAAAGAACATCTGAAGCACGTGCATTGATAGAAAAAGTTGTTCAAAAATTTCCTGATAATCCTTTGCTGCGGCTTGAGTTAATGAGCTGCTATGTTAAGGAAGGAAACAGCACTCTTTTGCAACAGGAAACAGAACGCATGAAAGAAAAAGATCCGGAATGTTTAATTGCAGCCAAATTGAATATCGAACAATTAATGCAGAATGAAAAATATCAGGAAGTAGATGAAGAAATAAAAAAATACGACGCGCATTTTGGTGATGATGACAATGACATGTTTAATACAAAAGTGCGATTATACAGTGCGCAAAACAAAATGAAAGAACTCGTAAACCTTATTGAAAAAAATTATAAAAACCATCCCGAAGAGCCAAGCACAGTTACGCTTATGTTTAATGTGAAGATGAATGTAAACAAAGATGTAAAGGGTGCTTTGCAGGTTTATGAAAATTATCTTAAGAACAATTACAATTATGAGATTGTACAAAAGCTCGCAGATGAATACAAAAAACAAGGGATGGCTGATAAACAATTAAGATTGCTCAAAGAACAATCAGACAACTTCCCTTATGATCCGGAACTGTACAATGGTGTTGCCAACTACTATTTTGCCAAACAGGATTATAATAAAGCAACTGAATGGGCAAGAAAGGCTCTGTCGCTTGCTCCTTACGTAAGCACTTATTGGGAAAATCTTGGCGTAGAATTGCAACAGCAACATGCGGATGAAGAAGCTGTAAATGCCTTGAAGAAAGCAGTATATTATAGTGCCAACAACTATACTGCAAGAGAACAATTAAGAGAAATTCAAAAAAAACCTTCGGTATGGAAAGCGTTCCCCGAAACAGATGTGTATGAATTAATACGCCACAGCGACAGCACTGTAAAAGATTATAACTTTTATTATTTGCTTGATGAACAATTTGCTGTTGTTTATCCTGAAGGCGCTTGCGAAGAATACTATACTTACGTAATAAAAATTTTAAACGATAAAGGTATTGATGATTGGAAAGAAACGAATATCTCTTATAATTCCAATACATCATATCTTATCATAGAAAAGGCAGAAGCCGTAAAGAAAAATGGTGTAAAGAATCCGGCAGATCAAAACGATAACCAGCTTGTATTTACTGGTTTGGAGGCGGGAGATTTCATTGTTTTAAAATATAAGATTCAGCATTATGAGCGTGGTCGTCTTGCAAAAGAATATTGGAATAAGTTTCTCTTCAATTCTTATGTGCCTGAAAAAATATCAAGGTATTGCTTGCTTGTTGCAAATAACATAAAGATCAATTCAAAAGTTTTGAATGCGAATATTCAACCCACCACAAGTGCTTATGATGACTTTACACTTTATACGTGGGAGATGAAAAATTCCGTCGCTTTAAAAAGTGAAACTTACATGCCACCTCTTGGCGATGTTGCTGCTTCTGTAATGGTATCTACGATTCCTTCATGGTCGCAAATCGCAGGTTGGTACAGTGATATCTCCAGCGATAAAACGGAAGATGAGCTTGAGGTGAAACATGTATTCAACGAACTGTTTCCAAATGGTGTGCGGGGATTATCGCAAAGAGCTGTTGCAAAAACGATTTACAATTATATCTCAAAAAATATACGCTACAGTTCTGTTTCATTCAGACAAAGTGGCTTTACTCCTCAAAAGCCATCTGTAACAATCAATACTGGATTGGGTGATTGCAAAGACCTTTCAACATTGTTTACAGCACTGGCGAAAATGGCGGGTATTAAAGCCAATCTTGTATTATTGAGCACGCGTAATTATGGACAAAAAATAATGTCGCTGCCTTCAGTAGAATTCAATCACTGCATCGTACAAACACAACTTGATGATAAAACATATTTTCTTGAATTGACGGACAACACACTTCCGTTTGCAAGCTTGCCTTCTGATTTAAATGAAGCCCCATATCTTGTTATTCCCGCAAACAGTAAAGACACCGCCGAAGCAAAGCTTGGTTATATTGACGCAGTAAACCGCGTTCATGACAAAAGTATTCGCAAAGCACAAATAACAATCAATAACAACGACATAGATTTGAAAGTAACCGTTACAAAAACAGGCAATCTTACTTCACCGGTGAGAGATAAATATTTTACCATTTCGGAAAAAGAACAAAAAGAGGAGATGGAAAAAAGCATCAGCGGAAAATACAAGAATGCTGTAAAGCTTTCCTCACTTTCATTTACCGGATTAGACGCTTTGGAAGATTCTGTAAGCTATAATTGCAACTATACCGTTAAAGACGAAATATCTGAATTGGGTGATATAAAAATGTTGAAGATTCCTTTTGAAGATATAGTGGCAACAATGGATAACTTCTCTCTTAGCGAACGCAAATTCCCTGTTGAATATTACCGCTACGAAGAGGTAGATGAGTATGAAACAACAATTGAGATAACAGCGCCAACAGGAACAAAATTTGTTGAGCTTCCTAAAGACCAAACGTTTAATTTTCTTGGGAGCACTTATACGCTTAAGTATGTGCAAAAAAACAAGAGTCATTTGATCATCGTTAGAAAAGCCGCTCTTAAAAAGAGTAACGTAGCGCCGGAAAATTATGCGGCTATGAAAGACTTCCTAAACAATATTGTAAAATCCGAATCTAAGTTCATCGCTTTTAAAAACGAGCAATAAACTATTACTGTAAGAGTAGCGGTCGAAAACATCTTCGGTAAGATACCGTTACTTTTGTCGTAATGTCTTCATCAAAACATATTCTCACTTTAATTAAAAAAGATTTTCTGCTCGAAATACGACAGCAATACACCTTCTACGGTGTATTGCTGTATGTTGCTTCTACCATCTTCGTTGTTTACTTATCAATGGGGCAGCCGGAAGAAACAGTTTGGAACGCACTGTTTTGGGTTATTCAATTATTTGTTTCTGTAAATGCTGTGGCTAAAAGTTTTTTACAGGATAGCAAAGGGCGCATGCTATACTACTACTCTATTGCCGGTGCTAAGGATTACATTTTATCAAAGCTTGCATTCAATGCAATACTCATGTTGCTGATGAGTTTGCTTAGCCTTTTTATTTTCACGCTCTTGCTTGGTAATCCGCTTATTCATTTGCTTCAATTTATCGGTGTAAGTTTTTTAGGTGGGTTTGGATTAAGTCTCATCTTTACATTTCTTGCAGCTATTGCTGCAAAAGCGCAACAGCAGGCAGCTTTAATGGCAATCATGGGTTTCCCGATTATTATTCCACAATTGTTGTTGCTCGGCAGAATTGCAAAAGCAACTTTTTCCCCGGTAATACAAGCAGGTTTATGGCAAATGGTTTTATTGTTAATTGCTCTCGATGTATTGATAATTCTCTTGGCAATTATTTTATTTCCTTTTTTGTGGAAGGATTGAGGTAAGCTGATTAGTTAGCAGGTTGATTAGTTGATTGGTTTATTAGTTAATTAGTTAATTAGTTTATTGGTTTATTGGTTTATTGGTTAATTGGTTAATTGGTTTAACTACTCACTACTCACCATCCACTACTGACCACTCATCATCTCACTAATTTATTTTAATCAACTCACATTTATTGTAATGCTTTCCCCTAATTTTGCCCGCAGATTTTTTTGAGCGGATTGCTTGCTTCGGTTAACTTTCTATTGAAGTAAAACTATCGTATGCTTCGTCAGTATTGGTGGAAAATACTTTCTTTCGTTTTACTAATGTACACATGTACATGGGGTTTTCTTGTTCCGGTACCCGTTCTTGATGAAAGAATGCAACAATCGGTTCGTAACCTGTTCTTTCATGTGCCCATGTGGTTTGCGATGATGACCCTTTTTACTGTTTCCACTATTTATTCAATTAGATATTTACGCTCTCCTAATCCTGCTTATGATAATTATGCTGTTGAATATGCAAGAACAGGAACTCTATTCGGAGTACTTGGTCTTATTACAGGTGCAATATGGGCAAAATATCAATGGGGTTCTGCATGGAGCGGCGATCCTAAACAAAATGGTGCGGCTATTGCACTGCTTATTTACTTTGCTTATTTTGTGTTGCGTGGTTCTATGAATGATGTTGATAAACGTTCTCGCATAAGTGCAGTGTATAATATTTTTGCGTATGCAATGTTATTTCCGACTATTTGGATTTTACCAAGAATGACAGAATCGTTGCATCCCGGCGGTTTAGGAAGTGAAGGTAATCCGGGTCTTAATCCCAACGATACTTCACGTGAAATGGAAATGGTGTTTTTGCCCGCAATAATCGGATGGATTTTATTAGGTGTTTGGATAAGCACCTTGCGCATAAGATTACGTTTTATTACCGAAAAGAAACTGGCTCATGAATAAACTAAAAAGAGTGGCATTTGTTATTGCCTTATGTATTTTTCAATCCTTTGCATTCGCACAAACAGATTCAACATCAAATGAGCCGACTGATTTTATGAGCAGCAATGGAAAAATTTATGTAGTAATGGCTGTTGTTGTGATAATAGTATTAGGCATTTTTATTTACTTATTGAATCTTGATAGAAAAATAAATAAACTTGAGAAGAAAGGTTGAAGGAAGGTAGTAGATAAAGGTGTAATGTTTAAAGTTGAAGGTTTAGGTGATGGTAGTTATAATTTGATTGGTTTGAAAAATTGATTGAAAAGTTGAAACGTAATAAAACGGTTTACTTTAACGGTAGTTATGAGGAGGGATTTCAGCACATTGCTTGTGTGCCACATGTCCCCAAGAGTCTCATAAGAAGACTTAATTAAGCAACACGCGTGAAAATTTAAAGAAAAGCCGCTCAAAGTTCAGAACGTATAAGTGAGTGACACAACAGGCGGTGAATAAAGATTCAACTGCTCGTAACAAAAAGAAAAAAATAAAACACACATCAACACTTTAAAAACAAATGTTAATTAGTGCAGAAAAAATTTCAAATTTTAAATCCGATAAAATGGCAGAACAAGAGTATAGCTTTTTTGAAAGCGTAACAAAGAGCTTCGATAAAGCATCAAAATTTACAAAATGGGAACATGGTTTGCTTGAACAAATTAAAGCTTGCAACGCAGTGTATCAAATGCGCTTTCCTATTAAAAGAGACGATGGTTCCATTGAGGTAATTGAAGCATATCGTGTGCAACACAGTCAGCATAAAACGCCATGCAAGGGAGGCATTCGTTTTAGTGAAGCGGTGAACCAAGATGAGGTAATGGCACTTGCTGCATTGATGACATACAAATGCGCCATCGTTAATGTACCATTTGGTGGTGCTAAGGGCGGCATAAAAATTAATCCGCGTAAATACAGCGAATTCGAATTGCAAAAAATTACGCGTCGCTATACGGCTGAATTGATTCGCAAAAATTTTATTGGTCCCGGTACCGATGTTCCTGCACCTGATTACGGAACAGGTGAACGCGAAATGGCGTGGATAGTTGACACTTATGAAAGCATGAAACCCGGCGAGATAGATGGTCTTGCTGCGGTTACAGGAAAACCTGTTACGCAAGGTGGTGTACGTGGTCGAAAGGAAGCAACCGGTCTCGGTGTTTTTTATGGTGTTCGCGAAGTATGCAACATGCCCGATGTGATGCAAAGACTCGGTTTGTCCGTTGGCGTTGAAGGCAAAACAATTGTTGTGCAAGGATTAGGAAATGTAGGTTATCACTCTGCAAAATTCTTCCGTGAACATGGCGCAAAAGTTATTGCCATTGCGGAATATGAAGGCGCTATTTGCAGCGAAGCAGGCTTACATGAGGAAGAAGTTTTTCAGCATCGTAAAGCGACAGGTTCAATTTTAAATTTTCCGGGTGCAAAAAATCTTCCCAACAGCAGCGCTGCTCTTGAACTCGAATGCGATATACTTATTCCTGCCGCACTTGAAAATGTAATTAACAAAGACAATGCACCAAATGTAAAAGCAAAAATTATTGGCGAAGCTGCGAATGGTCCGTTAACACCCGAAGCCGATGAAATTTTAAACAAGAAGGGAACGCTTATTATTCCCGATATGTATTTGAATGCGGGCGGTGTAACGGTTTCTTATTTCGAGTGGTTAAAAAATCTTAGCCATGTGCGATACGGCAGAATGGAAAAACGTTTTACCGAAAACATAAACAAACATATTCTCGGTACAATAGAAGGACTTACCGGAAAATCAGTTACTCCAAAACAGAGAAGTTTTATAGAGCACGGACCAAGCGAAGTTGATTTGGTACACAGCGGTTTGGAAGAAACTATGTTTGAGGCTACGCACGAAATAATGAACTGCTGGAAAGCAAATTCAAAAATTCCTGACATGCGCACGGCGGCATATGTTGTTGCGATTGACAAAGTGGGAACTGCTTATGCCGAGCTTGGAATTTTTCCATAGAAATTCTTGCGAAGAAACAAATAAAAGCTTTCCGTTTTGGAGAGCTTTTTTTATTTTATCACTGATGAGGATCATAGTTTTTATTTTGAGACGAGCCGCGTTGCTGCTATAGTGCTTCTGTTAATCTTTAAGTGTGATGTAATTTGTTGTCAACTTAAGTTACACTTATGATAAGGAACTTTTATTTTCTACCTATACAGTAGACCTTGTACATTCTGAACAATAATCGAGTAAATGCGATGATTAAGCATATCAGTATCTTTATTAAATGAATAGTTTTATCAAATGAAACGGGACGACACTCTTTGGAAAGGAATTCTTGAAAATATATTTGATGACTTTCTACGCTTCTTTTTAAAGAAGCAGAAAACCAGTTTGACATGAGCAAAGGGAAGGATAACATAAGATGAAGATGTTCACATATATAATTTTAAGCTGCAATGTTCTTTGTGCTGGTATTTGGACAATTTAGAAGTTCTTCCCATTCTGCGACAATCTTTTTCAGATTATCCAATTTGCCATAATTAAAATGCTCACAGCAATATTGAGTATGAAAAGTATGCGCTGTGAGAAATTGGATGTTTAGCTCGTACCATTCTTTATCCGTATAAATCTTATTTAGCATTGTTTGCCATTCTTTACGAAGCAGATTTGAGCGTTGAATCATGTTTGTTTCTGCAAGGTATAGCAGATCTGCATCGCATAGTATTTGCTGAAGTTGATTGTGCGGTTGTTGAGGCATTTTTGTGGCGAGAATACAATCAATTACTATGGCCGTTGCTTCATCATCTACATTTTTGTCTTTCAAAAAATGGTTCGCTATTAGAGCACCTTCTTTTTCATGATCAAAAGTTTGTTTTGTAAATCCGGTATCATGAAACCATGCTGCGACTAATAAAATGTTTTTTTCTTCTTTGGTAATACCTATCGCTGAAGATAAGAGATTAACAGCCTCTGCTACGGAAATTGTATGAGAGAGATTATGATAGTAATATTCTTTCGGTAAACGCTTTTCTAAAAAACTGATAACAAAGTGAGCCGTTTCTGTAACTATTTCATCATTAATTTTCATTAAATCTATTATTCGTTTACCACAATAATTGTCACTGTTATTAAATTAGAATGTCAACATTGTACTCTATGCTACATGGGTTGCAAATATTTATTTAGCTCTTTGGAAAAAACTGCTTATCAATTTTGCAGATGCTTAATAAATCTGGCAGGTTTATCTGGCGTGAGGATTACTTTTTTATTATCAGTTGTTTGAATCAAAACGGTTTTATTTCTTCTTGTTGCATATAAAGTGAAGTTGCCGATATTTTCATTTTTAAACTTCCCGACATATCCAAAAAGACCGCTTATTTCTAATGCATGACATGCACCTCTTATTTTTTCTTTATTAACAATCTCAACTTTATTTAACGCATTCCTTGGAATAGTTATATCCTTTGCAAGCCGGTGAATAATAACAGCATCATTTGTAATCTCATAGCTTACCGGACGTGAAAAGAATGCTCTTAAATAAATTATAATCAAAATCACTGACAATAGTATTGAACCGGTTATACCACCTAAATGAAGAAATGAAAATTCTGCTATAAGAAATGCAATGAAAAGAATAGTTATAAGAAGTGTTGTTTCACTTGCACGTGCATCCATTGATCCTTTAAAAGTAGCTTTCATAAAATTTTTTTAAAAGTTATTTCGATAAAGCACTAAGTTTTAATTTGTCTTCTTTGTGCTTCTTTAATTAAATCAGTAAAAGACCAATGTTGTTACTGACACAACGATTAAAAAAATTAAAAAGAAGGTTATACATGTTTAGAACTTATGTTTTACAACATGAATATTAAAGCCAATTGTTCAATTATTAACCCAACGCCCCACATCATCATGTAATTGTTTTCGGGTTGTTTCAATATTAATTTCATCTTTCTGATTTTCGAAAATGAAAGGAGGATTAAATGGCCCCCGTAGGCAGGAGCAGCAAATCAATCGAGGAAGTAACAGCTATACTTAATGTGAGTTATGGTATGCACGCAAGAAAAAATCTGAAGCAACGGCAAAGCTTATTAAGCTGGTAAAAGAATCGCCGGAGTTTGAAGATTTGAAGTGATAGTATATGATGCTTCTGAAAGTAACTTTATTTCTAAAAAGCTTTTTCATCCAACCACACTTGCTTTTATTCAATCTTCACCAAATCCTTTTTCCACTCTTTTGGAATTTTATTTATATCATAAATTTCTAAAGAACGCACACTTCCAGTAGTATTTTCAGGAGCTAATGTTTCATTGACATCTAATTTGTCTAACTTATACATAGCGCCTGTAGCTGGATCAACAATAAGCAAACCAACCAATCCTCCAAAAACGATGTTACCAAAATACCAACCGTTAATGTCGGCATTAATAACAACAGTTTTATTAACATAACCCGGTTTGCTGAATGTTATTGAATACATTGCTTTTTTAAAGTATCCCGCACCCGGTTTTAATTTAACCATCAAGGGTGTTTTACCGGAATCTATAAGTTTACCACTGCGATTTATAACCGTTACAGTTGCATCGTGGGGTGAAGTGTCTAAACGAACATTATAACTGGTTTTGCTTACAATACTTGCACAACCATTTAAGATAAGAGCGATTGATAACACACTTACACTTTTAAGAGTCAGGCTGATCATTGTTAATAGTTTTAGTTGGTTAAAAAGAATTTTATTTGATTCTATAGTTATTGTTGTTTTATTCGGTTGCTTATGTTCTTAATAAAAACTATAGCTTTCTTATTTACTTTACAAAGACTGAAATTATCATTGATTGTTTCTGGCGATAAATAACATTTTTGCCTTTTAAAACTGCGGGAATCCAACACGGTCCGCTGTTGTTGGATTGCGTCCGGGATGCAAAGAATAAATTCGTGAGAGAAAGAAAATACTCTTATGCATTTTTAGTTATTTCATTATTGGTTAGAACATTGTGTTCTATTTGATTTGAATACTGACCCATAAGCGATGAAGGGTTCAGTATACTCTTATGGGTGCACAATGTCACAGTGATTGGCTTGTACTTAAGAATATTATTTAGGATTATCGTTCCCCCGGTAAGTTGAATCTCCATAAGCAAGAATTGGAAGAAAGATAAATGGCAGGAAAATTACGCCAATAGTAAAAGCGCTTGATTTGCCAAATGATTTACACAGCAGATTCATTGTCCATACAGACCATACAACTCCGACATAAGGAATCAGCATAAGCAGAAGCCACCACCATGGCTTGCGAACAATTTCCAATTGAACTACACTGTTATAAATCGGAATAATACTTGCCCAACCGGGTTTACCGGCCTTTGTAAAAATACGCCACATGCTTGCGACTGTAAGCACAATCACGCAAAAGATGATAAGAAGGATAACTTGTTCCATGTTTTTATTATTTTAAAGTTTGAGAAAAAAATTCAAAGAGTAGTTTAGGTTTTTATTTTACGTATGAACACTTTAGTTTATTAGATTCCACGATGTGATTTATACTTATTACATCAATCGGAGAGAGCAATTGTTACCAGAATAAGCGAAAGAATTTAAAAAATATTTTTGGAATTTATCTGAGGGTTAATAAAAATATCAGAAGCTAATTTGTAAAATATTAAGCGGAATAAATACATTGAGAGAAGACATATTGCTTTAGAAGACCCTTGTGAGGAAGCAGCAGTAAACATACTTTCTCATAAAAAGAAATTTAAACGCTTATTTAGGAACAACACTTTTAAATAATTTCGATATTACGTGAGATAATAACTTCTTACTATTTGTGATGATATCACAATGTTGTTAACTGTAGTCAATTGTTATGGTGAACTCTAATAAATTACTCGCCTGTGCAAACGCGTCCTGTTTCCTCACCTCGCCTGTAAACCCACCAAAAACCGGCACCGTGAAGCTGCAGTTCGCTCCGTTTAATAAACCGCATTGCTCGCGATAATTTGCGCCCCGGATCTACGACATAAAAAATTTGATCAGGACCGGATGTTCCTTCTACACCAGCTAATACCATAAAATGACCATGATAAGTTACTTCAGCTTTGTGACGTGAAGGGAATTTGTTGTATCCACTGCATGAGTGGCACAAAAAAATTATCAATTTTCCTTCTCTTAACAGAGCGGCAGCTTCTTCGAGGGGAACTGGCATTCCTTCAAATTCAGGCCATCGTGCCTGTATATCTCTTATCATAGCATTACCGGCTGTTCCCCGTGAAGGAAGTGTTTTTGTTGCAGAGACTCTTCCATGATCTTTTGCATACCATGCGGTGTCAAGCGGTGTAACAAAATCTGCATCCGCATAACTTGCATTATGAGGACGTGAGCCATTGTTCATGAGGTATTGCAACACGATAGCAAGCGATGTAGGTCCGCAACCTGCTTCTGCGATGGTAGTGTCATTTGGAGAATTGCCATATACAACTTTTCCCCATTTCGAATCGAATTGCTCATAGCGGTGCAGTACGTCATAATGTTCCTCTTCACTGCGTAATACACGTAATAATCCGGTTGAAAGATCACCCTTAAAAAATGAAGCATAACCTAAACCACTCCAATGACCGAAAGGATAAGTGAGTGTCCATATTTCTGCGGAATCTTTTTTTAGCATAAAACCATAAGTATGAAGTTTGGTTGCAATTTCGTGAAGCTGCTGGGGTAATTCAGGAGGGTACGCCTGTAGTTCGGAAAAATTAAATGGATCGGCCATTTTTTAAGCTTTTGTGAGAGGTTATAAAAATTATCAGTATCAATTACTGTTTTGTTAATCGTTCAGAGTTTTATGAATGTTATCGTGGTTTAGTTTGATAGAGAGTGGTTAGTCTTGTGGCCAATAACTTTCCCCTAATTTTACAATTGCAATCACTCTTCCTTTTATAGGAACGGATATTTTCCATTGCGGTGCACCTGCTCCGGGTGGATATTGTGTATCGTCGGGCATGTTTGCATCGTGTCTTGTAACAGGAAATACTTTCACTAAACGGTTTACACCTCCCAGGTCTATTTTTTGAATCACTAATTTTTTAAGTGTTTCAACATTCAGGTCTTCGAGTATTTTATCATCAAACTTGTGACTTGCTACCTGTGAATAACCTTTAAGTTCAACCTCATTTGTTCCGAGATATTTTGTTTTTCCCTTGTCATCCTTTCGCGGTATGTCCAGCGCCACTACAGTCATTCCGTTTTTGAGTCTGCCTTTATGAAAACCGAGAATACATTCTATTTCAGATAAGCTGCGACCCTTAATATATTTTTCCTGAGTAACAAACCCTGTTACATCAATTTCCTGGTTTAAAAACATACGGATAAATTTTGAGTGAGTTTTTTAAATCGTTTAATGGAAGGTGAACGTTCTTCTATCTCTTTTTATAAATCCTTTTAATGTGTCAATTGTTACCTTATATTAGGCACGTAACGAAGAAATCTTCATAGAAATTCTATGGAATGATCTGTAGTGAAAATTCTAAAATGAGTTTTTATTAATTATTTCCGGCTTTGTTCGAAGACGATTTACTCTATGAAAAAACTAAATTTTCTTTTTGATGTTTGTGCAGGTTCTTCTTTTTTTTTGGGCTGTTTGGGCGGTTCAGGTTTTGTTTCTTTTTTTACAGGCTCTTTCGATGCTTCTTTTTGCGGCTCTTTAATTTCCTGTTTGTCTTCATCATCATCTTTGATAACATCTGTATATTCCGATACCGGTACAAAAACAAAACCGCTTAATTTTTCTTTGCGTATAGCTTTTACAACACTCTCATGAAAAACAAGCAGATCGGGTTTATCGAATAGACGAAATACTTTTAATGCAGGATCAATTTTTGTTTCATCCAAAACCAGTTTCGTAACCAAATCTATATCGTTGGGGTTTTCATCGGCAAAGGGATTATTTTCATCAGCGGCAGCTGTTATTGTTTCTTCATCCGGTGGATTTCTTAATTCGGGCGGATAGAAATATTCTAACACAGATTTTACGTGATCTACGCAATCTACCAGTCCTACTACGTTTGCGATGAAATAATTGTTATAAACTTCTGGTTTTGGTTGTATCAGATATTTTTTGTCTCCGTTTGGGAACTCATCTATTAATTTTAGTTTAAAATATTCAATGTTGTTGATGTTTAGTTTATCAAGAAGGGTTCTTGTTTTTTGGGAGAATATGGGGCCGGGAATGTCGTTGATAGATAGACGGTCAGTCATACTGCCTCTTAAGGCATATTTATCAATATAAAATTTTATTGGAGTAATTATATCGTCGACTGGTAAAGAATTTCCTTTGCGAAAAGAACATTTAATGCGATCTAAATATCTACTTTCCCCTTCCAGAATGGCGTCAGTATTATCATTTTCCAGTATTTTACAAAGGATATAATGCATTTCAAAATATTTAAATTGATAAAAAAATATTACAGGACAAAATCATCCAGTTCGCAAAAGTTAAATCCTGTTATTTGGTTCTCTAAAATTGCTTCTCTTAATCTATTATGAATGACAATTACACCTCCTCTTGTTTCTCCTAAGAGAAATATATTAAGGTCTGCAGGAATAGACTCTTCATTTATTTTAAGCTCGTCTATATTATATACTATTTCATGCGATTCTTCCCAATATAAAAGCTTGGAATCTTCATGGTTTATGCAATCGACGCTATTCTTTATGTTTACTATCTTGTAATCTTGGTTCAACTTATTATTTTGTACAAAAGTCAAATCGTAAAAGTCTATGTTTGTGCAAAATTTTTTCAATACTTCTTGTGCTTTAAGGTTAACAACAAGTAATGATTCATCATTTTGAATTGTAACCGATAATTTATCTCTTAATTTTCCTGTTTCAGATTCTTTATCTACTACTTTCATAAAATACTTGCTTCCCTCCTTTATATCTTCTAAATTATTAAATGGGTTAGCAATAATTTCATGATTATTATTTAATAAAATACCGCGTACCAAAGCATCAAATTTTGGCTTTACCCTTATGTCTGTTAAGATAAAATAGTTGCTCATAATTACTATCTGAAGGTTTTATAATTTTCGGGTTTTATAAAATTAAATCCCGTCAATTTTGCATCTTCAACAGCTTTTTTCACATTTTCGCTTACCACAACCATCATGGTAACATCCTCGCCTAATAAAAAAATATCAGTTCCTTTAGGAATTTTATTTTCATCTAAAACCAGAGAATAATATCGCCAGATTACGTTTTCTTCTAAATATTTTAAATTAGATTTCTTTTTATCCGTGCAATTTATCCTTCCTAATACATTTACAAACTTATAATCATTCAACTGTAGCTTTTTTCCCTTTATAATAACGCTTATAAATTCAACTGGCAAATCCAGTTTAGTAAAAATAGCTTGAGCCTTTGGGGAAATTAATAAGACCGCGCCAGTTTCATTTGTATCAATAGCTATTTTATCTAATAATATTTTACTATAAACACTTCGTCTATCATCTAATACTACTGTAAATGGGGCATTGACTTTCTTTACTAAGGAAGTTCCCTCAAAAAAAATATCCTTAACAACTTCCTTGTTAGAATCAAATGTAGTTCCTGCTAAATCAATATCTTTTTCTGTAATGCTTCTGCGATCTAATATATAGTAATTCATAACATCAAATTTTCAACATATTACTCCTCCGTAATTTCGAGATATATTCTACCGGAATAAGTCTGTTGGGTGTACGGAGGTTTAGATGATTTAGTTTCTCCGGGTTTGAAGTATCCAGTTGTTTCACTCGGTTTACGGCTAAGAACTTTACTTGTCCATGTTTCTAATGTTGTATCAAGATGAATTGTTACGTCCCAATTTAAAATATCCCTCCTAATATCTTCAACAAGTTCTGCAATTTTAGTTAATAAAGTTTCCTGATTTTCTTTTTTGGTTTTTTCTTCAGAACTGGCACAATACTTTTGGCAAACCGTATTTATAGGACCTAATACTTCATTGACAGATGCAATATAATTCTTGGGGTGAGATCCTCTATGAGGTTGCAAGCAATGCCAGATTTGATCTTCTTTAAAGTATGGCAGACACATACCATTAGATATACCATCATTTATATTCCATCCTAATAATTTAAGATTCTTTTTTAATGCCGCTTTACCCTTTATAGAGTCCACGGGTATAACATGATGAAATTCTAGCTTATAAGATTCGCGAGTAGAAGTGTACTTTTTTAGCGCGTACTTTGTGCTTTTAAGGCCTTTGAATGTTCCACCTTCCGTAACACCATAATCTATATAAGATGGTGTGGGAATACAAAAAGGCTCAGGCCAACATCCTATATATTTTCCTCTATTAACATTTCCATTTCCTTCGTTTTCATATTTTATATTCGTAGTGTGTGGGTTACCCGTACAACCCTTCCAGTCACACTCGTGTTTTTTTGCATCTTCTTTATCTGCCCCGGTAAGTGCTTTTTTCATAGAATAAAAATTTATCCTGGATCAACCATTGTTATTACACCAGGGCCGGTACTACACGTGATCGTGTTAGGAAACAGTAATGCCTTTTTACCTTTTATCTCCACATCACTTTTTGTATTCGCCCATTGTCCTAACTGAGGGCTACATTTTTTGGGGGCGGTGGGAACAGCCAAGCATGTACCAAATCCAGGCTGTTGAATATTTTTATCTGCTTCAGTTGCCTGTACGTTTCCTCCAAGTTTAACTGTTCTTGCTTCTGATGCATCTAACTTTCCCGGCACGCCTGGACAGCCTGTGCACATTAGGGTTGCACCTTTATTTACATATGTAGGCATATAAATTTTTTAATTGGTTTTTACTGTTGTTCCTTTTATTTCAACCTCAGAACTTGCATTTAGCTTTAGGTCGCCATCACTTGTAGAAACGTCCATTTTTCCAGCACGTTGCTCTAATTTCTCTTTGGCAGAAATTATAATTTTTTCTTTAGCCTTGCTGTTGATATCTTTTTTTGCTGTATGGTTAATAGTTGTTGCCGAAGTACTCAAAGTTTGCAATATTGTTTGCGTGAGATCTTTCGTTCTTAAAATAGTGTTTTTACTAACATTACTCATACAGTTCATCGTATTCAAATTATACGCAGCTGTAGCTTGCACATTCACTGTTGCGCCAGCAATTAAATTTATATTCATTGCAGCAAGTGTAATAGTTCCCAAAGCTTTTATCCCTATGCTGTTGTCGCTGCTACTCATAACCACACTATTCTTATTCTTATCTTGAATAGTTATGCTATTCCCTGCTGTATCAATCGTCATATAATTGTTCGCTTTGTCCTTAAGTGTGATGTACTCTTTCGTAGCATCAATGATCATGTGATTCTTTGCCTTATCCTCTATCATTATACACCCCTTCGGTGTATCTATCGTAATTATATTATTATTCTTATCCTTTACAGTTATACTTTCTGCTCCATCTTTATCATTAAACTCAAGTATGTGCCCGCTCCTGGTTTGTAGCACTTTTAAATCATTCTGCGCATTGGAGAAACTTGTTTTTGCTTTTGAATGATATACTGTGCCGATGATATACGGCTTAGTTGCACTGTCTCCTTCAAAACCAACTATTACCTCTTCACCAATTTCAGGAATAAAAAACATTCCTTTATTTCCGCCACCATGCGGACTTGTAATACGCAGCCACGGACTTTTTGCTCCATCCATCCAATGAAATTTTACGCGCACTCTTCCCAAACCTTGAGTATCATGATTGTCAGTAACAACAGCGCTTTG
>Ga0081539_10000419_pt1 | contig 90362 bp, 80 predicted proteins | sample TabmetS4T2R2_FD_71023 | JGI IMG/M metagenome (GOLD analysis project Ga0081539, IMG submission 71023) | Tabebuia heterophylla rhizosphere microbial communities from the University of Puerto Rico - S4T2R2 | ecosystem: Host-associated > Plants > Roots > Rhizosphere ...
AAGCCGATCATCGCGGCAGCCACGATGATGCTGGTCGAGGAGGGCCGGCTGGCACTGGACGAGCCGGTCGACCGGCTGCTGCCCGAGCTGGCCAACCGGCGGGTGCTCACCCGGATCGACGGACCGCTCGACCAAACTATGCCGGCGGCGCGCCCGATCACGGTCGAAGATCTGCTGACCTTCCGCATGGGCCACGGCATCATCTTCGAACCCGTCTTCCAGCCGCCGTACCCGATCATCACAGCCGCCAACGAAATGCAGCTGGTGATGGACCAGCCGGACCCACGCACGCCACACAACCCGGACGAATGGATGCGGCTGTTCGGCACCCTGCCCCTGATGTACCAGCCCGGCCAGCGGTGGCAGTACAACACCGGCTCCAACGTGCTCGGCGTGCTGATCGCCCGGGCCGCGCGGGAACCGCTGGAGAAGCTTCTCCGCAACCGTGTCTTCCGGCCGCTGGGCATGAACCACACAGGATTCTCCCTGTCACGCGCCGACGCCTCGCGGTTGCCCGGCCTGTACAGGACAAACCCGCAGACGGGACAGTTGGAGCTCCAGCCCTACTCGCGGCCGCAGGAGTGGACCCGGCCGCCCGCGTTTCCCTCCGGTGCCGCAGGGCTGGCCTCCACCATCGACGACTACCTGGCATTCAGCCGGTTCCTACTCAACCACGGCGTCCACCATGGCCGGCGCCTGCTTTCGGCCGAGTCGATCCGGCTGCTGACCACCAACCACCTGACGCCGCGGCAGCTCGCCGATGCCGGCACCTTCCCGCTCACCGGTCGCGGCTGGGGGTACGGCATGGCCGTCAGCGTCACACCCGACGAGGTCTCGCAGCCGGGCCGCTACGGCTGGGAGGGTGGCTACGGCACCAGCTGGTTCAACGACCCACACCGCGACCTGACCGCGATCGCCATGACGCAGACCATCGACTTCTGGTTCAACGGCGTCTACGAGGAGTTCCAGCGATTGGCCGCGGCGGTCGACACTCCGCGGTAGGGCAGGCGTCAGCGCTTGCGACCGACACTTCGGAAGGCGTCGACGTCCTTCGGGGCGTCGCCGGGGTCCGGGCGCCCGCGTGGATGGCAACGGTGCTGCGTCCAGTAGAAGGACTCCTGGCCGGACGGCAGGTAGAGCCGGCCGCTGGAGCGCCCCCGTAGTTGCCGCGGGCGTCGTTGACCAAGTACAAAATTGTGCAGCACCTCGAACGGCATCTTCGGCCACCGCCCGCCACCGTCGGATCCGCGATGTGTAGCGATCCGCCGTCGACGTCGAAGAGTTCGACCTGGACCGCTCTCATCCTGGCCGGGTCGTAGTTGGTCACGGCCCGGGCAGCGCCGCTTCAGCTGGCCGCGCTGACCCAGCACGCCACCCAGCTCGACCAGTTGGTCGAGGAGATCATCGACGGAAAGAACCACGATCAGTCATGAGCAGCCGCATCGATGACAAGATTCGCGCCGCATACCAGCGCCTCGCGGTCTACGCCAACCAGATCCAAGCCTTGGCCCTGCGCAACGTCGAACTCGAGGAAGACGCCCGCCGGCTTCGCCAGCAGACCGGATCGGAACAGCCGACGGTTGTCCACCTGCTGCGCTGATCGGCACCAGGACGATGCGCGGGGTGATCGCGGCGGCCAGGTCGGCCGGGTCGACCAGCCCGTGGCCGTCATCCACCTCGGTACGCACCAACTGATCCGCCGTCGGCGGCTGGCGCGCACCGGTCCTCAGTCCGAAAAGACGGCGCGGCGCAGGGGAGGGACTGTGCCGCACAGGCGGAAGAACGTCCGCGCGACCGCCCGGATCACGCGGCTGCGCAGGACGGCCAGGCGCAGGTACAGGGTCGCGGCCTGCACCGCGCCGAAGCCGTTGTTCAGCATCGCGCGCTCGTACTCGGCGATGGCGGGAAGCAGCGGTTGTTCACCCCGGCTGACCGCGATCAACGCGCGGCGCAACGCGTTGGCGTCGTACAGCGCGGCGTTGCCGCCGAGCCCACCGACCGGTGGCATGTAGTGGATCGCGTCGCCCAGCAGGGTCACGTTCGTGGTGGGCCAGGGTTTCACCGGCGCCGCTGCGGAGAAGTCGAACTGCTCGACGGTGTCCTCGGGGGTCTGTGCGATCAGGTCCCGCAGGTCGGGATGCCAGCCTGCCAGGCGGGATATGACCAAATCGCGCAGCCGCTGCCCGCGCTGGCCGGTCGCGTCGGCAGGCAATGCACGGCGGTGGGCGACGTAAGCCCACATGACGTAGTCGGCGTCCTTCGCGTCCTGGACGACAAGATCCGGGTCTAGGCCGGCGGCCCGAAGTTGGTCGCCGACGCGCGCGACGATGGCGTCGCTGCCCTCTCGGCGCCGAAAGACCGCGGTGAACAGGAAGTCCCGCTTCGGCAGGATCATGTTCTTGGTGCTGGTTATCTCCTCCGGTAGCCAAGCTGCAGTATCGCCGAGCGGGAGCTTGCCGCCGATCCCGACGCCGGGTGCGTTGCGCTGCTTGGCGTGCGGGAGCAGCTGCCGCCGCACCCGTGAGCGGGCGCCGTCCGCGCCGACCAGCAGGTCGCCGGTGACGCAGGTGCCGTCGGCGAAGAAGGCGGTGACCGTGCCATCCGCGTTCTGCCGGTAGCTGGTGAACTCCTTGCCGAAATGGACGATGCCATCCAGACCGGCGAGCAGTAGCCGACGCAATGTGATCCGGCTGACCGCGTGCGTCCGTTCGGACGGGCTGAGCCCCGCGCGCGGGTCGTCCTCGCGCATCAGCAGCCGCAGTCGCTCGGTGAACACCCCCATGCCAGGCCCGGGATCCCCGGCGGTGGCCACCAGGATCTCCCACAGGTGCGCGGGAAGGCAGTCGTGCAGCGCCCGGCTGCCCACCGGCTCGATGTTGAGCCGGTACCCCTGCAAGCGCGCGTCAGGCGCGGCATCACGTTCGTAGACCGCGACGCTGATCCCGGCGGCGTGCAGGCCCTGCGCGAGGCACAGGCCGCTGATGCCACCGCCCGCGATGATCACCCGCAGCGGACTCGTGGACATGACATGTCCCTTCCAGTAGTCAGGCGTGGGTCAGCAGCCGGTCGAGGAGCCCGAGGACATCATCGGCGCGGTCGGCGGTCAGGCTCGCGCCCTTGACCGTGGCGATGATCAGCTCGGCCCCCACGGTTGGATCGACACCTGGTGTCAGCGCGCCGTCTGCGGCGGCACCGGCGAGCAGCGCGCGCAGTGAGTTCCGCCAGCCCTCCTCGCGGCTGGCGATGATCTCCCGCAGCGCGGGGTCGCGCCGGGCCCGCAGGTCCAGCTCGCGCAACACCACGTGCAGCTCGGGCTCATCGGCGATCTTCTGGCAAAGGGTGGCGAGGTGGCCGCGAAGGCGGTCGACCGGGCTGCCGTCTCGCGGTGTGGTAGACCAAAACTGCCGAGTCGTGTGGTCCACGACCGCCACCACGAGGTCCTGCTTGGTGGGGAAATAGTGATGGATCGTCGAGTGGTCGATGCCCACATGGCCGGCCACGTCCCGCATCCGCAGCCCCTCGAACCCAGCCGCGGCCAGGCACTGATACGCCGCACGCATCAACGCGTCCCGGCGCTGCGGACCAGCTGGCGGCCTGCCACGTCGCGCTGTCGCCATCCGTGCTCCTTTATCAACCAAACGGTTGGTAGATTAATAGCAGGCGTGCCGGCACGGCGTCAATCCGATCAAGAGAACCTCAACCCGCCGGTATCAGGTCGTCGGTGCGGGGCGCAGTACCAAGGTCTGCAAACCTGGCTGCGACATTGAGGACCGCGACCGGCCGGCGTCCGGTCCATTCGTAGAGAGCGAACGTTCTCCTGACATGAGATTTTGTGGAGTTCGGGTTGGCGGCAAGGTGCGAGCGTCGTGATGCCGGTTTCGAGCACAGCGGTGGTCTCCAGCGACAGCCGGAGGTTCTTGCGGTGTTGCCCGCCGCCGTTTGGGTCACGGGGTCACTGTTTACTTCGGCCACGACGAGCCGGTCACGGCGCCCGTCGAGCGGCTCACCCAGGAGCTCTGCGCTGGCGCCGCCCGCTGTCGTTGACGGCGGTGTCGACGATGTTCGCGCCGACCTCGGCGTAAGCCTGGATGATGCGCCGACACTGCTCGATCTGTGCGCCGACGCCGCCCTATTCACCGCACGTCATCGCGCCAAGCTCCAGCCTGGACACCCGCGAACCGGTCTGTGCGAACGTCGTGTACGTCAGGCGAACATCGCCGCCACGTGCTCGGCCAGCTCGTCCGCCGGGACATCGCGCAGGTGCCGGTTGATCGCCCAGCGGTGCCCGGACGGGTCGAGGAACTGCGCGGTGCGGTCGCCCCAGAACGCATCGTGCGGCGGCTCGAACGCGGTCGCGCCGGCGCTGATCGCGCGATCAAAAGCGGCATCGACGTCGGTCACCGGCAGATGGAACGCGGCCGGGCTGCCACCCAGCGCCGCCGGCGTGCGCAAACGGCGGTCCGGCCACTCCCCCGCGACCGCCAGCACGGTGTCACCGACGCGCAGCTCCACCGTAAGCGGGCGGCCGTCGGGTCGGGGGACGCGGCTGGTCTCCTGAGCGCCGAGCACCTCGACGTACCACGCGGCCGCGGCGTCGGGATCGTTCACTACGAGATGGACAGCGAGCTGTGTCATGAGGCGACCATACAGCCCGTCTGGTTACTCCGTCCAGACATGCCGTACGGTATGATGAGACGCGTGACGGCCCGACGCGATGAACCCCAGCAGGGCGACATCGACCTGCGTGAACGCATCCTCGACGCACTTCGCGAACTGCTGCGCGAGCGCACCTTCGACACGCTCAGCGTGGCCGAGATCATCACCGCCGCAGGGGTCTCTCGGGCCAGCTTCTACTTCTACTTCGCGGGCAAGCAGGCGGTGCTGGCCGAACTGGTGCGTCGCGCGGTCGGCGCCGGCCACGAGGCCGCCCAGCCGTGGGTGCAGGCCAACGCCGGCCCACGCGAGACACTGCGGGCGGGCATCGACGCCGGCGCCGGACTGTGGCTGTCCAACGCGGCCGTGCTGCGCGCAATCGTGGAAAGCTGGGCATCCGACCCGCAGCTACGCGAGCTTTGGCTGGCCCAGATGACGACCTTCACCGACGCCGCGATCACCCGGATCGAGGCCGACCGTCGAGCCGACCCCGCCGTCGAGGCCCGACTCGACGGCGTCGACGTACACGCGCTCGCCGCATCACTGACCTGGACCGGCGAACGGCTCTACTACCTGGCCGCGTGCGCAGTGCCCCCATTCGACAACCGGGCAGTACTAGTCGACACGTTGACCCACCTATGGGTATCAGCGCTCTACGACTAGCTAGGTGGTTGGGTGCTGTCCGGTGCGCAGCCAGATCGCCTCGTTCAGATCTTCCGCGGTTGGTGTGCCGCGGCCGGCGAGGTCGGCGATCGTGAACGCCATCCGCAGCACTTTGGTGGCGCTTCGGGCTGAGAGGGAACCGGCGTCGATGCGGTGCTGGAGCGGGCTGAACCAGCGCGCCGGTACCCGGGCCAGGGCCGCCTTGAGCTGGGGGCCGGTAGCAGCTGCGCCCCGGGCCGGGTAGGTGGCCTGTTGGCCGGCGCCGTGGTTGGTGATCTGTCGTTGGTCCAGGAGCAGGCGCAGGATGTCCCGGGTGCGGCCGGGCATACGGTCGGCGTCGGGGCGCCAGAGCACGCCGGCGTGGGCCAGGCCGGCGGCTCCGGGCCGGCGCGGGGTGCCGGCCATGTCCGGGACGCTGATGGTGTGGTGGACGGCTTGCCAGGGCGGCCGGCGCCGCACGGGCGCGTGCGTTGGCAGGGTGCCGGCGTGGCGGTGTACGGCGGCGACCTGGGCGGCGGCTGGGTCCAGGTCGGGCAGCAGACCGGGCAGTCGTTGGGCGAGCCGGCCGGCGGTGCCGGCGGGGCCGATCATGAGCAGGTGGTGGCCGCCGGCCGCGGCGATCTCCAGGACGCGTGCCGCCTGGGCCGAGTCGGTGGGCAGGTCGCTCAGGTCGGCGTCCGGCTGGTCGGGGGCGGTCGGCCAGGCCGCCGGGCCGGGCAGCGTCGCCTCGCCGCGCAGCCCGGCATCGCCCCAAGCGCGGACATCAACCCCGAGCGCCGCCACCCGAGCCTGTTCGAACCCGTACACGGCTCCGCTTCGGACATCGCCGGCAAAGGTATCGCCAACCCGGTCGGCCAGATATGGTGCGGCTCGATGATGCTGGAGCACCTCGGCCACCCCGACGCGGCGCAGCACCTGCTCGGTGCCATCGAGGACGTCCTGGCACAGGGGCCGCGGGAGGCGCCGCTGACCCCCGACCTGCATGGCTCCGGCACGACGGCGGAACTCGGCCACGCGATCGCCGAACGGGCCCGCTACCGTTCGCGCGAAATCGTTGACCAGCACGAAGATAGCCCGCATGCCCGGTGACCTGCTAAGACACGCTTCAACGTTGGTCACCGTTCGTCAATGGCGACCGGTCATGATCGTGGTCGCCCAGGTCACTCCATGGCCGTGATGGGTGCGTCCCCGGCCAGCGACGGGAGGACCTGGACCACCTCGGCGCCGGTGTTCGCCGCCGGGTAGGCAGCCACGGCGGTGACCTGCGCGTAGGCGAGGTAGCCGAAGCAGACCAGGTCTGGTCCCGTCGCTGGCGTCATGGCCTATGACCAGCCGCTCTCGCTGTAGAGCTCGCCTGAGCCGATATGCCGCAGCGCCTGCGCGATGTAGGGCACGATCTGCGCGGGTGGGTCGGCCGGATCGACGAACGACCATCCGGCGCATTTGTCCGGCTCCTGGTTGGTGATCTGCCCGGACCAGTCGCGGGCCTCGAAGAACAGGGCGACCCGTCCGGAGTCGGTGCGGTGGTGCATCAGTTGGACCAGGCGCAGGGCATCGGGCTTGACGAGGACGCCGACCTCCTCCTCGGCTTCGCGGGCGGCGCCGGTGGTGGCGGACTCACCGTCTTCCAGGTGCCCGGACGGAAGGCCAAGCTGCCCATCGGCCCAACCAGTGTTACGGCGCTCGCCGAACAGCACCCGTCCGTCACCGTCGCGCAGGATCAGGTGCAGGTCGACACATGACGTGTAGCGGGCCATCACAGCTCCTCGTTCGTTGATCATTTATGTGTGGGCGGGTATGTGTTTGTCCCGGCCGTGGACCATTCTCGACACTCGTGGTTGGTTAGCTCGGCAGGCCGGTGGGCACGTCGGCTTTCCATAGCCGGCACACCGGCACGATGTCCGGCTCGGCGGCGCAGGACGCCTGCCCCATGACCAGTTCCTCGGCCGGGCAGCCGCCCATGCACGAGCCGGAGACCTTGCACGAGCCGCAACTGGGCTGCCGCAACACGCGGGTGAACAGGTCGAACTCGTTGGCTTGCTTGTTGAGGACCACCTGGCCGTCGACCATGTTCGCGAAGTGCAGGTCGGTGTCGAACAGGAAGGAGCACACGTACGCCCGCCCGTCCGGGAAGATCGAGATCCGGTCCAGGGTGCGGCCGATACAGCCCCGGTATCCGGCTGCGGCGTAGCCGGCCATCCGCTCCCGGCGGGCGTAGGTCGGCTGGTACCAGGTGCGGGTCTGGTGGCCAGGCCCGACCTGTTCCAGGTGCTCGTAGAACGTGATCCAGTCGGCGGGGCCGATGCCCCACTCGGCGGCGCCGTGCCCGGAGCCGATGATCGAGAACACGTGGAACTTGACCAGCGACACGCCCAGCTCGTCGGCGATGTCGAGCAGGTTCAGGCAGTCGCCGAGGTTGGCCCGGTTGACGGTGCAGATGATCCGGGTGTCGAAGCCGCGTTCGCACAACCCGGCGACGGTGCGCAGGGCTTGGTCGAAGGTGCCGTCGCCGCGGACCTGGTCGTGGCTGACCGGGCTGCCGCCGTCGAGGCTGATCTGTACGTAGGAGAAGTCCTCGGGCTGCATCTGGGCGGACTTCTTCCCGTACCACTACTCGGCGCTCTTCGACCGCGAGACGATGGGCGGCACGTTTCCGGTCACCCATCTGCTGCGCGGCAAGTACTGGCTGCAAAGCCACCACGCGGACGACGTGGGTGGGGTGGAGCCGCCGCGCATCTACGTCCGGCTCGCCAACGCCGACCAGTCACAGATGCTCGGCACCCACCGCATCGACTACAAGCCCGGCATCGGCGACGACCGGCACTACCCGGCCAACATCAGCATCTTCGAGGTGCTGGAGTTGCTGCGCAACCGGCTGCTGATCCCCCGGCCGTACGGCCCGCGCGTCCCGCTCTCCCTCGCCGCCGACGTGCTGCGCACCGTGCTGCCCCAGCAGCGCCGTGACCGGGCCACCGCCGCCGCGCTCACCGGCAAGGGCCTGCACCGCAACGTCCACTGGGTGCGCTCGTCCGACCTGCCCGGCCGGGACGACCAGGTGCTCGCCGCCCAGTTCCGGGACGGCTTTGCGGGCGTCCCGGTCGCGGAGGTGGCCAAGCGCATCGTGGCGGCCAACCCGGCTGAGTTCGCCGCCGGCGGGCAGCGCCTGCGCGACGGCTGGCGCCGCCTCGTCATCCCGGAAAACACCGTGGACATCTTCCAGGCGTACACGGCCCTCGTGCTCGAGCCGCTCGGCGTGGCCGTCGACTGGGTCGACTCGTGGTATTACCACGTCCGCTTCGGCGGCATCCACTGTGGCACCAACGTGCTCCGCCAGCCCGACCCGTCACTGGTCCCCTGGTGGCGCCGGTAGGAGCCGGCGGGCGAGGTGCGGCTTGCCCATGCGCTCGTAGGCCTCGCCCATCGTGACCAGCGTGCGGGCGTGCGCGAGCCGCTGGCCGGCGCGGCGTTGGGTGTGCAGGGCGCGCCGGCAGTGTTCGAGGCACTCGGTCGGCCGGTCCAGGCCGAGCTCGGCGGCCGCGAGCTGGCTGTGTGCCTCGGCGGTCAGCAGGGCGTACCCGGCGGGGCGGGACAGGCTCATCGCCAGCGTCGCCTGTTGGTGCGCGCACTGGTGATCGCCCTGGGCGGCGAGCAGCTCGGCGCGGGCGAGCAGCGCCTCCACCTTGCCGCGGTGGTGCTGGGTCCGGTCGATGATGTCCAGCGCGAGATCGAGCGACCTGGCCGCCTCGGGCAGCCGGCCCTGTCTGATGTGGACCGTGCCCAGACCGGTGTGGGCGAGGCCCTCCACCCGGGTGTTCGCGGTGTCCCGGGCGATGTCCAGGCAGTTCACGAGGGCGACGGCGGCGTCGTCGTACCGGCCGGCGTCGCGGTGCACCAGGCCCACCGTGACCAGCACGGACGCCTCCTCGTGCGCGGCGCCGATGTTTCGGCTGACGGTCAGCGACCGGCCGGCCGCGTCGAGCGCCTCGTCGAGGAGGCCCTGCTGGCGGCGGGCCATGGCGAGGTTGTCGTAGGCGATCGCCTCCGAGTGGTGCTGGCCGATCTCCCGCACCAGGGACACGGCGAGCTCGGCGTATCCGGCCGCCCTGGTCAGGTCGCCGACCTGCTCGTAGGCGGCGGCCAGGGCGAGCAGGTTGGTGGACTCGCCGATCCGGTCACCGATCTCCTGCTCGATGCTCAGCGACCGCCGGAACCTGTGGATCGCCCGCCGGGTCTGGCCGAGCTGGGCCATCGCGATGCCACTGTTGCTCAGGGCCGCCGACCAGCCCGGTCGCCATCCCGCCCGCCGGGCGAGCGCCGCCGCGGCCTTGTTTTCGTCGAGTACGCCCGCGTAGTCGGCCATGCGCCAGCGCCGGTACCCCAGGCTGTGCCGCATGCTGGCCTCACCGAGCAGGTCGCCGGCCGCCCGCGCGGCGGCGAGTCCGGTGTGGACGATGTGCAGTCCCTGCGCCGGCGGCGCCTGCTGCGCGAAGTCGCGCACGGCGTCGGCGAGCTGCCAGACGATCCGGTGCCGGCCGGAGGCGGCGGCGTGGTCCAGTGAGGCGAGGATGTTGGTCCACTCGGCGGCGATCCACTTCCGCGCCTGGGCCTGCTCGGCGAACTCGCCGGGAACGACCTCCGGCGGCGGCGGATCGTGGGGCAGCCGCAGCCTCGAGCGTCCGATCAGGACGGTCGCGGCGTTGTCGGTCGTGTGCAGGTAGAAGTGGAGCAGGCGGAGCGTGGCGGCGTCCCGGGCGTGGGGCTCGTCCTCCTCCGCGGTGAGCTCGGCGGCGTACTGCAGGAGCAGGTCGTGGTAGACCACCCGGCCGCCGCCGGTCACCTTCACCACGTGTAGCCGGGCCAGCGCGTCGATCAGTGGCTCCACCTCCGCCACGGGCAGGCCGGTGACCGCCGCCGCGGCCGCGGCGTCCAGCCCGGACGGCGCCGGCACCAGGCCGAGGAGCCGGAACACGCGCCGCGCGGCGGGCCGCAGTGCCTGGTACGACAGGTCGAACGCGCCGCGCACCGTGGCGGTGCCGTCGCCGTCGACGCTCAGCCGGGTGGTCCGGCCGCGCACCGCGAGCTCGGCGACGTGCCGTCCGATCTCCACGTCGGGCCGGTCCGCGAGCCGGGCGCCGGCGATGCGCAGCGCCAGCGGGAGGTGCCCGCACAGCCGGGTCAGCTCGGCCGCCGCGTCCGGATCGGCGCCGACCCGCGCTGGACCCGCCGCGCGGGTCAGCACTTCGAGCGCGTCGGCCGGGGGCAGCACGTCCAGGGTCAGCCGCTCGGCGGCGTCCATCGCGACCAGGCCGCCTAGCCGGTCGCGGCTGGTGACCACAACCAGGGAGCCGGGCGCGCCGGGCAGCAGCGGCCGCACCTGGTCGGGGTCGGCGACGTTGTCCAGGACCAGCAGGACGCGCCGGTCGGCGAGCGTCGACCGGTAGAGCGCGACCTGCGCGTCCAGGCTGACCGGCACCTGCTCTGCGGCCAAGCCCAGCGCGGCCAGCAGGAGCGGCAGCGCCTCCGCCGGCGGCATCGGCTGTCCGGGGTGGAAGCCCCGCAGGTCCAGGAAGAGCTGGCCGTCGGGAAACCGGTCCCGGACCCGATGGGCGAAGCGCACCGCCAGCGACGTCTTGCCCACGCCGGCCGCGCCGGACACGACGCAGATCGTCATCCCGCCGGACGGCAGCAGCCCGTGCAGCGTGGCCAGCTCGGCGTGGCGCCCGGTGAACGCGGCGCTGTCGGCCGGCAACTGCCGCGGCACGGCGGCGACCGCCCGCGCCGGCGTCGACTCCAGGGCCTCCTTGTGCGCCCGCTGGAGCTCCTCACCGGGCTCGATACCCAGCTCTTCCACCAGCCGCCGGCGCGTCTCCCGAAACAGCACCAGCGCGTCGGCGCGGCGGCCGATGCTGTGCAGCGCGGCCATGAGCAGGCTCACCGAACGCTCCCGCAGTGGGTGCTCGGCCACTACGGCGGACAGCGCGGCGACCACCTCGTCATGCCGCCCGGCCCGCAGGTCGACGACCGCGCGGTCGTCCATCGCCGCCAGCCGCTCGCCCTCCAGGGTGGGGCCGAGCACCGTGGGCAGCCAGCCGCCGGCCGCGTCGACCAGGGCCGGGCCGCGCCACAGCGACAGCGCCACGCGCAGCAGCTCGGCGGCGGTGGCGTCGTCGCTGGCCCGGGCCGTCGAGACGAGGTCCCGAAACCGGTGCAGGTCGACGAGGTGCAGGTCGACGGCCAGCCGGTAGCCGCGCACCGATGTGGACAGTTCCGCCTCGGGCACGGCGCTGAGGATGCGGCGCAGGCGCGACACGTAGCCCTGCACCGCGTTGCGCGCCGACGGTGGCGGATCCTCGCCCCAGAGCGCGGTCGTCACCGCGTCCATCGGCACGACCCGGCCGGCGTCCAGCAGCAGCATCGCCAGCACCGTGCGCAGGTGGGCCCGTGCCGGTCCGAGTGACCGGGCGCCCTGCCAGATGCCCACCGGACCGAGTAGCCGGAACTCGACGGCCTCCACGCCGGTGAGCCTAATACGTATTTCAGCAGTGGATCAGTGCGGTTTCAACGCCTTCCGCCATCCTCTGCGGGCCGGCGCCCGCGACGCATCCGCATCGGTACCGCCAAATTCATCAATAGTTCAACCAACGGAACGGAGAGAAAGCGTGCGACGACCCTTGGCGATGATCCTCACCGCGCTCTTCAGCGCGAGCCTCGTCGCGGTGACCGGAAACACCCCGGCCAGCGCGGTCAACGTGCGGTACCAGGCATCGAAGTCCTGCACCGTAGACGGCCAGACCTTCAGCGCGCACATCCTGACCTACGGCCGGCCGACCGAGCCGAACACCTTCACCGAGGTCCAGCTGTGGGGCTACAAGTACGAGCGGGGCATGCGGGCCCAGTACGTCGAGGCCCGCACCGTGGTCTGGCGGGACGGCTCCTGGCAGGACGCCGGTTCCGGGCCCGGCTGGGAGGCCGACCCACCCGCCGACGGCGAGTGGCACCGGGGCGACAACCAGGGCGGACCGCAGTGGATCGGCTACATCACCGCCGACCGGCCCAAGGCGATCCTGGTCCGCGGCTTCACCAAGGGCGAGATCGGCCACGAGCACTTCTGCTACGTCGTCCTGCGCCCGTACGACCTCAAGTGGATCGGCTGACCTTTTCCGCGATGCGCGTGCCCGCCACCCGGCGGGCACGCCCGCGGCGAGCTATCGGATGATGCTTCTCAGCTCGGCGCGGCTGGTGATGCCCAGCTTCTGGTAGATCCGGGCGAGGTGGTTGCCGATGGTGCGCACCGAGACGCCCAGCCGGCCGGCGATCTCGCGGCTGGACAGCTCGGCGGCGAGGGTGGCGATCTGCCGCTCCCGCGGGGTCAGGACGGCACCGAGCCCGTCCAGGTCGAGCAGCGGAGTGTGGGCGCCCTGGCAGCCGGCGAGCAGGGTCGCGGCGCGTTCGGCCGAGCGGTGGCCTGCATCTGGCCCGGCTCGGATCGGTGGTGGCCCACCAGGGCCAGGTCGAGGTGGCCGCGTTGGCACGCCGCCAGACGGCCACCACGCCGGCGTCCAGGCTCACCGATCGGGCCGTTCCCCTGGTCGGTGTCCGTGGCGACGGTGTGGTCGTGCTGGCCGACCGAGGCCGTCATGTTCATGTCCTCGATTGGCGGTGGCCTGTCCATTGTGGTCGACAGCCGTCATGTGCTCGCGTTCGAGGACACCGTCCGCTACCAGGTTCGTGCCGTACACGATGTCGGGTCCTGGGCCCGGACCGGGATTCTGGCTCACCGGTTCACCGGTCCGGGCCGGAGCAGCACCAGCCGGTAATCGTGAGCCGAGGCGCTGATGAAGTCGGCCATGCCGGGCATCGGCCATGAGTAGGGCTCGAGCCGTGCGCAGTACTTGGCGAGGCGGGCCGGCACGATGTCGTTGTCGAGCGAGATGATCACGCCGAAGAGCTCAGGGATGAGTGCCTCGACGCACGGCTCTTTCCGCTTCATGGATCTGCTGTCAGGGGTGTGGGTCGCTCGGGGTCATTCCGCTGAGGGCACGCCGGACACCTTCCGCCAAGACTGCGTCGGAGAGGGGTCCCCGGGTAATGAAGTCGAACATGAGGCCGTCGATGAGCGCCGTGATGACCTGGGCGTCGAATGCCGTATCCGGCGACCCGGCTTGCACGGCTACGAGTTCGGCGAGGTCGCGGAACTCGGCTCCGCAGCGTGCCATGGCCTCGCGGATGGCCAGGTCCCGCGCTCCGGCGAGGTCGAGCTCGTAGCGGGCGAGGAGCAGCTGGTGGCTGTCGGTCCACCAGCGGCGCAGCAGCTTGGCGAGCTTCTGGTAGTCCGGCGCCGCGGGGGCGGCGGTCAGCGTGCGCAGGGCGGCACGGATCGCGGGCTGGGCGCGTTCGCGGTCGATCTCGATGATGCGCTCGACGACGGCGAGGACGAGCTGGTCGCGGGTCTTGAAGTAGTAGGTCACCGAGCCGTGGGGCAGGCCGGCGGCATCCTGGACGGCGCGGTGGGTGAGGCCGCGTAGGCCCTGCTTGGCGATGAGAGCGAGCGCGGTGTCCAGCAACTGGGTGCGCCGGTCTGTGGTCATGGTCTCAAGCGTGCCACAGGACTCTACAAGCGGAGTAATTTTCTCTACGCTCGTAGGAGATTCTTCTCTGGACGTAGAGGTTGGCCATGATCAGGAAATGGGTCTCGCGAGCACTTGCCGCGCTGGCCGTGACGATGGCGGCTCTCGTGGCTGCGGCGCTGTTCATCGCGTACGCCTGGCAGCCCACGCCGGTGCGGTACGACTCGCCATACCTGGCGCGGATCCAGTCGCAGTACGTGGACACCGCGGTCGCCCGGTTCCATTACACGCAGACCGGGCATGGTTCGCCGGTGGTCCTGGTCGCGGGCGGCGGTCAGTGGATCTACTCGTACCGCCACCTGATTCCGGTCCTCGCCGAGCAACACACCGTGTACGCCGTCGACCTGCCCGGTCAGGGCTACACCACGCTGAAGGATTCCGATTTCAGCTACGACCTCGATGCCATGGCCGGCGCGGTCGGCTCCTTCATGGACGGCGTCGGGCTGCGGCGGGCCGGCCTCGTCGGCCACTCGTGGGGCGGCAGTTGGTCGATGTACTTCGCGCAGCGCCATCCCGACCGGGTCGACCGGCTTGTGCTCATCGGTTCGACCGGACTCGACGTCGCGTCCAGTCCGGAGTGGCGGCCGCTGGAGTATCCGGTGGTCGGCGAACTGGTCGGCAAGCTCATGCGCGAGTCGGACGCGGCGACGATGCAGCGCAAGGCGTTCGCCAATCCGATTCCGGACGAGGTGGTCGCCGAGAACTGGGCGCCGATGAGTCGTCCGGGCAACCGGGAGGCGATGTGGATGCTGCAGCGCAACCTTGACTTTTCGGTGACTCAGAGCCTCATGCCGAGCATGACCACGCCGACGTTCATCCTCTGGGGTGCACAGGACCGGTTCGACGCCTCGTGGCAGGCGGCGGACATGGCCGGGCGCATTCCCGGGGCTACGTATCAGGTGCTGGCGGGCTGCGGGCACAACACGCACGAGGACTGCCCCGCACAGGCGAACCCGCTGATCGTCGGGTTCCTGCAAATGTGACGAGCTCGGCCGTCGCGCGGATGTCACGACGATCCCAGTTCGCCGCCGCCGGAGAGCATCGTCGTCACAGCCCGGCGGACCAGTCCTGCGACCCCAGCGTCTGGCGGATGGCCGCGATGCGGTGCTCATCCCACTCGACCGCCGGGTCGGGTTCTAGGAAGCCGAACGCTATGGCGGCGATCCCCATGGCCGTCAGCGACCACTCGGAGGTCGCCGCCGCGCCGAAGGGCTGCGCGTGGACACGGCCAGCGGCCAGGTCGGGTGTGGACAGAGCCATGATGACCAGTCCTCGGGCGCTGGCGGTGACCAGGGTGGCCAGGGTTTCGAAACCGGCGTTGAGTTCGGGTCGTAGCCGGTAACCGAGTAGCGCGGCAAGGTGCTCCCAGGCGTTGGCGATCCGGCCGGTGAATCCTCGCTCGGCCTCGGCGAGGGCCTGCTGCACGTCGTCGCGGAGGCGGCCGTCGGTCAGGCTCAGGAATGTCGCGTGTAACGCGAGGTAGGTGCGCCAGTGGGTTGAGGAGTACATGGCCAGAAAGTCGTGGGTCGCCGACTGGCGGATCAGCTCGACGACAAGGTCGTGGCGCGACTGCGGTGAGGTGAGCAGATCCAGTTGCTCCAGTACGACGCGCCGAACGTGCTGGACCGAGGCGTCCTGCGTGACGGCGGCGGGGGTTGTCGCCTTGGCCAGCTCCCGCAGCAGGTCGCCGAAGAACTGGTCCTTATATGGCCACCGCCGGTAAGCGGCGCTACGCGAGACGCCGGCCTCATGAATGACGTCCTCGAAGCGGATGTGCTCCAGGCTCACCGTGAGTCCACTGCGATTGACCAAGTCAACAGCGGCCCGCAGCATCCGCCGCTCGGTCTCGTCGACGGTCAGCCGCGGACGCCGGCGGGCGAGCCCGGTGGACGTTTCGGTGTCGTCGTAGGTCACTGCCATCCCCTGGTTGAGATACGGTATCTCAAGTACGATATCGTACGGCTGAGGCTTGAGAGCACCGGCGAAACGGTTGGGCGAAACCTGATGAGACCTCTGGAAATCCTGTTGTCGATCGTCAACGCGCTCGGTCTCGCGTGCCGTGCGAGCCCACGATTGCGGGCTCTTCGCTGGCCGGGCGTGGCGGCATGTGCCGCCTTGCCCATCGCGGTCGCACTGTCTCTGATCGAGGGGGTCCGCTGGCAGATGGCCCCGTCCTACGCCCTCGGCACGAGCCTTTTCCTGGCCGGGTTGATCAGCGCGGTCCGGCCTGGCGCCATGCACGATAATCCGCTGGTCGCCAGGGTGGGTATCGGATTGGGCGTGCTCGCGGCCACCGCCTCCCTACTCCTGGCAACGGTGATGCCCGTGTTCCGTTTCCCCCAGCCGACCGGACCGTACGCGGTCGGCACGACGGCGTACCACTGGGTGGACACTGGCCGCCCAGAGCTGTTCACCGACGATCCCGACGATCATCGCGAGCTCATGGCCCAAGTCTGGTATCCCGCCGAGGTGGTGACGTCGGCGGTGCGGGCGCCCTATATACAGGACGCCGAGGCGGTGACGTCGGCGATGGCGCGCCTGTTCGGCTTTCCGTCGCCGGTCTTCAGCCAGCTCCGGCAGGTGACCACGAACGCCGTCGCGTCCGTGCCGATGGAGGCCGGTCGGACCCGCTTTCCGGTGCTGCTCTACCTGACCGGGCTCAACGGATTTCGTGCCGCGAGCACGTTCCAGATCGAGGAGCTGGTTTCGCACGGCTATGTCGTGGTCGGGCTCGACCAGCCGGGTGCCGCCGCAACCACACGGTTCCCTGACGGACGACAGATCCCCGGGCGGCCAAGGGGCGAGATTTATCCGCTGATCAGCCAGAGCTGGATCCCGCGGGTCGAAGTGCCGATCCTGGCGGGAACCGCGTTGCCGGACGGCATCATCCCGTACTTCGCCCAAGACGTCAGCTTCGCGCTGGACCGGCTCGCCGGGCTGAACGACGACGATCCGCACCGCATCCTTACCGGTCGCCTCGAGCTGGAGCATGCTGGTGTCTTTGGAATCTCCTTGGGCGGCGCGACCGCTGCCGAGGCGTGCGCGCACGACCCACGCCTCGAAGCGTGCCTCGTCATGGATGTTCAGCTGACCGCCGGCGTCGTCAAGACAGGCTTGCGGCAGCCGACCATGTTCATCACCCGCGATGCCGCGACCATGCGTCTCGAACGGGATCGCGCGGGTGGCTGGCCGGAGTCGGAGATCTCCGGAACTCTCCAGACCATGACCGACGTGTACGCGCGGCTGCCGGGCGACGGCTACTACGTGGAGATCCCCGGGCTGTTCCACGTGGACTTCACCGACGCCCCGATCTGGTCACCGATGATGCGGCGGCTCGGCCTCAACGGGACGATCGATGCTCAGCGCGCCCACGACATCATCAACGCGTACACCGTCGCGTTTTTCGGCAAGCACCTGGCAGGACAGTCGCCACCCCTGCTCGACGGACCGTCGAGCCGCTTTCCCGAAGCGCGCTACACCCATCACGGAGGCACATCGCGATGAGACGGCGGCGTACCCGGCGTAGCCCTCACCGACGGACCTGACGAGGAGACACATGCTCTACGGGCGCGCAGCGGAGAAGGACCAGCTTGACCGGCTGTTGTGCGGCACGGCTGCCGGCGGCCGGGCCATGGTCGTCCGCGGCGAGGCCGGCATCGGCAAGTCGGCGCTGCTGGACTACGCGGCGGCGAACACGCAGGCGCGCTTGTTGCGGGTGACCGGGGTCCAGTCCGAAGCCGACTTGCCGTTCGCCGCCCTGCACCTGCTGCTGCGGCCGGTCCTCGACCGCGTCTCGTCGCTGCCACCGCAGCAGTCCGACGCCCTGCTGGGCGCCCTCGGGTTGGGCGGGACCAGCGGCGGCGACCGATTCTTGGGCGACCGGTTTCTCGTCGGGCTGGCGACGCTCAGCCTGCTCGTCGAGGTGTCGGCGACGACGCCGCTGGCGTGCCTGGTCGACGACGCCCACTGGCTGGACGGCGAGTCCGCCGACGCGTTGCTGTTCGCGGCACGTCGGCTCGACGACGAACCCGTGACGGTGCTGTTCGCGACAAGGGAATCCGAGGGGAACTTCTCGGGACGGGGGCTTGCCGAGCTTCGCCTGGCTCGGCTGGAACCCGAAGCCGCCGAACGACTGCTCGCCGAACACGCCGCCGATCTGCCCGTGGCCGTGCGTGACCAGCTCGTCGCCGAGGCGCAGGGAAATCCGCTGGCGTTGATGGAACTGCCCGCCATGCTCACGCCGGAGCAACGTCAGAGCGGCCACCTGCCGCTGTCGTTCGCCGTCGGCGCGCCCACACCGGTCCTTGACCGGGTGTTCGTCGGATTCCGGGACCGCATTGCGGCGCTGCCCGAGCGCACCCGCTCGTGCCTGCTGGTAGCGGCCCTCGACGACCGTGGCGATCTGGGTACGCTCACCGCGGCGCTGGAGCAGCTCGGCGCGTGCCTCGACGATTTCGCCGCCGCCGAGCGGGCCGGCCTGGTCCAGGTAGGTGTGTCCAACGTCGCCTTCCGGCATCCGCTGGTGCGTGGCGCGGTCGTCGTGGCGGCAGACGTGGCAGGCCGGATGGCGGCCCATCGGGCCCTGGCCGCCGCGGTCGACGACGACCGGCGCGCATGGCACCAGGCGGCCGTCACGACGCGTCCCGACGACGCGGTCGCCGCAGAGCTGGAGACGCTCGCGTTGCGCGCACGGCAACGGGGCGGGCAGGCGGCGGTGTCCGCGGCGTACGCCAGGGCGGCCCAGCTGTCGGCCGATCCGGCCGAAGCCGTGCGCCGCCGGGTTGCCGCAGCGTCGGCGGCGGTCGAAGCGGGACTGTGGCAACGGGCCGCAGAGCTGGTCGGCGAGGCCCGACGGCTGACGGTGCCGCTTGCTTCCCCCATCGTGGCCGACCTGGCCATGGTCCGGGCCAAGCTGGAGGCTGAGGCCGGACGGCCGCTCGCCGGTGTGCGGCTACTGCTGGAAGCCGCGTCACAGGTCACCGACGAGCCATCTGTGCTGTCGCTGCTCGCCGTCGCCGGCCACCTCAACTGGTCCAGCGCCCAGCATCCGGACCAGGTGGCGCTGGCGCGCCGTACCGAGGCGCTCAACCCTGACGGCGACGGGCCGGCCGCCGCGCTGCGCTGCATCAACAGCGGATTCCGCCGGATGGTCGAAGGCGACGCGGTGACCACGTTCAATTTCCCCGATCTCGCGGATCGGGCCGATACCCTGCCGGTCGAGTTGCGTACCGTCATCACCCATCACGCCCTCATGCGCGCCGACCACGACACGATGCTGGACGACACGGAACGCATGGTCGACGAGTGCCGAACCGCGGGTCGGCTGGGGCGCCTGCCGCAGGTCCTGACCGTCCGGACGATCGCCGAGCTGCTCAGCGGCCGGCACCGAGCGGCCCGCGAGACGGCCGCACGAGCCAGAACCCTGACCGCCGACATCGGGCAGGCCTTCTGGTCCGGCTACCTCCCGGGCGTGCAAGCATGGCTGGCCGCGGCGGCCGGGGCCGAGCAGGAGTGCTTGGCCCTCGGCGCCGAGGCTCTCCGTGACGCCGAGCGGCGGGCCTGGATGCCTGGCGGGTGCTGGGCCGAGTACGCGCGCGTCCTGCTCGACCTGGGTGCCGGGCGGCACAATGCCGTGCTGGACCGGATGGACCGGGTGGCGATCGGGCCGACGCGACACGCGTTCGTGTGGCGGTACGCCTGGCCAGACTATGTCGAGGCGGCGGTCCGCGCTGGTGTGCCGGACCGAGCGATGACGCTGTTCCGACGATACGAGCAATGGGCAGCCGCCACGGCACAGGTCAGGCCGCGCGCGGTGCTCGATCGCGCCCGGGCGCTGCTGGCCACCGACGACACGGCCGACGCACTCTTCCAGCGGGCGCTGCAATCGCACGCCAAGGCCCCGCAGCCATTCGACGAGGCTCGCACCCGCCTGCTCTACGGCGAGTGGCTGCGCCGGCATCAACGCAGGTCCGCCGCACGGGCGCAGCTCGAAGCCGCACGCGAGGCGTTCGACGACCTCGACGCGACGCCGTGGTCGGCCCGGGCGGCGGCGGAACTGCGCGCCACCGGCGTCTCCCTGCCCGACCGCGGCGGCGCCGACGACGCGCTGGCCGCGTTGACACCCCAGGAACTTGCGGTGGTACGCCTGGCGGTGCGGGGAGCGTCCAATCGCGAGATCGGCGCGCAGCTGTTCCTAAGTCCTCGGACGGTCGCCTCCCACCTCTACAAGGCGTTCCCCAAGCTGGGCGTCACATCCCGTGCCGAGCTGTCCCGGCGGGTGCCGCTCGACTAGGTCCGGTGCAGGCGGCTCCGCGGCTTCACCTACCGGCGGATGAACCGCCTGGGCGGCGACGCTGTTGGCCTTGAAGTTCACCAGCACGAAGCTGCCGAAGCTGGGCCAGAACAGCAGCAGGAAGGTCGGCACCGTCGGCCAGCTTGCTAACGGCAAGGTGTTGCGCCGGCAACCGATCTATGCAGGAAGCTTTGTGGAGTAGCTGTGGTAGCGCAGGTACCGGCCGAGCGTGGCGCTGGTCGCTCCGGTGCGCGTCCTCCAGGAGCCGGACGGACCAGGCGGTGTTCGAGACTTCCCGCGGCCTGCGCCGATCACACCGCAACCCGCGTACTCGTCGTCATGATCACTTCTGCTCAGATGTCCATGGCTCGGGCGGCGGCCCAGACCCGCGGCAGACCGAATTCGGCGACGCCACGGAGCACGTCGCGGAGGGTCTCATCGGTGGCGCCGTCCGCCTTGGCGAGTTCGCTGTGAACCCGCAGGGATTCGCCCAGCGTCTGGTAGAAGATGTCGACGACGAGGCAGGCGATCGCGCGTTCGCGGATGCTCAGACCGGGCCGGGCCCAGCGCTGGGCGAGCTGATCCTCGGTGAAGGCGGCCAGACCGGTGTCGAGCTTCTCCACTTCGTTGACGAGGCGGGCCAGGGCGCCGCTCAGTGGCGTGGGCGCAATCGGCCCGCTGTCCTGTGCCTCGGGCAGGCCCATCTCCCTCAGCCGCTGGAAGGCCGTGACCAGGATGGGATAGCCGACGTAGGGCGCCAGGTGCCGGTATAGCTCCCGAATCGCCTCCGGCTCGACGCCCTCCGCGAGGGCCATCTGGACGTGCATCGCCAGCGGTGTGTCCAAATGCGGGTGGCACAGATCGGCGGTCAGGCAGATGAACGCCTTTTCGCGCATCGTGAGATGGGTGAGGCCCCACAGGTTGTGGCCGGCGCCGACCGCGAGGCGGGCGAAGACCGGATCGAGGGCGATGAGCGCGTCGGCTCCGGCGAGCTGGGTCATCGTGTGCTCCGTTCAGGAAAGGCCGAGCGCGCGCAGGCGCAGAGCGTCGAGGGTGTATTGAGGAAGGACACGGCCCAGGGTGCTCATGAGCCGTGACTTCTTGCCGACGGGATACCGGGACCGGGGCTTGCGTGCGGTCAGTGCATGCAGAACAGCGCGGGCGACGACGTCGGGGCTGGAGCCGGAACGCTCCTCCTTGAGCCCCGCGCTCGTCATGGATCGGTACGCGGTGCCATAAAGCCTGCGGCCCTCCGGACCAATCGACTCCAGGCGCGGTTCGATCTCACCTTCGAGCTTGTCCACCGCGTCGGTGTGGATGGACCCGGGCTCGATCAGCACCGCGTGAATGCCCCAAGGCCTGACCTCCATGCGCAGCGCGTCGTTGAGCGACCGGATGGCGTGCTTGGACGAGCACAGCGGGCCACCGAACGGCAGGGTGATCCAACTGCCGACGGAACCGATGGTGACGATGCGGCCGCGGGAGGCGCGCAACATCGGCAGCATCGCCTGGGTCACGGCCACCTGGCCGAAGACGTTCACTTCGTACTGTCGGCGCAATGCGTCGAGAGGGACGAACTCGACTGGGCCGGTGACGCCGATTCCTGCGTTGTTGACCAGGGCGTCGAGACGTCCGAGACGCTGTGCGGCGTCGGCGATCTGGCCGGTGTCGGTGACGTCGAGGGTGATCGGGGTGACGGTGGGGCCGAGCGCTTCTCCGTCGGCGGCCTTGCGTACTCCGGCGTAGACGGCGAAACCTTCGCGGGCCAGCAACAGTGCGGTTGCCCGCCCGATTCCAGTGGAAGCGCCGGTCACCAGGACTGTCTTGGACATGTGGGGTCCTTCCGTTTGCGGGATCGTCGGGACGCTCGTTGGCTGGTCGACTAAACCCGTTGCCCCTGCGGGGGCGCGGACGGTTGATCACGACCGTACGGTCGGAGGCAGCCGCTGCGGATCAGTCGGCCCCGGCTGAAGACGGTTCGCTCGCCGGGGCGTCCAATTCAGCAAGGCACTCAGCGTCGGCACGCCTGACAACGCCGGCACGGCTCAATCGCAGGCTGGTTATGCTGCGACGATAGAGCCGGCCGATGCTGAACCGGTGTTGCTCGGCATCACAGGCTGCCGGGCACCGGGGCCATCGCGCGCTCGGCACCGCCGTGGGGGACGTGACTCCTCGTCCGGAGCGAGGCTGACATCACAACACGATGCGATAGATGATCGGCTGCGCGGCGATGCCGTTGGCCTTGAAGTTCGCCAGCACAAAGCTGCGGAATGTCGGCCGGAAGATCAGACTCGGCAGAAAGGCACGCCACGACGGCCAGCTCGCGTGATTGATCAGCCCGTAGTCGCCGGACTCGCCCTCCACCGGTCGCATCAACTCCGAGTTCGGCAGCGATGTCTTGGCCTGGAACCAGCCGGCGGTGTACTCCCACACCTTCAGCAGCGTCTCACTGTCGTCGGCATAGAAGTAGTTGAACAGATAGCTATGATCCTTGCTGTGGTCGACGGCGCCGAGCATCCCGGCATTGCTCGCCACGATCTCGTGCGTACGCCGGGCAGCGCTGCGCAACGTCTCAGCGACCTCCTTGTACGCCGCGCTCTCCCGCACCGCTCGTGCGGCGTCCACCGACGAGGCGCGGATCAGAACGACGATGTCGAAGCGCGCCGGTCGGATACCCCGGGCGGCCAACACCTCATCACCCTCTCCCGGCGTATGCCAACCCGCGCGGAAGACGGTGGCCTCGAGCGCCTCGACACGCGCGGCCAGCGCCTTGAGCCGTGCGGCCAACCCTTCGGGAGGGGACGCGAAATATCCACGCCAGCTGCCGACCTCGCCAGCCAGCAGCAGAAAACCGTCGCTCGTCGGGGGTAGCGTGCGGGCGGCGATCGCCCGATGGTCGTTGATCAGTTTCATGACGGCGACGCTAAACCGGATCCATCAACCGGCGCCTCCGTCACCTGACTGAAACACGGACAACCCCGCCCGACCAGGAACAGCACCCGTGAGGACCCGACGACCCATAGATCATCTTCATCGGAACGTACCCGCCCAGGCTGCTGCCTGTGTCACGTGACTGGAGTGAGCGCCAACGCGGGCCAGTCATGTGACGGATGCGGTGAGTGCCACGATCTTCGTACGGTCGCGGCCATGACCAAGCGACCTGAACCCCATGTCGCCCGCCCCTGCCGGTGTACTGATCTGCCGACGACAGTGCACCTGATCTTGTCGAATTGAGTACGCCGTGATGAATGCCTGTTGGCAGTTTCTCAACGTTGGTGGGGGAGTTTCAGTCCTCGCGACTTGAACAGTAGCCGGGCGTGGGATGAGTTGGAGTTCCCTATTTCTTGGCTCGGATGCTTTCTAGTTTTGTCGTGATTGCGGTCAGGTCGCGTTGCCATTGGGTATTGCTGGGGTCAGTGGCGGCGAGCCGTTGCCGGATTTGCAGGGCGGCGTGGAAGTAGTTGCGCGCGGTGTTGAAGTCTGCGGCTGAGCGCGCGAGCTCGCCGAGCCGTACTTGGCTCAGCGATAGGTCGCGTTGCCATCGGGTGTTGCCGGAGATGTGCGGGCTGCGGCTATACCGCCACGGCCGTCATCGCGTCGGCGGCCGGTTCCAATCTTGTGGGCGGCCTCCGTCCACCTCCAAACGGTTCACGGGGCTTCCGGTTGCCGTCGGGCTGAGGTTCGAAGGGGCGCCGCTGGTGTTGCGATGCCGGGCTGGCGGGTGTGTTACCGCCGCACTGGCCGTAGTTGGGGGCGCGCTACCTGCGGGTACGCACGGTACGGTATCTGTCTGCTCGTTACTCTCTGCGATGTTTCACCTGGTCGTTGCCGGTACCTCGCCGCGGCTTTACGTCATGGGGTGACACTGCCGACCACTCGTTCAAGATTTCGGTGGTCGCGGGCTGAGGGGGGCTCGAGGGTGTCGAGGATACGGCCACGGTTGGTGGTCAGTGTGCACGATGTGTCACCGGCGACGGAGGCCGAGACGGCGCGCTGGTGCGCGGACGCTGACGCGCTTGGTATTCCGGTATCGCTGCTGGTGATTCCCGGTCCTTGGCGTGGCTGCCAGCTGTCCGAGGAGCCGGAGTACGCGCAGGTACTGCGGGGGCGTGCGGCGACTGGCGATGAGCTGGTCCTACATGGATGGACGCATCGGGCCGGCCGGGAGGGTGGTTCGGTGCGGCGGGTCGTGGGGCGGGCGCTGGCGCGCGGGGCCGCAGAGTTCGCCGCGCTGGACGAGCAGGACGCGGGTCGGCGGCTGGCCGCGGCGCGTGCGGTCCTGGACGCCTTCGACCTGCCGGTTGCTGGCTTCACGCCGCCGGGCTGGCTGGCTTCGCCGGCGGCAGAGCGGGCGCTGGTGCGGTCCGGGTTCCGGTACACGACCACGCATGTGGGCGTGCGTGACCTTCGCAGTGGCCGGCTGCAGCGTGGGTTCGCGCTTTCGCACCGGCCCTCGGGTGGGGTGGGCGAGCGGCTGGGTGCTGCGGTCGTGCGGTGGGGTGCCCGTGGCGCCAGCGCGCGCGGCGGTCTGGTGCGGATCGCGCTGCATCCGGACGACCTGCACCGGCCTGGGCTGCGGGACACCAGTTTGCGGGCGATCGAGGCCGTTCTGGCGGCCGGGGGTGAGGCGGTCACTTACAGCGCCGTCTTGGCCGGCGCCGCGGGACCGGAGTGAGAGTCGTCCAGCTCGCCAACTTCTACACCCCGGCGTCCGGCGGGCTACGTACGTGTCTTGACCAGACCGGTGCTGGCTATCAGGCCGCCGGGCACGACCGGGTGCTGGTCGTGCCCGGGCCGAAGGACAGCGACGTGGTCACGCCGACCGGGCGGCATATCGCGATCCGCAGCCCGCTGCTGCCGGGCACTGGCGGCTACCGCCTGCTCAGCTCACCCCGGCGGGTCCGTGCGCTCCTGGACGACCTGCGCCCGGACGTGCTGGAGGTCAGCGACAAGCTCATCATCGGTTGGCTCGCCCCGTGGGCGCGCCAACGCGGGATACCGCTCGTCCTTTTCTCCCACGAGCGGATCGACGCGATGCTGCGCTCGCGCGTGCCGGCCTGGTTTCCGTTGCGCATGGCCGGGCGGATGGCCAACCGGCGGCTGAGTGAACTTGTCGACGAGATCGTGGTGACCTCGGCGTTCTCAGCGGCGGAGTTCGCGCACACGGCTGTGCCGGTGGTGCGGATACCGCTGGGGGTCGACTTGACGACGTTCCGCCCGGCGGATCCACCGCCCGCCCATACCGGACCGGTCAAGCTCGTATGCGTGAGCCGCCTGTCCCGGGAGAAGTCCCCACAGCAGGCTGTCGATGCGCTCGCCGTGCTCCTCCATTTGGGCGTCGAAGCCGAGCTGCTGATGATCGGTGACGGGCCGATGCGCTCCGGTCTGCAGCGGCGCGCCGCCGGGCTGCCGGCCCACTTCGTCGGGCACATCGCCGACCGCCGGACGATCGCCGATCTGGTCGCCACCTCGGACGTGGCGGTGTCGCCGTCGCCGGCCGAGACGTTCGGTCTGGCCACGCTGGAGGCGCTGGCCTGCGGGGTGCCGGTCGTCGTGCCGGCCGACGGCGCGGCCGGTGAGCTCCTCGACGGCGGTGGTTCAGGACGGATCACCGACGGCACCGCGCAGGGGCTCGCCGCCGGCGTCGGCGAACTGCTCTGCATCCCCGCTGAGCGCCGACGCGCCGATGCCCGCGCCGCCGCCGAGCGCTTTCCCTGGTCGGCCACCGTCGCCGGCCTGCTGGCCACCTTCGCCAGCCTGACGGACCGGAGCTGAGCCTCGGTCCCGCTCGTCGTGGATCGTCGGCGACCCGGCCAGCAGCCAGATCCCAGCGACCAGCAGCGCGCCGGTCACCGTATACCAGCCGAGGGGACCGGGCACCGCACCAGACAGGTACGCGCCAGCGGCCGAGCTTGCCAGCGGGTCGGTGATAGTCATCGCGGTCAGCGCGGTCGCCAGTGAACCCGCCGCGAACGCGTCCTGCACCAGCAACCCGCCCAGCACCGTCGAGCCCACCAGGCACCACAGCGGCCAGTCCGTGACGAGCGCGGCGGCGCCGCCGCTGGCCACGTCGTCGGTGACGAGCACCAGGAGCACCGCGGTCAGGCAAAAGCAGATGCCCGCCGCGACCGCCATCACCGCGCTACGCAGCTGGGCGCCACGCGGGGCCAGACGACCGGCAACGAACAGACCCCCGACGAACGCTGCCGCGACAGCGACCACGCCGGCGGCGTGCCCGTGGTCGACCGTACCGGTGCGAACCTCATCCTGGAGCACCACCAGGACGACCAGCGCCGCACACACCCCGACCACCCCGAGCCAGTCGCGGCGCAACGGCCGCTGCCCGCCGAGCGCCAGCGCGAAGAGCAGCTGCACCACGAGCAACCCCTGCACGACCGCGATCGAGCCCAGATGCAGCGCGGCAGCGTGGAACACGAAACCGGCCACGTTCGCCAGCCACCCGACCAACCAGCGGCGGTCTCGGACCAGAGCGCCGAGCACGTCCAGCACGGGCAACCAGCGACGCCGCACCGCGGCCCTCGCACGCATACGCTGACGAGCCGCACGCTGCTGTAGGGCGGCCGACACCGCGAACAGCCATGCGGCCACCAACGCCAACACAACGCTCAGCACGACGTCCCCGAGTGAACCCGACCCCAACGGCGACGGCCGACCCACGACATGACCGCGCGGTGGCGCCAAGGTAACAACCACCACCACGCGGCACGGACCTCTTCACGAAGGACAGCAACGAGCCCTTCCACATCGGCGCTGCACTAGAGGTCTGGACGGATCCCGAGCCCCTACCCCGGTGGCAGCAGCCGCCTAGGCGACGGGCCGCCATCCGTCAAACGCGGACGGCGGCCCCGCCCCGCCAACCCGCACGCGAACAGACCCTCGCGCTCGCGGCCTGGCCCGCGCGGCAGGGCTGTCCCGGGCCGTGTTCGCCGCCCGGTTCACCAGCCGGGTGGGCGAGCCGGCGATGCGCTACCGGCAGGCGCTGCGGCTGCACCGGGCCCGCGCGCTGCTCCGCGACCCGCGGGTCACCGTGGTCGCGGTGGCAACCCAGGTCGGGTATACGTCCGATGTGGCCTCCGCCGCGTTCAAACGCGAGTTCGGCCGGTCACCGAGCACCTACCGGCGATCGCTCACCGCCTAGGCCGTCTATGCACAGGTGGTCGTGGGTCAGGGCAGCCGTTTGCCCCGGGTGGCTGTGGGGGAGCATGTGGAGGTGGCGGAGTCTGAGTTGCGGTTCGTCCTCTTTGGCGGCGTTGGGGTGAGGCGCGGTGGTGTCGGGTTGGAGCTTGGGCCGCCGCTGCGGCGGGCGGTGCTGGCCATGCTTCTGGCGGCCGGGGATCAGCCGATCGGCACCGACGAGATCGTGGATGCGCTGTGGGGCGATGATCCGGCGCCGAGCGCGGTCAACTCCGTACACCGCAGTGTCGGCGAGCTCCGTCGGCTGTTCGAGCCGGGCCTTCCGAGCCGGGCCCACGGGCGATGGGTGGTGCGCGTGGGCAAGGGCTACCGGCTGGCGGTGGATGCCGGCTGCGCGGATCTGCTGGCCTTTCGCGCCGGCGTCGCCGAGGCGCGCGCCGACGGATCCCCGGACGCGGTCGGCCGATACGCGGTGGCCTTGGACCTGGCGCGCGGGCCGGTGGCGGCCGGCGTCGAGGCAGTGCGCGGACACCACCTGGTGGCGGGGATCGAGCGTGAGCGGATCGACGTGGCCGTGGAGGCGGCCGACGTCGCGGTCCGCCGTGGTGGCGCGGCCGTGATCCTGCCCGCGTTGCAGCGGCTGGCGGCCGCCGAGCCGCTGGACGAGCCGCTGCACGCGCGCCTGGTGACCGCGCTGGCGGCCGCCGGCCGGCGCCCCGAGGCGCTCGCCGTGTACGCCGTCGTGCGTGACCGGCTCGCGGAAGAGCTCGGCGCCGATCCGAGCGAGGTGCTCGCGGACGCCCGCCGCCGCGCGCTGGAGGCCGGCACCGAGGCGCGCACGCCGGCCGCGGTACGGCCGGCGCAGTTGCCCGCGTCGACGTCCACCTTCGCCGGACGGGACGCGGAGTTGAGCGCCGTGCTCGGCCTGCTCGGTGCCGGGTCGCCGGTCATGATCTCGGCAATCGGCGGCATGGCCGGCGTCGGAAAGACCACATTGGCCGTCCATTGTGCACACCGCATCGCGGACCGCTTCCCGGACGGGCAGCTGTACGTCAATCTTCGCGGTTTCGACGCCGACGAACGCGTGGTCGCCCCGGAGGAGGCGCTGCGCGGCTTCCTGGAAGCGCTCGGGGACGACACAGCGGCCCTGCCCGACCGCTTGGAGGACCGGATCGCCCGATACCGGAGCCTGCTCGCCGGACGGCGGATACTGATCCTGCTCGACAACGCCCGCGATGCGGACCAGGTCCGGCCGCTCCTGCCGGGTACCCCTGACTGCCGGGTGATCGTCACGAGCCGCAACCAGCTGAACTACCTGATCGCGAGCCACGGGGCTCGTCCGGTGCGGCTGGGACCGCTGTCCGAGCCGCGGGCGCGGCAGGTGCTGGCCCGGCGGTTCGGACCCGCCCGGCTCGCCGCGGACCCGACGGCCACCGACACGATCATCGCCGCGTGCGGCGGGCTACCGCTGGCGCTGGCGATCATCGGCGCACGGGCGGCCATGAGCGCCTTCCCCCTGTCCGTCCTCGCCGGGGAGCTGGACGACGCGGCGGCCAAGCTCGACGCGCTGGCGGGTGACGAGGCCACTGTCGACGTGCGGGCCGTGTTCTCCTGGTCGTGCCGGGCGTTGAGCCCCACACCGGCGGCACTCTTCCGCCAGCTCGCCGTCCACCCGGGCCCTGAGGTGTCCCTGACGGCGGCGGCGAGCATCGCCGGCCTCCCCGCCAGGGAGGTCCGCGCCGCCCTGGGCGAACTGCTGGCCGGCAACCTGATCGACGAGGTCTCCCCGGGCCGGTACGCGATGCACGACCTGCTGCGCGCGTACGCCGCCGAGCTGCTCGAACCGGCCGACCGCGACCCCGCGTTCCGGCGGCTCGTCAGCCACTACGCCCACTCCATGCGGGCGGCGTGGCTCGTCTAGGGCAGGCCACCGGTGGGTGAGCTGGCACCCGCCGATGCCGGGGTCGTGCCCGAGACGCCGGGCGGCGTCAACGACGCCGTGCCGTGGTACGTGCGCGAGCGCCCCGTCCTCGCCGCCCTGGTCGACGGCGCCGGCGCGGCGGGGTTGGACCGGGACGCGGTGACCATCCTGCTGGACTCGCGCATGGTGAGCGCCGCCGTGAACACGGCTCGGGACGCTCTCTCGTACGCCCTGACCGCCCTCGCCGCCGCACGACGGCTGGGCGACCCCATCCTCGAGGCGGAGGCCGAGCGCGAAGTCGGCGGCAAGTACGCGCAGCTTCACGAGCTTGACCTGGCCGACCGGCATCTCGGCCGGGCGCTCGACCTGTTCCTCTCCTTGGGCGACGCGACAGGCGAGGCACACACGCTCCGTACGCTCGGATACGCCGCGATCCTTCGTGAGCAGGCTGACCGGGCGATCGACCTGTACCTCCAGTCCGTCCAGGCCGCTCGCCGGGCCAGCACGGCCGTCCTGGCGGCCGCGCTGGCCGACCTCGGCTGGGCGTTCGCCCGCTTCGGCCGGTACCGCGACGCGATCGAACCCACCGAGGACGCGCTGCGGATCGCCCGCGAGGACGGGATCCCCTACCTGGAGCCGATCGTCCTGCCGACGCTGGCGGTCGCGCGTGCGAAGACCGGCTCGGCCGAGCAGGCGGTCGGGCTTTTCGAGGAGGCACTCAGCCTCTTGCGCGCTCATGGAAACCGGTCCGGGGAGCTCGACGTTCTCGCGGACGACGGTGACGCGTTGTCGGAGCTGGGCGACCCCGGTGGCGCCCGGCGGGTCTGGACCGGGTATCTGCGCCTGGTCGAGGTGACCGACACCCAGGAGAGCGTCTCCGACCTCGCGGTGTCGGGCCGGACCCGGCAAGCGGAAGTCACCAGCGGGCCGGTCCTGTCGACGGCGCTGCGGACGACCGTTCGTTCGAGGCGTTCTACGTCGCCCAAGTCGACCGGGTGTATCGCGCCCTGACCTTGAGTCTGGGCAGTTCCGACCTGGCCCGCGAGGCCACCGACGAGGCGATGGCCCGGGCGTACGCGCGGTGGGCCAAGGTGTCGGCGTTCGAAAATCCCGGTGGTTGGGTCTTCCGCGTCGGCTTCAACTGGGCCATGTCCGGGTGGCGCAAGCTGCGCCGGGAACGACCGATGCCCGAGCACCTTCCCGGTGTGATGGCACAGCCGGATCCGGCCGGCGTCCACGCCCTCCACGCGCTGAGCCAGTTGCCGCGAGCCCAGCGAGCGGTGGTGGTCTGCCGGATCCTGCTGCAGCTTTCGACAGCCGATACCGCGACCGCGCTCGGCGTCGCCGAGGGCACCGTGAAGAGCCGACTCGCCCGAGGCCTGGCCGCCCTGCGGGTCGCGATGACCGAGGAGACGACATGACATCGGTACGTGACGACACCATCCCGGAGGACTTGGCGGCCGCCGTCCACGACGCGGCCGGCGCGCTGGCTGGCGGTAACTACGAGCTGGCGCGGGTGATGCGCCGCCGGCAGACCCATCGACGGCGGACGGTGGCCGGGCTGTCGCTGGTGAGCGTCCTGGTGATGGCCCTGGCCGTGGCGGTGCCGCTGGCAATCCGGTCTGCCACCGGCACCGAGCCGTTCGGCGACCGCCGAGCCGTGCCACAGCGGCTCTTCTACCACGTGTGGTACGACGAGGGTGCGGACAGTGGCACGTACGGCTTCAGCGAGGTGAACGCCGAGGGCTGGACGAACATCCGCGTGCCGAGCGGCGTGGTGGAGCTCGACCGCGACGGACAGCTGCTGCGTTACCCGGTTCCGGGCCCGCATATCGACACGAGCAACGTGTTCGGCCTGCCCGGCGGCGGCATGCTGGTGTGGGGGAATCGGTGGCCTCGACCCGGCGATCCGCCGGTCGAGCAGCCCGATGACAGCCTCTGGAAGCGGATGAGCGCCCTGACCGTGATCAACCCCGACGGAACCCTCCGGGTTACCCGCGACCTCGGCGTGATGAGCCGTACGCTGACTGTCATCGGGGCCGACGACGACGCGGCCTATGTGCTGCGCGGCGACCAGCTGCTCCGGCATGAGTTCGCATCGGGAGCGGAACGACCCGTGCCCGTGGCCGCCCGGGTGCGCGAACTGCTCGGGCAGGGTTGGACCCCCGTCGGCCCTGTCGTCGCCAACCGGGTCGTCCTGAGCAAGGACAACGCGACCGGAGTCCTGGCCAGGACGTTGGACTTGTCCCGCGGGGACGAAACGCCTCCCGTGACAGCCTGCGCCGCGTCCAGTATGAGTGGCAACTCTCTGGCGCTGGCGCCGGGCGGACGCCGGCTCGCGTGCGCCGAGTCGGAGAAGGACCGCAGCGACCGGACGGTGACCCGCCTGACCGTCACCGAGGCCGCCACGGGACTACGGGTCGACGAGCGCGAATTCGGCCCTGGCCGGCTGGGCGTCGTGCCACACCTGGCTTGGGCGGACGATCACACACTCCGGCTGGCCTTCTACGCGCTGCCCGACAAGGCGGTGGGTACGTTCGACCTACGCGACATACTCAAGCAGGAGACGATCACGCTGTAGAAAGCCCACCGAAGCCGGCCGGGGTCGGCCGCCTGCGCCGCGCGCGGGAAGTCGATCCCGCCGCTGTACGTCTGGGGCGCCCGTCGAATGACTGTCGAGGTGTCTGCCCTCGGCGGACCGGATCGCCGGTCTACGTCGTGACGCTAGTAGTGGTTGTCGATCGGCTGGCGTGCCTCGTCGAACAGTGCCGGTCCCTCGTACAGTACCGGCGGTAGTGCGGGCGTAGCCGGCTTGACAGTCGCGAACTGTTCGGTGGACAGGGCGTACACCACCCGGCCGAGGCCGGACCCGGCGATCGCGGTCGCGCACATCGGGCAGGGCTGGCAGCTGGTGAACATGGTGGTAGCGGCTGCCACGTCGGGGGCGAGTTCCCGGGCGGCCCAGCGGGCCAGCTTCAGTTCCGGATGGGCGGTGATGTCCGAGTCGGAGACCACGGTGTTGTGGTCCTCGATCAGGACGGTGCCGTCCGCACCGACCAGCAACGAGCCGAAGGGCCGTTCGCCGGACGCCCCGGCCATGTCGGCGAGTTTCACGGCACGGCGCAGGAACTTCTCGTCGTCGGGAGTCATCGGTTCTCCTGGGATTTGTGGGCGGCCACGGCCGCGAGTGTCTGCCAGGCGCGTTCGGGTTGGCGGATCTCGGTCAGGTCGCCGTTGAACGGGTCGAGCACCACCATCTCCGCGCCGAGCAGGCGGATCTCGTCGATGTCGGCGAGGATCTGGTCGATGGTGCCGACTCCGGCGAGCCGGTCGGGGTCGGTGACCGCTTCCCGGGTCTGCCGGAGTTTGATGCGCGGCACCAACGCGGGCGTCGGGCGGCCCAGTTCGTCGGCGGTGGCCTTCAGCCGCCCGGCTGCGTCCGTCAGCCATCCGACCGTGACCCGCAGCGGGTGCCAGGCGTCACCGAGCAGCGCCGCGCGACGGATGCCGGCGTCGCTGTTGCCGCCGACCCAGATCGGGATCGCGGACGTGTCGTAGTCGTCGGTGTCGCGCCAGGCGTCGCGCATGGTGCGCAGGTGCTCGTCGGTCAGCGCCCCGCGCAGCCGGAACGGCACGCCAAGCGCCTCGAACTCCTGCCGGGCCCAGCCGACGCCGACGCCGAGGACGAGCCGGCCGCCGCTGAGCCGGTTGAGGTTCGCCGCCATCCGGGCGGTCAGCAGCGGGTGCCGGTACGGGACGACGAGCACCGTGGTGCCCAGCCGGATCCGGTAGGTCACCCCGGCCAGCCAGGACAGCGTGGTGAACGGCTCGTAGAACGGCGCCGGATACTTCTGGGCCACGTCCGGGGTCACCGCGACGTGATCGGATACCATCAGCAGGTCGAAGCCGAGGCCTTCGACCGTCTGCGCCCAGCGTCGCAGCACCTCGGGGTCGGTACCCGGGGCGAAGTTCGGTACGTTCACGCCAATTTGCACGGCACCCACGCTAGTCACGGCGGGTCCGAGCTGTGAACACTGTGTTCCCGGCTTCTGCTGGTGTCTGCCGTGAATCCGCCGGTAGATTCCCCCCATGGCCGAGAATCTTGACGCCGTCGATTGGTCTATTCTGACCGAGTTGCAGGGCGACGGCCGCATGCCCATCACCGAACTCAGCCGCCGGGTCAAGCTGAGTGCGTCGGCCACGAGCGAGCGGGTGCGGCGACTGGAGGCGAGCGGTGTGATCAGCGGCTACCGCGCCGAGGTCGACCTGCCCAATGCCGGCTTCGCCGTGCTCGCCCTGGTCCGGCTGAAGTATCCCGGCAGCCGGCACGAACCGCTGCACCGGCTACTGGAGCGACGGTCGGAGATCCTCGAGTGCCTGCGCACCACCGGAGACGACTGTTACGTGCTGAAGGTGGCCGCGCTGGCCGCCTTCGCCCACAGCCCCGAACCAGCCGCCCCCACCACACAGGTCCGGCTCCGTTTCACCTGACCGCCGCCACGGCCCCTCGCCGCCGGCCTGCGGGCACCACAGCGGCGACGGCTCTAATCCTGGCCTCAGGTTGATCGGGGAGGATGAGCGGAAAAGCGTCGACTGGAGAGGGCGGGGCCGGCGTGCGGATCATGATCGCGGATGACGAGGCGGCCATCCGTGAGTCGCTGGAGCGGGTGCTCCAGGTCGAGGGTTACGACACCAGCACCGTCGCGAACGGTCTCGCCGTGCTCGACGGGGTCGGTGGCGACGCGCCGGATCTGCTGATCCTCGACGTGATGATGCCCCGCCTCGGCGGGTTGGAGACATGCCGGCGGTTGCGGGCGGCGGGTCGGGATCTGCCGGTGCTCATGCTGACCGCCCGGGATCAGGTCTCCGACCGGGTCGCCGGGCTGGACGCGGGCGCCGACGACTACCTGCCCAAGCCGTTCGCCACCGAGGAGTTGCTGGCCCGGGTCCGGGCCCTGCTGCGCCGCCGCGCGCCGGGCGACGACGAGTCGCAGCTGCTGACGTTCGCCGACGTCCGGCTCGATCCCGACAGGTTCGAGGCGTGGCGGGGCGGGCGGCCGCTGCACCTGACCCGGACCGAGTTCTCCCTGCTGCAGGTCCTCATGCGCAACGCGACCCGGGTGTTGACCCGAGACGCGCTGTTCGAGGCGATCTGGGGCTTCGACATGAGCACCACCGCCAACAACCTCCAGGTGTACGTGAGCTACCTGCGCCGCAAGATGGAAGCCGAGGGTGAGCCGCGACTGATCTACACGCTGCGCGGCTTGGGGTACACGTTGCGGGAGACTCCCCCGTGAGCTGGGGCGCCGCCGGCCGGGGCTCGCGGCGGCTGACCCGATGGTGGCGCCGGCGGTCCCTGCGGACCAGGCTGACGGTGATCGCGGCGACGGCCATCGCGGTCAGCGTGCTCGTGGCCATGCAGGTGGCCATCGAGCTGCTGGACTGGGAGCTGCGGGACACCGCGGCGGATCAGCTGCGCGCCGACTCCCGCGTCCTGGCGACGAACGCGGAGCGCGCCGGACTGGCGCAGGTCCAGCTACCGCCGTACACCGGATCCGGTCCGCTGGTGCGGGTCATCGTGCCCGACGGCTCGATCCGGACGCCGGCCGGCCAACCCGCGTTCCCTCCGGTCAGCGAGCCGGCCAGGCGCGTGGTGCAGGGCGCGTCGGCCGACCTGATGGAGTCGGGCGACGGCGACGGCTACCTCATCTACACGCTGCGGGCGGGTGACGGCGCGGTCCAGGTGGCCCGCAACACCGACGACAGCCCGCTCAACCGGTTCGGGTTGGGCATGCTGCTGATCGGGCTGCTCTGCGTGGCCGGGGGCGCCCTTGTCGGGCGGACCGTGGCGCGGACCGGGCTGGCGCCGATCGACCGGCTGACGGCCGCCGCGGTCCGTGTCGCGCACACCCAGGACCTCGACGCCGACATCCCGGACGAGGGCGGCGGGGAGATCCGGCGGCTGATCCAGTCGATCAACGACATGCTCGCCGCGCTCCGGGACTCCCGCCGGGCCCAGCGGCTGCTCGCCGAGGACGCCGCCCACGAGCTCAAGACCCCGCTCACCAGCCTGCGCCTCAACATCGAGCTGCTGATCCGGCTCGACCGGCGCGGCACCTTCGACGCTGCCCTCTCGGCGGAGAGCCGGACCCGGCTGCTCAACGATCTCGGCGCCCAGGTGGCCGAGTTGAGCACCCTTGCCGCCGAGTTGACCGACCTGGCGAGCGGTGACGTCAACGACGAGAGCACCGAGGTGCTCGACCTCGCCGACGTCGTGGTGGCCGCCGTGACCCGCGCGCGTTCCCGTGTGCCCGACATCGAGATCGCGCTCGACGTCACGTCCGTGTGGGTGAGCGGCCGACCCGCCGGCCTCCAGCGTGCGGTGCTCAACCTCATCGACAACGCCGGCAAGTGGTCTCCCGCGGACCAGCCGATCCAGGTCCGGCTCCTCACCGAGGGCGCGTCGGCGGTGCTCGAGGTCGACGACGCCGGGCCCGGCATCGACGCCGCCGACGTGCCGCGGGTGTTCGACCGGTTCTACCGTGCCGACAGCGCCCGGGCGATGCCGGGATCCGGCCTGGGGCTGTCGATCGTGCAGCGGGTCGTCGACGCCCACGGCGGCCGGGTCACCGTCGCCCGGTCCGCACGCGGTGGCGCGCTGCTTCGGATCGACCTTCCGGCCGCGGCCCCGCCCGCCCCGATCGCACACCGCGCCGCGGGTGAGGGCACCTCGGTGCGCTGACCCGCCCCGGCGGCGCGGCGCAGGACCAAAGGGCGGCGACCCGGGCCCATGAAAAGATCCGGGACGGGCCTGAGTCCCCGTCCCGGATCTCGACCGTGCCGCCGCGCTCACCGTTGCAGCGCGGGCTCCTCATCGTTCACGAGCGGCCGTTGACCGTCCGGCAGCTCCACCGGTCGGGACAGCCGGCTCGGCCACCACATCCGCCGGCCGATCAGCAGGGTAAGGGCGGGCACCAGGACCGACCGCACCAGCAGGGCGTCGAGCAGCACGCCGAAGGCGACCAGGAACCCGACCTCGATCAGCATCACCAGCGGAAGTGAGGCGAGGACCGCGAACGTGGCCGCCAGGACCAGGCCTGCCGAGGTGATGACGCCACCGGTGGCCGAGAGGGCTTTGAGCATGCCCTCTCTGGTGCCGAGACGCACGGCCTCCTCCCGGGCCCGGCTGGCCAGGAAGATGTTGTAGTCGACGCCGAGCGCCACCAGGAACAGGAAAGCCAGCAGCGGCACCGAATAGTCGACGCCCTTGAACCCGAGGATCGTGTCGAAGACGAACACGCTGCCGCCGAAGGCCGCGGCGAACGAGACGACCACGGTCGCCATCAGGACCAGCGGGGCCACGATCGCGCGCAGCAGCAGCCCGAGGACGATCAGGACGACGGTGAGCACCAGCGGGATCACCAGCTTCTCGTCGCGGCTGGTGGTCACCTCGGTGTCGAGGTTTTCCGCGCTCGGCCCGCCGACGATCGCCTCCGCCCCGCTCACCGCGTGCACGGCGGTGCGAACCCGCTTGATCGTGTCGTACTCCGCGGTGGTGTCCGGCGCGTCGGTCGGGAACACGGAGATGTCGGCCCAGCCTCCGCTGGTCTGGCCCGGGATGGCCTCTGCCACGCCGGGAGTGCGCTTGACGATGTCGAGCACCCGCTCCTGGTACGCCGGCCGCGTGAAGATCGTCATCGGCTGGCCGCCCAGCTCCGGGAAGTGCTGGCGGAGGACGGTGAAGCCGGTGACCGACTCCGGCGCGGACAGGAACTGGTCCTGCTCCCGCAGGGCGCCGGTGTTGCCCGCCAGGCCGATGGCGAGAACACCCAGGATTCCGAGCGAGCCGAGCGTCGCCACCCACCGGCGGCGGCTGATGGCGGTGCCGAGCCGTCCCCACAGCCCCGGCTTCTCCTGCACGGCCGTGCTGAACCGCGGGATGGCCGGCCAGAAGATCCGCCTGCCGAGCACCACGAGCACCGCCGGGAACAGCGTCAGCATGGCCACCAGCGCGCACAGGATGCCGGCCGCGCCGATCGGGCCCAACCCGCTGGTGCTGTTCAGGTCCGCGACGAGCAGGCAGAGCAGGCCGGCGATCACGGTGGCCGCGGACGCGACGATGGCCGGCGCCGCGCCGCGTAGCGCGTGGACCATCGCGACCCGGACGTTCTCGTGGTGGTGCAGTGTCTCCCGGTACCGGGCGATGAGCAACAGCGCGTAGTCCGTGCCGACGCCGAACACCAGGATCGTCAGCAGCGCCGAGTTCTGGTCGTTGACCACGATGCCGAAGCCCTTGACGAGCAGGTAGACAGTCGCCATCGCGGTCAGTGCGGCCGCGCCCACGGCCACCAGCGGGATGAACCACAACACCGGGCTGCGGTAGGTGAGGATCAGCAGGAGCGTGACGACCACGACGGTGGTGAGGAAGACCTGCAGGTCGATCCCGTCGAAGACGGCGTCCATGTCGCCGTCGACCGCGGCCGGGCCGGTCACCTCGAGTTCCAGGCCGGCGGGGCGGTCCTTCGCGGCCTCACGCAACGGGCCGACGATGGTCTCCGGTGGGCCGTAGCTCGTGCTCACCTCGAGGGTGAACATCATCGCCTTGCCGTCCGTGGAGAGTCTCGTCGGTGAGCTCTCGTCGTCCTCGCCGGCCGCTGCCGTCGCCTTCGGCGGGTACCGCTTGGCAAGGGTGTCGTAGTGGCGCTCGACCGTCGCGCGGTCGGCGTCGGTCATGCCGCCGGCGCGGTGGTACACGAAAACGAACATGTTGTCCTCGCCGCCGGGGAGACTGTCCTCCAGCACCGCCACCTTGGTGGACTCGGCGCCGGCCGGCAGGGTGTCCACGGCTCTGTCGGTGGTGACCGAGCTCAGCTTCCCGCTCAGCGGCACCATGACCGCCGCCAGCGCCACCCACAACCCGATCACCAACCACGGCACCCACCGCCCTGCCAACCGACCGGCCGGCGCTTTCCCGGGCGGCGCTGCGTCGACTGCCATCACTAGCCTCCTACATACGGATTCCACGCTTGTCTGATGCCTGTCGTAGCGGCCCGCCGCGTACTCGCAGCGGCCTGCTGGGTACTTCGTAGTGAGCGAACCTGAGACGACGGTTAATGCGCCGCTCAGGCCGGGTGGCCGCCTGAATCCGCTGTGGACAGTCGGCTCGTGCGAAGGTGTGTTCCAGGTCGAAACGGCGCAAGAATGCCTGCCAGAGCCGGTCCACGTCGTACCGTGGCACCACCTCCCCGCCGATGATGACGACCGCAGTACGACGAAACAGGACGGGATCGGGCCTAGCGTTCAGGCTATGAGGAAACCTGACAGTCCACTGTGGGGGTTCGGGGCGGCCGCCATGGCGCTGGCGACGGCGTTCGCTGTCGCCGCCTGCGGGTCGGATGCCGACAAGAGCGATGCGCCCGCCGCGGCCGGCTCACACAGCGCGCACGCGGGCGGGTCGTCGGCTCCACCGCTGCAGCTGCGCGCCGGTGAGCGGTTCGTCGACCTGAAGATGGCCGAGGCGTACACGCCCGCGCCGCCGGAGGGCGGTGGCACGGACGAGTACCGGTGCCAGGTGATCGATCCGGGCCTGACCAAGGCGGTGTTCCTGACCGGGACCCAGCTCATGCCGGAGAACGTCGCCATCGCGCACCACGCCATCGTGTACGCGGTGCCGCCGGGCGGCGCTGCCCTGGTGCGCGAGCAGGATGCGAAGACCCCCGGCCTCGGCTGGCAGTGTTTCGGCGGGACCGGCGTGCCCGGCGCCGAGGTAGAAGACGAGGACGCGGCGTGGGTGGACACCTGGGCACCAGGCGCCACGGAGACGCTGTTCACCCAGGACGTCGGCTACAAGCTGGAGCCGGGCAGCCTGCTCATCCTCCAGATGCACTACAACCTGCTCGCGACCGACGGCAAGCCGGCCGGGTCGGACCGTTCGGCGGTGCGGCTGCGGCTGACCGACGGCACGCCGCAGACCCGGGAACTCGTCACGTGGCCGCTCGACGCGCCGACGGACCTGCCCTGTGCGGCAGACGAGTCGGGTCCGCTCTGCGACCGGGCGGCCTCGATCGCGGACGTGACGAAGCGGTTCGGGCCGGAGGTCGGCGAAACCGCAGATCGTCAGGTGGAGGAGTGCGGGCAGAGCGCGCCGAAGCCCGGTGACACCCAGACCTGCGACCACAAGGTGCCGGCGCCGATGACGCTGTTCGCCGGGTTCGGGCACATGCACCTGCTCGGACGGGCCATAAAGGTCGAACTCAACCCAGGCACGCCGAACGCCAAGGTCGTGCTGGACGTGCCGCAGTTCGACTTCGACAACCAGCGGCTGGTGAAGCTGCCGTCGCCGGTGGAGGTCGGCCCGGGGGACACGCTGCGGGTGACCTGCACGCACGACGCCGGACTGCGCAAACGGCTGCCGCAGCTGAGCAAGCTGCCGCCGCGCTACGTGGTGTGGGGCGACGGCACCAGCGACGAGATGTGCACGGGCATCATGACGGTCTCCCCCCGCAAGTCCTGACGAAGGCGTCGAACGTGTGTGAGCTCACTGAGGTCAACGAGCCGAAAACAGCTCTGGGCTCACACACGTCCGCACTGAACTCACACCCGTGCGGAGCGGATCGGCCCGGAGCGGTGCGGCTGGGAACTACGGTCGCTCCCCCGACGGACGCGCGGGATGTAGCGCTAAATCGGCCGGGTGAGTCTCAGGTTGTAGGCGAGGATGACGGCCTGTATGCGGTCCCGCGCACCGATTTTCGCGAGCACTCGCCCGACATGCGTCTTCACCGTCGACTCCGACAATGTGAACCGTTGCGCGATCTCGCCGTTGGTAAGGCCGTGGCCGATGGCGACGAGGATCTCGTGCTCGCGCCCGGTCAGGGAGTCCAGCCGAGGATCGTCCCGAACCGGCCCGCACAGGTCGTCGTCGAGCCGGTCGGCGAACGCGTCGAGCAGCCGCCGGGTCAGCGCCGGCGCGATCACCGCGCCGCCGGCGGCGACGGCCCGGATGCCGGCCAGCAGCTCCTCGGGGCGGGCGTCCTTGAGCAGGAAGCCGCTCGCCCCGGCCCGCAGCACGGCGAGCGCGTAGCGGTCCACGTCGAACGTCGTCAGCACCAGGATCCGCGAACGCCCACCGGCGGCGACGATGCGGCGGGTGGCCTCGATCCGGTCGACGCCCGGCGTGCGGATGTCCATCAGGACTACGTCGGGACGCAGCTCGGTGGTCCGCCGAACGGCGTCGGCGCCGTTCTCGGCCTCGCCGACGATCTCGGTGTCGGGGGTGCTCTCCAGCAGCATACGGAACCCGAAGCGCTGCAGCGGCTGGTCGTCGACCACGAGCACGGTGATCATGATTGGCTGCCTTTCAGGGTCGCGTGGACGGCCCAGCCGCCGTCCGGTGGGTGGCCGGCGTCGACCGTGCCGCCGTAGAGGGCGGCCGCGTTCGGCCATGCCGGCGAGGGCCGAGACCCGCGTCGCCCGGCGATGCCTACTTCATACCGAGCGAACCTGAGACGACTGTTAAAACGGCGCTCAGGCCGGTTGGCCACCGGCGACGACCGCCCGCCGCTGCGGACGCGGACCCGCCAGGTGACGGACTGCCGGCTCCGCGGCGTCGGCAGCGGCCACTCGACGAAGAGGTGCCCGGGGGGACGCCACCCTTTCCACCGTGTACTCACCGCCGTCGATCCGGACCTGAAGGTCGTAGCCGTCCTGGCCGCTCCAGGCGGGCGGCAGCATCCAGGACAGCCGCGGCGGCGCCAAGCTGTTGCCACGTGTTGCCCGCGGTCCTTGCCATCAGGGCGGGACTGTGCCCAAGGTAGGGCGGTGAGTGATGTTCTCGGTGGCGCCGGTCAGGTCCTCGACGACGACGCGGTCCGGGCCTACATCGCCGGCCGGCTGGCCGCGGCCGCCCTGGACGGGCGCAGCGTCTGCGTCATCGTCCCGGACGGCACGCGCAGCTGCCCGCTGCCGCTGCTGCTCGGCGCGCTCCACGAGGGGCTGCGCGGGCGGGCCACACAGGTGACCGTCCTCGTGGCGCTGGGCACCCACGCCCCGATGAGCGATGCGCAGCTGCAAGCGCACCTCGGCGGCCCGTACCCCGGCTGGACGGTCCGCAACCACGAGTGGTGGGACCCCGACGCCCTGGTTTCGCTGGGCAGCATCGACGCCGACCGGGTCGCCCAGCTGTCCGAGGGCCGGATGAAACGCCCGGTCGAGGTCGTGCTCAACAGGGCCGTCGTCGAGCACGACGTGTGCCTGGTGGTCGGGCCGGTGTTCCCGCACGAGGTGGTCGGCTTCTCCGGCGGCAACAAGTACTTCTTCCCCGGCGTCGCGGGTCAGGAGATCATCGACTTCTCACACTGGCTCGGCGCCCTGATCACCAGCGCCGCCATCATCGGCACCCGCGGCACCACGCCGGTACGCGCGCTCGTCGACGAGGCCGCCGCCCTGATCCCGAGCAGCCGGCTGGCGCTGTGCCTGGTCGTGCAGTCCGGCACCGGCGCGCTGCACGCCGCCTCCTTCGGCACTCCGGAAGAGGCGTGGGCGGCGTGTGCCGAGGTGTCGGCGGAGGCGCACATCTCCTATTTGGACACTCCGGTCTCCCGCGTGCTGTCGGTCATCCCGGCCAGGTACGACGACATGTGGACCGGCGCGAAGGGCTTCTACAAGGTCGAGCCGATCGTCGTCGACGGCGGCGAGGTAATCCTCTACGCCCCGCACATCACCCGGCTGTCCGCCATGCACCCCGAGATCGAACAGATCGGGTACCACTGCCGCGACTACTTCCTCGGCCAGTGGGACCGGTTCGCCCACCACCGCTGGGGCGTGCTCGCGCACTCGACCCACCTGCGCGGCGCCGGCACATGGTCGGCGCGCGAGGGCGAGCGCGGCCGGGTCACCGTGACGCTGGCCACCGGCGTCCCGGAAGACGTGGTACGCCGCGCGAACCTCGCCTACCGCGACCCGGACACGGTCCACCTCGACGACTTCACCGCCGCCCCTGACACGCTCGTCGTACCCCAGGCCGGCGAGATCCTCTTCCGGCTCCGATGAGCGGTGGAGGCACGCACGACAAGCCGCGACGGCGGCATCACCGGCTCCACGGCGTGCGGCCTGGCCCCCGCCGGTCATCGCGACCACGTTGCGGACCGGGGTCAGCCCCATCGCGTGCAACGGCGCGGCGACCGTGGCCAGCGCCGGCGGAGCGCGCGTTTCTCCGCATCTGCCAACTGAGGGCACCGGCCGTGGGGCGCCGTTGGTACTGTGGCCCCGGGTCGATCCGGGGAGCGGCCATGCGCGTGCCTCCCGGGGCCGAAGATCCCTGGAAACGGAGGATCGATGCCGGACACGGGCATAGACCTTGGCGCTGATCTTTACCGGCTGTGGCGTGCGGGGCGTGACAACCTGCCTTCGGTCGCGGCGGTGTTCGCCACCGCCAACCGAGCGGTCGCCGCGACCGACGGTGGCTTGGACAACGCGTTTCGTCGGTCCGACCACTTCGGTGGCGGCGCCTTGGGCCCGGTCTTTCCGCAATGGACGGCGTTGCGTGACGAGCTGCAGCTGATCCTTGCCAACACCGCGGTCAACCTCGAGGCCACGGGCGACGCGCTGTGCCTCGCCGCGACGGAGCACGCCAAGACCGACGAGGCGGCCGCTGGAGAGTTCGCGCGCTTGCGGATCGACAGTGGTGACCCGCCTCGGACGGACGTGCCGCCTCCTCAGTACCCCTGAGCAAGCCGCCGCCGGCCTACCGCTCGTCTTCCTCATCCCCGCGACGCTCGCCCTCGCCGCCGCGGCCGGCCTGATCATCATGGACCGCACCATCGACCAGAAGACTTTGAACCCGACCCCGAGCTGATCAGGTACACGCTTTCGCCGCGTATGGCCCTGGGCGACGCCCGGGATCGACGCAGCTGAGCCACACTTCCCGCGTGGCAGCCGAAACGAGAGTTTCCAGGAGAGCTTTCGGGGCTGAGGTCGGCGTTTGTCCACAATGCCCTAAGCCGCCACGCCGGCGCCGACCAAGTCGGACAGACCTCGGTCGCAGGCAGTAGCCACTGTGCCGGGTAACCGGCACCAGGTTCGCGATCTAGAACGGTTAGGGCGCCATATCGACCCTAACCGTTCTAGATCCACACTCACGTCCCAAATCTGATTACGGTACGTTACCGGCGGTGCGGCGACGCCTGCACATTTTAGAAATTTTGGCCTACCGCGATGTCCCGTCGTGGTCCAGGCCGTCGCGGTAGCTCAAATCTCTTGTCTGGAAAGGGTTTCGCCGCGCAACCGCAGGCTCACCCCCGACTCCGAAAAGCTGTCTAGTGTGGAAAGGTCCTGGGGACGCGCCGGTCGACGCCGCTGTGAAACTGCTCGATCTGGGCCTCGATCTGCCTGACCGTGAGTGTCTGCTCCAGCCGGTCCAGGTAGAGGCATCGGGCCGCGAGTGCCATGAGGTCCACGGTGAAATAGATGGCCATCAGCGGGTTCACGAAGAGCGTCGATCCGGACAGGCGGCGGGTGAACCCGGTGTCTGCCGACTCGCCGTTCAGCGCCGCCGCGATCTGGCCGTTGACGATGCTCGGCCGTTGCGGCGTCGCGGCTTGCGCGGCCGCCACGGCGTCGCGGTAGAGGGCGGCCTCGCGGCTGCCGCTGGGGATCGAGAGCGCGCCGAGGTAACCGCCGTCGCGGTCGAGTGCCGCGAGATTTTCCAGGACCTGGACATGGTTTACGCCGTGGTAGGCGTCGATACCGAATCCGAGGCAGGTTACCAGCTTGATCGGCACGTCGAGTCCGGCCACCGCCGCGAGGCTGCCGATGTCTTCGACCGGGGTACCCAGTCTCGACTCGTCGCCGCGCAGCAGGATGTCGGTGCCGCCGTCGACCAAGACGATCGCGTCGACACCCAACGAGGAAACGAGATTCCGGTACGCGGCACGCAGAGGCCGCACACCGGTGCGACGCAGGGCGTACACGGTCGAGGGCAGGCTACGTTCGGCCAGCCAGTGGGCGAGGGCCAGCTCCGGAAAGTACGAGACCTGCCCTGCGACGTCCGCCGTGACGGCGGCGACGTTCGGCTCCAGCCACCGGTCGGGTGGCACGAGCTCCAACGGCGCGAACGACAGATTGGCCAGGTGGACCTCGACGCCCCGCTCCCACAAGGCGAACGCAAGCGGAAGCCCGGCGTACACGTCGAATCCACCACCCGCCCCCGCTAGCAGGACACGGCGTGCCGGTTCGAGCGCCGCGAACAGCGGAGGCGTGACAAGCGACGGTTTCACGGGATTCATTCTCAGCTGCCGTGGCCGTGTTTGGGTGGGCCGATCAGCTCAGCAGCACGGCGTCGTCGAGGATGAGCGGAGACCACGTCGGCGCGCCGGTCGTGCCGTGTTTGGGATCGATGCCGATGAACCGGCAGCCGCCGATGCGGGTGAGGGTGTGTCGGGCGGTCCAGTCGACGGTCGACCGTTGACGGATCCGTTCGCCACACAACCATGTCTCTCGCCGGTAGCTCACGATGGTCGAGTGCCCGTGAACCTGGCCGAACGGGACGGGAGTGCCGGCGTGCAGCCAGGACTGGTAGACGTCCGGGCCGGCTTCAGCCCACAGCGGCCCCCGATCATCCCAGAGCAGCGGCTCCGGCCTGGTGTTGAGCAGGTCCGCGGCCGTGCTGGCGGTCACCGGCTCGCCGAGGTCCTGCCACGCCTGGACGCTCAGACCGGCATGGGTGACCAGGAGTTCCTCCCCCTCGGCGGTACGCACCGCGGCGGCTACCCGCAGCCACTCCCTCATCCACCACGTCCGTAGCAGCTCAGCGTCGCTGGGCACGAGCTGCTGGGGCCAGAACGGCGCGCCGCCAAGGTACTGCGACTCGTGGTTGCCGATCAGCTGAATCCAGCCGCCTGCGCCGGCCTCCAACCGTTGCCGGACGAACGCCAGCACCGCCGTGCTGTCTGGACCCCGGTCGATCAGGTCACCCACCTGGATCACCAGCGTGCCCGGGTCCTCGATCATCGGTCCGATCACCTCGACGAGCTGATCCGCGCATCCACCGACGTCGCCAACGATCACGATCTTCGCCATGCCGCCTCCGTGCCCCGACAGTAGCGCCGTCGGGGAGCAGTGCGCGGTCGCGGTCGCGCCGGCGGCGGACGAGGTATCGGGCGGCGGGTAACAGGAGCACCAGTGCGGTGGCGGCGAGCAGGACGGCCGAGACGGGGCGGGTGGCGAATACCGTGGCGTCGCCCTGGTTGGCCTGCATGGCCTGGCGGTAGAACGTCTCGAGGTAGCCACCGAGCACCAGGCCCATGATGGCGGGGAGGATAGGGAAGTCGTTGCGTCGCACCAGGAACCCGACCAGGCCGAAGACGACCACGATGCCGATGTCGGCCGCGCTGCCGTTCAGGGTGTACGCGCCGAAGCAGGAGAAGGCGAGCACCACGGTGTTGAGCAGGGGCGGGGGAATTCTGGTGATGGAGACCCAGAGACCCACCAGCGGGAGGTTCAGCAGGACCAGCATGACGTTGCCGACGAACATGCTGGCGAGCAGCGGCCACACGATCTCGGGCGAGTTACGGGCGGCGCGCACACCCGGGCTCAGCTCGAAACCGCGCCGCACACGCACATCGCCGGCCGGCTCGCCGACCTGCTCGACATCGCCACCGCACCGCGCTAGCGCCAACAAGGGCGGGCCGTCGCGGCCCGCCCTTGTTGGTCCGCGGCGTCGCCTAGTCCTGGAACACCTCGGTGCGGAAGTTCCACGGCGGCAGTTGCTCGACGATCTCGAACGTGAACGTCTGCGTCCTCGCGCCGTCGCGCGGATCGACCGAACGGACCTTGGCGGTGTGTACGCCGACCGGAACGCTCTGGGGCAGCGCCAACCGCCAGATGTGCGGTGACTGGATGGTGGTGTCGCCCTCCTTGCGGGGGTCGGCCGGGCCGAACTGCGTGCCCCGGAACCGCTCGTAGCCCTGCGACCGCGGGTCGCCCGACGTACTGCGGAACGCGTGGCGGGCGACCTGCAGCTGCCGGCTCAACGCGAACGGGTCGCCGTACTCCAGGCCCCGCAGGATGTTCTCGCCGTCACCGGGCTGAGTGTGGGTCATCGGAATCGGCTTACCGCCGTCGATCGACAGCGACACGCGGGTGTCCGCGTTGCCGTTGTAGACGTTGGCGACCAGCCAGGTCTGGTCGAGGTCCGCACGCGCGACGACGTCGGGGTCGCCGAGGTCGTTGATGTTGACCGGCGGCGTGCCGTTGCCCTGGAAGTCGATCAACGCCTGCGCCCAGGCCCGGAAGCGTGGAGAGTTGAGGCTGATCCCCATGGTCTGGCTGTCGTCGAACGTGGTGACGTCGAACGAGCTGGCGAACTTCGAACCGTTGATCGACAGCGTCGCGTAACCACCGGGTGTGCCGTTGCGACCGAACGCCATCGGGATGCCGTCCGCATCGAGGTCACCGCCCCACCACGAGCCACACGCCGCGCCCGCGACGATGTGCGGGAACGGAAGCGCGTCGACCCCTACCGCGGCGGCCCACCCGCCGTAGGACGTGCCGGTGCTCATGTTCTCGAGCGTGTGGGTGTGCCCCGAGACCGACAGTGCCGGACGCCCCTCAAGCAGCGCGTACAGCTCGGTCACGTCATCGGTCTGGTGCTGCGTGGAGCTCATGTCGATGTACGACACCAGCGGGATGTGGGTGGCGACGACCACGAGCTTGTGCCTCGGCACCGTCTTGAGGTCGTTTGCCAGCCAGCTCATCTGCCGGTCGCCGATGATTCCGTTGTACGCCGGGTGGCCCGCCGGGTCGTCGCAGAAGGCGTGCTTGCCGTCGGCGTTCTCCGCCGGCGTGCACGGGTAGCTCATGTTGTCGAGTCCGACGAAGTGCACGTCTCCAACGTCGTAGGAGTAGTACGCCGGACCGATCTCCCGCCGGTAGGTGTCCATCGAGTTCTCGTCGCTCGGCGCGTCGAAGTCGAGGTCGTGGTTGCCGGGCACCGCGCGGATCGGCACGTTCGCCTGGGCCATGACCTGCTTGAAACGCGGGTAGAGCCCGAGGTCGTCACCCATCAGGTCGCCGAGCAGGAGTGCCCCGCACTCGGCGAGGTCGTCCCGGGCGGCGAGGTCCTCGACCACGCCGTCACGCAGGTAACTGATCTCGCGGTTGCTGTACGTCTGCGTGTCACCGACGACGGCACAGTTGAACCGGTCGCTGTTTCGTGCGCTGGTAAGGGGGAAGTTCACCGCGGACGGCAGCGGCCCGGTGGGCGCCAGGCCACCGAAGCGCAGCTCCGGAGAGCCGTTCGGTGAGTGGTGGTAGTAGAACTTCGGGAAGTTCGTCGCGTCGACCGGCACGTCCCAGCCGGCGGGCTTGGTGACGAACACGGTCATGTTGTCGTAGGCCGTGAGCTCGTAACGACCCTGGCTGTCGGTGAGGACCACGTCTCTCCCGTTCGAGACGGCCACACCCTTCACGCCGCGCTCGCTTCGCTGCCGGCGGCTGTCCTTGTTGCGGTCGTCGAACACGACACCGCGTAGCTTTCCGTCCGGCGCGCCGCCGGTACGGACAACCTCGACGTCACCGACGTACCCGGTCGGGTCGTAGTCACGATCCGCCTGCACCGCGCCGCCCTGCGACGAGAAGGCGACAGCGGCCACCATGACCACCACCGCCGCCGCCCGCGCCATGTGACGACGCCGTCTCCAACCTGCTGGGACACTCATCGTGCGCCTACCTCCACAAAGGATCGGCTCGTGCGAACCTGTGTTCCCGGGGGCACTAGATGGTGCTACCCCCCATAGAGGACCCTCAGGGAGATCCGTGGCGGTGCCGTGTCCCACATCAGGCGGACAAGCTCCAACAGGGTGAACAGCCGGCGCCCGCCGCCAAAGCCCGCGCCTCGCCCCGTGCGCTACGTCATCCAGCACCGATCCAGCTCATGTCCGGCCATGGTCCGAACTCGAACTCCTCCATGATGCGGATCAGGGCGGGCATGGCCTGCTCACCGCCCGATTCGTCGTCCAGCTGGGCGAATACCTCGATGCCGTCGGGCAGGGTAAGGAAGAGCTGCCTCGTCTCCGGCACCTGCCAGCCGCTCCACTCGCCGATGCGGATCGGCGTGGTGGCGAACGTGTTCTCCAGCCGCCTCGCGGCGCTGGTGCCCATGCTCACGAGGAGCTGCCGCCCGCCGGTGCCGGTAACCGTCACATGCTGGGCCCAGCTCGTCTCCTCGAACCCTTGTTGCAACCGCCAGGGCACCGTGGCGAGGTCCGGTGGCAGCCAGCCGAAGCGGGGACCGACCCAGGTGTGTCCCGGATCCGCCCGCACCGACCGCGCGACCCGGACGGCCAGGTCCCGCTGGTCGTCCGCGGCGTCACCGGTCACCACGCTCACCATCAGCTGCGGCTGGTCGGGCGGCTGCCAGGTGAGGTACGTGGCGGGAGCCTGGTCGCCGACCTGGACGAGCTGGCCCGCTACGCCGTCGACGTCGACGGCCGTCGGCTGGCCGCTCGGCCGGTCGGGATCGAGCGACGGGTGCCAGCCGACCAGCAGTGAGATCGACCGGTCCGAGGCGCCCGGCTGCCAGTCCCGCGAGAGGACGGGGGCGCGTGTCCCGTCCACGACGACGGTGCGTCGACCCTCGCCGTAGCCGTGCGGCAGCCACGCCGGGCGGAAGCGCAGGGGCACCTCCAGCCAGCCGCCCCCGGGACCGGTGTCGAGCACCGGAAACCTCGGCTCGGGCGGCCGGGTGAGGCGCCACACCCCCGCCGCCGCGACGCCGGTCGCGGCCACGACCGTGCCGGCTCCGGCGAGCCCCAGGACAAGTCGGCGCTGGCGGTGCCGCCGCGTGCGGATCGCCAGCGAGGCGCGGATCCGGTCCGGTGGCGGGGCCTCGTCGGCGAGGGCGGCGAAGGCGCTTCGGATGGCGTCGGTGTCGATCATTCGTCCTCCCGCACCGGCTGCAACGTGGCGATCTCGCGCAGCTTGGCCAGCGCACGCGACGCTTGACTTCGAACCGTCCCCTCCGTGCAACCCAGCAGCGCGGCGATGTCGCTGTCGGCCATGTCCTCGTAGAAGCGCAGGGCGATCACGATGCGCTGCCGCGTCGGGAGGCCACGGATCACCTGCAAGATCGCGTCGCGCTGCACGAGCACGTCGACGCCATCCTGGTCCGGTGCCGGCCATTGGACCCGTTCCCGGCGGCGGGCGGCGGCGAGCCGGCGGCGGGCGGAGAGAAGCTCATTAACGATCATCTTGCGCAGATACGCATCCGGCACGTCCATCTCGCTGATCCGCGCCCACCTCGGCTGCGCCTTGATCAGCACGTCCTGGACGACGTCTTCGGCCACGTGCGGATCGCCGGCCAGCACCGTCGCCTGCCGCAGCAACGCCGGCAACCGCGCCGCCACATACTCCTCGAATTTCAACCGACCTCCCCGCTCGCCCCCAACACGAAGCCGCGGGCCGCCACGTTGCACCGGCCCGGAGAGCTTCTGGGGTCGAGGCCGCCACCTCCCTTGCCCTGAGGCATCTGGACATTTTGAGCTACCGCGACGTCCGTCGTGGTCCAGACCGTCGCGCGGGCCCCCGGGGAAACGTGGAGCGCAGCGGAGCGTTTTTTTGGGGTGCATTTCCCGCGGCCTCACCCGTCCGCCGCTGGTCACGCTCACGAACAGCGGACCGCCCCCACGGCAAGGTTGGAGAGTTTGGGCGCCATGTCAACCCTGGAGAACTTCCCTAGTCCGTCAGGCGAGACTCGGAGAGCACGAGGGTGCTCTGGTTGGCCGCTTCGGTGGCGATGCGCCAGGTGTCGTGCCAGCGCCCGACCCGGCCCTCGTCCCAGTACTCGAGCCACACCATCTCGATCTCGTCGCGCGGGCTGGCGCTGGCGGGCAGACCGAGGTCGACGGTGAAACCGGTGCCCGCCTCGAACGCGGCGCGCTGCTCGGTGATGGGGCCGGCGTTGGCGGGCACCCACACGATCGTCACGTCGACGGCGCCGCGGGCCGAGCCGCAGCTGACCGTCCCCAGTAGACGGTCGCCTTCCACGCCGACGCTGGGCCGGAGGCGCGGCTGGGCGTTGCGGGCGACGGCTTCCCGCGCGCGCCGGGCCGAGGCGCTGCTCTCCGCCGCGGCCCGCACCGAGCCGAACGCCGCGACCGCCGCGAACACGGCGGCGGCGACAGCTCCGGCGGCCGACAGCGCGCCGATGAGCGCGGCGTCCTCGCGGAAGGCGATGAAGACGGCGAACAACGCCACCGTGCCGAGGACGGTCAGCGTGTAGTAGGAGATCTTGAAGCGCGACACGCGGTTACGGTACTCCCCGATACGGGCGTCTGTTTTGCGCAACGGAACACCGGGGCCGTCGCCGCCGGGCGGATCAGACCGGCCGCCACATTCCGATCTGGACGGTGACGCCGGCCGAGGCGAGCACGAGCGGGTCGTGGTCGGGTGCGGGCAGTCCCGCGGCCTGTACGACGTCCTGGTCGACGTGTTCGGCCTCCGCGCGGCGGAGCGGCCACGGCGGGTGGTCGGCCTTGGCGGCGACCATGCGCCCGGCGAGCCGGCTGTACAGCCGGAACCGGGCCGTGAGGAAGTGGTCGAGCGGCCGCAGGTCGCCCTCGGCCAACTCGTCGCCGACGCGCACCGACACGTCGCAACGGGCGCCGGCCTGACCGGGCCAGCGCCGGCGGCCTCGGTAGACCATGCGCGGCCCGACGACCTCGACGGCCATGCTGGACCAGAAGTACGGCAGGCCGTACGCCGCGCGGCCGACGGAGACCGCGGGCAGCCGGGCGGCGTCGAGCGAGAAGAACCAGATGCCGCTCAGCCCGTCGGGCCCGCGGACGTAGGTGCGCACGTTCGTCTCGGGGAAGCGGGACAGCCACGGCAGCGCGGGGGCGCCGGGAAGGCGCACGCCTTCCATCCGAAACGGGACCAGGCCGATCCAGGCCGCCCCGTCGTGGGTCTCCACCGTCAGGCCGGGCGGCAGTAGTGCCTGCACCTGCTCGGCGGGGTATCGCCAGTGCAGAAACGTGAGATCGCACCAACTCTGGATCATCACGGCCATGCCCGAAGCCTACGGCCCCGGAATGGAGAAGGCCGCGCGGGCGCCGCGCAGCTGGGCCGCGAGGTCGGCGAGGTCGGACTCGGCGTGGGTCGCCGCCCGCGCCGCCACGACCGCCAGCGCGAGCGGGATCCCCGCGCAGTGGCGGATGATGTCGTCGGCCGCCCGCGGGTCTGCGTACAGGCGGCCGGCGCCGAGCCGGCCCTTCAGCAGCTGGCGGGACTCGCGGTGGCTGAGCGGCCCGAGCACGACCGGATACGCGCCCTCGGCGGCGACCAGCCCGGAGAGCTTGCCGCGGCTGGTCACCAGCACAAGGCATCCGGGCGCGCCCGGCAGCAAGGGCCGCACCTGGTCGGCGCCGCCGGCGCTGTCCAGCACGACGAGCATGCGCCGACCGTCCATCAAGGACCGGTACAGGTCGGCCCGCTCGTCGGGTGCCGGCGGGATCTCCGTGTGGGGGACGCCGAGCGCCCGCAGAAACCGGGTGAGCGCCTGACCGGCGCCCAACCCGCCCAGGTCTGCCCACAGCTGCCCGTCCGGGAAGACCGGATCGCCTCGACCGCGCTGGCCATCGCCGCTGCCACCTCCGCCCACCAGGGCCGGCCCCGATCGCAGGCAGTAGCCACCAACGGCACAAGGTTTCGCGATCTAGAGACCTTTCGGGGTTGAGGTCAGCGTTTGTCCACAATGTCGCAACCCGCCAGGCCGGCGCCCACCGAGCTGGGTGGGCCTCGGTCGCCCGGGTCCGCGTCAGCTGCTGACCGCCGCTCCCGCCGGAGACCGCGGCGGCCGGCGGCTCGCCAGGGCTCGCCGAAACCCCCGGCCTCCGCTGCCACCTCCGCGCACCAAGCCCGACCGCCCGACGTCGGCGTTTGGTCCACATTGTCCGCTGCCAGCTCGGCGAGTGGGAGGATCGCTACAGCCTTTCGTTGCGTGGCCAGCGGCGGACGGTGCGGCCACGGACCATGACGACGTCGCGGTAGCCCAAAATGGTCGAAATGTGCAGCGCCACCGCGTCGCCGGTAACGTAGCGTAATCAGATGCGGGGCGTAGATGTGAATCTAGAACGGTTAGGGTCGATATAGCACCCTAACCGTTCTAGATCGCGAACCTGGTGCTCGTTACCCGGCGCGGTGGCTACTGCCCGCGACCGAGGCCGGCCCGGCTCGGTCGGCACCGGCCTGCGGGTTAGGACATTGTAGACAAACGCCGACCTCAACCCCGAAAGCTCTATAGATCCACATCTACGCCCGGATCTGATTACGGTACGTTACTGGCGGTGCGGCGGCACTGCACATTTCGACCATTTTGGGCTACGGCGATGTCCGTCGTTGCGGCCCAGATCTCCTGCCTGGAAACGCGGCCTCGCCCATCCGCCACCGGTCGGCGCCGCCTGTGGGCTTGGTGCACGGAGGTGGCAGCGGAGGCCGGGGATTTCGGCTCGCCCCGCGAGCCGCCGGCCGCAGCGGTCTCCGGCGGGAGCGGCGGCCGGCGACTGACGCGGACCCGGGAAATGCTCGGGTCCACGATGAAATCGCGGTGGCCGGGTGGCCACCGCGACGTCGGGTCGGTGTCTTTGTCAGGCGGCGACGAGCTCGCTCTTCGCCTCGGCGTGGGCCGGGGCGGTGGGAGCGGCCGGCGCCGGCGCGGGGCGGCGGGGGAGCCAGACAAGAGCGGCCAGGGCGCCGGTCGCGGCGACCGCGGCGGCGACGAGCGTGCCGGTGTTCATCGCGGCGGTGAACGCGTGGTTGGCGTCCGCGATCAGGCGCACGGCCTGGTCGCCGGGCAGGTGACCGGCGGCCTGGTAGGCCGCGGCCAGGTCGTCGCCGGCTCCGGGGACCGCGGTGGTGCGCATGGTGTCGCGGTAGCCGGAGGCGACGACGGTGCCGATGACCGCGATGCCGAGCACGCCGCCGAGCTCGCGGACGACGCTGTTGATCGAGCTGGCGCCGGCCGAGCGCTCCTGCGGCACGGAGCTGATCGTCACCGTGCTGGCCGGTGCCATCACCAGGCCCATGCCGCCGCCGATGAAGCCCATGACGATGGCGAGCAACGGGTAGGGCGTGCCGACGGTGGCCTGCGAGAGTGCCACGAGACCCAGCGCGACGGTGCCGAGGCCGGCCGCCACGGTGTAACGGCTGCCGAGCCGGGAGCTGATCGCCGCGCTCGCCGCCGAGGTCGCGGCCAGCGTCAGCGCGAAGGGCAGGGCGCCCAGGCCGGCCTTGAGCGGGCTGAACCCGTGGACCATCTGCAGGTACTGGGTGAAGACGAACAGCGCGCCGAACAGTGCGAAGAACGTGATGCCCAAGGAGCCGGCGGCCACCGCGAACCCGTGCCGGGCGAAGTCGCGCACGTCGATCATCGGCTCGCGGGCTCGCAGCTCCCAGGCCACGAATACGGCCACCAGCAGCAGGCCGGCGCCAGCCTCGGCGACGGTGGTGCCGGAGAGCCAGCCGCGCTCGGGCGCCCGGGTGATCGCGTCCACGACGAGCGCGAGCCCGGCCGCGGACAGCGCCGCGCCGACCAGGTCCAGGCGTCCACCGCGGCGACCGGGCAGCGCGGGGACGACTGCCGGCAGGCCGGTCAGGGCGAGCGCGATGAGCGGCAGGTTGACCCAGAACACGCTGCCCCAGGAGAAGTGGTCGAGCAGCAGCCCGCCGGCGACCGGCCCGAGCACGACCCCGACGCCGGCCGCGGCCGACCAGATCGCGATGGCCTTCGGCCGCTCTCGGGCCGGGAAGAGCTGGATGATGATGGCCAGCGTGGCGGGCATGACGAACGCGCCGCCCAGCCCCATCACCGCACGAAAGCCGATCAGCGCCTCCGGTGTGGTGGAGAGCGCCGCGGCCGCCGAGCCGCCGGCGAAGATCAGCATGCCGCCGACCATCGCCCGCCGGAAGCCGATCCGTGCGCCTATGCCGCCCGCGATGATCAGCGTCGCGGCGAAGACGAGCGTGTACGCGTTGTTGATCCATTGAAGGTCGGCGGTGCCGGCTCGGAGCGCGCTGGCCAGCGTGGGCAGCGCGGTGTTGAGGATCGTGTTGTCCAGGGTGACCACCACCAGCGACAGGGCGAGGATGCCCAGCGCGGCCCAGCGGCGAGGGTGGCCGGTCTCGGTGTTCGCGTTCATGATTGCCACATCCCTCTTGACCTTACGCCTGTTAGCTTACTGGCGTTAGGCTACCACCATCGACTAACAGGTGTAAAGTTACGGGCGTGAAGAATCTCGAGGAGACCGCCGGCAGCCGCCGCCGCAACCCCCGTGGCCAGGGCGCACTGCTCCGCGACGAGATCCTGCGCGCGGCGGCGACGATGATCGAAGAGACCGGTTCCGAGGAGTCGGTGACGCTGCGGTCGGTCGCCCGCGAGGTCGGCATCGCCGCGCCGTCGATCTACGCGCACTTCCCCGACCGGGAGGCGATCGTCGACGCGGTGATCGACGGCGCGTTCGCCGAGCTGAGCGCGTCGGTGACCACGACGCTCGCCGTGCACACCGACCCGGTCGACCGCCTCTTCGCCGGCTGCCAGGCCTACGGCCGCTTCGCCACCGAGTGCCCCGGTCGCTACCGCGTGCTCTTCGGCCGCACTCCCCCGCCCGGCGCGCCGATGCGCGAGGTGAGGATGCGCGCGTTCCAGCCGCTCGTCGACGCGGTCGCCGAGGTCGCCCGGGCGGGTCGCTCGTCGAGCACCGATCCCTTCGGCGACGCCATGCTCATCTGGACCGGCCTGCACGGTGCCGTCGCGCTCCGGGCCGCGGCGCCGATGTTTCCCTGGCCGCCGCTCGACGCCGTGATCGAGGAGCTGGTGCGCCGCCTCGGCAAGGTCACGTGACGGTGCCGCCGGTGGTGCGGATCGCGCGCCTTCTCGGCCGACGCGGGCAGGTGTTGACGGCGGCGAGCGGGGAAGGCGAGGATCGCACTCGATGATCGCCTGCGAGAGCCTTGTGCGCATCTACCAGACCGGATCGGTCGAGGTGCAGGCGTTGCAAGGGCTCGACCTCGTCGTCGAACGCGGTGAGATGATCGCCGTCGTCGGGGCGTCCGGGTCGGGCAAGTCGACGTTGCTCTCCATCCTCGCCGGGATCGACGCGCCCACCGCCGGCCGGGCGCGCGTCGACCGGTGGAACCTGCTCTCGATGTCGCGCGCCGACCGCGTGCACTACCGGCGGCACACCGTGGGTTTCGTGCGGCAGCAGACGGCGAGCAACCTCGTGCCGTACCTGACCGCGCGCCAGATGGTCGACCTGCCGATGACGGCGGCCCGCGTGCCGGCCCGCGACCGGCGTGAGCGCGCCGGCGAGCTGCTGGCCACGCTGGGCGTCGCGAGCTGCGCCGACCGGCGTCCCGACCAGCTGTCCGGCGGCGAGCAGATGCGCGTCGCGATCGCGGTGGCGCTCGCCAACCGGCCCCGCGTGCTGCTGGCCGACGAGCCGACCGGTGAGCTCGACGCGGCCACCTCGGCGGAGGTCTTCGAGGCGCTGCGCACCGTCAACCGCGAGTTCGCCGTCACGGTCGTCGTCGTGACCCACGACCCGGCGGTCAGCGGCCAGGTCGAGCGGACCGTGGCGATCCGCGACGGGCGTACCAGCAGCGAGGTGCTGCGCCGCACCGCCACCAGGGAGGACGGCGGCACCCACGTGATCGCGGAGGAGTACGCGGTGATGGACCGGGCCGGGCGGGTACAGGTGCCGCGCGACTACCGCGAAGCGCTGGCGCTGACCAGGCGGGTGCGGCTGGCGCTGGAGGCCGACCGCGTCGAGATCCGCCCGGACACGGGCGGCGACGCGTGACGGACGCGCTCGTCACGGTGCGCGGCGTGCACCGGCGGTTCGGCTCCGGACCGACATCCGTGCACGCGCTGCGGGACGTCTCCTTCGACGTCGCCGCCGGCACGATGGTCGCCCTCGTCGGGCGGTCCGGCTCCGGCAAGACCACGCTGCTGAACGTCATCGGCGGCCTCGACCGCCCGGACGCCGGCAGCATCGTCGTCGACGGCACCGAGGTAACCACGCTCGACGAAGACGGCCTGTCCCGGCTGCGGCGGGCGAAGGTCTCCTACGTGTTCCAGACGTTCGGGCTGATCCCCGTGATGTCGGCGGCGGAGAACGTCGGCGTGCCGTTGCGCCTCGCTCGCGTACCGACGGACGAGCGTGAGCGGCGGGTCGCGCTGCTGCTGGAGCTCGTCGGCCTGGCCGACCACGCCGAGCAGCGTCCGGACGAGCTGTCGGGCGGGCAGCAACAGCGGGTGGCGATCGCCCGCGCGCTGGCCGCCTCGCCCCGGCTGCTGATCGCGGACGAGCCCACCGGGCAGCTGGACGCCGAGACGGGCCTGTCGGTCATGGCGCTGCTGCGCGGGGTGGTGGAGTCCGAGGGCGTCACGGTGCTGGTGTCCACACACGACCCGGTGATGATGGAGCTGGCCGACCGGGTGATGCGGATACACGACGGGCAGGTCGACCCGTGAGAGACCGCCCGTGCTGAGCTTGCTGGCCCGCCGCGCCCGCGCGCAGTGGCCGCTGCTGGCCGCCCTCCTCGCGGTCGTCACGATCGGCGCCACGCTGCTCGGCACCTGCGCGCTCCTTGTCACCCGCACCGGCGAACGGGCCCTCGAGGTCGTCGCCGCCCGCGCGGCACCCGACGACGTCAAGGCCACCGCCTTCACCGTCACCGTCCACGCCTCCGACGCCGCTTCCGTGGCCGCCGACACGCGTGGCGTGCTGACGTCGGCGTTCGCGCCATTCGCCACGACGACGGCGATGCGCGCGTCGTCCGTGATGCGGGCCCTGCCCTTGGGCGGAGAGAAGTCCGAAAGCTACCTCTCGGCGCTGGACGACCTTCCGGCCCGCGCGCGGCTGACGGCCGGGCGGTGGCCGCGGCCGGCCACCGGCTCCGCGGCTCCACTGGAGACAGTCGTCCTCGAGTCCACCGCGCGGACGCTCGGGCTCGCCCCGGGCAGCCGCGTCCACCTCGGCGCGGAGCTGGCCATCGACCCGGCCCCCGCGCTCGACGTCACCGTCGTCGGCGTCGCGAAACCGTTGCCGGGTACCGGCTGGGAGCGGGACCCGCTCGTCGGCGCCGGCTACGACTTCGCCTTCCAGGGCCAGAACCCGCAACCCGTCCGCGCGTACGGGCCGTTTCTCGTCGACCTCGCCGACCTGTGGGCCAGCGGCTCCCTCATCGGCCGGCTGGAGGTCACCGCCCGTCCCGACCTGTCCCACGCCGGCCGACGCGACCTGGACGCCGTCGCCGCCAACCTGTCCGGCGCGGACCGCGGGCTGGAAGGCGCCCTCGGCGACCGGGTGCGCATCACGCGCGTCGAGTCGGCGCTGCCGCGAACCCTGCGCGACGCCCGCGACCAGCAGCGGGTCACCGCCGCGGCGGTGCTGGCCATCGCGGTGCTCGGCTGCGTGCTGACCGCGGCCGCGCTCGCGCTGGCCGGCCGGCTCACCGCCGGCGTGCGTGACCGGGAGACCGCGCTGCTGTCCGCGCTCGGCGTCAGCGGCGGGCAGCTGGCCGCCGCCGCGACCGTCGAGGGCGTCGCGCTCGCCCTCCTCGCCGCCGCGATCGCGATACCCGCCTCGTCCGCCCTGCACGCCGGCCTCACGCACATGTCGCCGCTGTCCGGCGCCGGGCTCGCCGCCGGGCCGGCAGTCGACGGTACGCAGGTGCTCGCGGTCGCGGCCGGCGCGCTCGCGCTCGCGGCGGTGCTCGTCGCCCTCGCGATCCGCCGCGCCACCGGGACGGGCGAACGCCGGACCCGGCGCGAGCTGCTCGCCCGGTCCGGCGCCGACCTGCTGCTCGTGGCGTTCGCGGCGGTGGGCTGGTGGCAGCTCGACAGCCAGCCGACCGGCTCCGGTACACGCGCCGACGCCGTCCGGGTCGTCGCGCCCGCGCTGCTGCTGACCGCGGGTGCGGCGCTGGCGTTGCGGGTGGCGCCGCCCGCCCTGCGCGGCCTCGACCGGCTGGCGCGCAGGGCCCGCGGGCTGGCGTTTCCGCTCGCCGCGTTCGAGGCCGCCCGCCGCTCCCACGCGATGGCCGCGGGCCTGCTGGTCGGTCTCGCCTGCGCGGCCGGCACGTTCGGCGTCGCGCTCAACGCCACCTGGGAACGCTCGCAGCACGACCAGGCCGACCTGTCCGTCGGCACCGATCTCACCATTCCCCTCGCCGCCGCGCCCGGCGTGGGCGACGGCGCGGGGGTAGTCGCGGCGACGGGTGGCGCGGTGAGCCCGGCCACCGACCGCGGAATCGCCGTCGGCCAGTGGATCGGCACCGCGGGCGACCCGCCCCGCCTCGTCGCCGCCGACCTGGCGCGGGCCGGATCGCTGCTGCGCGGCCGGTTGGACGGCGACCGGACCTGGGCGGAGGTGGGTGCCGCGCTCGCGCCGCCCAGCCGGGTCGACGGCATCGCCGTGGCGGCCGGCGCCACGCTGTCGATCACCGGGACCGGCACCGCCCCGATGGCCGTGATCCCTCGGCTGCTGATGCAGGACGCCACCGGGCTGCGGACCGCGTGCGACGGTGAGCCGATCCTCCTCGACGGCACGACGCACCGGCTGCCCGACTGCGCGCCGGTCGACGGCCTGCGGCTGGTCGGCGTCGCCTTGCCGGTCTCGCCCGCGGATGCCGGCGGCGACATCGCCGTCACGCTCACCGTGCCGGGGGCGGCGGGATCGGCCTGGACGGCCACGTCTCCACCAGCCTCGCCCGGACGGCTCACCGATCCGGCGGTCGCCGTCACCGGCGGCCAGCTGAGGATGACGGCCACGGTGCAGCCCGCCGGACCCGACGGGGCCGCCCGTACGCTCGTCGCCACCGCCTTCGCCGACCCTGGACCGGTGCCGGTGGCGATCTCGTCGCGCCTCGCCGAGGACCTCGGTGTCCACAAGGGAACGGAGCTCAGCGTCCCGATCGGCACCACGCCCGTCACGATCAGCGTCGCCGAGGTGGTGCCCACCGTGCCGTCCGCCCCCGGCGCCGCCGCGATCCTGGCCGACGTCGACACGCTCTCCCGCGCGCTCGTGGTCAGCGGCGACCTGGAGTACCCGATCGACGCCTGGTGGGTCGGCAACCCCGTCAGCGGTGCGGGCGGAGGTGTCTCACGGGCGGGCGAGGCGGCGCGGCTCGTCGGCAGCCCGCCCCGCGCCGGGCTTCCGGCCGCGCTGCGGCTGCTCGTCCCCGCGACGGCCCTGCTGCTGTTCGCCGGCGCGATCCTGCACCTGACGTTCGACCTGCGGGTGCGTGCCGTCGAGGTGGCGCGGCTGCGGGGCCTGGGGATGTACCGCCGCGAGATCCGCGCCGTCCTGCTCGGGCAGCACGCCGGCGTGCTGCTCCTCCTGACGGTGGCCGGTGCGGCCGTCGGAGCGCTCGCCACCCGTATCGTCGCGCCGCTGATGGTCCGGTCCGACACCGGGGCCGTGCCGGTGCCGGCCGTCGTGCCCAGCTGGCCGTGGGCCGCCGAAGCCGTCTTGATAGCGGTGCTGCTGGCCGGGTGCGCGCTCGCGGCGACCGCCGTGGTCGCGTCGCAGGCCCGCCACGCCGACGCCGCGCACCTGCGGGTGGCGTCGTGACCCTCCTGCGGGCGCCCGCCATCCACTGGCCCAGCGTCCGCGGCCGGGCCCGCGCCGACGCCGGGCCGCTGCTGCTGGCCGCCGCCGTCGTCGTGGTCGTCACGCTGCTGGCCGGCGTGGCACCGCCGCTGCTGCGCGCCGCGGCCGACGACGCGGTACGTGACGCCGCCCGCGAAGCCGGCCGGGACGCCGACGTGCTCGCACACGCGCGCTGGGAGTACGACGACGGGCCCGGCGGACGGGTCCGCGACCCCCGCCTCGCGGACGACGTCGACAACTTCCGCAAGCGGGCCAAGCTGGACCTCGACCCCGGTCTCGCGGCCGTGCTGCGCCCGCCCGTCGCCACCGTCTCCAGCCCCACGCTCAAGGTCACCGACGGGAGCCTGCTGCGCACGTTCCAGCTCGGCTACCTCGTCGACGAGCAGGGGCCGGCCAGCGCCACGCGGGTCACCTGGATCGCGGGCGGCCCACCGGAGCCCTCCGCGGACGGGGACGTCACGGTGCCCTACAACGGGCCGCCGTGGCAGGTGCAGGTCGGTCTGTCCGAAGTGGACGCCGCCGCGCTCGGGCTGCGGCCGGGCGACCGCATCCCGCTCGCCGACCAGTACCGGCGCGTCAAGAACGTCCGGGTCAGCGGGATCTTCCGGGCTACGGACAGCGCCGACCCCGCCTGGCGGCTCGCCCCCTGGCTCTTGCGGCCGGTGGCCGGCGCGGACGGCGTGGGCACCACCCGGCTCGGCGGCCTGCTCTCCCCCGACTCGCTGCCCGACGCCCGGCTGGCGTTCGACCAGGACGAGCTCGATCGCACCGTCCGCTTCTCCCCCGACCCGGACGCGCTGGACTCGGAGTCGGCCCTGGCGATCACCGCGGCGCTGGCCACGCTCAAGGCGACGTCGGGCGCCTCGAACGTCGGCGACACCTCGCTGAAGTGGGAGTCACAGCTCGACTTCGTGCTGCGCGAGGTGCGGACCCGGGTCGACGCCGCGTCGGCGCAGGCTTCCGTCCTGCTCACCGGTGTCCTGGCCGGCGCGGTGCTGGTGCTGCTGCTCGCCGCGGACCTGCTGATGCGCCGCCGGCTGCCCGCGCTGGCCGCCGCCCGGCAGCGCGGCGTCGGACTGCCCGACCTCGGCGCGGAGCTGCTGATCGAGTCAGGAGCCGTGGCACTCGTGGCAGCGGCGGCCGGGCTGGCGCTGGCCCGCGCGGTCACGCCCGGCATCGCCTGGTGGTGGGCTGTCCCGGCGGCGCTCGCCGCGGCTGTCGCGGGCCCCGGGTTCGGCACGCTCTACGCCGCCCGCGCCACCCGCGACCGGCGCGCTCCGGCGAACCGGGCCGCGCGGCGCTGGACGAGCCAGACGAGCCAGCTGCGCCGCGCGTCAGTCGAGGCCGCGGTCCTGATCGCCACGGTCGCCGCGCTCGTCGCGCTGCACCAGCGCGGTATCGTCCCGCCGACCGACGGCGGCGGTGGTGCGGCACTCCCGTCGAGCGCGCCCGCGCTCGGCGCCATCTCCGGCACGCTCGTCCTGCTGTGGCTGCTGCCCGCCGGGACGCGCCTGGCGCTGCGCCGGGCACTGCGCTCACGCCGCCCGCTGGCCGTGTTCGGCACCGCACGGGCGGCCGCGACGTCGACGCGCGCGCTGCCGTTGCTGGTGATGGTCGGGGCCGCGGCGCTCGCCTCGTTCGCGCTCACGCTCGGCGCCACCGCCCAACGTGGACTGGCGGACGGCGCCTGGCGCACCGTCGGCGCCGACGCCCGCCTCGACGTCAACCCGGCCGCGGGGACCGACGTCGACGCGCTGACCCGGACCATCGCCGCCGCGCCGGGCGTCCAGCAGGCCGTCGCGGCGCAGGTCATCGACGGCGCTCGGGTCACCACCGACGAGACGCTCGTCACCCCGCGACTGGTGATTGTGGACGCCACGGCGTTCCAGCGGCTGCTGGCCACCACCCCGCTGCCGGACGCGCCGGCGCTCGCCCGACTCACGCGGACGGGTCAGGGTGACGTGCCCGCGCTCGTGCGATCCGGCGACGGCACCCTGCGAACCGGCACGCGGATGCGCCTGCCGCGGGACGACGCACCGGCCATCGGGCTCACGGCGGTCGGCACGGCACCCTCGGTCGGCGGCGCGGACGCCGTCGTCGTCGTCGACGCCGCGGCCCTCGCCGCCGCCGGTGCGCCCGCCGTCCCGAACACGGTGTGGGTCACCGGTCCCGGCACGGCGCGGGCGGTGGCCGGCCACCCCGCCGTGCTCCGCGCGGACGTCCTGCGCGAACGCCGCACCGCGCCGCTCACCGCCGGCCTGCTACGGCTGGCCGGGATCTCAGCCGCGGCGCTCGTCGCCCTCGGCCTGCTCGGCCTCGCACTCGGCGCGGCCGCCGGCGCGCCCGAACGGTGGCAAACCCTCAGCCGGCTGCGGACGCTCGGCCTGCGGGTGCGCGAGGCCCGCTGGGTCGCCGCCGGTGAGCTGCTGCCACCCGTGGCGGTCGCGGCGATCGGCGGGCCGCTGCTCGGGATCCTGCTCGCCCACCTGACGTTCGGCCCGCTGGCGCTGCGCCTGATCACCGCGACGGACGGCGATCCGGCGGTGGCGGTGCCGTGGTCGGGCGCCGTCCTGGTCGCCGCCGCGTTTCTGGTCACGGTCGCCGTCGTGGTGCCGCTCGAATCTGCCCTGCGCCGCCGGCACCGCCTGAGCGAGGTCCTCCGCGCGGGCGGCTAAAGAGCTTCCGGGGCCGAGGCCGCTGCCGCCCTGGCCTTAGGTCCTTTTTGGACATTTGAGCTACCGCGACGTCCGTCGTGGTCCAGACCGCTGCGCGGGGCCCTCGGGGAAACGTGGAGCGAAGCGGAGCGTTTTTGGGGTGCATTTCCCACGGCCTCACCCGTCCGCCGCTGGTCACGCGGTCAGGTCTTGCACCGCGGAGGTGGCAGCGGAGGCCGGGGATCTCGGCGAGCCCTTGCGAGCCGCCGGCCGCCGCGGTCTCCGGCGGGAGCGACGGTCCGCAGCTGACACGAACCCGGGACATTTCTTATGAAGCAACCTATCGAGGCATCTGCCGGAGGAGCTGGAAGAAGTGGTCGGCGCGGACGACGCGACAGCGGTCGTCCAGTTCGGACGCAAGCGTGGTCACGTCGGCCGGGGTCAGTGACCAGGCGAGCAGGCCGATCGACACGAAACGCGGGCCGGGCCCGGCGGCGCTGGCCAGCACGTGGCGGCACTCCTCCACTGTGGACACGAGGCGGCCCGTCGCGACCGGGAGGCCGGACACTGTCCGCACGCGGTGGCGGAAGGTCCAGTGCTGGAGGATGCCGAGCGGCGCCACGTCCCGCGCGTAGAGGGCCGTCCGGCGCGCCGACATGTCGCGGTCGACGCGGCGGGAGCGGTTGAGCACGTTGAGCACGGGCGGGCCCAGGTCGCGGGTGTACTCGGCGGTCTGCCGGGTGAAGGCGGGCAGGTCGCGGAGCGGCCACACTCCCGGATACGCGTATCCGGCGCCGGACGGTCCGGCCACGAGCAGGTCGTTCGGTGTGGCGGTGCGCTGGTAGTAGGCCAGGATCGCGGGTGCGGCGTCGCGGAGCAGGGGACTGACCGTCCAGTTCAGAGGCACCCGGCCGCGCTCGGGCATGTCCCAGAGCCGGCGCATCGCGTGCTGGCAGTACTGGAGATTGTCGCCGTCGGTCATCGTGAACGTCACGTACACGCGGTCTTCGAGCGGCGGCGCCTCGGCTGGCGGCGGCGCTGACACCGTGGGCCGCACACCGCCGAAGACCGTGAGGTTGTGCGCGAAGTCGGCCGGCACGACGTAGACGGCGTGGCGGGACGCGAGCTCGGTGCCGCGGCTCTCGCCGGACACGCCGCTCGGCCACCAGCCGACGTAGGGCGAGTTCGGTGGCATGGCGGACAGCAGCCGCCGCAGCAGCGCGCGGTCGCGGCGGGCGCCCGGATGGGCCCAGACCACGAACGCCCGGTTGGCGACCGCGTAGTCGCGGAGGAAGCCGGGGATGTCGGGGCTCAGCCCGACGAGCATCCGGCGTGTGGTGCGCGGCCAGAGCCGGTCGACGGCCCACCGGTACGCCTGCCGGTCCACTGTGAACCGGCCGCGAAGGTCGGCCACGACGGGCAGGCCGAGGCGGTCGGCCGCGTCCGGCCCGGCCACGACGGCGTCCTCCAGGCCGGCCAGGGTCGTGGCCACGTTGACCGTGGCGGGCACCGCCGGATCGGCGAGGACCGCGCCCCGGATCTCCCGCCGGTGCCGGGTCACGAGGGCGTCGACGCCCGCGACGGGGGTGGTCGGGAGGGCGAGGGTGTCGAGCCAGGTGTGGCTGCCCTCGTCGGCGTCGCGCAGCAGCCAGACGCGAGGACGGTCGCGGTTGACGACGCCCTGGGCGGTCGTGGCGAGCAGCACGTCAGCCGCCGGAGCCTCCCTCAGGTCGACCACGTCGAGGCTCGCCGGGCTGGCGAACCTCGGCAGCGCCTGCCCCTCCGGCCACAACACACGATCAGGTTACGGACAGCGCGTGGTGGAAGACGTTTCGCGGGTCCCAGCGGGCCTTGACGCGGCGAAGGCGGGCGAGGTTCGGGCCGAAGTAGGGCTCGGCGGCGGCCACGTCCACGTCCGGGTAGTTGATGTAGGTGCCGCCCGGTGGTACGCCGCCGGTCTCCGCGTACACGTCGGCGTAGAACTCGCGGATCCACGCCAGGTGCCCGGTGTCCGCGGCCGGGTCGGACCAGGCGGCCAGGTAGAACAGGAGCATCGTGGCGTCGCGGTGGGCGGTGGCGGTCGCGGTGGGCGCCACCTCGTTGATCGCGCCGCCGTACGTGTTGAGGCTCAACGAGCCCACCGGCCCCTCGTAGTCGGGGCGGGTCAGGTGGCGGTAGGCGGCCGCGAGCTGGCGCCCGGTCAGCGGCTCGCGGTGAAAGCCGGACTTCACCTTCAGGCGCCAGCGCTTGCCGTCGTCGCTCTCCTCGCCGAGGGTGGCGGTCAGCCACGGCAGCGTCTCCCGCGTGACGGTGGGCGTGACCCCGACACCCGCGCCCAGGGCCGCGAGGTGCGCGTCGAGGATGCGTTCGTCGCCGCCCGCCACCTGCCCGACGAGCGTGTGCGCGCCGATCGAGCGGTGGTAGAGGATCAGCTCGCCGTACAGCCGGGCCTCGGGGGTGCCGGCCGCGCTGTGGCGCGCGCACCATTCGCCGAAGTTGCCGGCCAGGCGGCGGAAGCCCGGCTCGTCCAGGCCCTCCCACGGCCACGTCACCGTGAACGTGAGCAACCGCGCGGGCGGCCTCGGCAGCGAGCGAAACCAGTAGCGGGTGACCACGCCGAACGTGCCGCCTCCCCCGCCGGTGTGCGCCCACCACAGGTCGCGGTGGGGGTCGTCCGGCTCGCGCGTGGCGACCACCGCGCGGGCGGTGCCGGCACGGTCGACCACGACCACCTCGACGGCGTACAGGTGGTCGGCCACGAGACCGTGCAGGCGGGACAGGCGCCCGTAGCCGCCGCCCGCCGCGTGGCCGCCGATGCCGACGCCGGGGCACGAGCCGCCCGGGAGGGTGACGCCCCAGCCGAGGTACAGCCGGCGGTAGACCTCGCCAAGCGTCGCGCCCGCCTCGACCGCGAACGCCGACCGGGCCGGGTCGTGGTAGACGCCCGTCAGGCCGGACAAGTCGACCACCATGCGCACGGCCGGGTCGTCCACGAAGCCCTCGAAGCAGTGGCCGCCGCCGCGTACCGCGAGCCGCCGCCCGGACCGCACCGCGTCCCGCACCGCCGCGACGACCTGCTCGGTGGAGCCGACCACGCGCACCTCGTCGGGCGTACCCACGAAACGGCGGTTGCCGCGGCGGACGAGGTCGGCGTACCGAGGGTCGTCGGGCCGTACGGAGACCGGACCGAACGGCGCCCTACCGGCGGCGCGGGCGGGCGCGGGCGCGGGATAGACGGCGGCGGCGGAGGCGACCGCCCCGGCCCGGAGCAGGTTGCGGCGAGTGTGCTGTCCCATGAGGACGAGCCTGCGGCCACCTCGGCGGGGCGGCGAGTAGTTTCGTCACACGACCTCGGCGTGACGAAAGGAGGGCGCCGTGCGGTGCGTCGAGTGCGGCGGCGGGCTGCCACCCACCACCGGTCGCGGGCGCCCGCGGCGCTACTGCTCGCGCGGGTGCCAGGCCCGGGCCTACCGGCGGCGGCGGGACCACGGCCCGACGCCGCCCCGCGACCGGGACCGGAGGCCCACCGCGCCCACCGGCGCCGATCCCCGCGACCACCTCGTGCGGCTGGCCGTCGAGATCGCGGACAGCGCCGGCTTGGAGGCGCTCTCGATGAGCGCCCTCGCCCAGCGCGCCGGGCTGCCCGCCCACGTCCTCTACCGGCACGTGCGCAACCGGGGCGACCTGCTCGGCGCGATGGCCGAGCACGCGATCGCCCCCCGCCGGCCGGATCGCGGCTCGCCGCCGCCGGACCCGCGCGACCACCTCGAACGGCTCGCCCGCGAAGAGTGGGCGATGTACCGCCGCCACCCCTGGCTGCTCGGCATCCTCGCCACCAACCGGCCGCCCACCGGCCCGGCGGTGCTGGCCATGGTCGACCGTACTGTCGCCGCCCTCACCCGCGCCGGGTACGAGCCGCTCGAGGCGTTCAACGGCTACCTCGCGCTGAGCGGCTACATCCAGGGCATGGCGCTGCTCATCGAGCGCGAGCCGAGCGGCACGTCCTACCGCGCGTGGTGGTCGGCGACGCTCACCCGCTTGGAGAACACCGGCCGCACCGAGGGCCGGCCATGGCTGGCCGCCGCCCGCCAAGCCGGCCCGCACAACGCCGACGCGGACCTCGACGAGTGGTTCGCGTTCGGCCTGCGGCGCCTGCTCGACGGACTCACGCCCTCCCATCGCGCCACTCGGCCAGAAACTCCTCCCACGAGCGGCCGCCGGCGGTACCCGTGGTGAGCAGGTTGGCGCCGGCACGCAGCGCGGCGGCGGCCTTGCCCGGCACGCGCATCGGCAGGAGCGGGCGGCGCTTGCCCGCGGCGCGCAGGTAGTCGCGGATCATCTCGTCCATGCCGTACACCCTCGGGCCGCCCAGGTCGGGCACGAGGCCGGCCGGCGCGCCGAGCGCCAGCTCGACCATCCGGGCCGCCACCGCGCCGGAGTCGACGGGCTGCACCCTCATGCCCGACGGGACGGGCAGCACCGGCAGCTTCGCCATCTGCTCGGCGGTCTTCAGCATCAGGTCGTGAAACTGCGTGGCCCGCAGCGTCGTCCACGGGATGCCCGACTCGGCGACCGCGCGTTCGCCCGCGAGCTTGGCCGCGTAGTAGCCGAACATCGCGCGGTCGGCCCGGCTCGTCACCGGCACGCGGTCGGCGCCGACGACGGAGATGTACACGAGGTGCCCGACGCCCGCGCCCGACGCGGCCCGCACGAGCTCGCGCGCCTTGACGCCGTCGCCCTTGGCGCTGCCGGCGCAGTGCACCACCGTCTCGACGCCCGCGACGGCGGCGGCGATCCCCTCGCCGGTGGCGAGGTCGCCGGTCACGTACTCCACGCCGTCGGCGCCCGCGCGCGCCCGCCGGCTGAGCACGCGCACTTCGCAGCCCGCCGCGCGCAGCAGCGGCAGCATCTGGCGGCCGAGCGTGCCGGTACCGCCGGTGAGCAGGACTGGTGTGGTCATGTCGATCTCCCTCGGTGTGGTTTCGTTGGGTCCCTACCGCCGTGACCCGGCGCGAGGAGGAAACGTGACAGGCGTGACCAGCGCCACAGGCGACGAGTGGCTGACCGAACGCTTCGAGGAGCAGCGCGGCCGCCTGCGCGCGGTGGCCTACCGGATGCTCGGCTCGGTCGCCGAAGCCGACGACGCGGTGCAGGAGGCGTGGCTGCGCCTGCGCCGCGCGGACACCGGCGAGGTGGAAAACCTCGCGGCCTGGCTCACCACCGTCGTCGGCCGCGTCTGCCTCAACATGCTCCGGTCCCGCCAGACCCGCCGCGAGGCGCCGTTCGACGTGCACGTGCCCGACCCGATCGTCAGCCCCGACTCGGGCGTCGACCCGGAGCACCAGGCCGTGCTCGCCGACTCGGTTGGGCTGGCGCTGCTCGTCGTGCTCGAGACGTTGGCACCGGCCGAGCGGCTGGCGTTCGTGCTGCACGACATGTTCACGGTGCCGTTCGACGACATCGCGCCGCTGATCGAGCGCACGCCGGAGGCCACGCGCCAGCTCGCCAGCCGCGCCCGCCGGCGGGTGCGGGGCCAGGCGCCCACGCCCGACCCGGACGTGGGACGGCAGCGCGAGGTGGTCGACGCGTTCTTCGCCGCGTCGCGCGCCGGCGACTTCGAGGCGCTCGTGGCGGTCCTCGACCCGGACGTCGTGCTCCGTTCCGACGGCGGCCGGGCGCGCCCTGGCATGACCTTCACGCTCCGCGGCGCCAAGGCCGTGGGCAGCCAGGCTTTCGCGTCCGGGCGGCTCTCGCCGTTTGTGCGGCGGGCTCTGGTCAACGGCACGCCCGGCGCCGTCATCGCCATGCGTGGGCGGGCGCGGTTCGTGATGGCCTTCACGGTCACGGCCGGCCGCGTCGCCGCGATCGACGTGCTCGCCGACCCCGACCGCCTCCGCGCCCTCGACCTCACCACCCTCGAAGAGCCGCCGTCGTAAGCCCGGCGCCCGTCGTGGCCTTCTTTCCAGGCAGATTTGCCCACGTCCGCGTCAGCTGTAGGCCGTATGCGCGGGGCCCCCGGGGAAACGTTGGAGCGCAGCGGAGCGTTTTTTTGGGGTGCTTTCCCGCGGGCCGGCGGCTCCGCGGTGCAAGCCCGCAGGCTCCTCGCTCAGTGGTGCGGATTCCACGTTATGCGGCCTCGATTACGTGCTATCCGCACCACTGAGCGAAGGGGTTGGGCTTGTCCCGCGGAGCCGGCAGCGGAGGCCGGAGATTTCGGCGAGCCCTGGCGAGCCGCCGGCCGGAGCGGTGCCCGCGGGAGCATGCGGTCTGCAGCTGACGCGGGCGTGGGCAAATCTGCCATGGAAAATCGCTAGAGGGAGACGCCGGTGAGGTCGGCCGAGTAGGCCCAGAGGCGGGCGGCCTGCTCGGGATCGACCGCGTAGGGGCGCACGCCGCCGGGCGGGGCGCCCTGTGGCGCGAGCTCGGCGATGTCGCAGTCTTCGCAGTAGACGCCGCCCATGCCGGCCAGCCGCGGCGAGGTGGCGGCCCACACCTGCGTGGCCGCGCCCTGCTCCGGGGTCTTGAAGGACGGGTCGAGCGCGTTGCCCTCCTCGTCGATCCAGCCCGCCGCGACCATCTCCGACCGGGCCAGGTGGCGCTGGAGCGGGGTCAGGATGCTGCCGGGGTGCACCGCGAACGCGCGCACCCCCGCCTCCTGGCCGAGCGTGTCCAGGTGGACGGCGAAGAGGACGTTGGCGGTCTTCGCCTGCCCGTACGCGGCCCACTTGTCGTAGCCGGACGTGAAGTGGATGTCGTCCCAGCGGATCGGTGAGCGGCGGTGGCCGCCCGACGAGACCGAAACGACGCGGGCGCCGCCGTCGCGGGCGATGGCCGGCCACAGGCGGTTGACGAGCGCGAAGTGTCCGATGTGGTTGGTCGCGAACTGCGCCTCCCAGCCCGGTCCGACGCGCGTCTCGGGGCAGGCCATGATGGCGGCGTTGTCGATGACGAAGTGGACGGTGCGGCCGGAGGCGAGGAAGCCGTCGGCGAAGGCGCGCACGCTCTCCAGGTCGCCGAGGTCGAGCGTGTCCACCTCGACGCCGTCTATGCCGGCCAGCGCCTCCTTGGCAACGACCGGGCGCCGCGCGGGCACGACCACATGGGCGCCGGCGCCGGCGAGCGCGCGCGTGGTCTCCAGGCCCAGCCCGGAGTAGCCGCCGGTGACGATCGCGAGCTTGCCCGACAGGTCGAGGCCGTCAAGCACCTCGGCGGCGGTGCTCCGGTGTCCGAAACCGGAGCCGATCTTGTGTTGTGGCGTCGTCATGCCTCGGACGCTACGACTTCGAGGACACTCGAACGCAAGCCCTAGCCCTCCCGGTAGAAGCGCTGGGCGCCGGGGTGCAGCGGCACGACCCCGCTGCGGACCGCCGTCTGCCGGTCGGCCGAGCCCCACTCGGGGTGGCCGTCGACAAGCTCCTGCCGGTAGTCGAAAATCAGCGCGGTCAGGTCGTGGGCGAGCTGCTCGGGCATGTCGGCCTCTACCACCACGAGGTTGCCGACCGTCACGGTGGGGATGTCGCCGGGGAGCCCGTACGTCGAGGCGGGGATCCTGCCGGTGCCGTACGTCTGCGGGTAGAGCCGGTCGAGCTCGGGCACCAGACCGTCGAGCGGCAGGAAGCGCATCTTCGCCTTCGCGCCCATCAGCTCGGTGATGCCCACCGTGGGCAGGCCACCGGACCAGAACGTGGCGTCCAGCTTGCCGTCGGCCAGCCCGCGCGTGGTGGCCGAGAGGGAGAGGCTGGAGCGCTTGATGTCGCGGTCCGGGTCGAGGCCGGCGGCCCGGATCAGCCGCAGCGCGAGAAACTCGGTGCCGGAGTTGACCGTGCCCGTGGAGACCCGCTTGCCGCGCAGGTCGGCGGGCGACCTGATGCCGGCGTCGGCGCGCACCACGAGATGGGTGTAGCCCTGGTAGGCCACCGCGAGCGCGCGCAGCGGCCGGGCGCCGCCGGCGAACGTGCCCCGCCCGCGCACCGCGTCGGCGGCCACGTCGCCGAAGGTCAGCGCGATGTCGACGTCGCCGCGCGCCATGCGGAGCAGGTTGTCGGCGGAGCCGGCGGTGGGCGCGACGATCGCCTCGTAGCCGGGCAGGTGGGTGGTGATCACGTCCGCGTACGCGCCGCCGACCTGGTAGAAGACGCCCGTGGCGTTGCCGGTGCCGAGCACCAGGTGGCGGTCGCGCAGGCCGGTGGGCGGGTCGGGCGCGCAGCCGGCGGCGAACGCCACCACGGCCGGCAGCGCGAGGAGGCGCCGGCGCTTCACGACGGGCGGGCGCCGGGGTCCAGCGCGGTGGTCACGCGCCGGGCCAGCACGGCCGTCTCGTAGCCCACCTGGCCCAGGTCGGCGCCGGACTCGGCGAGCACGGCCAGGTAGGCCCGGTCGGCCACGGACATGATGAGCAGCACGCCACCGTCCATGTCGAGCACCGACTGGCGGATCTGGCCGGTCTGCATGCACTTCGCCGCGCCGGCCGACAGGCTTGCCAGGCCGCTGGTGATGGCCGCGAGCTGGTCGGCCTGGTTGGCCTCCAGCCGCTCGGAGGCGGCCAGCGCGAGGCCGTCGACGGAGACCGCCAGCGCGTACACGACGGACGGCACCTTGCGCGCGAACGACGTCAGCAACCAGCCGAGGTCACCGTAGTCGACGGGGGCCGGTAGGGAGTCCGTAGCGTGGTTCATGAGTGTCCTCCCGGGTCGGCTGCGGGCTGGCTGGCGGTGCGGGCGGTGGTGTCGCGGTGCGGCGGCCCGCGGCGATGCCACTGGCCAAGCTGGACAGTCGCGCGCGCACCTCGTCGGGATCGGGCGTACCCGCCGCGCCCGGGCGCCCGGCGACAGGACCCGCGGGCAGCGCGGTGGCGGGCGCCCGCTTCGGCAGGCCGGAGGCGGTCAGCCCGTCGATGAGCGCGGGCACCATCGCCGGTGGCGGCGGCTGCTCTCGCTGTGGCACCAGGGAGCGCGGCGGCGCGGCGGACGGTGTGGGCTCGGGCGGCGGCCCCAGCAACTGTCCACGGTAGAACCGGGCCGGCGGCGGGAGCGGCGCGAGGATGCGCTCCGGGAGCGTGACGGTGGCCGCGGTGCCGCCCCCAGCGACGCTGGTGAGCCGCACCTCGATGCCGTGCCGCTCGGCGAGCCGCCCCACCACGAGCAGGCCCATCGTGCCGACGAGCGTGCTGGTGAGCGCGGAGGGACGGGCGATGCGCTCGTTGGCCTCGGTGAGCCGGTCGGCGGTGAGCCCGATGCCCTCGTCGAAGATGGCCAGCGCCACGTGGTCGACGGCCTGGCGCGCGGCGACCCGGACGACCGTGGTGGGCGGGGAGAAGCTGGCGGCGTTTTCCAGCAGCTCGGCCAGCAGGTGGATGACGTCGCCGACGACGTGCGCCGCGACCGCCACCAGCGGGGTGGCCACGGCGTCGACCCGCCCCGGCTCCTCGATCTCCCCGGCCGCGAGCTGGATCACCTCGCGCACCGCCACCGGCTCGGTGAACCGCCGCCCCGGATCGCCGCCGGCGAGCACGAGCAGGTTTTCCTCGTTGCGCCGCATGCGGGCGGCGAGGTGGTCGAGGGCGAAGAGCCGGGCGCGGCTGCCCTGGTCGACCTCGTGCCGGGCGAACTCGCCGATCATGTGCAGCTGCCGCTGCACAAGCGTCTGCCCGCGCCGGGACAGCGCGGTGAGCGTGGCCGTGGTCTCCATCCGCTGCAGCGCCTGCTCGGCGGCGAGCCGCAGCGCCTGCCGGTGCACCGTGGCGAACGCGGTGGCCAGCTCGCCGATCTCGTCGGCGCCGGGCGGGAGCATGGCGTCGACGCGGCTGCCGGAGTCTTGCAGCGTGCCGCGCACGGTGGGCTCGTCGGGCGCGGTGGAGACGTGCGCGACCGCGTCGGGCAGCTCGCCGTGCGCGACCGTGAGCGCGGTGGCCCGCATGCGGCGCAGCCGGCGGCTCGTGCGCACGGCCTGGATGATCGCGCCGGCCAGCGCCAGCCCCACGATCAGGCCGGTGAGCGCGCCCGTCATCAGCGTGCGGGTGTGCGCGGCGACCTGGATGTCGTACGCCTCGCGCTCCATCGCGACGGACAGCTCCGACTGCATCAGCCGCAGCCGGCGCAGCAGCCCGCTCTGCGCCGCCCACCAGACATCCGGGTCGACCTCGAGCGAGTCGGGCGCACCGCCGGTGGCGAGCACCTTGTCGCGCATGTCGCGGGCGCGGCTCACGTCGTCGCCGGTGACGAGCTCCTCGAAGCGCGCGTGGGTCATGCCGGGCAGCCGCTCGATCACCTCGAGCTGCTGCTGCTCGGCGCCCTCCCACTCGGCGAGCCGCACCAGCTCGCCCCGCGCCAGCTCCTCGCGCATGAAGATCCGGCGCAGCAGGTCGAGCTGCTCGGAGGCGAGGTGCTCGAGCTCGGTGACGAGCACGACCGCGCGGGCGCTCTCCAGCAGGCGCTGCTCGGTCAGCTGGCTGGGCACCGCGTCGGCGATGCCGATCATCGCGCGGGTCACCGCGTTGTACGCGTCGAATACCTCGGGCGACCCGTCTGGCGCGCTGACCGCGATCGCCCGCACGCCGGGCAGGACGTCGACCACGGCGTCGGCCGCGTCGAGCCTGCTGGCCAGCGCGGGCGAGACCTCGCGGGCCTCGCGCGCGGTCTGCATGAACCGGTCGCGGGCGGAGTCGGTGCGGGCGCGCTGCGCCTCCAGGAGCTGCTTGCCGGCCTCGCCGCCGCGCAGCCGCAGCGCGATCGTCTCCGCGTACTCCAGCTCGGCCTGGTGTGCGACCGCGATGCCGGCACTCGCGGTGCGGGCCAGGACCCGTGCGTCGGCCGCGCGCTCGGACTCGGTCAGCGCCTCGCGGGTCTGCAGCACGCCGAGCGTGACGAGCCCGACCGTCGCCACGACCACCGGGAGCAGGATGCGCACGCCGATCGAGCGCAGCGGCCGCAGCCCGCGATGCGCCGGAGGCGCGCCGGTGTCGGCCTCGGAAAGCTTGCGGCGGGCCGCGGGCGCGCCGGGCTCGGAAAGCTTGCGGTGAGCGGCGGGCGCGCCGGTGTCGGCCTCAGCCGGCCCCCGCACAAAGCCGCCCATAGCCGCCCACTCCGTCCGCCGGCCAGCTGGCACCCGTCTCCCGGACCGGCCCGCCGGCAATCCAGGAAAGAAGGCCCAGAGTCACCCCCCGCGGGCGACCACGCCTACGATCGGCCCATTCGGGCCTTAGCGACATCCCCTGCACAGCTACCTCATGCGAACCGATAGTGCCAGGGCGTAACGACGACTACCGATCTTGATCTGCGCGGCTCGGATGATCGGCGGGTACCTCCTCCACCGACCGGCGACCAGGGCGATCGCGAATTCGATTTCATTCCGGAATGCCTTCGGCTAATAGCGGCAGAAAGAATGGAGGCATTCATGAGTTACTGTGTGCGCTGTGACGAGACGTACCGCAGAAGTCCGCCTTGATTCGCTGCTGAGCACCGCCTGCGACGTGATCGTGGAGCGCGGCCTGGCAAACACCCGCACATCCGACGTGGCGACAGCGGCGGGCGTCAGCCAAGCGTTGGTCTTCTACCATTTCGCCACGAAGGAAAACCTACTCGCCCAAGCGTTCGCGTACGCCGCTGAGCAGGATCTGGCCCGCCTACACGCGGTCGTCCACTCCACCGCGACGCCACTGGAAAAGCTCAAAAAGATCCTCCGGTTGTACGCGCCGCAGGGCCGTTCCAAGTCGTGGGCGATGTGGATCGACGGCTGGTCGGAGTCGCTGCGTACGCCGGAGCTGGAAAAGGTTTCCCGCCGGTTGGATCTGCGGTGGAAAGAGACGCTCACCGAGGTGATCACCGCGGGCGTCGGTGACGGCGTGTTCAAGTGTGACGATCCGGCCGGCGCCGCGTGGCGGATCCTGGCGATCATCGACGGCCTCGCGGTGCAGGTCACCGTCCACGATCGGGTGATGAGCCGCCGCCAGCTCACCGAGTGGATCCGCCTGGCGGCGGCCCGCGAGGTCGACGTCGAGCCGGCCCAGCTCGTATAGGCGGGAGCGCGGCCCGCGCCGGGCCGCGCTCCCCCTGTTCAGTCGAGCAGCTCGGTCACCGAGCCCGCCGCGACGGTCCGGCCGCCCTCGCGGACGGCGAAGCCGAGCCCGACCTCCATCGCGACCGGCGCGCCGAGCTGGACCGAAAGGTCGACGGTGTCGCCGGGCATGACCATCGTGATCTCGCCAAGGTCCACCGAGCCCGGCACGTCCGTGGTCCGGAAGTAGAACTGCGGCCGATAGTTGCCGAAGAACGGCGTGTGCCGGCCGCCCTCGGCGGTGGTCATCGCGTACAGCCGCGCCCGGAAGCGCGTGTGCGTGCGGATCGACCCGGGCGCCACGACCACTTGGCCGCGCCGCACCTGGTCGCGCTTCACGCCACGCAGCAGCACGGCCGCGTTGTCGCCCGCCTCGGCCCGGTCCAGCGACTTGCCGAACGTCTCGAGCCCGGTGGCCACAGTGGACGTCGTCGGTACGAAGCCGACCAGCTCCACCGGCTCGCCGACGCGCAGCGCGCCGCGCTCCACCGCACCGGTGACGACGGTGCCGCGGCCGGAGATGGTGAGCACGTTCTCGATGGGCATCAGGAACGGCTCGTCCAGGATCCGGGGCGGCACCGGCACGTACCGGTCGACCGCGTCGAGCAGGTCCACGATGGACCGCGTCCAGCGCGGGTCGCCCTCCAGCGCGCGGAGGGCGGAGACGCGCACGACGGGCACCTCGTCGCCGGGAAACCCGTACTCGGACAGCAGCTCACGCACTTCCAGCTCGACGAGGTCGAGCAGCTCCTCGTCCTCGACCGCGTCGGCCTTGTTCATCGCGACCACGAGGTACGGCACGCCGACCCGCCGGGCGAGCAGCACGTGCTCGCGGGTCTGCGGCATCGCCCCGTCCTGCGCCGAGACGACGAGGATCGCCGCGTCGACCTGCGCCGCCCCCGTGATCATGTTCTTCACGTAGTCGGCGTGGCCGGGCATGTCCACGTGGGCGTAGTGCCGCGTGGCCGTCTCGTACTCGACGTGCGCGATGTTGATGGTGATGCCGCGCGCGACCTCCTCCGGCGCCCGGTCGATGCCGTCGAACGACACGAACTGGTTGACGGACGGGTCCCGCTCGGCGAGGACCTTGGTGATGGCGGCCGTCAGCGTGGTCTTGCCGTGGTCGACGTGCCCCATCGTGCCTATGTTGAGGTGCGGCTTGGTCCGCACGAACTGGCTCTTGGCCATGGTGGATCAACCCCTGGTTCGGGAGAGGGAGGGACGAAGAAGGGACAGCGGGGCACCCTCCACCCGGCGTCCGCACGTCACCGTCCGTCCGCGGTGGACGGTCACCCGCGCGGGAACGGGAGGAGGGTCAGGTATCCAGACGGACCGGCGACGCACACGCGGCGGCCGCGACCGGCAGGCCAGTGCCTGCGGGCCGCGCGAAGCCAGCCGGGGCGAACATGCGGATCACGGTAGCTGCCAACACCGATGCGCCCAAACCTATTTCCCGCTGTCGATCAGGGACTTGGTGGGCGCGTCGCGCGGCGCGTCGCGCCACCAAGTCCCTGATCAACAGCGGGGACCCATGGCGAAGCGGGGAGCCAGAATCCTGACTCCCCGCCTCTTGTGTGGGACTTGCGCGTTGGTCCGTGTGCGTTAGTTGAGGCCGGTCCGCATGGCGCCGATCAGCTCGCCGTTGCTCGTGTCACCGGAGAACTCCCAGAAGAAGGCGCCGCCGAGCCCCTGGTTGCGGACGTACGTCATCTTGCCGCCGATCGTGGCCGGGGTGTCGTAGCCCCACCACTGGTTGCCGCAGAACGCGTACGCCGTGCCGCCGACCGTGCCGTTGGACGGGCAGCGGGTCTTGAGCACCTTGTAGTCCTCGATGCCCGCCTCGTACGTGCCGGGTGCCGCGCCGGTCGCCGTGCCACCCGGTGCGCTCTGCGTGACGCCCGTCCAGCCGCGCCCGTAGAACCCGATGCCCACGAGCAGCTTGCTCGCCGGTACACCCTTGCTCTTCAGCTTCTGGATCGCGGCGTCGGTGTTGAAGCCCTGCTGCGGGATGCCCGTGTACGACGTGAGCGGCGAGTGCGGAGCCGTCGGGCCCTGCGGCGAGAACGCGCCGAAGAAGTCGTACGTCATCGGCATCAGCCAGTCGACGCTCGCCGCGGCGCCCGCGTAGTCGGTCGCGTCGATCTTGCCGCCGGCGCTCCCGTCGGCCGTGATCGCCGAGGTCACCAGCGCGCTCGAGCCGAAGCGGCCGCGCAGTGCCGACATCAGGTTCTTGTACGCGTTCGGCCCGCTGCTGTCACAGGAGAGGCCGCACGCGTTCGGGTACTCCCAGTCGATGTCGATGCCGTCGAAGACGTCCGCCCAGCGCGGATCCTCCACGAGGTTGTAGCAGGAGTTGGCGAAGGCGGTCGGGTTCTGCGCCGCCTGGCCGAAGCCGCCGGACCAGGTCCAGCCGCCGAACGACCAGATCACCTTGATGTTCGGGTACTGCCGCTTGAGCTTGCGCAGCTGGTTGAAGCTGCCGCGCAGCGCGCCGGCGTCCCAGGTGTCCGCGACGCCGTCGACGCTGTTGGCCGCCGTGTACGCCATGTCGTAGTCGGCGTAGGAGTCACCGATCGCGCACTGGCCGTTGGTCACGTTGCCGAACGCGTACAGGATGTGGGTCAGCTTCGCCGCCGAGCCGCTCGTGACGATGTTCTTGACGAAGTACTGCCGCTGGTAGACACCCCACTGCGCGAAGTAGCCGATGAGCTTGCGCCCGCCGGGCGGAGGCGGGCCGGTGGTCGGCGGCTGCGTGGTCGGCGGGGCCGTGGTCGGGGGCGCGGTGGTCGGGGGGTTGCTCGTGGGCGGGGCGACGGTGGTGGGGGTGGAGCCGCCGCCGCAGGAGGCGCCGTTGATCGTGCAGTTGGTCGGTGCCCGGAAGGCGCCGGTGCCGATGTAGCCCCACGTCTGTGAGCCGCCCGGCGGGATGGAGCCGGCCCAGCTCTTCTTCGTGGCGACATAGTGGTCGCCGGTGCGGGTGACGTCCGCGTCCCAGAAGCTGCCCATCGTGGTGCCGGCCGGCAGGTCGAACTCGATCCGCCAGGTGGCGACGGAGGCGTCCGAGCCGTTGGCGACGGTGACCCGGACCTCGTGGCCGCTACCCCAGTCGGAGGTGGCCGTAAACGTTGTAGTGACGCTTCCCGCGCCAAAGGCCGACGCGACGGGGATCGCGGCGACTGCCACAGCGACCACCGTGCTGGCCCACAGCGCACGCCGTAGGGATCTCCTCATCCGACGTCTCCCTAATTGTTAGGAAACTTTCCAGAAGGTTGATGCGACGTTACTCACACCGCCGTGAACTCGTCAAGATGCGAATTTCTCGATCCGTGCGCGGGCTCAACCGCTGGGCCCTCGGTTACGTACGTAGGGATGAGCGATCGGCCCGGACGAGCGCTCCGGGCGAGGGGAGGACGGCCCATGACGGCCCAGCCAGGCGAACGCACTGTGTCGTGGCTGGACGAGGACGACCCCAACCGGGGCTCCGTGCCGTTCGTACCGGTGGAGTCGGTGATCGAGCTGACGCCGTCGGACGGCGAGTCGCCACCACCCCCCAAGAAGAAGTCGCGGCGCGAGAAGGCGCCGAAGCCCCCGAAGCCGTCCCGCGGGAAGCTGTGGCGGCGCGAGAAGGCGACCCAGGAGAAGCCACCGCGTGAGAACCCACCCCGCGACGTGACACCTCGCGCAGACGACTGGCCCGCGCCGGCCAGCGAAGAATGGCTCACCAAGCTTCGCGGCCCGGCGCCCCGCGACACCGCACCGCCGGACGAGTGGACGACCGTCCCGGACGAGGCGCCGCGCACCGGCCCCCACCCCGCGTGGGCGGCCGCCCCGGAGGCACCGCCCGCCGACGACGACGGCTGGACGACGACGCCACCCCTCCCGGAGGCCACGGCGGCTCCGGCACGCGAGGACTGGTTCACCCCGCGCGCCGACGACCCTCCCGCCGCCCCCGACTGGGACGCCGCCGCGGCAGCACCGCGGTACCAGCCCCCGGCACCGGAGTACCAGCCGCCGGAGCAGGAGTACCGGCCGGGTTGGAACGAGGACCGTGAGCCGGTGGCCAGGCCGGAGCCGCCAGCCCGCCCCGGCTGGGTGACGAGCCCCGAGCCGGCCGCGCCGCCCGATCGCCGACCTGGATGGGACGCCGCGCCGGACGCCGGCGCCCGCCCGGACTGGGTCACCTCCCCCGTCCCGGCCGGGGCGCCCGCGTCCGCGCCGGACGGCGGCTGGCCCGACCCCGAGCCCCGCGACAACCCCGTCCCGGTGGCGTGGCCGGCGCCCCTCGACATCACGCCCGACGACGACCTTCCCGATCCGCCGGCGAAGCGCCGCCGCGGGCCCCGGGCCCCGGGTCCGACCGGTGGGCGGCCACCCGCGCGGCCACGGCGCCGGCGCAAGCCGCTGATGCTGCTCGCGATCGCCCTGACCGCCGCGGTCGTGGGCGCCGCCGTGGTGGCGGCCGGCACCGCGTACCGGCTGGTCTTCGACGGCGGCGGCCCCTCGCACACGATCGCGGCTCCGCTCGGCGGCCGCACGCAGGCCGAGCTCGAGCTGGCGAGCGGCGCGGCCACCGTCACGGTGCGCGGCGCGGACCTCGGCGACGACCTCTTCCAGGTCGTCACCCCGGACGGTGACGACGCCGTGCCACGCGCGACGATCGACCGCAACCGCCTGACCGTGCGCGCGACGGCGGCCAGCGGCGAGGGCGCCAGCGCCGTCGAGGTACGGCTCAACTCGCGGGTGACCTGGCGGCTCGTGTTTCGGGGCGGCGCGGAGACGCAGACCGTCGACCTGAGCGGCGGGCGCCTGGCCGGGCTGGAGATGGACGGCGGGGCCACGCGGCTGGAGCTGATCCTCCCCAAGCCGGCGGCCACCGTGCCGATCCGCCTGCGCGGCGGGCTCAACGAGCTACTCGTGCACGCGCCCACGGGCGTACCCACCCGGGTGAAGGTCACCAAGGGAGCCACCAATGTCACGCTCGACCGCTTCAATCGGTCGAAGGTCGCGCCCGACACGACATTCACGCCGAACGGTTGGGGGGATGCGAAGGCACGGTACGACGTGGACGCGGCCGAGGGCATCGGGACGGTGAAGCTGGACCGCCGCTGACCTGTTGTCGCTTTCCGCCCCGGGTGACTGGTTTCGTGCGCACGGATGACAAATTGCTGACAGAAGAGGCTCTTGCCATCTGTTAGACGGTCGCGAATCCTTTCCCACGAGTCGCGCTGACGAGGGGGCTCGCGTCGGCGCTGAAGTCACCCGACATGGGGAGGGGCCGTGACTTCACTACTCCGTACACTCCGGCGCACCGCGGCTGTTTCCGGCGCGCTGCTTCTCGCCACGGGAGCGGCTCTCGCCGCCGCCGCACCGGCGAGCGCGGCGAGTGTCGGCTACGTCCGTCTGGCACACCTGTCGCCAGACACGCCCGAGGTCGATGTCTACCTCGACGACCTGTCCGGCCCGGCCGAGACACAGGTGTTCAAGGCGGTCGAATACGGCGTGATGTCGGCATACCTGCCGCTGCCGGCCGGGCGCTACGCGGTGTCGATGCGCCAGAAGGGCGCCGCCGCGTCGACGCCGCCGGTGCTCACCACCGACGTGACCGTGGCCACCGGGGAGGCCTACACGGTGGCCGGCGTCGGCCGCTACGCCGACCTCGGCCTGCGCGTCCTCGAAGACGACATCACCGCGCCGGCCAACGGCAAGTCGAAGGTGCGGGTGGTGCAGGCCTCGGTGCGCGCGCCGGTGCTCGACATCTCCGGCGCCTCCGGTGCCGAGATCGCGAAGGGTGTGCAGTTCGCCACCACCACCGACTACCGCGAGGTGCAACCGGGTGACTGGCAGGTGCGCCTCCAGCCCTCCGGCGGCGACGCGACGGTGGCCAAGTGCACGATGGCCGAGGGCGGCGTCTACTCGCTGATCGTGCTCGACGCCAAGTCCGGCGGCCTCACGACCGAGCTGCGTGAGGACGCCAAGGGCGGCGTCGTGGTGCCGGCCGGCGGCGTGGACACGGGTGCCGGCGGCGCGGCGGGCGGCCCGGTGTCGTACCCGCTGATGTTCACGGGCCTGGTGGGCGTGGCGGTGGCCGCCGCCGCGGCGGTCGGCCTCGTCGCCCTGCGGCGGCGCGCCGCCCTCGCCCGCGGAGCGTCCCCCGAGGCCTAGTGCGCGCGTACGTACTGGTCACCGCGGGCGCGATCGGGCTCGCGGCGGCGATCATCGGCGCGGCCACCATCCCACACCGGATGGCGGCCGCGCCTTCGTGGGAGGAGCCGGTGCCCTCCCCCGCACCTGTCGCGATGACCACCGCACCGCCGAAGCGCCTACCGCAGGGGCCGCCCACGCGGCTCCGCGTCGCCCGCATCGGCGTCGACACGCCCCTCCTCCAGCTCGGGCTGGACAAGGCCGGCAAGCTCGAGGCGCCCAAGGTGTACGACAAGGCGGGCTGGTTTCGCGGCGGGCCCGCACCGGGCGACGTCGGCCCGGCCGTGCTCGCCGGCCACGTCGACTCAAAGGCCGGCCCGGGTGTCTTCTACCGCCTCCACGAGCTGAAGGTGGGCGACAAGATCGAGGTGCGGCGGGGCAAGGACACGGTGACGTTCACGGTCACCGGGGTGACCAGGCACCCGAAGGACAAGTTTCCCACCGCCGCCGTTTACGGCCCGACCCCCGGCGCCGAGCTGCGGCTGGTGACCTGCGGCGGCGTGTTCGACCGCCTGCGCAACTCCTACCGCGACAACATCGTGGTCTTCGCCGTCACCCAGCCGAGCGAGGTAATCCCCAAGTCGGCGGCCGGCTAGGCGTTGAGCTTGCGGCGGCCGGCGAAGCCGCACTCCAGGCGGTGGTACCAGCCGATGTCGCGGTCACCCTCCAGCCAGCACCACAGCACCGGCCGGCCCTCGCGCTCGCCGGCGAAGTCGAGCAGGACCGGTGCGTACCCCTTGACCTGGATGTCGTGCTCGCCGAGCTCGTCGAGGATGCCGTAGATGCGCGCCTCCAGGGCCTTGACCTCGGGCAGGCCGCCATGCGGGCTGTTGCCGCCGTCGGCCAGGTCGGCGTGCAGCTCGGCGAGGTCGGCGCGGAGCACGATCAGCTCGTCGACGCGCGGGCGGAGGGTGGCGAGCAGGTGACGGGCCTGGGCCAGAGTGAACACGTCCGACAGTATGGGGCATTCGTTATTCGGTCATGGAGCTGCCCGATTTGTCGGGATACCGACTGCACAAGGTGATCGATGACGTCGACCTCGACGGGGTGGTCGTGCGCGGCCTGCGCGGCAGCTTCCACCGGCGCGCCACCGGGTCCGGGGTGCTCACCGTCGGCGTCTACAGCTACGCCGGTGCCGAGCTCATGATGGCCTGGGGGTACGTGGGTGAGCCGCACTGCCGCTTCAACTCACTCCGCCGGCCCGACGGCTCGTGGGAGCCGCCCCGGCAGGGCTGCCCGCCACTGTCCAGAGTGCACGACGGCGGGCGGGTCACCGCCCTCACGCTCGGCGAGCACATCCTGCCCACCGAACCGATGACCGGCCCGCCGTCGGGTGGGGCGCGCGCTCCGGATCCGAATGCTGTCCTGCCGGCGGTCGGCGGGCCGGGAGGACTCGGACCTTGGCCGCCGCCGGCCGCGTGCGCGGCCGACAGCGGGTCCTGAGCGGGGCGCTGCCCCTGGTCTCTGTCGAGTTGTGCACTTCAAGTCCTGGGCGCCCGCCAGCTGCGGGGGAAGAGCGGGCGCCCTCTCGCGCTCGGGGTCGAGCGCGGGCTAGCGGTGTGCGCGCGCCGGCCGCGCCCCGGCAGGCACGGTGCGTCGCACGTACAACAGGGACGCGGCGGTCAGGCACAGCCCGGTCACGACCGCGACCGCGTGCACGAGCGGATGCACGATGGGCACGAACGCGATCACCGCCACCGGCACTTGGACGACCGCCACGAGGGCCACCAACAGGCCCCGCCGTCGGCCGCCCCAGAGGTACGCCGTCCAGACCGGCGCGGTCACCACCGCGAGCACGAGCACATCCAGGATCGCGTGCAGGGTGGGGTTTCGCACCTTGTCGTGTGCGAATGCCGATGCCGGCGAGGACACCCAGAGGGCCGCCGCCACACCACCGATGATCACCGCGAGACGTCGCATGGCCGTACCTCCCTGAGTGTCGCTATCACTACTCCCTGTCATGACACTAGGAGTGCAGCGACCGGCCCGGAAGGGATGAACGCGTGAGTGAATCAGGAGCACACGAGAGTGGCGTCTACTCCTGATCTCCGTCTACTCGCTCTGCTGGGCGAGCTGCCGGGCGCGGTCGCGGGCGGCCTCCAGCGCCGCGAGCAGGGCCGCGCGCACGCCGTGGTTTTCCAGCTCGCGGATAGCGGAAATCGTTGTCCCAGCAGGGGAAGTGACCGCCTCGCGGAGCTTGACGGGGTGCTCGCCGGAGTCGCGCAGCATGACCGCCGAACCGATCGCGGTCTGCACGATCAGCTCGTGTGCGACCTGGCGCGGCAGCCCGAGCAGGATGCCCGCGTCGATCATGGCTTCGACGAGCAGGTAGAAGTACGCCGGCCCGGAACCGGAGAGCGCCGTGACCGCGTCCTGCTGCGACTCGGGGACACGGAGCGTGGCGCCGAGCGGCTTGAACATCTCCTCCGCCAGCGCCAGGTGGGCGGCCGTCGCGTGCGGGCCAGCCGAGATCGCGGTCATCGCCTGGTCGACCAGCGCGGGCGTGTTGGTCATGACCCGGACGACCGGGGTGCCCTCGGGCAGCCGCCGTCCGAAGAAGCCCGTCGGGAGGCCGGCGCAGAGCGAGATGACGAGCTTGTCGGGCGGCACCTTGGCGCCGATGTCCTCCAGCAGCGCCCCCGCGTCCTGCGGCTTGACCGCGATCGCCAGCACCTCCGCCTCGGCGACGGCGGTGAGGTTGTCGACCATGCGCACGCCGTATCGCTGGGCTAGCTCCTCGGCCCGCGCCGCGCGGCGGGTGGTCGCCATCAGCTTGTCGGCCGGCCACCCCGCGCGCAAAAGCCCGGAGAGCACCAGCTCACCGATCTTGCCCGCGCCGATCACCGCGACCGTGTGCACTCCAGCAGCCATGCGCCCATCCTCCCGCACGCCGATTCCACCGCACGCCAAGGCCCGGCTGGCGAAGTTCAGATTCAAGACCTGGGCTACCGCGACGCGGCGCCCGCGTCAAGATCCTCACAAAATCCCTGATTTTGCGGCCTCAGTGGGCGCGTGAAGCAACAAAGGCAGGGATTTTGCTGCTATCCCGGGCGCGCGGATACGCCCGGGATGGCGTTGGTGAGGCTCAGCTGCCGAAGAAGACCTCGGCCTCGGTGTAGCGCCCGATCGGCACGGTCTTGAGCTCGCCGGTGCCCTCCTTGAGCGGGACACGGACGATGTCGGTGCCGCGCAGGGCCATCATCTTGCCGAAGTCGCCCTCGTGCACCGCGTCGATGGCCTGCAGGCCGAAGCGGGTCGAGAGCACGCGGTCGAAGGCGGTGGGTGTGCCGCCGCGCTGGATGTGGCCCAGCACCACCGTGCGGGCCTCCTTGCCGGTCTTCGACTCGAGCTGCTCGGCCAGCCACTGGCCGATGCCGCCCAGCCGCACGTGGCCGAACGAGTCGAGCTCCTGGTTGTGCAGCACCATCTGGCCGTCGAGCGGCTGGGCGCCCTCGGCGACGACGACGATCGGCGCGTACTGGTGCTGGAAGCGCTTCTCCACGTACTGGGCGACCTGGTCGACGTCGAACTGCCGCTCGGGCAGCAGGATCACGTTGGCGCCACCGGCGATGCCGGCGTGCAGGGCGATCCAGCCGGCGTGGCGGCCCATCACCTCGACGACCAGCGTGCGGTGGTGGCTCTCCGCCGTGGTGTGCAGGCGGTCGATGGCCTCCATCGCGATGTTGACCGCGGTGTCGAAGCCGAACGTGTAGTCGGTCGCGTTGAGGTCGTTGTCGATGGTCTTGGGCACGCCGACGACCTTGACGCCCAGCTCGTCGAGCTTGGTGGCGACGCCGAGCGTGTCCTCACCGCCGATGGCGACGAGCGCGTCGACGCCGAGGGAGGCGAGGTTTTCCTTGATCTTCTCCACACCACCGTCGATCTTGAACGGGTTGGTGCGCGAGGAGCCGAGGATGGTGCCACCCCGCGGGAGGATGCCCCGCACCTCCGCGATACCCAGCGGCTTGGTCGCGCCCTCAAGGGGACCCCGCCAGCCGTCCCGGAAGCCCACGAACTCGTGCCCGTAGGTGGCCACGCCCTTACGCACCACCGCTCGGATCACCGCGTTGAGACCTGGGCAGTCACCGCCGCCGGTGAGCACGCCGATACGCATGATGTCCTAGCCCTCCTGGGGAAAATGTGAAAGAGAAAATGGCCCGTCGGCGTCGTTGCCGGCCCGGGGCGGAGCCGTCAAAAGCGCACTGTAGTCGCCCCGTCTGAACTCGAGATGGCCGGGTTCAACCCATTGCCCGCCAGCGCGCCAGGTTGTGGCGGGCGTCCACCAACGCGTCGTGGCGGTCGGCTTCGGCGTCCGGCAGCGGGGGGCGCCCACGGTCGTCCCAGCGCTGCCGGAGATCCTTGGTGAACCGGGGTATCTCCCGGGGCAGCGCCGGCATCGGACCCCAGAGCTGGGCGAGGGCCACGTGGTCGTACGCCGCGTACCAGGCCCAGAGCTCCATCCGCTCGTGCTGGCGCCCCTTGACCGGCTCGATCAGAAACTCGTAGAGGTCGTCCCGGATGCGCTCGCGGGAGCGCCAGGCCGGGTCGCCGGGCGAGGGGAGGCGGTCGAGCACGTTGCGGCGGACCCAGGGCACCGCCTTGGAGTCGTCGAACTCGGTCGAGATCGCGTAGAACTCACGCCCGTACTCGTCGACGACACCGATCGAGACGAGGTCGACCACCTGGCCGTCCTCGATGAACTCGCAGTCGTAGAAATAGCGGTACACCATCGGGGGACATCATGCCCCGTACCTCGACGGTGTGCTAAATACGACGAGCCGACCGGGCAAAGCAGGCCCCCTCGCTTTCACCCGGTCGGCTCCTCATCCCCGCCGCTGACCCGCCGCGGCCCCCGTATGTCCCCCACCTGCGACGAATCTGTGCTCTAGCCTGCACGTATCCTGAGACTCTGACTGTCACCGATGTGATCGCGGGGCTGTACAGCAGGCGACACGCGCGACAGCATGTGGTGTTGACAGGCCCGCCACTGGCGGTGATTGTTGTGTGTTCGACCTGTTTCTGCCTCGATGGTGGGCGAAACGGGAATGTGGTCCTTACCGGGGAGGGGTTGGACCGTGGAAGGTCGCCTGCCGGATCCTGGCGACGCACTGACGGGCGTCGAGATGTTCGCGGGTCTCGAGCCCGAGGCACGACAGCGGGTCATCAACGCGGCGGTGCCGCGTACCTACCGCAAGGGTCAGCTCCTCTTCGTCGAGAGCGACCCCGGCGACTCGCTGATCGTCCTCAAACGCGGCGCCGTGGCGGTCTTCCGCACCTCGCCCACCGGCGAGCGCGCCGTCCTCTCCGTGGTCCGCCCGCCCGACGTCATCGGCGAGGTGTCCCTTCTGGACGCCTCTACCCGGTCGGCGTCCGCGGAGGCGATCGAAGACTGCACCGCGCTCGCCCTGTCCCGGCAGGCGTTCATGGAGCTGGTGCACAACAATCCGCGCATCCTCGACGCCGTCATGCGGTCGCTCGGCGCGCTGATCCGCCGCCTCACCGAGCAAAACGCCGACCACGTCTTCCTCGACCTGCCCGGGCGGGTCGCCAAGACCCTCGTGCGGCTGGCCGGCGAGAGCCAGGCTCCGATGATCACCATCGAGCTCAACCAGAGCCAGCTCGCCGAGATGGCCGGCGGCTCCCGGCAGAGCGTCAACCAGGCCATCGGCTCCTTCGCCAGCCGCGGCTGGCTGCGCACCGAGGGACGCCGGATCGTGGTCACCGACGTGGCGGCCCTCCGCCGCCGAGCGGGCATGGCCGATCGCTGACTCGGTGATTCGACCTACTGCCACCTTCCGGGCGTGGCGGGGCGCGGCGATACTCGGATTGGTAAGGGCCCGACCACGCCCTCACCTTCTTGGAGGACGGCATCACCGCCCCATGCCCTCGGTGCGCCCGGCCAGCCGCCGCCGCTGACCGCTTCTGCGCAGGGTGCGGCGCCGAGCTCAGTCCGGCGTGCCCGCGCTGCGGGCGGCCGGTCGCGGGCGGCGCCTCCTACTGCACGGGGTGTGGCGCGGCGATCGGCCCGGTCCAGGCCGCGGCGGCGCAGGAGGACCGGCGGCGGATCAGCGTGCTCTTCGTCGACCTGATCGACTTCACGCCGTACGTGGAGAGCAGCGACCCCGAGCTCGTCCGCGGCATGCAGACCGGCTTCTTCTCGGCGACCCGCCGCGTCGTGGGGCAGTACGGCGGGGTCGTCGAGAAGTACATCGGCGACGCGGTGATGGCGCTCTTCGGCGCGCCGGTGGCCACCGAGAGCGACGCGCTGCGGTGCGTGCGGGCCGGGCTGGAGCTGCAGCGGGTGCTCACCGGGTTCGCCGGCGACCTGCGCTTCCGGGTGGGCGTGGCGACCGGCGAGGCGCTCGTCGACGTGGCCGCCGCGCGCGACGGCGGGCAGGCGATCGTGGCCGGCGACGTGGTCAACACCGCCTCCCGCATGCAGGCCGTCGCACCGCCCGGCGGGGTGCTCGTGTGCGGCACGACGTACGCGCTGACGCGCAGCCGGATCCGCTACGCGGCCCGCCCGGCCGTGACGCTGCGCGGCCGCTCGGCGCCGACCGAGGTGTGGCTGGCGGAGGCGCCGCTGCGGGCCGCGCGCACCGACCGGGCGCCCGACGCCACCCCGATGATCGGCCGCGAGCACGAGCTGCGGCTGCTCGCCAACGCCCTCCAGCGCGCGCTCCACGACCGCGCGCCACAGCTTGTCACCGTCTTCGGTCACGCGGGCATCGGCAAGTCGCGGCTCGTACGCGAGCTGAAGGCGCAGGCCACCCTGCCGGTCACCTGGCACGCGGGCAACTGCCCGCCGTTCGGCGACGACGTGGCGTTCGCGGCGCTGGCCGACATCGTCAAGGCGGAGACCGGCATCCTCGACACCGACACCGCGCCCGCGGCCGCCCAGCGACTGTCCCGCGCGGTCGCCGACCTCGTGCCGGCCACCGAGGCGGGGCGGCTCGTCGACGCGCTGCGGCCGCTGGTGGGGCTCGACGGCACCCGGATGCCCGCCGAGGAGGCCGAGTCGGCGTGGCGGCGGTTTCTCGTCGCGCTCGCCGCCCGCCGCCCCACCGTGCTGGTCTTCGAAGACCTGCACTGGGCCGGCGAGACAATGCTCCGCTTCCTTGAGCTGCTGGCCGCCTCCGCCCGCGACGTGCCGCTGCTGCTGCTCTGCACGGCCCGCCCCGAGCTGCTCGACCAGGCACCCGGCTGGGCCGGCACGAGCTCGCTCGCGATCACGCTCCCGCCGCTGCCCGACACCGGCATCGCCGCCCTGTACAGCCACCTGTTCGGTCGCGGGCCGGTCTCCGCCGACATGCTCGGCCCGCTCGTCGAGGTCGCCGACGGCAACCCGCTCTACGCGCACGAGTACGTGCGGATGCTGATCGAGCAGGGCGCGCTGCGGCAGTCCGGGCGCGGGTGGTCGCTCGACGGCGAGCGCGAGCTGCCCATGCCCGACAGCGTCCACGGCGTGATCGCCAACCGCATCGACCTGCTCGACGGCGACGACCGGCAGGTGCTGCTGGCCGCCTCGGTGGTGGGCACGTCGCTGTGGCCCGGCGCGGTCGCGGCCGCGCTCAGCCGCCCGGTCGAGTGGGTCGAGCGCTGCCTGCGCCGGCTGGAGCAGCGCGACTTCGTGCACGAGCGGGCCGTCTCCACGATCGCCGGGCAGGCCGAGTACCGCTTCCGCCACGTGCTCGTCCGCGACGTCTGCTACCGCCGCCTCCCCCGCACCGAGCGGGTGGCCCGCCACGAGCGCACCGCCGACTGGCTCGACGCGCTCTCCCGTACCCGGGACACGGATCTCGCCGAGGTCCTCGCCCACCACCGGTGGGCGGCCCACGAGGTGGCCCACTCCCTGGGCCTGCGGGCCGACCGCTACGCCGCGGCCGCCCGCGAGGCGCTGCACCGCGCGGCCCGGCGCGCGTACGCGCTGCACGCCCTCGACGCGGCCGCCGCGCACGCCGAGCGGGCCCTCGCGCTGCCCGGCGTCCCCGGGCTGGAGCTGGAGCTGCTGGCGACGTCGATCTCGTTCCACCGGCTGGGGTCGCTCGACGTCGAGTCCCTCACGTCGCTGGCCGGGCGCCTCTTCGCCAGCGGCGACCACGCCGGTGCGGCCCGCGCGTGGACGCTGCTCGGGCAGGCCGCCTGGGTGCGCACCGACCGGCCGGCCGCGCTGGCCAGCCTCGACCGGGCCGTCGAGCTCTTCGACGCCCTGCCCGACAGCGCCCAGAAGGCCGACGCGTACGCCGAGCTGGGCCGCCTGCACATGCTCAACTACGAGCGCGAGCCGGCCATCCAAGCGGCGACCGCCGCTGCCGAGATGGCGTCACGGCTCGGCGCGGTGGAGGTCGCGGCGAACGCGCGCATCACCATCGCCGCCGCCCGCTACCAGGCCGGCGAGCGGGCCGGGCTCGACGAGCTGCGCGAGGTCACCACCCTCTGCCGCGAACGCCGCCTGCTCGCCCTCCCCCGCGCCGTGCAAAACCTCGCCTGGGCGGTACGCGAGGAGGGCGACTGGGTCGGCTCCGACACGCTTCTCGGCGGCGGCACCGACCGGGGCGTGCTCGTGACCGGCTACTCCGGCGAGGCGATGCGGGCGTACTTCGCGGGCGACTTCCCCGCGCTGCTCGCGGCCGCCGACGCGTTCCTGCAAACGCCCACCGGCCGGTGGGACATGCAGGTGCGCGGCGTGCGCTCGGTCCTGCGCATCCTCCGCTGCGAGCCACACACCGACGACGTCGACGAGGCGCTCGAGACGGCGAGGGGCAGCGGCTTCCACCGGCCGTACTGGACCGCGCTCGGCCTCGGCGCCCTGTGCCGCGCCCTGGCCGGCCGCCGGCGCGAGGCCGCCGCGCTGCTCGACGAGCTCGTGGCGGCGTGGCGCCCGGTGCCCGCCCTGGCCAGCGGCGAGTGGGTGGCCGCGGCAGCGTACGCGGCGGCCCTGACCGGCCCGGACGCCGCCACGCTGCTGCGCGAGGCGCTCGGCGAGGTCCCCCACCGCACGCCGTGGGCGGAGGCCGCGCTGCGCACGGTCTCACCGGACGGCGCGGCCGGCTACCTCGCGGCGGCCGAGATCTACGCGGTCATCCCGGACGCGACCGACCGGGTGCTGGCCCTTGCGCTCGGAGCGGGCGAGCTGCGCCGCGCCGGCGACCACACCGCCGCGGACGCGACGCTGCACGAGGTGCGCGCCTTCGCCCTCCGCAACCAGGCGCCGGGCCTTGTGCGCCTGGCCCACGGCGCCACCCCCGACACCGACTACACCCCGATCCTCGCCTCCTGAAGGACAGCGATCGGGAGAGCTCCGGGGGTCATGGTTGATCAAGGCTGTGACGTGCGCGTTTATCATGTCCCGGGTCCGCGTCAGCGGCGGGCCGCCGCTCCCGCCGGAGACCGCGCGGGCCGGCGGGGCGCCGGGGGGGGCCGAAACCCCCGCCCCCCCCCCCCCCCCCCCCCCCCCCCCCCCCCAAGGGGAAAAACCCAAAG
>Ga0081539_10000420_pt1 | contig 90166 bp, 78 predicted proteins | sample TabmetS4T2R2_FD_71023 | JGI IMG/M metagenome (GOLD analysis project Ga0081539, IMG submission 71023) | Tabebuia heterophylla rhizosphere microbial communities from the University of Puerto Rico - S4T2R2 | ecosystem: Host-associated > Plants > Roots > Rhizosphere ...
CGCACCGCCGCCGCGACCGCGACCGCCACCACCGGGACGGCCGGCACCACCGGCACCCGCCGGCGCGCCACCACCGGGACCGCCGCGGAAGCCACCGCCACCGCCGCCACCGCCGGGGCCGCCACCGCCACCGCGGAAGCCACCGCCACCGCCGCCGCCACCGGGACCGCCGCCACCGCGGAAGCCACCGCCACCGCCGCCGCCACCGGGACCGCCGCCACCGCGGAAGCCACCGCCACCGCCGCCACCGGGGCCACGGCCGCCACCGCCGCCGCCGGGGCCACGGCCACCGCCGGGACCGCCGGGACCGCCGCCGGGCCGACCGGGCCGCTGCGTCGGCATGGACGCGGGGCTCGGCCGGGGAGGCATGGACGCCGGGCTCGGCCGCGGGGGCATCGAGGCCGGGTTGGGCCGCGGGCCACCACCGCCACCGCCAGCCGCGGGGCGCTGGCCGCTGGGCGTGATGCCGAACGGGTTGTTGCCACCGCTGCGCGGCGGACGCGGGCCGGGACGGCCGCCACCCGGGCTCGGTGCCGCGGGCGGGGCGGGCCGACCGGCGGCCGGAGAGCCGGGCCGCGGTGGCACCGCGCCCGGACCGGGCTTGGGCCGGGTCGCACCGTCGGTCGGGGGCTCCCGCCGAGCGGTGTCACGCTGCTTGGCCGCCTGCTGGGCAGCCTTGACCGCCTCCGCCTGGTCGCGCTTGAGCCGCGCCGCGCGCTCCTCCGCCGCGGCGACCTCGATGTCGTGGGCGCTCGCGGGCTTGGCCACCGGGGTGGGCTGGGGCGGGCTGGGGACGGGGGCGGGGGCCTTGGGTCGGGTCGTGGGTCCGGGCGCCGGCGCTGGCGCCGTCGCCCGCTTGGGAGGCGCGGGGCGCGCCGAGACCTTCTGGGGCGCCGGAGCCGGTGCGGCGGGTGCCGCCGCTGAGGCCACCGGAGCCGACGGGGCGACCGGAGCCGCCGCGGGGGCTTGCGATCCTGCGGCGAACGCACCGCGCAGCCGCCGGGCGACCGGCGCCTCCACAGTGCTCGACGCTGACTTGACGAACTCGCCCATTTCCTTCAGCTTGGCGAGCACGGTCTTACTTTCGACCCCGAGCTCTTTCGCAAGCTCGTGTACGCGGGCCTTGCCTGCCACTGCACTCCTCACTCCGAGGTCGTGCGGGCGGCACCCGCAGCGACCTCACTCCTGCACTTGAAGCCTGGTCATTTCAGCGACTTCATCGTGTGCTCATGTCGGTCGTCCTACCTTGCTCTTTGCGACCCCCGACCGGTCTGGTGACCGGTCGTAGTGGCTACCGCACGGATGTGCTCGGCCAGCGCACCGCTGTCGAGGACACCGGTGACGCGCAGCGCTCGCCCGAAGGCGCGACGCCGCTCCGCCAGCGCGAAGCAAGCCGGATCAGGATGCAGATGAGCTCCCCGACCCGGCAGTCTACGGGCCGGATCCGGCGTAAGGCTGTGGCCAGCCTCACTGGGAACCGCGACAACCCGCAGCAAATCGGTGGCCGCCGCCCGATGCCGGCAACCCACACAGGTGCGCACCGGCCGCGCACGTCGTACCAACGGAGAGTCTACTCCTACGCCTCGGCGACCGCGCCGCCTGGCTCGGTCGCATGATCGCCACCGGCGGGACGCGCCGGCTCGTTGTCCGGCTTGATGTCGATCCGCCAACCGGTGAGCCGCGCGGCGAGGCGGGCGTTCTGCCCCTCCCGGCCGATCGCGAGCGACAGCTGGAAGTCGGGCACGGTCACCCGCGCGGTGCGCGTGGCCGCGTCGACGACCTCCACGCGCAGCGCCTTGGCGGGCGAGAGCGCGTTGCCGACGAAGTGCGCCGGGTCGTCCGACCAGTCGATGATGTCGATCTTCTCGCCGTGCAGCTCGCTCATCACCGCGCGGACCCGCTGGCCCATCGGCCCGATGCAGGCGCCCTTGGCGTTGACGCCGGACGCGGTCGAGCGGACCGCGATCTTGGTACGGTGGCCCGCCTCGCGCGCGATCGCGGCGATCTCCACCGTGCCGTCGGCGATCTCCGGCACCTCCAGCGCGAAGAGCTTCTTCACGAGGTTGGGGTGCGAACGGGAGAGCGTGATCTGCGGCCCGCGGAAGCCCTTCGCCACGTGTACGACAACGCAGCGGATCCGCTGGCCGTGCGCGTAGATCTCGCCGGGCACCTGCTCGGAGTGCGGCAGCACCGCCTCGAGCTTGCCCAGGTCGACCGTGACGATGCCCTTCTCCGAGCGCGCCTCGTGCGCCTGCACCACGCCGGTAACGAGGTCGCCGTCGCGGCCCACGTACTCGCCGAAGTGCACCTCGTCGGTCGCCTCGCGCAGCCGCTGCAGGATCACCTGCTTGGCGGTCATCGCCGCGATGCGGCCGAAGTCGTGCGGAGTGTCGTCCCACTCGCGGACGACGCCGCCGTCCGGGTCCAGCTCCTGCGCGTACACGAGCGCGGCGCCGGTCTTCCGGTCGATCTCCACCCGCGCGTGCGCCTCGGCGCCCTCCGTGTGGCGGTACGCGGTCAGCAACGCGGTCTCGATCGCCGCGAGGATCGTGTCGAACGGGATCTCCCGCTCCCGCTCGAGGGCGCGCAGCGCCGCGAGGTCGATGTTCACCTCTCCTCGTCCTCCTCGTCGATCTCGTCGTCCTCGTCCGTGCCCTCGACCTCGCCCCAGTGGGTGAACTCCAGCTGCACCCGGCCGGGCCCGAGGTCGGCGTGGGCCACCTCCTGGACGGTGCCGTCGACGTCGAGCGTCACGCCCTCGTCGCCGGCGGCCTTGACCCGCGCGGTGACCTGCCGGCCCGCCACGCTCACCTTGACCAGCCGCCCCACGTTGCGCCGCCAGTGGCGGGGCAGTGTGAGCGGCCGGTCGACACCGCGCGAGCTGACCTCCAGCTCGTACTCGCCGGGCAGCAGGTCGCCCTCGGCCTCCTCCGCCGCGTCCAGCGCCGCCGAGACGGCCCGGGAGACGTCGGCGATGTCGTCGAGGCTCACGCCCCGGTCGCCGTCGATCGTCACCCGCACCACGTGTCGCCGGCCGGCCCGGGACACGGCGAGGTCTTCCAGGTCGTATCCGGCGCCGGCGACCACCGGCTGGACGACGGCGGTGACCCGCTCACGGGAGACGCGGGGCTGTGGTGTCCGGTCGGCGGCCCTCCGCGGCGGGCTGGTGCGACCACGCTGAGTCATCAGGCGCACCTCTCTCCGTCACTCGGGCCACCCGGCCACCGTCTCCCCGGCCTGGTTAGGCGGCCATGCCTCCTCGCCACCGGACCAAAGAACGTCCGGTGGCTGCGCAGAGCGTAACGCGCCGAAGCGCTTCTGGGACTGCCGGCGCACCGACCTTCCCCCGCCCGGGAACCCGTCTGGGACTTTCCCTGGAGTGGGGTGGCCGGCTGGTGGCGTACGTACGGCAGACTTTGGCCGTGCGGAGCAGGCTTGTAGATCAACAGCCGTCCCGCCGTGGAGTGCTCGCCGCGGCGGTGGGGGCCGTCGCGCTGTACCCGATGTCCGGGTGCGGCCTCTTCGGCGACGACGAGGAGAAGGAGCGGCCCCCGGCGCCCGACCCGCTCGCTCCACTGCTCGCCGAGGCGCGCGCCCTCGTCAGCCAGCACGAGGCGGCGATCGGCGCCTTTCCCGTGCTCGCCGAGCGCCTGACGCCGGTCGCCCAAGCACACCGCGAGCACGTGGCCGCGCTGGCCAAGGTCATCAAGACTGCCGACCCGAGCCCGTCCGCCTCGGCCAGCCCCACCCCGCCGGCCGGCGACGCGAAGAGCACGCTCGCCGCGCTGCGGACCGCGGAGCAGAAGTGCCAGAAGACCGCCGCGCAAGCCTGCCAGGCCGGGCCGCCCGAGCGCGCCGCCCTGCTCGGCTCGATCGCCGCCGCCTGCGCGACACACCTGGAGGTGGTCCGGTGAGCCCCGAGGCGCTGGCCACCGCCCTCGACGCCGAGCACGCGGCGATCTACGCGTACGGGCCGATCGGGGTCCGCCTCGACACCGCCTCGGCCGCGGACGCGCGCCAGGCCGAGGCCGCCCACCGCTCCCGCCGGGACGCGCTCGTGCTCCGGCTGACCGCGCTCGGCTCCACCCCGCCGCCCGCGGCGCCGAGCTACACGCTGCCCTACCCGCTCACCGACCGGGCCGCCGCGCTCCGGCTGGCCACCGAGATCGAGGAGCGCACCGCGGCGGTGTGGCGGTCCGCCCTGCCGGAGACCGAGGACGCCGACCGGAGCAGCGCGCTCGCCGCGCTCACCGACTGCGCGGTCCGGGCCACCCGCTGGCGCCGCCGCGCCGGGGTCAGCCCGGCCACCGTCCCGTTCCCTGGCCGGGTTACCTGACGCCCCCGCTCTTGCCCGCGAGATACCGAGTATGCATACTCGGTAGCCATGTCCATCCGTCACGGTCTCCTGGCGCTGCTCGAACGCGGCCCCATGTACGGCTACCAGCTCCGCGCCGCCTTCGAAGAGTCGACCGGCACGACGTGGCCGCTGAACATCGGGCAGGTCTACACGACTCTGTCCCGCCTCGAACGGGACGGCCTCGTGCGTCCGCTGCCGGAAAACGACGGGGGGCAGCGGCCGTACGAGATCACCGATCCGGGCCGGACCGAGCTGGCGCAGTGGTTCGCCACGCCGATCAGCCGCACCGACCGCCCCCGCGACGAGCTGGCGATCAAGCTCGCGCTGGCGCTCACCACACCCGGCGTCGACGTACGCGCGGTGGTGCAGACCCAGCGGACCGCCACGATGCGGGCGCTACAGGAGTACACCCGCCTCAAGACCCGGGAGACCGACCCCGCCGACCTGCCCTGGCGGCTCGTGCTCGACGCGATGATCTTCCAGGCCGAGGCGGAGATCCGCTGGCTGGACCACTGCGAGGCGAGCCTCATGCGCTACCCACCCCCGCCGCCCAAGACGACTCCGGCGACCGCGCCGGACCCTGAACACAGCGAGGTGACCCACTCATGATCCTCGAACTGCGCGACGTGCACCGCACGCACGGCAGCGGCGCGGCCGCCGTACACGCCCTGCGCGGCGTCACCCTCGGCGTGCGCCCCAGCGAGCTCGTCGCCGTCATGGGCCCGTCCGGCTCCGGCAAGTCCACACTGCTCAACCTGGCCGGTGGGCTGGACCGACCCACCCAGGGCGGCGTGTACGTCGAGGGCAAGCTGCTCGGCGAGCTCACCAAGCGCCAGCTCGCCGCCGTGCGCCGCCGCTCGGTCGGCTACGTCTTCCAGGACCTCAACCTGCTGCCCAGCCTCACCGCCGCGGAGAACGTCGCGCTGCCGCTGGAGCTGGACGGCATGGGCGTACGCAAGGCACGCCGGCTCGCCGTGGCCGCGCTGGAGGAGGTGGACCTCGCCGACCTCGGCCCGCGCTTCCCCGACGACATGTCCGGCGGGCAGCAGCAGCGGGTGGCGATCGCCCGGGCGCTGGTCGGCGACCGCCGCCTGGTACTCGCCGACGAGCCGACCGGCGCGCTCGACTCGCAGACCGGCGAGGCGGTGCTGCGGCTGCTCCGGGCGCGGGTCGACGCGGGGGCGGCCGGCGTACTGGTGACCCACGAGGCGCGCCACGCCGGCTGGGCCGACCGCGTGGTCTTCCTGCGCGACGGCGTCGTCGTGGACACGTCCGGCCCGCTCGCCCAGCCCGAAGAGCTGCTGGAGCCCGTCCCGTGATCCACCCCACGAAAACGCTCCGCTTCGCTCCACGTTCACGCGGGGGCCCCGGGACGTCCTGGCTGACCGCTTTGCGGATCGCCCGCCGCGAGGCGCGCCGGGCCAAGGGCCGCTCCACGCTGGTGATCGCGATGATCGCCCTGCCGGTGCTGGCGCTCTCCTTCGCCGCGGCGTCGTACGACATGTTCCGGCTCCGCCCGGCCGAGAGGGCGGACCGCGAGATGGGTGCCGCCGACGCGCGACTCCTGTGGGAGTACACCGGGTCGGTCCAGCAGGACCCGCGCGGCGACGGCTGGAGCGCCGAGGGCGACGTGACCCCCAAGCCCCACACCGAGAGCGAGATCCTCGCCGCCCTGCCCGCCGGCAGCCGGATCATCAGGTCGCGGGAGAGCTACGCGGACTTCCGCACGGCGAGCGGGATCGGCACCGTCGGCACCCGCGGGTTGGACATCCGCGACCCGCTCACCGCGGGCCTCGTCACGCTCCTCGACGGCCGGGCGCCGGCGACCAGCGGCGAGGTCGCGATCAGCCCGCAGGCGGCCGACCGGCTCGGCGCGGGCCTCGGCGGCACGATCCAGAACTCGGACCGCACCAAGTCCTGGACGGTCACCGGGATCGTCGAGTTTCCGGGCTCGCTCTTCGAAAACATCGTCTTCCTCCCCGACGCGATTCCCGGCGGTGGCGCCAACTCGTCCGGTGGCAGCGCCGGCTGGCTCTGGGACGCTCCCGGCCCGGTGAGCTGGGACCAGGTCAAGCAGCTCAACCAGCGGGGCATGGTCGTGTACTCCCGGGAGGTGCTGATCCACCCGCCACCGGCGTCCGAGACGCCGGAGATGTTCGCGAGCAGCGACGTCGACGCCGAGGCGATCGGGGTCGGCGGCCTTGTCGCGGGCCTCGCGATCCTGGAGATCGTGTTGCTGGCCGGCCCGGCCTTCGCGGTGGGCGCGCGGCGCCGGCGGCGCGACCTCGGCCTCGTCGCCGCCAACGGGGGTACCCCGGCACACCTGCGCCGCATCGTCCTCGCCGACGGGGTCGTGCTGGGTGCGGTCGGCGCCGTCGCCGGCCTGGCGATCGGCGTGGCGGCCGCGTTCGCCACCCGCCCGCTGCTCGAGGAGCTTCTCGTCCACCAGCGGGCCGGCGGCTACCGGGTGTTTCCGCTCGCGCTCGCCGCTATCGCCGTCCTCGCCGTGGGCACCGGCGTGCTGGCCGCGCTCGTGCCGGCGTTCACCGCGGCCCGAGGTGACGTCGTCGCGGCCCTGACCGGCCGGCGCGGTAGCGTGCGTTCGCGCAAGCGCTGGCTGGTCACCGGGATCGCCCTCGCGGCGGTCGGCACGGCCGTGACGTTCTTCGGCGCCCAGCGCACCGAGATCAACATGGTGCTGGCCGGCCTCATCCTGGGCGAGCTCGGCCTCGTGCTCTGCACGCCCGCGCTGGTGGGCCTCATCGCGCGGCTGGGCCGGGCCCTGCCGCTCGCGCCCCGGATCGCGTTGCGCGACACCGCCCGCAACCGGGCGGCCTCGGCACCGGCCATCGCCGCGGTGATGGCCGCGGTCGCCGGCAGCGTCGCGCTCGGCGTCGTGCTCACCGCCGAGCAGGAACGCAACGACAACGGCTACCAGGCCGGGCTCCCCGACGGGTACGCGCTCATCCAGTACCAGTACGGCGGCCCAGGCACCGGTCCGGTGGGCGGAGAGAAGGCGCCCGACATGAGCCGGGTGGCGGCGGTGGCCCGGGGCACGCTCCCCGCCGTCTCCGCCGTCCCCTTCACCGAGGTCGCCTGCCCTGCGGGTACCCCGAATAATGTCTACTGTGGACTAAGCCCGCGCTTGCCGGCGGAGCGGGAGTGCCCGTGGGCAAACGACGCGGGGACGCTGAGCGCCGAAGACCAGCGCGAGGCGCGCCAGGACCCGCGCTGTGACCAGCGGCACAGCACCTGGTCGACCATCGGCTACGGCAGCGCCGTCGCGACGCCGGACGCGCTGCCCGGCCTGACCGGCGCGACCGGCGACGACCTGGCCAAGGCGAAGGCCGCACTCGCCGCGGGTGGTGCCGTGCTCGGCGACCCGCGGTACATCGTCGACGGCAAGGTCACCCTGGAGATCTACGACTCCCGCCAGGCGGACGGCACCATGACGCGCGAGGAGCAGGCCAAGATACCCACGATGGTGGTGCCCGCGCACGCGGTCGCCAGCGGTCTGCCACCCTTCGGCGTCATCCTGTCGAGCGAGGCTGTCGCGGCGGCCAAGCTTGTCGAGCGCCCGTCCGCCATCGTGGTCTCCACCAACCGGATGCCCACCAGGGCGGAGGAGGACCGGCTGACGGCCGCGCTGCGCGACCTCGACCAGGAGCTGTACCTCTCGGTCGAGCGGGGCCCGAACCGCAACTCGGACCCCACCCTGCTGATCCTCGCCGCCGCGGCCGGGCTGATCACGCTCGGCGCGGCCGGCATCGCTACCGGTCTGGCCGCGGCCGACGGCCGGGCCGACCTCTCCACGCTCGCGGCGGTGGGCGCGAGCCCGGGGGTACGGCGGCGGTTGTCGCTGAGCCAGTCGGGCGTGATCTCCGGGCTCGGCACGGTGCTGGGAGTGGCCGCCGGCCTCGGCGTCTCCGCCGCGGTGCTGTACGCCTACAACCAGGCGGGCGCGAGCCGGTGGCCGGCCGAGCCGCCGTACCCGGTCGGCATCCCGTGGCAGAGCCTCGCGGTCGTGGCCGTCGTGCCGATCGTGGCGATGCTCGGTGCGGGCCTGCTCACCCGCTCCCGCCTGCCGATCGAGGCCCGCCGCGCCACGTAGCTCCCGGAGTCGTGCCACAGCGACGTCCGGCGGGTCCACGCGGGTCCGCCGGACGGCACGATCGTGGGTATGAAGCGATGGGCCGGACCTACGTAGACGGAACGTAGCGCTACCGCACCGCCACAGTGATAGCGGAGAATGATCGCCGTGGCGGAGCCAAACCCGTACCTCGCCAATCCCCGTTGGGTCGTGGCGGAGCAGGTGGCCGACGCGGCCCGGCGGCGATATCCGGCCGGCGTGCTGGCGATCGGGGTACACGGTTCGCTGGCCCACGGCGACGACACCGACACGAGCGACGTCGACCTCGTCGTGGTCACCTACAAGTCGGGCACCGGGCCGAGGCCGGTCACCCGCCGGGTGGACGGGATCCTCGTCGACCTCGGCGTGGTGGCCGCCGAGGAGTACCTGCAGCACGCCCGCACGCTCTCCACCTCGTGGCCGCTGGCCGCCGACCGATACGTGACCACACGCGCGATCTACGACCCGAACGGTTGGCTGGAGCGGCTCCGCGACACCCACCTGGGCCGGCTCGCGGAGGCGAAGTCGCTGGAGTTCACGACACTCGCCCGCGAAGCCTGGTGCCGGGCCTCCTCGGCGCACGCGCGGGCGGTGCGGCTCACCCAGTGGTACGAAACGGACGCCGCGATGCTGATGATCGGCGAGGCCCGCCTCAACGCGGCGATGGTGGTCGGCCTGCTGACCCGCACCTACTTCCGCAACAGCGCCGACGCCGTCAAGCGCACCGGCCTGGCCGGGATGGACATGACCGACCTCGGCCTCATCCTGCGCGACCAGGCCAAGGAGCTGGCCAACAGGGGCCGCCCGGTCGACGCGACGGTAAGCCAGATCTTCGACGCCTAGCTCACCGCCTCGTCCCGGTGCCACTCGCCTTGAGTTGGCCATGGAGTTCCAAGAGGATTTCCCGGGTCCGCGTCAGTCGCTGACCGCCGCTCCCGCCGGAGACCGCGGCGGCCGGCGGCGCGTGGACCCTTTGGTGCGTGGCCAGCAGCCGACGGGTGCGACCACGGACCATGACGACGTCGCGGTAGCCAAAATGGTCGAAATGTGCGGGTGCCCGCCGCACCACCGGTAACGTAGCGTGACCAGATGTGGGCCGTAGGTGTGGATCTAGAACGGTTAGGGTCGATATGGCGCCCTAACCGTTCTAGATCGCGAAGACCTACCCCCCACACGGTGACGCGGCGTCATAGATGACGTCTGACCGCCGCAGGTCCGGTGGGCTTGGGGCGCGGAGGTGGCAGCGGGGGCCGGGGATCTCGGCGAGCCCCCTGGCGAGCCGCCGGCCGCCGCGGTCTCCGGCGGGAGCGACGGCCCGCCGCTGACACCCACCCGGGACATCCTTCTCCAGAAACGACCCTGAACCGTCCGCTGCGGACCAAACCCGACCCCGAGTTGGGCCTCACCCTCCGCTGTCGGCCGCGCTAGGTCGCGTTTACGCCGATCAGGCTGCCGATCATGTAGGTGGCGGCGGCCGCCGCCGCGCCGAGCAGGAGTTGGCGCAGGCCGCTGCCCCACCAGGAGCGGTTGGTGAAGCGGGCGACGAGCGCGCCGGCCACGAAGAGGCCCACGCCGCCGACCGCGAGCGCCAGCCACAGCTGGTCGAAGCCGAGCAGGTAGGTGAACAGCGGCACCAGCGCGCCGACCGAGAAGCACACGAACGAGGAGGCGGCCGCCGTCCACGGGCTGGGCCGCTCGTCCGGGTCGACGCCGAGCTCCTCGCGGGCGTGAAACCGCAGCGCCTCCTCCGGGTTGCGCTTCAGCGCCGTGGCGACCTCCTCGGCCAAGTGGCGGGGCAGGCCACGGGAGGTCCAGGTCTCCACCAGCTCGTGCGCCTCGGCGTCAGGGAAGCGTTGCAGCTCCCGCCGCTCCTTGGCGATCTCGGCGGCGACCTGCTCGTTCTGGGTGCGCACGCTCGTGTACTCGCCGAGGCCCATCGAGATCGCGCCGGCGACGAGCCCGGCCACGCCGGTGAGCACGATGCTCCGCGAGGAGACCCCGCCGCCGCCCACGCCGGCGATCAGCGCGATGTTGGTGACCAGGCCGTCCATCGCGCCGAACACCGCCGGGCGGAGCCAGCCGCCGGAGACGTCGGCGTGGTGGTTGGGGTCGAGAGAGGCCGGCGTCTGCTCCGACGGTGCCTGCCCGCGACGACGGCGCGGGCGCGCCCGCAGCCAGCTCAGTGGCCGGTCGGCTGCGGTCACGGCAGGGTCAGGATCTCGTGCCCGTCGTCGGTCACCACGATCGTGTGCTCGAACTGGGCGGTCCACTTGAGGTCCTTGGTCACGACGGTCCAGCCGTCGCGCCACATCGTGTACTCGTGGGTGCCCAGCGTGATCATCGGCTCGATGGTGAACGTCATGCCCGGCTCCATCACGACCTCGAGCCGCGGGTTGTCGTAATGCGGCACGTACAGGCCACTGTGGAACGCCTCGCCGATGCCGTGCCCGGTGAAGTCGCGCACCACGCCGTAGCCGAAGCGGCGCGCGTACGCCTCGATGACCCGGCCCACCGCGTTGAGCGGGCGGCCCGGCGCGACCGCTCGGATGCCCCGCATCATCGCCTCGTGGGTGCGCTCGACGAGCAGCCGCGCCTCCTCGGAGACGTCGCCCACGAGGAACGTGGCGTCCGTGTCGCCGTGCACCCCGCCGATGAACGCGGTCACGTCGACGTTGATGATGTCGCCGTCTTCGAGCACGGTGGAGTCCGGGATGCCGTGGCAGATCACCTCGTTGAGGCTCGTGCAGCACGACTTCGGAAAGCCCTTGTAGCCGAGCGTCGACGGGTAGGCGCCGTGGTCGCAGAGAAACTCGTGGACGACCTTGTCGATCTCGTCGGTGGTCACGCCCGGCTTGCAGTGCTCGCCGGCGAGCTGGGTAGCCTGCGCCGCGAGCCGGCTGGCCAACCGCATCTTGTCGATCGTCTCGGGTGTCTGCACGTGCGAGCCGCGCCACTCCTTGGGCCGCTTCTTCCCCACGTACTCCGGGCGGGGGATGTTGGCGGGAACCTGGCGCCACGGGGAAATCTGGCCTGGCGCCAATGGGGCACGGTCGCTCACGACCGACCTCGCTCCGCTGCGGGCGGCCGCGAGGCTCCCATGATTCGCTCGCTGCGCTCACTCATGGGCCCTACCCTAACGCTGGTCACCGTAGTGCCAGCTTGCGTTCGCGCGCCGCTTCTACGAATGCCTCGAAGACCCGGAAGTCGTCGGTGTCCTCCGGGTGCCACTGCACGCCGAGCACGAACGTGCGGCTCGGATCCTCCACCACCTCGACGAGCTCGTCACCCGGGCACCAGCCCACCGGCGTGAGCCCGCCGGGGTCGCGGATGCCCTGGTGGTGGTACGAGTTGACGGTCACCTCGTCGCCGAGGATCGCGTGCGCGCGGGAGTGCGGCCGCAGCCGGACCGGGTGGTGGCCGAACTTCGGGCCGTGGACGGGCCGGTGGCCGTCGTGGCCGAGCACGTCGGGCAGGTGCTGGTGCAGGCGCCCGCCGTACGCGACGGCCATCAGCTGCAGGCCCCGGCAGACGCCGAGCACGGGCAGGTCGGCGGCGACCGCCGCGCGGAGCAGGAGCAGCTCGGCGGCGTCTCGCTGCGGCTTGACCTTGGTGGCGGGGTGGGGCGGCTCGCCGAAGAGCGCCGGGTCGACGTCGGAGCCGCCGGTGAACATGATCCCGTCGATGCCGTCGAGCACGTCGGCGTCAGGCGCGTCCGGCGTGATCAGGACCGCGCGGCCGCCGCTCTCGTGCACGGCGTGGACGTACGACAGCGGGAGCACGGCAGAAAAGGTGTCATTGACCCCAAAGCGGGCATCCTCGGCATATGTGGTCAAACCAATCAAGGGCCGCGCCATACGCCATAACCTAGCGCGCGGCGTCCACCAATGCGCGGAACGGCCGCACGTCGCCGTCGACCTCCGGGTGCCACTGGACACCCAGCAGGAACGGGCGGGAAGGGTCCTCGACCGCCTCGATCGTGCCGTCGTCGGCCCAGCCGGTGACCGTGAGCCGCCCGGCGTCGGCGACCCCCTGGTGGTGGTACGAGTTGACCTCGCCGTCGCCCTCCATGACCCGGTCGATCAGGCTGCCGGGGACGAAGCGGGCGCCGTGCGAGCCGTACTCGCCGGGTGCGGGGCGGTGCTTGTCGTGCCCCACTACGTCGGGCAGGTGCTGGTGCAGCCGCCCGCCAAACGCGATCGCCAGCAGCTGCATCCCTCGGCACACGCCCAGGATCGGCAGGTCGGCGCCGGCCAGCGCGAACTCCGCGGCGTCCCGCTCCAGGCGGGGGTTGTCGGTGCGCGGGTCGGCGGGCGCACCGTATCGGGACGCGTCGATGTCGGGCCCACCCGCGAGGACCAGGCCGTCGAGAACACGAACGATCTCCGCGCCGGAAGGGTCGGGCGGGATCACGACCGCCCGGCCGCCGGCCGCCTCGACCGCCCGCACGTACGAGTGGGGAAGGAGGGCGGCTGGAACGTTGTGCCACACGCCCCAGGCGGCGGGCTCGACGTACGAGGTGATACCGATGATCGGCCGCATTAGATCGTTTCTACCCTACAGCGGTGTCACATATGCACCAGTGATGCCACCGTCCACCACGAATTGCGAAGCTGTGACGAACGACGCATCGTCGCTGGCCAGAAACGCGACCGCGGCGGCGATCTCCTCGGGCTGCGCGAACCGCCCCATCGGCACGTGCACGAGCCGCCGGGCCGCCCGCTCCGGGTCCTTCGCGAACAGCTCCATGAGCATCGGCGTGGCCACCGGCCCGGGGCACAGCGCGTTGACCCGGATACCCTCCCGCGCGAACTGCACGCCGAGCTCGCGGCTCATCGCGAGCACCCCGCCCTTGCTCGCCGTGTACGCGATCTGGCTCGTCGCCGCACCCATCAGCGCGACGAACGAGGCGGTGTTGATGATCGAGCCCTTGCCCCGCCGCCGCATGTGCGGGATCGCGTACTTGCAGCAGAGGTAGACGCTCGTCGTGTTGACCTTGATCACCCGCTCCCACGCCTCCAGCCCGGTGACCAGGATCGAGTCGTCGTCGGGCGGCGAGATGCCGGCGTTGTTGAACGCGACGTCGACCCGCCCGTGCCGCTCAACCACGCCGTCGAAGAGGGCGCGGACGGCCGCCTCGTCGGTCACGTCGGTCGCGACGAACTCACCGGCCACCTCGGTGGCCGCGGCCTTGCCACTCACCTCGTCGACGTCGACGCAGACCACCAGCGCCCCTTCGGCGTGCAGCCGCCGTGCGGTGGCCAGCCCGATCCCGCTACCCGCTCCGGTGACCACCGCGACGCGGCCGGCAAGTCGCTCCATCTCCCACTCCCGCCTTTGAATTCCATGATCATCGCGTCATCGTCGTCGGGCGAAAGGCCCGCGCGAGACGCGCTGATCACCCTGCGATGAACACGTTTTTGACGTCGGTGAAGGCGTGCAACGCGTCCGGGCCGAGCTCGCGGCCCAGCCCCGACTGCTTCATGCCGCCGAACGGGGTCCAGTAGCGCACCGAGGAGTTGGAGTTGACGCTGAGGTTGCCCGACTCCACGCCGCGCGCCACCCGGATGGCCCGCCCCACGTCGCGGGTCCAGATCGAGCCGGAGAGGCCGTACTCGGTGTCGTTGGCGAGCCGGATCGCGTCGGCCTCGTCGTCGAAGGGCAGCACCGACACGACCGGCCCGAAGATCTCCTCCCGCCAGTGCCGCTCGGCCGGCGAGTCGGCGAGCAGCACCGTCGGCGCGTACCAGAAGCCCTCCCCGGCCGGCGCCGACCCGGTGAACGCCACCTTCGCGGCGTCCACATAGGAGGAGACGGAGGCACGCTGGCCCGCCGAGATGAGCGGGCCCATCTCCGCCGTCTCCAGCGCCGGGTCCTCCACCCGGAACGCCCGCACCGCCGGCTCCAGCAGCGCCAGGAACTCGTCGTACACGGATCGCTGGACGAGGATCCGGGAGCGTGCGCAGCAGTCCTGGCCGGCGTTGTCGAAGACCGCGGCCGGCGCGGCGGCGGCCGCCGCGGCGAGATCGGCGTCCGCGAAGACGAGGTTGGCGCTCTTGCCGCCCAGCTCGAGCGTCACCCGCTTCACCTGCTCCGCGCAGCCCGCCATGATCCGCTTGCCCACCTCGGTGGACCCGGTGAAACACACCTTGCGCACCGCGGGATGGGTCACGAACCGCTCCCCCACGACCGACCCCTTTCCGGGTACGACCGTGAAGACGCCCTCCGGCAGGCCGGCCTCCAGCGCCAGCTCGCCGAGCCTCATCGCGGTCAGCGGGGTCAGCTCGGCGGGCTTGAGCACCACCGTGTTGCCGGCGGCGAGGGCCGGCGCGAAGCCCCAGCCGGCGATCGGCATCGGGAAGTTCCACGGGACGATCACGCCGACGACCCCGAGCGGCTCGTGAAACGTCACGTCGAGCCCGCCGGGCACCGGGATCTGGTGGCCGGTCAGCCGCTCCGGCGCGCCCGCGTAGTAGTCGAGCACGTCGCGGACGTTGCCCGCCTCCCAGCGGGCGTTGCCGATCGTGTGCCCCGCGCTGGTGACCTCCAGCCGGGCCAGCTCCTCGACGTGGGCGTCGACGGCGGCGGCGAAGCGCCGCAGCAGGCGGGCCCGGTCGCCGGGCGAGACCTGGCGCCAAGCATCGAACGCCCCCCTCGAGCGCTCGATGGCGGCGTCGGTCTCCTCGGCCGATGACGACGGGACCGTCGCCACGACCCGCCCGGTCGCCGGGTTGAGCACATCCGTCGTCGTCACAGCCGCTCGAACCCCCGCTGTAGCTCCCAATCGGTCACGGCGGCATCGAAGGCGGCCAACTCGACGCGCGCGTTGTTGGCGTAGTGGGCGACGACCTCGTCCCCGAACGCCGCGCGCGCGACCGCGGAAGTCTCCCACAGACCCACCGCGTCGCGCAGCGACCCCGGCACCCGGGGTGCGGCGGCGTCCTCGTAGGCGTTGCCGCCGTACGCCTCTTCGAGGTCCAGCTCGTTTTCGATGCCGTGCAGCGCGCCGGCCACGAGCGCGGCGATCGCCAGGTACGGGTTGACGTCCGCGCCCGGCACCCGGTTTTCCACCCGCAGCGAGTGGCCGCCGTGGCCGACCAGGCGCAGCGAGCACGTGCGGTTGTCGGTGCCCCAGCGCACGGCCGTCGGGGCGAACGAGCCGGGCTGGTAGCGCTTGTACGAGTTGATGTTGGGGGCGTAGAAGAGGCTCAGCTCGCGCATCGTGGCGAGCAGGCCGGCGAGCGTCCGCTGCCCGGTCTCGGACAGGTGCCCGGGACCGTCGCCGACCATCGCCGCGCCGCCCGCGGGCGTACGCAGCGAGAAGTGGATGTGGCAGGAGTTGCCCTCGCGCTGGTTGGGCTTGGCCATGAAGGTGATCGACATGCCCTCCTGCGCCGCGATCTCCTTCGCCCCGTTCTTGTAGATCACGTGGTGGTCGGCGCAGGTGAGCGCGTCCGCGTACCGGAAGGCGATCTCGTGCTGCCCCAGGTTGCACTCGCCTTTGGCGCTCTCCGGCACCAGCCCGGCCCCGTGCATCTCGTTGCGGATGCGGCGCAGCAGCGGCTCGACCCGGGCGGTGCCGAGCAGCGAATAGTCGATGTTGTAGAGGTTGGCCGGGTTGAGGTCGCGGTAGCCGCGGCGCTGCGCGTCCTCGTACGAGTCGCGGTAGAGCACGAACTCGAGCTCGGTGCCCGCGTACGCCGTGAGCCCGTGCTGGGCCAGCCGCTCGAGCTGGCGGCGCAGGATCTGCCTCGGCGAGGCCACGACGTCGCCCGAGCCGTCGAGCCAGCGCAGGTCGGCCAGCAGCATCGCGGTGCCCGGCTGCCAGGGCACCCGGCGGAGCGTGGAAATGTCGGGCGCCATCGCGAAGTCGCCGTAGCCACGCTCCCACGACGACATCGCGTATCCGTCCACTGTGTTCATGTCGACGTCGACGGCGAGCAGGTAATTGCACCCCTCGCTGCCGTGCGCGACAACCTCGTCGAGGAAGTAGCGGGCGTGGAACCGCTTGCCCTGCAGCCGGCCCTGCATGTCGGTGAGCGCGAGCACCACCGTGTCGATCTGACCGGCGTCGACCGCCACGCGCAGCTCTTCCAGCGAGAGTGCCGGCCTGCCTGCCGTCATGAGAGCGCCTCCGGTAAAAGGTCTATAGGTATACCAATACAGGGGCCGCAGCCGCCGCGTCTAGCCCTCGCACGACGGCAATGCGGCCGCGGGCGCAGCCAGCTAGGTCAGGAGGCCTAGCAACAGCTCTGCCGTCCCGTCACAGTGCTCCTCCATGAGCGTGCGTGCGGCGGCCGGGTCGCCGGCGAGGATGGCGTCGACGACCCGGGTGTGCTGATCGTCCGAGTGGTCCAGGTTGCGCTTGATGACCGGGATCGCCGCCAGCAGCCGGTCGAGCGTGAGCTGCACGTCGGCGACCGCCGCCGCCAGCGACGGGCTGCCACTCGCTCCCGCGATAGCCAGGTGCAGCCGCGAGTCGGCCACCCGCCGCGTGGCCGGGTCGCGGTCGCGGGAGTCGGTGAGGCAGGCCACCAGGTGCTGGCGGTCGGCGGCCGCGAGCGCCCGGCTGGCCGCCAGCCCGGCCGCGCCCGGCTCCACGACCCGCCGGAAGTCGAGCGCGTCGTGCAGGGTGTCGCCCATCTCCCGGGCCAGGTCGGCCGCCGTGCCGCGCCGGGCCAGCGGGGTGACACTCGCAGCCGCCACCGTCTTCCGCCCGGGCCGGGCCCGCGGCGGGGTGGGCGGCCGACCGGCGCGCGACACGACGAACGTGCCGCCGGTGCGCCCCCGCCGGGACTCGAGATAACCCGCTTCCCGCAGCGCGCGGATCGCCTCGCGCAGGGTGACCCGGCTGACCTGAAGCTTTTCGGCGAGCTCGCGCTCGGCCGGCAGCCGCTCTCCCTCGGCCACCAGCCCGAGCTTGATCGCCTGCGCCAGCCGGGACACCGTGATCTCGAACGCGTTGCCGCCGCGCACGGGCCGCCACAAGGGCATGCTCCTGCTGCTGGACTCCTGTCCGGGCAGCGCGGCGACCCCGTCGCTCGGCATCGATCACCCCTTGCGCTAGGCCGGCTGGTCCGCGGGGACCTCCGGCTCGTCGATAGTACGGCGCGGGCCGGTGAACCATTTACGGGCCGAGGCGTACCACCACACCGCCACGAGGACCAGCAGGCCGCCGACGGCGATGGGCGCGTAGTTGACCGACGACCAGCTGAAGTCGTCGTTGCCGGGGACGCCGGCGGGAACGATCGGCATGATGAAGTACAGCGAGATCACCGCGATCTCGATGACGGAGATCCAGCCGAGCACCTTGTACTTGCGGCCGAGCGTCCACGGGCCGGGCACGAAGCGGTCGCCCATCCGCAGCCGCAGCGCGATCGGGATGAGGAACGCCAGGTACAGGCCGATGACCGCCACCGAGACGACCGCGTAGAACGCGACCGGGATGCCGGCCGGGCTCTGGTAGAGCGCCGGGAGGGTCAGGATCAGGCCGGCGATCGTGGCGCCGATGATGGCGTTGACCGGCGTGCCGTTGCGGTCCACCTTGGACCACAGCCGCCAGCCCGGCACCGCGCGGTCGCGGCTGAAGGCGTACGTCATCCGGGACATGCTCGTCACGCAGCTCATGCCGCAGAAGAACTGCCCGATGGTGGAGATGATGATGACGGCCTTGAAGAAGAACGGCGTGAGCGCGCTCTCGAAGATGGCGCCGGAGAAGCCGCCCGCGTCGTTGACGGCGTCCACATTGGTCGCCGCGAAGAGGAACGACAGCAGCAGGATCCAGCCGCCGATCGCGGAGTAGAAGATCGACTGCCACAGCCCCTTGGCGGCCGCCGTCGACGCGCCCCGCGTCTCCTCCGAGACGTGCGCGCAGGCGTCGAAGCCGGTGATCGTGTACTGGGTGAGCAGGAAGCCCAGCGGCAGGATGTAGAACCAGAACGTAAGCCCGTTGTTGTCACCGCTGGCGAAGCCGGAGTTGTTGAACTTCTCGGTGAAGACGAACTCCATGCTCTGGTGGTTGTCCGGCACGAAGACGAGGATCAGCACGACGGCCGCGGCGCCGGCCACGTGCCACCACACCGAGACGTTCTGCAGGATGTCGATGATCTGGTGGCCGAAGATGTTGATGATGCCGTGCAGCGTCAGGATGATCACGAAGAGCAGAAACGCCTGGTTGAGCGTGCCGGCCCAGCCCTCGAAGAGCGCCGAGAGGGTCAGGTTGAGAAACGTCGCGCAGCCGTAGTCGACCGACGCGGTGACCGCGACGAGGCCGATGAGGTTGAGCCACCCGGTAAACCAGCCGTGCACCGGCTTGCCCATCCGCGACGCCCACCAGTAGATGCCGCCCGCGGTCGGGTACGCCGACACGAGCTCGGACAGGCAGAAGCCGATGATCAGGATGAAGATCGAGATGAGCGGCCAGCCCCAGCTGATCGCGATCGGGCCGCCATTGTTCCACGCCTGGCCGAACGTCGTGAAGCAGCCGGCCAGGATCGAGATGATGGAGAACGAGATGGCGAAGTTGGAGAAGCCGCTCCACTTGCGGCGCAGCTCCTGCTTGTAACCGAGTTCGGCGAGGCGATGGGCGTCGTCGTCCATGGGGTGCTCGGCCGTCGCCGGCGCGGTAGTTGCCATGAGGGTCTCCCTATTTGTTCTACGGATGGAGGGAGGAGGTGCGGCCCGCGGCCGCCCGCATGAGCCGGCCCAGATCCGGTGAATCCATGTCCCGGCAGGCCTGGCCCCACTTGTCGGCCGCCTCGGCCCAGTAGTCGAATGTCGATTCCGGGTCACGCAGCAGGCCGTGATGCACGGTGAACCACAACGTCCAGGTGACGTTGGAGAGCAGGTGGTTCAGCCGCACCCGGGCGACCAGCGCGGGCGTGGTCTCGACGCCGAAGTAGGCGGCGGTGAGGTCCGCCACCTGGTCGGGGTCGAAGTCGGCCTCGGCCGCGATGTCGCCCAACTCGAACGTCGGGTCGTTGTTTCCGGACAGTTGGTAGTCGACGATGCGGACGACCCCAGCCACGTCGATGAAGTTTTCCGCCAGCAGGTCGTTGTGGCAGGGCACGGTCGGCATCGGGAGGACGCCTAGTGCCGCGCGCGCGTGTTCCACAGTGGATAGCCGCTCCAGGTAGCCCTCCGGCAGCGGAAGGTCGTGGTGGCGGCACACGTCCAGCAGCTCGTAGAGCTTGCCGATGATGTCGAAGTCGTTGCCGAAGCGGGGCCCGGCGTGCAGCCGCCTGCAGGCGGACGCGATGCGGGGGACCGTGGCCGGATCCCGCACCGAGGCCGGGTCGAGCGTGCGCCCTGGCAGAAACTCCAGCACCAGCGCGGGCACGTCGGGCAGTACGTCGTAGACCCGCGCGCCGGCGCCCGACTCCGCCGCCATCCGGGTATTTTCGATCTCCAACGGCGGGGGCACCCCCAACCCCGCCGCGGAGACCGCGGGCTCGAGCACGCGCAGCACGTAGCTGCGGCCCCTCACGTCGACCCGCCAGATGTGGTGCGAAAGGCCGCCCGTCAGCGGCCTGTGGGTGACCGGCTGGCCAGCCCACATCGAGACGCGCCCCAGCACGTCTTCGACATGGATCGTCCGTGCACCCATGGCTGAGTTTCAGCCCGTGGGATGAGAAGCGTCAATACACGCCAGGTTACGTTTTGAGTGGCCGCTCAGACCTTTTGGTCTGACCAATTAGGTGATAGGACTCGCGTGTGCGTACTGATGCGCGGGTCGTCGTGGTCGGTGGCGGGGTGGCCGGATGCAGCATCGCGTACCACCTGGCCCGGCTCGGCTGGACTGACGTGGTGGTGCTGGAGCAGCACGAGCTGACCGAGGGCACCACCTGGCACTCGGCCGGTTTCGTCGGCCAGCTCCGCTCCACCATCAGCCAGACCCGCATGATCATGTACTCCTCGTCCCTCTACGCCGAGCTGCGCGAACGTACCGGGCTCGACCCCGGCTGGCGGGGCGTGGGCGGGCTGCGGCTGGCCACCACGGCGGAGCGCGAGGAGGAGCTGCTACGGCAGGTCAGCTCCGCCACCACGTACGGGCTGGAGATGGAGCTCCTCTCCCCTGCCGAGGCCCGCTCGCTCCTGCCCATGCTGGACGTGTCCGACGTGCGGTCGGCCGGCTGGCTGCCCGGCGACGGCTACCTGCGCCCCGAGCCATTGGCCGCCGCGCTCGCCGCCGGCGCACACCAGCTCGGCGTCGAGTTCCACACCGGGGTGAAGGTCACCGGCGTCGAGGTGGAGCGCGGCCGGGTGCGGGCGGTGGTGACCGACCAGGGGCGGATCGCCGCGGAGACGGTGGTTGACGCGGCCGGCGCGGCGGCCGGCCACGTCGGGCGCCTCGCCGGCGTCGCGATCCCGATCGTGCCGATCAAGCACCAGTACGTCGTGTCGTCCCCATTGGACGCCCCGGACGTGCCCGGCATCCCCACCGTGCGCGACCCTGACCACATCGTCTACTTTCGCGGCGAGGGCGACGGCCTGCTTGTCGGCGGCTACATCCGCACCCCCGACGTGTGCTGGCCGGAGGGAGGCGGCGCGCCGCTGGCGACCGCCCGCTCGCTGTTCCCGCCCGACCTCGCGAAGTTCGAGGAGTCGTGGGAGAGCGCCCGCCGCCGAGTGCCGGCCCTCCGCACGGCCGAGATCGCCCGGGTCGTACACGGGCCGGAGGCGTTCACGCCCGACGGCGAGTTTCTGCTCGGCGAGACCTCGGTGCGCGGCTTCTGGGTGGCGGCGGGCTTCTGCGTACACGGCCTCGCCGCGGCCGGCGGGGTGGGCAAGGTGCTGGCGGAGTGGATTGTGGACGGCCAGCCGGAATTCGACGTGTCCCACATGGACATCCGCCGCTTCGGCGCGCACGCGGCCAGCCGCTCGTGGGCCACGGCCAAGGCACTCGACGCCTACTCCCGCTACTACGACGTCGTGTACCCGTACACCGAATGGTCCGCCGGCCGTCCATTGCGCCGCTCCGCGATCTGGCCCCGCCTCGAGCCGCTCGGCGCGGCGCTCGGCGAGAAGTCCGGCTGGGAGCGGGTCAACTGGTTCGGCCCGCCGCCCGGCTTCGTACCTTCCGCGCCCCGCCCCACCGGCTGGGCCGGACATGTGTGGTCACCAGCCATCGAGGCGGAGTGCCGCGCCACGACCGAGGCGGCCGGCCTGTTCGACCAGTCGTCGTTCGCGAAGCTCGACGTGCGCGGGCCCGTGTCCTTCCTGCAGCGGATGTGTGCGGCCGATGTGGACCGTCCGGTGGGGACGGTGGTGTACACCCAGCTGCTCAACGCCCGCGCCGGCATCGAGGCCGACCTCACCGTCACCCGCCTCGGCGAGACGCACTTCCGGGTGGTGACGAGCACCGCCTCGGGCGTACGCGACCTCGCCTGGCTGCGCCGCCACGCGCCCGACGGCGTAACGGTCGACGACGTCACCGGGGCGTACGGCTGCCTGTGCCTGTGGGGCCCGGCCGCCCGCGACATCCTCCAGCCGCTTGTCGACGAGGCGCTCGACTTCCGCTTCATGCGGGCCCGCCACCTGACCGTCGGCCCAGTCCCGGTGCTGGCCCAGCGGGTCACGTTCGTCGGCGAGTTCGGCTGGGAGCTCTACACGCCCACCGAGTACACGCTGACGCTGTGGGACCTGCTGCTTTCGGCCGGCACCCCGTCCGGCCTGGCACCGGCCGGCTACCGGGCGATCGACGCGATGCGGCTGGAAAAGGGATACCGCGTCTGGGGGTCCGACATCACGCCCGAGACCACGCCGGACGAGGCCGGCCTCTCGTTCGCGGTCCGGACCGAGACCGACTTCCTCGGCCGCGACGCGCTCCTGGCCGCCCGAGCGACCGGCGGCCCCGAACGCCGGCTGCGCTGCCTGGTCCTCGACGACCCCCGCACGGTCTGCCTCGGCACCGAGCCCGTCCGCGTCGACGGCCGCCCCTGCGGCCGCGTCACCTCCGGCGGCTACGGCTACCGCGTGGGCGCCTCCATCGCGTACGCCTACCTCCCGTCCACAGTGAACGTGGGCGCGAAGGTCGAGGTCGGCGTCTTCGGCTCCTGGCAAAGCGCCGAGGTCCGCCACGACCCCCTCTACGACCCCACCAACACCCGCGTCCGCGGCCCCGCATAGAAAGTTTCAGGGTCGGGTCGTCCTGCGTTCCCGGGTCCGCGCCAGCTGCCGACCGCCGCTCCCGCCGGAGACCGCGGCGGCCGGCGGCTCGCCAAGGGGCTCGCCGAAACCCCCGGCCCCCGCTGCCACCTCCGCGCCCCAAGCCCCACCCCCCCGACGTCGGCGTTTGGTCCACAATGTCCGCTGCCGGCTCGGCGAGTGGGAGGATCGCTACAGGCTTTCGTTGCCCGCGATGTCCGTCGTGGTCCAGGCCGCTGCTCCCGCGGCCTCACCCTGCCCGGACCTGTGCGCGCGGGGATCCTTTGGTGCGTGGCCAGCGGCGAACGGGTGCGGCCACGGACCATGACGACGTCGCGGTAGCCCGAAATAGTCGAAATGTGCGGGTGTCGCCCGCACCACCGGTAACGTACCGTAATCAGGTTCGGGCCGTAGGTGTGGATCTAGAACGGTTAGGGTCGATATAGCGCCCTAACCGTTCTAGATCGCGAACCTGGTGCCGGTTGCCCGGCACAGTGGCTACTGCCTGCGACCGAGGCCCGCCCGGCTCGTCGGCACCAGCCGGGCGTCTTAGGACATTGTGGACGAACGCCAACCTCAACCTGCGCCCCGAATCTGATTACGGTACGTTACCGGCAGTGCGGCGCCACCTGCACATTTCGAGCATTTCGGGCCACCGTGATGTCCGTCGTGGGCCAAGCCGCCGGCCGCTTCCCGTGGCCGCACCCATCCGCGGCTGGCCAGGGCGCCAAAGGATCCCCGCGCGCACGCGGCGAGCGCTGGCGAGCCGCCGACCGGAGCGGTGCGCGCCGGAGCACACGGTCTGCAAGCTGGCGCGGACCTGGGCAAGTCTCGCTTGGCGGGTTACTGGCCGGTGAAGGCCCGGACCTCGACGTTGTTGAAGGCGACCGTGAACGGTGGCTCGTGTTCGGTCGTCTCCGGGTAGATGCCGAGCACGACCCGGCCCTCGCCGAACGTCTCGTCCCGCACGGTGCCGACCTGCTGCCCGTCGCGTTCCAACGCGATCGTCGTGCCCTGCATCGAGACGCCGACCCGCGTCGTGGTGTCGAGCGCGATCGGCGTCGCGAACCCAATCGTGCGCAGCACGCGGACGGTGGTGCCGTCGTCGACGCCGTGGGTGCCGACGTAGAAGGCCTCCGGGCAGATGCGGACGATGTAGCCGGCTGCCTTCACGAAGCGGAACCACATCGCGGCGCAGGCACCCTCGCTGCGCAGCCGCACGTCGACCGTCATCGAGAAGTCGGTGAGCTGGTCCATCGGGCCGGGGCAGCGGTAGGGGCCCTGCTTGCCGCGGGTAATCACCAGCGCGCCCTCGAAGGTGCAGGTGGTGAGCTGCGTGTCGTCGTCGCGGAGCTGCCACAGCCGGGGCGCGGTCAGCGGATCCTGGGCGACGATCTCGCTGGGCCGGGGCGAGCCGGTGGTCGGTGCGGCCGTCGTCGGCGCGGCCGTCGAGGGCGACGGGGCCGCACCGGAGGAGCCGCCGTCGAAGGGCAGCATGCCGGTCGCGATGCCGGCGACGGTCAGCGAGGTCACGAGCACGGCGACGGCCATGGCCACGTTCGCGAAGCGGCCCCACCTGCTGCCGCCCCGACCAACCGGCACCGGCACCGTGGGCGAGGACGGCGGGGATGGCGGTGGCGGTGCGGCCGCGACCCGGACAGCCGGCGGGGGCATAACGGGCGAAATGGGCGCCACCAGGGCGGTCGGCTGGTTGGAGGGCACCACCTCGGTCGGGCCGGCGGCGACCGTATCGAGCTCCGGCGGGACGGCAGCCGCGGTCAGCGCGCCCTCCGGCCGCTGGTGGGTGGCCGCCTGCGCCTCCTCGGCCGCGACGAGCAGACCCGGCTGCCGGGCCAGCGCGGCGGCCATCGCGGGCGGGCGGTCCGGGCCGGCGACGAGCAGCATGTCGAGCAGCTCGCGCGAGGTGGGCCGCAGGGCCGGCTCTTTCGCGAGCGTCCGCTCGACGAGGTCGCGCAGCGGCGGCACAAGGCCGGTCAGGTCGGGCGGCTGGGTCAGGATGCGGGCGGCGACCACCGGCGGCGAGTCGGCCGCGAAGGGGGTGCGGCCGGTGCCCGCGTACGCCAGCACCGCGCCCCACGCGAAGACGTCCGCCGCGGGCGTGATGACCGTGCCGGCGTCGGCGCCGAAGCGCTCGGGTGCCATGTACGCCACGGTGCCCAGCCACTGGTTGGTCGCGGTGTGGTGGCTCGTCGCCTCCACCGCGCGCGCGATGCCAAAGTCGATCACCTTCGGGCTGCCCGGCGCGAGCAGGACGTTGCTGGGCTTGAGGTCCCGGTGGATCACGCCGGCGCCGTGGATGGCCGTGAGCGCGGTCGCCATGCCGATCGCCAGCGCGTGCAGGTTGGCCGGGCTGAGCGGGCCGCGCTCGCCGACCACGGCCGAGAGGCTGGGCCCGTCGACGTACTCGACCACGAGGTACGGGCGCTCGTGGTCGGGGTCGGCGTCGAGCACCTCCGCCGTGCAGAACGGCGGCACCTGCCGCGCCCTGTTGACCTCGCTGCGGAAGCGCCGGCGGAACTCCTCGTCGACCTCCAGGTCGGCCCGGATCATCTTGATCGCCACCTGGCGCCCGTCGGACGCACGGGCGAGGTAGACCACGCCCATGCCGCCCTCGCCGAGCCGCCCCACCAGCTCGTACCGCCCCAGCTTTCGCGGATCGCTCTTGCGCAAAGGCGCAGCACGCGATCCATCGTCCCCGCTCATTTCCCCGATTCCCCCCAGTCACGACCTCGCCTCCACGAGACCGCACGAAACCACGCGACATGATTCCACCCGCCCGGCGATCACGACAGTCCCCCGACGCAGATCTGCCTGTTCAGCGGGTTGACCGCAACCTCGCTGTGATATCTCCTGCCGACGTCGCGCCGCCGAAAAGCAGCCCCTGGCCGGTGTCGCAGTCCAGCACCCGCAGCAGGTCCGCCTGCTGGGCCGTCTCCACCGCCTCCGCGGTCACGGTCAGGCCCAGCGCGTGCGCGAGCCGCACCAGCGCGTCGACGATCCGCTCGTCGGCCATGCTCGCCGAGTCGACGAGGTCGCCCGAGCGCAGCCCCTCGATGAACGGCCCGGCCAGCTTGAGCGAGTGGATCGGCAGCCGGCGCAGGTACGCCAGGTTGGAGTAGCCCGTGCCGAAGTCGTCGATGGCGATCCGCACGCCGATGGCGGCCAGCCCGCGCAGCGACCGCACCGGCTCGCCCGCCGTGGGCATCACCGCACTCTCGGTGAGCTCGAGCTGGAGCTGGCCGGCCGGAAGCCCGGTGCGGGCCAGCACGTCGGCCACCTCCTCGACGATGCCGGGCGCGTTGGCCTGCCGTACGGCGAGGTTGACGCTCACCACCAGCCCCGCCTCGGGAAACTCGCGGTGCCACTCCGCGCCCTGCGCGCACGCCTGCTCCAGCACCCACCGTCCGAGTCGGACGATCATGCCGGTCTCCTCGGCCAGCCCGATGAACCGGTCCGGCGGCACCATCCCCAGCTCCGGGTGGCGCCACCGTACCAGTGCCTCGACCGCCCGCACCCGCCCGCTCTCCAGGCCGACGATCGGCTGGTACTCCAGAGTGAACTCACCCCGGTCGAGCGCGCCGGGCAGTGCGGCGGCGAGTGCCGCGCGGGCCAGCTGGTGTGCGCCGCGGACCGGGTCGAAGAGCGACCAGCGGCCGCGCCCGTCGGCCTTCGCCCAGTAGAGCGTGGTGTCGGCCGCCTTCATCACCTCGGTGGGGCTCGTGCCGTCGACCTCGCGCTCGACGATGCCGATGCTTGCGGTCACCGAGAGCGGCTGGTGCGAGTCGATCTTCACGGGCTCGGCCACCGCCGCCAGCGCCGCCTCGGCCACCTCGATGGCCGCCTCGGTGCCGTCCGAGTCCTCGACCAGGATCACGAACTCGTCGCCGCCCATCCGCGCCACGAGGTGCCCGCGCGCGGACACCGAGGCGGCCAGGCGCTTGGCCACGACCACCAGCAGCTCGTCGCCGACGTAGTGGCCGAGGCTGTCGTTTACCGCCTTGAAGCCGTCGAGGTCGAGGAAGCACACGCCCACCCTGGTGGCCGCCCCGTCGAAGACCGCGGCCAGCCGTTCGAAGAAGAGCGTGCGGTTGGGCAGCCCGGTGAGCGGATCGTGCAGCGCCTGGAAGCGGAGGCGCTCCTGCAGCTCGTACCGGTCGGTGATGTCCTCGACCATCGCCACGGTGAAGCGCGGCTGCCCGTCCTCGTCACGGATGAGCGAGACGGCGAGGTCGGTCCAGAGGATCGTGCGGTCCTTGCGGTAGTAGCGCTTCTCCACCCGCGCGCCGTCGCGCTTGCCCTCGATCATCTCCTTGTACATGTCCCACATGCCCGGCGCGTCGTCCGGGTAGAAGAGCTCCGCGACGTTGATCACGCGCATCTCCTCGACGCTGTAGCCGAGCATGTCCGCGAACGCCTGGTTGACGTCGATGATCCGCCCGTCCATGTCAGCGATGCCGATGCCGATGGCCGCGCCCGCGAAGACCGCCCGGAAGCGCGCCTCGCTCGCCCGCAGGTCCTGCTCGGCCTGGTTGCGGGCCGACCAGACCGCGCGGCCGATGCGTTCCTGCTGGGTGAACGTGCGGTCGCGCAGCCCCCGCGCGTACCCGGCCGCCAGCGCGGCTTGCAGGGCCACCGCCCGGTCGGCGAACGTCTCGGCGTGCTGGGGCACCACGAGCCGCGCGAACCACCGCCCGAACGTGAGCAGCGTCTGGTCCAGAAACTCCGGCGCGGTGAAGTGCGCGTCGACGAGCGCGCGCCCCACGGTGTGCGCGGGCGCGGTCGTGAAGGGCTCGGCCACCAGCCCCTCGGCCAGCAGCGTCGTGTGGTCGTGCAGCATGCGCTCGGTCTCGTCCGGGCTCATCGGCACGTAGCCGAGCGCCGCCCCGGCACGCGCCCACAGGTGCGCGTACCGCTCCACTCCCTCCCTGCTGACCCGGTCGATCGTCGCCTCCCGCAGCCCCGGCGGCGCGTCCGACCTAGCCGGCCCGGCCGACGCCCCCGAAGGCGCCGAACCGCTCCGGATGCTCGTCTACGTCTCCCAGCGACTCCGGCCGCCACAGCGGCAGGTGTACGAGCCCGGGGTCGACGAGCGCGAAATCACCGAAATACGACGAGATCTCCGCGTGCGAGCGGAGCGTGATCTCGGTGGCGGTCCGCTTGGAGAGCTTTTGCGCGTCGAGCATCTCCTGCGGCTGGGCCTCGTAGGTCGAGTGGGAGATGTCACGCTCCAAAATGGAGCGACTGTGCATGACCGCCACGGGGTCGATGTCGACGTACACGACGCGCGACGCGGGGTTGGCCGCCTGCGCGACCTCGTGCACCCGGGCTGCGCTGGGACGGCTCATGTCGATATCCGACGAAAGATCGCGCGGTTGCTCCATGATCCGCCTTCGGGGTGAGACAAGTTCGCGATCACACTACCGCTAAGGCGTCTCCAGCAGCAGGGAGATCCCCTGGCCGACGCCGATGCACATGGTGCACAACGCCCGGCGCGCCCCGCGTTGTCCCAACTCCACCGCCGCCGTCAACGCGAGCCGCGCACCGCTCGCACCCAGTGGGTGACCGAGGGCGATCGCCCCGCCGTTCGGGTTGACGTGCTCGGCGTCCGGGGGCAGCCCGAGCATGCGCAGCACGGCAACCGCCTGGGCGGCGAACGCCTCGTTGAGCTCGACCACGTCGACGTCCGCGAGCCCCAGGCCGAGCCGGTCGAGCAGCTTGCGGGTGGCCGGCACCGGGCCGATCCCCATGATCCGGGGTGGCACGCCGGCCGCCGCCGCACCGGCCACCCGGGCGAGCGGCGTCAGGCCGTACTTTTCGACCGCCTCCTCGCTGGCCACCAGCAGGGCCGCCGCCCCGTCGTTCACCGGCGACGCGTTGCCCGCGGTCACGGTGCCCCCGGCCCGAAACGGCGTGGGCAGCGCGGCAAGCTTCTCCAGCGACGTCTCCCGCGGCGGCTCGTCGGCGTCGACCGTCATGGTGGCCCCCCGCCCGGCGGGCACGTCGATCGGCGCGATCTCCAGCGCCAGGCGGGCCCGCGCCTTGGCCGCCCGCTCCTGCGACCGCAGCGCGAACTCGTCCTGCGCCTCCCGACTGACCTCGAACTCGGCGGCGACGTTTTCCGCCGTCTCGGGCATCGAGTCGATCCCCCAGCCGTCGCGCATCAGCTTGTTGACGAACCGCCAGCCGATCGTCGTGTCGAAGATCTCGGCGGTACGGGAGAACGCGCTCGCCGCCTTCGGCATCACGAACGGCGCCCGGCTCATGCTCTCCACGCCCCCGGCCACCACGAGGTGCGCCTCGCCGGCCCGGATCGCGCGGGCGGCCGTGGCCACCGCGTCGAGGCCGGATCCACACAGCCTGTTGACGGTCGTGCCGGACACGTGCTCGGGCAGCCCGCCGAGCAGCACCGCCATCCGCGCCACGTTGCGGTTGTCCTCACCGGCCTGGTTGGCACAGCCGAGCACCACGTCGTCGACCGCCGCCCAGTCGACGGACGGCACCTTGTCGGTCAACGCCCGAACGACATGCGCCGCCAGATCATCCGCCCGCACGCCGGAAAGCGCCCCGCCGTACTTACCGAACGCCGTACGAACCCCGTCGACGACAAACGCCTCCACGCCAACTCCCTCACAGAGCCATAGACTTTATTTCGGGCCGCGCCACCTGTGGGCTTGTCCCGCGGGCCTGGCAGCGGAGGTCGGGGATCTCGGCGAGCGCCAGCTCGCCACCGACCTCCGCGGTGCCCGCGGGAGCATACGGTCCGCAAGTGACGCGGACGGGGGCAAGTATCTGCCTCGGAATTTCTCGGAATGGGATACCAGGCCTCCGAGGTCAGAAGGGGTACTGGGGGACGTTGGCGCTCACCGTTACCCAGCGGGTTTCGGTGAAGGCCTCCACGTTGGCCGCGGCGCCGCCGAAGCGGGCGCCCGTGCCGGACGCGCCTACGCCGCCGAAGGGCACGTTCGCCTCGTCGTTCACCGTCTGGTCGTTGATGTGCACGATGCCGGTCGGGATGCGGTCGGCGAGCGCGAGGCCCTTCGTCACGTCGCGGGTGATGATGCCGAGCGAGAGGCCGTACTCGGTGCCGGCCGCGAGCGCAGCCGCCTCGTCCAGGCTGCCGAAGCGGGCGACCGGCGCGACCGGGCCGAAGACCTCCTCGGCGTACGCGGGCATGTCGGGCGTGACGTCGGCCAGCACCGTGGGGCGGTAGAAGAGGCCGGTGAACGTGCCGCCGGCGGCCAGCCGCGCGCCCTTCTCGACGCTGCCGCTCACCAGCGCGTGGATCTTGTCGCGCTGGCCGGCGTCGATGACCGGGCCCAGCTCCAGCGCCTCGGCCTTCTTGGCGAGGCGCTCGACGTACTCCTCGTAGAGGGACTCGTGCACCAGGTGGCGGCCGGTGGTCATGCAGATCTGGCCCTGGTGGTTGAACGAGCCGAACGCGCCGGCCGAGATCGCCCGGTCGAGGTCTGCGTCGTCGAGCACCACGAGCGCGGAGTTGCCGCCCAGCTCCAGGTGTACCCGGGTCAGGTGGGCCGCCGCGACCTCGCCGACCCGGCGGCCGGCGCGCGTGGAGCCGGTGAACGAAACCACGCGTACCAGCGGGTCGGCGATGATGGCCTCGCCAAGCTCGGGGCCGCCGGGCATCACGTGCAGCAGGCCGTCGGGGAGCCCGGCCTGCGCGAATATGCCGGCCAGCAGCAGGCCGCCGCTGACGGCGGTGCGCGGGTCGGGCTTGAGCAGCACCGCGTTGCCGAGGGCGAGCGCGGGCGCCACCGAGCGGATCGACAGGATCAGCGGGAAGTTGAACGGCGAGATCACACCCACGACGCCCGCCGGCATCCGCCGCGACATGCTGAGGCGGCCGTCGAGGCTGGGCAGCAGCTCGCCGTACGGGCGGGAGGGCAGCGCGGCCGCCTCGTAGCACTCCTGCGTGGCCACGCCGATCTCGAAGTCGCCCTTGGGCGGGACGGCGCCGGTCTCGCGCACGATCCAGTCGCGCACCTCGTCGGCGTTCTGCTGCCACAGGTCGCCGGCCTTACGCAGTACCGCCGCGCGCTCGGGGTGCGGCAGCGCCGCCCACTCGGCCTGCGCGGCGGCCGCGGCGCGGGCGGCGGCGGCCACGTCGCCCGGTGCGGCCACACCCACCCGGCCGATTTCCGACCCGGTGGCCGGCTCGACGACCGCGCGGTCGCCGCCTTCGCCGGAAACCCAGCCGCTACTGAAGAACTTGCTTTGCCAGGTCGGTTGGTCGAGCAGCATCGTGACTCCCCACAGTGGACTCTCGTTTGGCGGCCTGGATCTGCGCGTACACATGGGAGCGCAGCTCCGTGAAGCGGCTGTCTGACCGCGTGGTCAGCTGGTCGCGGCGATCCGGCAGGTCGACGTCGAGCACCTCGCGCACGACCGTGGGCGAGGAGGAGAGGATGATCACCCGTTGCCCGAGGTAGACCGCCTCGTCGATGTCGTGCGTGACGAAGAGGATGGTGACGCCGAGCTTTCGCCACAGGTCGCGGATCAGATCTTCGAGGTCCGCGCGGGTCTGTGCGTCGACGGCCGCGAAAGGCTCGTCCATCAGCAGCACGTCCGGTTGGTACGCGACGGCGCGCGCGATGGCCACGCGCTGCTGCATGCCGCCGGAAAGCTGCCACGGGTAGGCGTGGTGGGCGTCGGCGAGACCCACCGAGGCGAGCGCCCGGCCCACCAGATCCTGGCGCAGCCGGCGCGCCACGCCCTTGTTGCGCAACGGAAGCTCCACGTTGTCGCGCACGCTCATCCACGGGAAGAGGCTGCGGCCGTACTCCTGGAAGACGACGGCCATGCCCGGTGGCGGCGAGGTGACCCGCTTGTCCCGCAGCCACACCTCGCCCGCGGTCGGGGTGAGCAGCCCCGCCATGCACCTCAGCAGCGTGGTCTTGCCGCAGCCGGAGGGGCCGACCAGGCACACGAGGTCGCCCGCGTCGAGGCCGAAGGTCAGGTCGCGGACCGCCTCGACCGGGCGCTGGCGGCCCTCGTACACCTTCTTCAGGCCGCGTACATCGAGCAGCATCGTGTGTCCCTTCAGGACGGACCGCGCTGGGCGCGGCGCTGGCCGTGGTACCAGCGCAGGGCCCAGCTCTCGACGAGTCGGAAGAGGATGGACAGGGTGAGGCCGAGCAGGCCCAGCAGCAGGATGCCGCTCCACATGTCGGGGATCGCGAAGCTGCGCTGGAACTGCACGATGGTGAAGCCGAGCCCGTTGCTGGCCGCGAACATCTCGCTGATGACCATCAGGATGATGCCGATCGACAGCGCCTGCCGCATGCCGGCCGCGATCTGCGGGCTGGCCGAGCGGAGCACGAGGTGGCGGACGCGGGAGGAGCCGGTGATCCCGTACGACCTGCAGGTGTCCGCCAGCACACTGTCGACGGCCCGCACGCCCTCGACGGTGTTGAGCAGGATCGGCCACACGCAGCCGGCCGCGATGACCACGACCTTCATCGTGTCACCGATCCCGGCGAAAAGCATGATGACCGGGACGAGGACCGGTGGCGGGATGGCGCGGAAGAACTCCAGCACCGGCTCCAGCACCGCCCGCACCCGCCTGTTGCTGCCGACCAGGACGCCGAGGGAGACGCCGGCGAGCACCGCGATCGTGTACCCGACGGCGAGGCGGATCAGGCTGGGCAGCACGTCGGCGCGGAGCCGGTCCCTGGTCCACACCTCAGGGAAGGTGCGCAGGATCTCGCTCAGCGGCGGCACGTAGAAGTTCTGGCTGTTCGCGGTCGCGAACCACCAGACCCCGAAAAGCACCAACGGCAGGAGCAGCGCCAGCCCGATCTTGGTGACGACCCGCGTCATACCAGCACCTCCCCGCGTACCGACTGGTGCCAGGAGAGCAGCAGCCGCTCGATGCCGCGGGCGGCGAGGTTGATGGCGACGCCGAGCAGGCCCGTGACGGCGATGAGCGCGTACATGTTGGGCACCGCGTTGGAGCTCTGCGCGACAGCGATGCGGCTGCCCAGGCCGGGCGCGCCGATGACGAGCTCGGCGGTGATGGCCAGCACCAGGGCCACCGCGGCGGCCAGGCGCACGCCGGTCATCACGTACGGCAGGGCGGTGGGCCACAGCACGTACCGCACGCGGGCCAGCGTGCCGAGCCCGTAGCTGCGCGCGGTCTCGTCGGCGATCGGGTCGACGTCCTGCACGCCGTAGAGCACCTGGATCAGCACCTGCCAGAACGACGCGTACACGACGAGCAGGAGCGTGGACTGGATCTCCGTGCCGTAGAGCAGGACCGCGAGCGGGATCAGCGCGACCGACGGGATCGGCCGCAGAAACTCGATCGTCGAGGCGGTGAGCGCGCGCAGCACCGGCACCGCGCCGATCACGATGCCCGCGGCGATGCCGGCGAGCACCGCGATGACAAGCCCGATAGCCCAGGCCACGAGCGTGTCCCACAGCGCGCTCCAGAACGCGCCGGTGGCCAGCTCCTTGGCCAGCGCCACCGCGATCCGGTGGGTGGGCGGGAGGAAGTCGGCCGACACGACCCCGCTGTACGGCAGCACCTCCACGAGCAGGAGGAGGCCGGCGAGCCCGGAGAGCCCGAGCACCGCCGGCTTTCCCCACAACGATCGGGTCACGGCAACAGCTTGGTGAGGTCGGGCGTCTTGTCGCCGAAGACACCGTCGGTCTTGCCGAGCGTGGCCAGCGTCTCGATCGACGCCTTGTTGATCTCGGTCGGCCACACCGGCAGCGTCAGCGACTCGCGGGTCTTCTGGTCGATCTGGGTGTACGTCCCCAGCACCTGCCGCACCTCGTCGCCGTGTGCCGAGGCGTACGTCAGCGACTCGTTGATCGCCTCGGTGAAACGCTTTACCAGGTCGGGGTTTTCCTGCATCAGCTTGATGGAGGTGAAGTACGTGGCGACGGTGAGGTTGGGCGCCGCGTCCACGTAGTTCCACGCGACGACCCGACCGCCCTGCGACTTGACGACCGAGAGGGACGGCTCGACGACCCAGGCCGCGTCGACCTGGCCGTTGGCGAGCGCGGCCGGCATCTGCGGGAAGCCGATCTCGACGAAGTTGATCGTGCTGGGATCACCGCCCGCCTTGCGTACGGACTCGCGGACGGTGGTGTCGCCGATGTTCTTCAGCGTGTTGACCGCGACCTTCTTGCCCGCGAGGTCCTTTGCGGACTTGATCGGGCTGTCGCCCTTCACGGTCACGCCGCCGAAGTCGGCGCCCTCCTTGCCGGTCGAGGCGACCCCGTTGGCCACCACCTTGATCGGCACATTGTTGGTCTGGGCGAGCATCAGCGACGTCACGTTGCTGAAGCCGAACTGGAACTGGCCGCTGAGCACGCCGGGCACGATGGCGGCGCCGCCCTGGCCGCTCTCCATCGTGAGGTCGATGCCGCGGCTGGAGAAGAAGCCCTTCTCCTTGCCGAGGTAGATCGGTGCCACGTCGACGATCGGGATGACGCCGACAGTGACCTTGGTAGGGGTGGTGCTGCCTCCGCCGGCCGGCGTCGACGGCGAGTCTGACGACCCGCAGCCCGTGGCGGCGACAAGCGCGGCGGCCACGGAAAGGACTGCGAAGGACCTGCGCAAAGGAACCTCCGGAAGGGCGTGCGATATACGAACGATGGTTCTCATCGTGAACGTACGGGGTGACCGCGCTCACGTCAACGCCGTGACGCGCGCCCGATTGACAGTGCTGGAGCCTCGCCGTTACGTTCGGATAGCGAACTCAGGTTCTACAAGCGCACGAGGTTGGGGTATCAATGGGGGTCATCGCCTCGCTGCCCGAAGCGATCGCCGAGTTGGTGCGCGACGGGCAGACCGTGGCCCTCGAGGGGTTCACGCACCTGATCCCGGTGGCCGCGGGCCACGAGATCATCCGGCAGCGGCGCCGCGACCTCACCCTGGTCCGGATGACGCCGGACATCGTCTACGACCAGATGATCGGCGCCGGCTGCGCCCGCAAGCTCGTCTTCTCCTGGGCCGGCAACCCCGGCGTCGGCTCCCTGCACCGCTTCCGCGACGCCGTACAACGAGCCTGGCCCGCCCCCTTGGAGATCGAGGAGCACAGCCACGCCGGCATGGCCAACCGCTACGTCGCCGGCGCCTCCGGGCTGCCCTTCGCGGTGCTGCGCGGCTACGTCGGCACCGACCTGCCCGCCCACACCGCGACCATCAAGCCGATCACCTGCCCGTTCACCGGCGAGGTGCTGACCGCCGTGCCCGCCCTCAACCCCGACGTCGGCATCGTCCACGCACAACGCGCCGACCGCGCCGGCAACGTACAGATGTGGGGCATCACCGGCGTACACAAAGAAGTGGTCCTCGCCTCCCACAAATCCCTGGTCACCGTGGAAGAGATCGTCGACCGGCTCGAACCCCGCCCCGGCGCGGTGATCCTGCCCGGCTGGGCGGTCACCTACGTCGCCGAGGTGCCCGGCGGCGCACACCCCTCCTACGCCATGGGCTACAGCGAGCGCGACAACGACTACTACCAGGCCTGGGACGCGATCAGCCGAGACCGCGACACGTTCACCACATGGCTGAAGGAGCACGTGCTCGATCGGGTACCCACACCATGAGGTGGACTGCCGACGAGATGATGACGATCGCGGCCGCCCGGGCGCTACGCGACGGCGACCGCTGCTTCGTCGGCATCGGCCGCCCCAGCACCGCCGCCAACCTGGCCCGCCGCACAAACGCGCCAAATCTCGTGCTGATCTACGAGTCAGGCACGATCGGCGCGAAGCCGGCGACACTCCCGCTCTCCATCGGCGACGGTGTGCTGGCCGAGACCGCCGACGCCGTCGTCTCGGTACCGGAGATCTTCAACTACTGGCTCCAGCCCGGCCGCGTCGACGTCGGCTTCCTCGGCGCCGCGCAGATCGACCGGTACGGCAACATCAACACCACCGTGATCGGCGACGACTACCGCGACCCGCGCGTGCGGCTGCCCGGCGCCGGCGGCGCACCGGAGATCGCCGCCTCCTGCCGCGAGGTCATCGTGATCGTCAAGCACAGCCCGCGCACCTTCGTGGAACGGGTCGACTTCGTCACCTCGGTCGGCTACGGCAGCGGCCCCGACGACCGGGCGAAGCTCGGCCTCACCGGTCGCGGCCCCGCGCTCGTCATCACCGACCTCGGCGTGCTGGAGCCCGACCCGGAGACCGCCGAGCTGATACTGACCCAGGTGCACCCGGGCGTCGACCCGGCACGCGCGGCCGAGGCGACCGGGTGGCCGCTCGCTGTCGCGCCGTCGCTCCGCGTCACGCCCGACCCCAGTTCCGCTGAGCTGTCCGCGCTGCGCGAGTTGGAAAGGCAGGATTGACTGATGACGACGGCCAATCGGCTGACCGTTCCCGGATACCGGCGGGACGAGGCGGGCACGCACCCGCCCCTGCTCTCGCCCGGCTACAAGTCGACCGTGCTGCGCGCGCCGAGCCAGGCGCCGCTGCTGCTCCCGCACACGCTCACCGAGGTGACCGGGCCGCTGCTCGGCGAGGGTCGGGTCACCGCCGACGACGCCGACCTCACCCACCACGCGGGCGGCGAGGCGCAGGGGCAGCGGATCGTCGTGCACGGCCAGGTCCGCGACAGCGACGGCCGGCCGGTGCCCGACACGCTCGTCGAGGTGTGGCAGGCCAATGCGGGCGGGCGCTACCTGCACAAGTGGGACCAGCACGACAGCCCGCTCGACCCGCACTTCACGGGGGTGGGGCGGGGGATCACCGACTCGTCGGGGCGATACAGGTTCGTCACCGTCAAGCCGGGCGCCTACCCGTGGCGCAACCACCACAACGCCTGGCGACCGGCCCACATCCACTTCTCGCTCTTCGGCCGGGCGTTCACCCAGCGGCTCGTCACGCAGATGTACTTCCCGGACGACCCGCTCTTCCCGCACGACCCGATCTACAACTCGGTGCCCGAGGCGGCCCGGCACCGCATGGTGTCCCGCTTCGACCTGTCCTCGACGGTCGAGGAGTGGGCGCTCGGCTTCGAGTTCGACATCGTCCTACGTGGACGCGAGGCGACGCCGATGGAGGAGACGTGACCACGCCTTCGCAGACGGTCGGGCCGTACCTGTCGATCGGCCTGCCCTGGCCGGACGGGCCGGACGTGGTCGCCGAGGGCGTGCCCGGCGCGTTCCGGCTGCACGGCGTCGTGACCGACGGCGCCGGCGACCCGGTGCCCGACGCGCTCGTCGAGACCTGGCAGGCGGATCCCGCCGGGCGCTTCGACCACCCCGACGACCCGCGCGGCGCGGTGTCCGGCTTCCGGGGTTTCGGCCGCTGCCCCACCGACGACAGTGGACGGTACGCGATCCGCACGCTCAAGCCCGGCCCGGTGCCCGGCCCGGACGGGGTGCCGCAGGCGCCGCACATCGACGTGTCGGTCTTCGCGCGCGGGCTGCTGCACCGGGTCGTCACGCGCGTCTACTTCGCCGACGAGGAGGCGGCGAACTCGGCCGACGCGATCCTGGCCGGCGTGCCCGCCGCCCGGCGCGCGACGCTGCTCGCGGTGCCCGACGAGTCGGGCTACCGGTTCGACATCCGCTTGCAGGGCGACGATGAGACCGTCTTCTTCGCGATCTGAGCGCGGGCCGGCCGGTGGCGGGCTTTCCGACAGCGGGCCGGGCGACAGCGGCCGGCTTTTCGAGAGCGAGCCGGCTAGTGGCGGGCTTTTTGACGGCGTGCTCGCCGCCGGTCCCGTCCACGCGGCGACCGGCGACCGGGCGTGGCTCCAGGCGATGCTCGACGTGGAGGCGGCGCTCGCCCAGGCTGCCGGCGCGCCGCCGGAGGTGGCGGCCGCGTGCCGGGCCGAGCGGTTCGACATCGCCGCCCTGGGCGCGGCCGCCGCGGAGTCCGGCAACCCGGTCGTGCCGCTGGTCCGGGCCCTCCGCGCGGCGGTCTCCCCGGAGGCCGCCCGCTACGTGCACGCCGGCGCCACGAGCCAGGACATCCTCGACACCGCCGCGATGCTCGTCGCCCGGGATGCGCTCAGCCTGATCCTGGCCGACGTGTCGGCGGCGGCGTCGGCGGCCGCCCGTCTCGCCGCGGCGCACCGGGACACGCCGGTCGCCGCCCGCACGCTGCTGCAGCAGGCGCTGCCGACGACGTTCGGGCTTGTCGCGGCCGGTTGGCTCGCGGCCCTCGACGGTGCCGCCGACCGCCTCGCCGCGATGCGCGACAGCGGGCTGGCCGTCCAGCTCGGCGGCGCGGCCGGCACGCTCGCGGCGTTCGACTCACCCTCCATCGTGGACCGGCTGGCCGAAGGGCTCGGCCTGCCCGCGCCCGCCCTGCCGTGGCACACCGACCGCACCCGGATCGCCGACCTCACCTGGCCGCTCGGCACCGCGTGCGGAGTGATCGCGAAGGTGGCCGGCGACGTCGTCCTGTACGCGCAGACCGAGGTCGGCGAGGTCGCCGAAGGGCAGCCGGGCGGCTCGTCCAGCCTGCCGCACAAGCGAAACCCGGTCGCCGCCATCTCCGCCCGCGCCTGTGCCGCCCAGGCTCCGGGCCTCGTCGCCACGCTGCTCGGGTCCATGGGACACGAGCACCAGCGGGCGGCCGGGGCATGGCACGCGGAGTGGGCGCCGTTCACCGGGCTGCTGCGGGCGACCGGCTCGGCGGCGCACTGGCTCGCGCGGTGCCTGGCACACCTGCGCGTCGACGCCGCCCGCATGCGCGGCAACCTCGACATCACCGGCGGGGCGCTGCTGGCCGAGCGGATCAGCGCCGCCCTCGCGCCGAAGGTGGGCCCGAACGAGGCGCACGACCTGGTGCGGGACGCGGTCGCCGGTGGCCGGCCACTCGCCGAGGCGCTCGCGGACCATTTCTCGCCGGCGGAGCTGGCCACCCTCCTCGACCCGGCGTCCTACCTCGGCGCCGCGCCCGCGCTGACTGACCGCGCACTCAAGCAGCACGAGGAGCGGCCGTGACGCCCTACTCCATCGTGGACGGTCCGGTGGACGCGCCGGTGCTCGTACTTGCCAACTCGCTCGGCACCACGGTGGACATGTGGGAGCCGCAGGTGCCCGCGCTCGTCGAGCGCTACCGCGTCGTCCGCTTCGACACGCGGGGACACGGCCGCTCGGCGGTGCCTCCCGGCCCGTACACCATCGGGGATCTGGGTGGCGACGTGCTCGCGCTGCTCGACGAGCTCGGCGTGGCGCGGGCCCATTTCTGCGGTCTTTCCATGGGCGGCATGGTCGGAATGTGGCTGGCCGCGCACGCGCCGGAGCGGATCGACCGGCTCGTGCTGTGCTGCACGTCGGCCCGGCCGGGCACGCCCGACGCCTGGGCCCACCGCGCGGCGATCGTGCGGTCGGAGGGCACGTCGGCGATCGCCGACCTTGTGGTGAGCCGGTGGCTCACGCCGGAGTACGCGTACCGCCAGCCAGACCTCGTCGCCCGGCTGCGCGCGATGCTCACCGCCACACCCGCGGAGGGGTACGCGTCCTGCTGCGGAGCGCTCGAAGGGCTCGACCTCACCGCCGCGCTGCCGCGCATCGCCGCGCCCACGCTGGTGCTGCACGGCGCCGACGACCCGGCGTTCGCACCGTCGCACGGGGCCGACATCGCGGCCGCGGTGCCGGGCGCGCGGCTCGCACTCGTGCGCGACGCCGCCCATCTGGCCAATGTGGAGCAGGCCGGCGCGGTGACCACCCTGATCGTCGAACACCTTGGGGGCAACGGATGAGTGAGCGCAGCGAGCGAACCATTGGGCACAGGGTGCCTGGAGCCGCGCGGCCGCCCGCAGCGAAGCGAGGACGGCCGTGAGCGACTTCGACCGGGGCATGGCCGTCCGCCGCGAGGTGCTCGGCGACGCGCACGTCGACCGGGCGGTCGCGAACACGACGCCGCTCACCGCGCCGTTCCAGGAGTTCATCACCAGGTACGCGTGGGGCGCGGTGTGGGGCCGCGAAGGTCTCGACCGCCGCACCCGCAGCTGCGTCACGCTCGCGGTGCTGGCCGCCCTCCGCTGCGAGGAGGAGCTGGCCATGCACGTGCGCGCGGCCCGCCGAAACGGCCTCAGTCCCGCCGAGATCGGCGAGGTGCTGTTGCACACGGCCGTCTACGCTGGTGTGCCGGCGGCCAACAGCGCGCTGGCGGTCGCGCAGAGAGTGCTCGAGGGAGACGCGCATGACGGATGACGTGGGGCGGGAGGCCCACTTCGTACAGTCGCTGGAGCGCGGGCTGGCCGTTATCCGGGCGTTCGACGCCGGGCACCCTGAGCTGACGCTCAGCGAGGTGGCCCGCATCTGCGACCTCACCCGCGCCGCCGCCCGCCGCTTCCTGCTGACGCTGGCCGACCTGGGCTACGTGCGCACCGACGGCCGGATGTTCAGCCTCACGCCGCGGGTGCTGGAGCTGGGCTACGCGTTTCTGTCCAGCCTCTCGCTGCCCGAGGTGGCCGAGCCCCACCTCGAGCGGCTCGTGGCGCAGGTGCACGAGTCGTCCTCGGTGTGCGTGCTCGACGGCGACGACGTGGTGTACGTGGCCCGCGTCCCCACCTCGCGCATCATGACCGTCGCCATCAACGTGGGCACCCGCTTCCCCGCGTACGCGACGTCGATGGGGCGGGTGCTGCTCGCCGGCCTGCCCGACGACGAGTTGGAGGCATACCTCGGCCGGGTGAAGCCGGCCCGCCTCACCTCGCGCACCGTCGCGACCCCGGCCGCGCTCCGCACCGAGCTGCGGAAGGTGCGCGCCCAGGGGTACGCGATCGTCGACCAGGAGCTGGAGGAGGGGCTGCGCTCGGTAGCGGCGCCGATCCGCGACCGGACCGGGGCGGTGATCGGCGCGGCCAACGTGTCGGTGCACGCCAGCCGCAACTCGGTCGAGTCGATCCGTCGCGACCTGCTCCCCCAGCTGCTCGCCACCGTGGCGAAGATCGACGCCGACCTGCGGATCGCCAACCCCCGCCGGACGCGTCACCGCGTGGGCTGAAGCCCGTCGAGCATGATCCTGAGCAGCCGCTCGGCCTGCTCTTCCGACGTCTGCTCGATCGTGCTGTCGGTCGCCGCCCGCCCGCGACCGGCCACCGCCGCCGCTGAAGCGTCAGCCAACGCGCAACTTGCACGCGACGTGAATACGCCACCTGGCGGAGGTACGCGAAGCCCGCTCCGGAAAGGATGAAGACCAAGCCGCTGCGGAAGCGGAAGCCGATGAGAGAGGTCCCAGCCCGCGTACTGCCAAAGGGCTGCGCCGGTTGGTCGACAAGGGGTGCGTGGCAAGCGCACCCCCATCGGTAACTCACGCCATTCGCTGTCACACCCGGCAGGTAGGGTCGGGTGTCGCAGGGAGGGCCGCCGATGACGCAGCAGCCGGTGCCGCCGGAGCCGGTTTCGTTCGAGGAGTTCCGCCTCTACCACGCGACCACCGAGCGGGTGACCGACCGCCGGCTCGCGCTGAACCGGTGGAATTACTCGATTCTGGTCGCCACCCTTCTCGCGATCGGGGCGGTGCTCACCTGGTCCACGTCCCGCCCGTCGTATGTGCTGGTCGGCCTCTGTGGCGTCGTCGTGCTGTCGGTGGCGGCGATCCTGCTGTGCACGTATTGGATCCAGCAGATCAGCGACTTCAAGTCGCTCAACGCGGCTAAGTTCCGCATCCTCAACGAGATGGCCCCGCTGATCGTCTTCGACGGGCCGACCGGGCCGTCCGCGGCGCGGTCCTACCGGCCGTTCGAGCGCGAGTGGGAAGACCTGCAGGAGCAGCAGGCGGTGAGCAAGGTGCCGACCGGGCGGCTTCGCCACACCTTGGCGCTCAACTCCTCCGGTGCTGAATACTTCATTCCGAGGGCGTTCCGGGTGCTCTTCGCGACGATCCTGGTGGTGGCGGTGACGTTCGGGGCGATCAGCCACGACACCGTGTTCGACCAGATCTCGCCGTTAAGCGGCGCCGGCGCCGACGGAGGGGGCACGCCGTGACAGCTATGGTCTACGTGATCATGCCGGTCGGGTCCGATCCCGCCTACGAGCGCCGCCGCGCCGCGATCGAGCGGGCGACGGCCGCCGTTGGCCTGTCGACGCTGCTGCCGGCCGACCGGCTGCACGCGGAGGTCCCGTTCGACCTCGGCCACGCCCGCCGCGACCTGCGGCGCGCCCGGGTGGTGCTGGCCGACCTGACGCTGGAGCGGCCGAGCTGCTACTACGAGCTGGGCCTGGCGCAGGCGCTCAACAGGCGGGTGGTGCTCGTCGCCGAGCGCGGCACCCCGATCCACCAGGCCCACGACCGCGACAAGGTCATCTTCTACGACTCCCTCGACGACCTGTCGGCGAAGCTGACCCGCGTGCTCCGCCCGATCGCCGCCAGCGCCCGCACCACGGCAAGGCCAGCGGCGACCACAGCCTGAGCCCCGGAGCCGCGGCCGTCGTGTGGGTTTCTTGATTTGCCCGGGCCGCGTCAGTTGCTGACCGCCGCTCCCGCCGGAGACCGCGCAGGCCGGCGGCTCGCGCGGGGCGCTCGCCGAAACCCCGACCTCCGCTGCCGCCTCCGCTCGACAAGCCCAAACCCTACGGCGGAGCGCGCACTCCACTCGCCAGATCCGGAGCGCTCCCGGGCCCGCAGGCCAAGACCGGGGTGACCGCAACCAACAGCGGCGGCACTCGAGGCAACGAAAGCCTCAGACGATCTTGTCACCCGCTGGCCGGCAGCACACAATGTGGACGAAACGTCGCTGCTGGATGTGAATCTGGAGAGATTCCGGAGTTGGGGTGAATCCCGGCTCACGTGACGACTTCCAAACAAGACGTCCGCCGTGGCCCAAGGCGGTTGCTCCCGTTGACGGACGTCGCGATAGCCCAAAATGGTCGAAATGCGCCGGCGCCACCACACCGCCAGTAACGTAGCGTAATCATATTCGGGCCGTAGGTGTGGATCTAGAACGGTTAGGGTTGATATATAGCGCCCTAACCGTTCTAGATCGCGAAACTGGTGCCGCATGGCGGCTACTGCCCGCTACCGAGGTCAGCCCAGCTCCGTCGGCGCGCCGCCGATTGCGCCAACGGCTTTTCCGCGCGGGGGCTTGGTGCGCGGAGATGGCAGCGGGGGCCGGGGATTTCGGCGAGCCCCCTGGCGAGCCGCCGGCCGCCGCGGTCTCCGGCGGGAGCGGCGGTCAGCGACTGACGCGGACCCGGGAAATTCCTTCGAACCGCTACTTCGCCAGGCGGCTGAGCAGCGCGCTCGCCACCCCGATCGCCGCGGCGGCCGAGCCGACCAGCACCGCGTAGTCGAGCCACAGCCGCGCGGGTGAGCCGATCAGCAGGCCGCGCAGCGCCTCGACCTGATAGCTGAGCGGGTTGGCGTGGTTGATCGCCTGGAGCCAGCCGGGCATGAGGGCGACCGGGTAGAGGGCGTTCGAGGCGAAGAAGAGCGGCATCATGATGGCCTGGCCGATGCCCATCATGCGGTCGCGGGAGAGCACAAGCCCGGCGATGATGATCGACAGGCAGCAGAAGAAGGCCGAGCCGAGCAGCACGGCGGCCACCACGCCGAGCAGCCGCAGTGGGTTGTAGGTCAGCGAGACGCCGAGCAGGGCGGCGAGCACCAGCACGACCACCACCTGGCTGAGCGCCCGCATCCCGGCCGCGAACGCCTTGCCGGTCACCAGCGCAGCGCGCGGGGTCGGGGTCACCATCAGCTTGGCGAGGACGCCCGCGTCACGGTCCCAGATGATCTGGATGCCGTAGAAGATCGAGATGAACAGCGCGGACTGCGCGATCACGCCGGGCGTGAGGTAGTCCAGGTAGGGTACGTCGCCGGTGGGGATGGCCTTGATCCTCGTGAACGTGACGCCGAAGACCAGCAGCCACAACACCGGCTGCACGGCACGGAAGAGCAGCTCGGTCTTGTCGCGGCGCATCTTCTGCAGCTCGATCAGGCACATGGCGCCCACCCGGGCGAAGAGCATGCGGAGGCCGCCGCCCCAGGTGTCAGCCGAGGCGAGCGGCAGTGCGTCGAGTCTGGCGGACATCGCGTAGTCCCTTCGTCTCTTCGTCCCAGTCGTCGCCCGCGTACACCCGGAAAACGTCGTCGAGGCTCGCCGGGCCGGCGGCGCCGAGGCTGGCGATCAGCTCGGCCGGGCTGCCCACGGCCCGGATGCGGCCGCGGTGCATGAGCGCGACGCGGTCGCACGAATGCTCGGCCTCGTCCATGTAGTGGGTGGTGACAAGCACCGTCATGCCCGTCTCCCGGCGCACCTGCGCGATCCGCTCCCAGACGCCGGAGCGCGCGACCGGGTCGAGGCCGATCGTGGGCTCGTCGAGCACGAGCAGCTGGGGCGAGCTCACGAGCGCCTGAGCCAGCTCCAGTCGGCGGATCATGCCGCCCGAGTACGTGCCGGCGGGCCGGTCGGCCGCCTCGGTGAGCCCCATGGCGGCGATCGCCCCGTCGACGCGGCTGGCCCGCTCGCGGCGGGGCACGTCGTAGAGCCGGGCGAAGAGGCTCACGTTTTCCCGGCCGGTCAGCGCGCCGTCGGCGGAGAGGAGCTGCGGCACGTATCCGAGGAGGCGCCGCACCGCGATGCGCCGCCGCCGCACGTCGATGCCGAAGACCGAGACCGTGTCGCGCGGCACCGGCAGCAGCGTGGTGATGGCGCGGATGGTGGTGGTCTTGCCGGCCCCGTTTGGGCCGAGGAGGCCGAAGATCTCGCCCGGCTCGACGTCGAGGTCGATGCCGTCGACCGCCACCGTGTCACCGAACGCGTATCGCAGGCCGCGCACGCTCACCGCCGCCACCGTCATGCCGACCCCTCCTCCTGCCGCATTTCGTCGAGCAGCCGCCGCAGCACGGGCAGCGCGGCCTCGATCGCCTCGCGGTCCGCCTCGTCGAGCCGCTCCAGCGCCCGCCCCACCAGCTCGGCCCGCGCGGCGCGCCACTCCGTGAGCCGCTCACACGCGTCGGGGGTGAGGAAGAGCCGCGCCGCCCGCCGGTCGGCGGGATCGGTCTCGCGGGCGAGCAGGCCGGCGTCCACCAACACGTTGACGAGGCCACTCACCGAGTTGTCCGCGAGGTGCAGCACCCGGGCCGCGGCCGCGATGCCGATGCCCGGCTCCTCCTCCACCGCGATCAGCAGGTCGACCTGCGCGGCCGGCAGCCGGTGCGGTCGCGAGCCGGCCAGTCGCCGGCGGACCACCCGGCGCATCCCGCCGAGCAACCGCATCAGCTCAGTGGCGACCTTGGTGTCCACGCTTCCGAAGATACCTCGGATACCGAGGTATTGAAACCCCCGCTATTTGCCGGCGGCCTGAAGCGCCGGCTCGGGCGCCGCCGGCGCGGAGGCCGGACCGGACGTCGAGGCGGAAGCGGTCAGCCGCTCGTAGAGCATGCCGGCCTGGTGGGCGAGCGCCCCCGCGACCGCCGGCACCACCGGCAGCACCCAGTCGGCGACGATGCCCCGGTGCGGGAGGTTGAGGATCAGCACGGCCGCGGCCGCACCGCCGAGTCCGTGCGCGAACGCGCGCCACACCGCCTTGCCCGCGTGCCCCGCCACCGCCCGCCGGGCGGCCCGGTCGCCCAGGTCGGGAAAGCCGGCCAAGGCGCGTGCGTCGCGGCGGCCGAAGTTGACGCCGGCCACCACCGCGGTGACCGAGGTGCCCGCCACGGTCGCCAGGAGGACGTTTCGGGTCAGGAGCATCAGCAGGCCGAACACGGCCAGCCCGATGCCGAGTGCCACAGCGGCGCGGATCCACTCCTTCTTGTCACCCGGGTACCAGTAATACTTCGTGGTCCCCTCGGAGACCTGCTTCACGATCCGCCCCATCGCGGTGCTCACCCCACTGGCCGTAACCTGCATCGCGGTCGGTCGTTACGTAGCGTAGGCAGGCGCGGACAGAGAGTGTTGGCTCCTTGCTGAAAATGCGTGTCGTTCTCCCAGATACTGGGCGGTAAGCCGCCCAGCCGGGGTCAGAACAGGACAGTCGCGAACTCGCCGGCCGGGCGGAAGCCGCAGCGGGTGTAGACGCGGCGGGCCCGCTCGTTGTGCCCGTTGACGTACAGGCTCACGGTGGGTGCCACCCGCCGCAGCGCGTCGCGCACGACCGCCGCCATCGCGGGCCCGGCCAGGCCGCGGCCACGCCACTCCGGCGCCACCCACACCCCTTGGACCTGCGCGGTGTGCCGGGTGACGACCGCCAGCTCGGCCTTGAAGATCACTTCGCCACCCAGGATCCGCGTGTACGCCCGGCGGGCGCGCACGAGCTCCGCGACCCTCCGCCGGTATCCGCGCCCGCCGTCGTCGGCGAGTGGCGAGACGCCGACCTCCTCGGTGTACATCGCGACGGCTGCCGGGAAGAGCAGGTCGATCTCGTCGGAGCGGGCGAGCCGCACGCCGGGGTCGACCGGGAGCGCGGGCGGCGCGTCCGCGACCAGCAGCGGCTGGTAGGGGCGGACGTCGCGGGCCGGCCCCCAGTGTGGCTCGAGGCGCTCCCACAGCCCGAGCACGGCGTCGGCCCGCCCCACGATCGACGAGCACCCGCGGTCTTCGGAAAGGATCATCTCGGCGAAAGCGGTGACCGCCGGCCGCGTGGCCAGGACGGGCGTGAGGTGGCCGCCGAACCAGCACAGCGACTCGAGATGGCGGCGCGACCCGTAACCGAAGACGCGCCCGTCGGCGCGCCACCAGGAGAGCCCGTGCGTGGCGACCCGCTCCGCAACCTGGGCAGCGCCGAACGGATCAAGGTCGAGGATCCGCTCGACCGCACCGCGCTCGGTCTCGCCGAGCTGCCGCACGGGAACCGTCAGCACATCTGCCAGCCTATATGCAACAGGCGCCCAACGAACCCGCCGGATATGAGGCAAGTGCGGCAACGCCCGTCCCAGGCGCCCCAGACCTTGACAGTGGTCGCTGTAAGCGCTCACAGTATGACGGCAATGTTACGGCCATAACTCCATTTCAAATCACTGTGAGCGCTCACAGGAGGCTGGCTATGAGGCTGCACCGGCTGGTCGTGGTCGCGGTGTCCGCGGCCCTTGTCGGCGGGTTCCTGGGGAATGTTCCGGCACGAGCCTCCGGAGGCGGCGTGCGCAACGCGGGTTTCGAGGACGGGCTCGCCGGCTGGGCCACCGCCGGCGCCGCCTCGGCCGATGAAGGCGGGCACGCCGGCACCACCCGCCTCACGCTCTCCGCCGCCGCCTCGGCCACGCAGAAGGTGTCCGGGCTGTCCCGCGGCATGTACACGCTGAGGGTCTGGGTCCGCGGCGGTGGCGCGTCGGCGGTGAGCCTGGAGTGCGGCGGGTCCGCGAGCCGGGTAGACGTCCCTCGCACCGGCCCGGACCTGTGGGTGCAGGTGGCGGTCGACGCGCGGGCGACCTCCGGCCGCTGCGCCATCCGCCTCGCCTCCACGGACGGCTGGGCGCACGTCGACGACGTCACGCTGGCGCCCGGCGCGCTCGACCCGGTGCGCGTCAAGGGCGCGGACATCTCCCACCTCACCAAGAACGAGGACTACGGCGCCGTCTACCGCGACCACCGCGGCAAGCCCGGCGACGCCGTCCGGATCCTCCGCGACAACGGCGTCAACCTGGCCCGCCTCAAGGTCTGGGTCGACCCGGCGGACGGCTACAACAGCAAGGCGCGGGTGCTCGCGATGGCCAAGCGGGCCAAGGCGCGGGGCATGCGGCTGCTGATCGACTTCCACTACTCCGACGCGTGGGTCGACCCCGGCAAGCAGAACAAGCCGGCGGCGTGGGCCGACCTGCCGTTCGACGGGCTGCGGCAGGCGCTGTACGACCACACCTACGACGTCATCTCCGCGCTCCGCGCGCAGGGTACCCCGGCCGACATGGCGCAGGTGGGCAACGAGATCAACGGCGGTCTACTGTGGCCGGACGGCCGCTGGGACAACTGGGACGGCCTCGCCGCGCTCCTCACCGCCGGTAGCAACGCGGTCAAGGCGGCATCACCGTCCACAAAGGTCGTACTCCACCTCGCCGAGGGCGGCAACAACGGCGGCCACGTGTGGTGGTTCGACAACGCGATCGCGCGCGGCGTCCCGTTCGACGTCATCGGGGTGTCGCACTACGTCTACTGGCACGGGCCGCTCGGCGCGCTCCAGGCCAACCTCTTCGACCTCTCCGCCCGCTACGGCAAGCCGATCGCGGTGGTGGAGACGGCGTACGGCTTCACGCTCGAAGAGAACGACCACGAGACCAACATCTTCAACGCCTCGCTGGAGCAGGCCGGTGGCTATCCCGCGACCCCGCGGGGGCAGGCCGACGCGCTGCGCGACATGTTCAACGTGGTGGCGGCGGTGCCGGGGACGCTCGGCGTCGTGTACTGGGAGCCGACCTGGACGGCCGTCGACGGCGCGGGCTGGGACCCGGCCGACCCGACCTCCGGCGACGGCTGGGAAAACCAGGCGGTCTTCGACTACTCGGGCCGCGCGCTGCCGGCCCTGAAGGTCTTCGGGAGGTTCTGATGAGACGCCTCATCGTGCTGGCGGCCGCTCTCCTACTGGTTCCGGCGGCGCCGGCCTGGGCGGCGACCACGCTGACCAACACCGGCTTCGAGTCGGGGCTCAACGGGTGGAGCGGCAACGGCTACACCGAGTCGGGCGGCCGCTCCGGCCTCCGGCTCACCCACTGGGCCTCCGCCGCGTACCGGTGGGAGACGACCCAGACGCTGACCGGGCTGGGCAACGGCTCGTACACCGCGCGGGTGTGGGTCCGCTCCGGCGGCGGGCAGAATGCCGCCTACCTCGCGCTTAAGAACTGCGGCGGTGCCGAGCAGCGGGCCACCGTGCCCACCAGCGACGCGTGGACGCAGATCTCGGTGACCACCACCGTCTCGAATGGACAGTGCACGGTGAGTCTCTTCTCCGACGCGAACGCCGGCAACTGGGCGAGCTTCGACGACGCCAGCTTCGCGGCCGGCTCGACCGGCGGCGGCACGATCTCGATCCGCGGGGTCGACGTGTCCACGCTGAAGAAGAGCGAGGACCGCGGCGGCGTGTACCGGGACAGCGCCGGCACCCAGCGCGACGCGCTCACCATCATCCGTTCCAGCGGCGCCAACTACGGGCGCCTCAAAGTGTGGGTCAACCCGGCCGACGGTTACAACAACAAGGCGCGCGTGCTCACCATGGCCAGCCGCATCAAGGGGCAGGGCATGAAGCTGCTCGTCGACTTCCACTACTCCGACTCGTGGGCCGACCCGGGCCAGCAGAACAAGCCGGCCGCGTGGGCGTCGCTGTCGTTCACCGCGCTGCGGCAGGCGGTCTACGACCACACCTACGACGTGCTCAACGCACTCAAAGCGCAGGGCACGACGGCCGACATGGTGCAGGTGGGCAACGAGATCAACGACGGCATGCTGTGGCCGGACGGCCGCTCGAACAACTGGGCCAACCTCGCCTCGCTGCTCACCGCCGGCAGCAACGCGGTCAAGGCGGTCAACTCCTCGACCCAGGTGATGCTGCACCTCGCCGAGGGCGGCAACAACACCCAGCACCGGTGGTGGTTCGACCAGGCGACGAGCCGCGGCGTGCCGTTCGACGTGATCGGGGTCTCGCACTACATCTACTGGCACGGCTCGGTCTCCAGCCTGCAGGCCAACATCAACGACCTCGCCTCGCGGTACGGCAAGCCGATCGTGGTGGCCGAGACGGCGTACGGCTTCACGCTCGCCCAGGACGACAGCGAGCCGAACATCTTCAACTCCTCGCTCCAGCAGGCGGGCGGCTACCCGGCCACCGCGCAGGGCCAGGCGGACGCGCTGCGGGCGGTGATCAACGCGGTCAAGGCCGTGCCCAACGGTCGCGGCCTCGGGGTCTTCTACTGGGAGCCGGCCTGGACCGCGGTCACCGGCAACGGGTGGGACCCCACCAACCCCTCCTCCGGCAACGGCTGGGAAAACCAGGCGCTCTTCGACTACAGCGACAGGGCGCTGCCCGGCCTGTCGGTGCTCGGCACCGCCTGACCCGGCGAGACCTCAGCCCGGCCGGTCCCCCCGTTGGACCGGCCGGGCTCTTCGCGCATCAGGCGCAGTGCCTCGCCAAGCGCGCGGCGCGCCTCGACGCCGTAGGTGCACACGGGCTTGTGCGCGACCCCACCGAGCCCGAGCGAGATGAGCAGGCAGGCAGCCCGCGCCCGCGCGTCGCACGGGTCGACGCGCTGCCGCCAGGCAATCAGCAGAAGGTGCTCCAGACCGGTGAGCTCGTCGTCCACGTCACAACCTCCCCGATGCCGCTTGTCGACGATAGGTTACCGATATATCGTCAACGTATCAACGACAGAACGAAGATCCATCAGAGGGGGAGACACCATGGGATTCCGCAGAGGTTTCCAAGACATGCATGACGCCCGCATGCGCGGGTTCGGGTTCGGCGGCGGCGCCGGCTGGGGCGGTGGCTGGGGCCACGAGCACGGTCACCGGCACGGTGGCCGGGGCCGCGGCGGTCGCCGCCAAAACGTACGGGCGGCCGTGCTCGCCCTGCTCGCCGAGCGCCCGATGCACGGCTACGAGATGATCCGTGAGCTGGAGACCCGCACCGGCGGCATCTGGCGCCCGAGCCCCGGCTCGGTCTACCCGACGCTCCAGCTGCTGGAAGACGAGGGCCTGATCGTCGCCGAGACCGGCGAGGGCCGCAAGCGCTTCGCGCTCACCGAGGCCGGCCGCGAGGAGGCCGCCCGCGCGGCCGAGGCGCCGCCGTGGCAGGAGTTCGCCGACGACACCGTGTCGCAGGCGCAGGACTTCCGCGACGCCGCCTTCGGGATCATGAACGCGTTGCGCCAGGTCGGTTTCAACGGCACCTCCGAGCAGCGCCAGCGCGCGCTCGAGGTGCTCAGCGAGACCAAGCGCAAGCTCTACGCCATCCTGGCCGAGTCCGAGTAACAACAACCCACGTAGTGGCGGGTCTTGCGACACACCGCAAGGCCCGCCACACCCATTTATCGAGCTACCGCGACGTCCGCCGGGGCTTGTCCCGCGGACCTGGCAGCGGGGGCCGGGGATCTCGGCGAGCGCTGCGAGCCGCCGGCCACCGCGATCTCCGGCGGGAGCAGCGGTCAGCGACTGACGCGGACCCGGGAAATCCTCTTGAAAATCCATGGCCGGACCACGACGGACAGAGCGGTCAGCCGTGCCAGGAGCGCCAGAGGGCGGCGTAGGTGCCGCCGACGCGTACAAGCTCGTGGTGGCTGCCCAGCTCGGTGACGCGGCCGTCTTCGAGCACGGCGATCCGGTCGGCGTCGTGGGCGGTGTTGAGCCGGTGGGCGATCGCGATGACGGTGCGCCCCTCCAGCACGGCGGCGAGGGCCCGCTCGGTGCGCCGGGCGGTGGTGGGGTCGAGCGCGGCGGTGGCCTCGTCCAGGATCAGTGTGTGCGGGTCGGCGAGTACGAGCCGCGCCAGCGCGAGCTGCTGGGCGTCGGCGGCGCTGAGATCGAGCGCGCCGTCACCGAGCTGGGTGTCCAGCCCTTCCGGTAGCTCGGCCGACCAGTCCGCGCCCACCGCGGCCAGCGCGGCGCGCATCTGCTCGTCGGTGGCCTGGGGCGCGGCGAAGGCCAGGTTGTCGCGGAGCGTGCCGATGAAGACGTGGTGCTCCTGGGTGACGAGCGCGATGCGGCGGCGGCGCTCGGCCGGGTCGAGGTCGATGACCGGGCAGCCGCCGACGCTCACCAGGCCTTCGTGCGGGGCGTCGATGCCGGCGAGCAGCCGGGCGAGCGTCGACTTCCCCGCACCCGAGGGTCCGACGATGGCCAGCCGCTCGCCCGGGTTGACGTCGAGGTCGATCCCGTGCAGCACGTCATGGCCCTCGGTGTACGCGAACCGGGCGCCGCGGACGACGATCCGCTCGCCGTGCGGCGCGGACGCCATACCGCGTGGCTCCGGCGGCACCTGCCCGACGCCCAGGACCCGGGCGAACGACGCGATGCCCCGCTGTGCCTGCTCGATCCACTGAAGCAGCAGGTCGAGCGGCTCGATCGCCCGCTGGAGGTAGAGCGCGGCCGCGACCACCTCCCCGAGCGTGAACCAGCCGTCGCTCAGCAGCAGGCCGCCGACCAGCAGCACGGCGGCGATCGGCAGCGCGTAACTGGCCTCCATGGCCGGGAAGAACACCGATCGCAGCGCGAGCGTGGCCCGCCGGGCCGCCCAGACGCGGCCGATCCGCTCGCGGCCGTACCGGATGCGCTCGCCGCCGAGGCCGAGCGCCTCGACCGTGCGGGCGCCCTCGGCGGTCGTCGTGAGGGCGTCGGTCAGCTCGGCGGTGGCGGCGCCTTCGGCGAGGTACGCCGCACTGGCCCGGCGCAGGTACCAGCGGGTGACCGCGAAGATCGACGGGAGGCCGACCAGCGCGACGAGCCCGAGCAGCGGGTGCAGCAGGAAGATCGCGCCGAACAGGAGGGTCAGCTCGGCCGTCGCGAGCACGATCACCGGCAGCACGTCGCGGACCGTGGTGCCGACGGTGCCCACGTCGACCGAGCTGCGCGTGGCCAGGTCACCGGTGCCGGCGTGCTCGACCACGGACACGGGGAGCCGCAGCGTCTGCGCGACGAACCGTTCGCGGAGCCGCGCGACCGCCCGCTCGCCGAAGCGGTGCCCGGCATATTGCGCGAACCGGGTCAACAAACCCTGCGCCAGCACGCAGCCGACGATGATCATCGCTAGGCGGTCGACGGTGCCGCCGCCCGCGCCGGCGGCCACGTCGTCGACGATCCGACCGAGCAGCCACGGTGTGGTGAGGCCGGTGACCGCGGCGGCGCTGTGCAGGAGCACCACGATCGCCGCCGCCCCGCGGTCCATCGCGATCAGGTCGACCGTGGCGCGGCGCACGGCGGCCCGGTCGGCGACCGGCAGGCGCCTCATCGCCGCACCTCGTCTTCGATGTCGGCGTTTCGCGCCACCAACGCCCGGTAGCTCGGGTCGCGGTCGAGCAGCTCCGCGTGCGGGCCGGTGGCGACGACCCGGCCACCGCGTACATGCGCCACGGTGTCGACGCGGCCGAGCAGCAGCGGCGAGGTGGAGATCACGACCGTGGTGCGGCCGGTGCGGACGGTCGACAGCCGCTCCGCGATCCGCGCCTCGGTGTGCGCGTCGACCGCCGACGTGGGATCGATCAGGATCAGCACGTCGCGCTCGGCGAGCAGGTCACGCGCCAGGCGCACCCGCTGCCGCTGCCCGCCGGAGAGGGTGCGGGCCCGCCCGCCGACCTCGGTGGCGAGCCCGTCGGGCAGCGCATCGACGACGTCCTCGGCCGACGCGGCACGCAACGCCGGCCACATCTCGGCCTCGCCGATGCCGTCTCGCACCCGCAGGATCTCCCGCAGCCGGCCCGCGAAGAGGTACGAGTCATGGTCGGCGACGAGCACCCTGGCCCGCAGCTCGTCGAGTGCGATCTCGGCGAGCGGAACCCCGCCCCAGGTGACGTCGCTCGGGGCGAAGCGGCCGAGCCGATCCCCCAGCGCGATCCCCTCGGCCGGCTCGTCGGCGGCCACGCCCACCACCTGGCCGTCGGGCACGTGCAGGCCGGTGCGGGGATCGTGGAGATCGGCGGGGCGCTCCGGCGCGGGCCGCTCGCCACGGCCACCGGCGTCGTCCGGCCGCAGGCTCAGCAGCGCCACGATCCGCCGGGCGGCGACCCGGCCGCGGATCATCTGATAGGTGGCCTCCAGCAGAAACCAGACCGGCACGATGAGCACCGTCACGTAGCCGTAGACGGCGACCATCTCCCCGATGGTGATGTCGCCGTTCGCGGCCATCCGGGCCGCCAGCCACACCACGGCGGCCAGGAAGAGCCCGGGGATCATGACCGTCAGCGCCTCGATCCAGCTCTTGACCGCGCCCACCCGGTATCCCTGTGCCCGCAGCTCCTGAGACCGCACCGAGTAGCGGCGCGCGAACAGGTCACGCCCGCCGACCCCGGCGAGCACGCGCAGCCCCGCCACGATGTCGCCCGCGCGGGCGGTGAGCGCGCCCTGCTGGTGCCGGTACAGCTGCTCGGCGCGCTCCAGGCGGCGCAGCAGCGGCCCGACCACGACGACGATCACCGGCACGCCGAGCAGCACGAACAACGCCAGGAACGGGGAGACCGACCACAGCAGCACGGCCACCACCGCGTACGCGATCACGGCGCCCACACCCGGCCCGGTCATCGTCAGCACCGCCGACGTGTTGACGATGTCGGTGCCGCCGACCGTGGCGACCTCGCCCGCGGAGAGCTTGCGCGGCAGGACGGCGCCGATCCCGGCGAGCTGGCGCAGCAGCACGCCGGCGGAGCGGGCGCTGGCGTCCTCGCGAACGAACGTCATCGTGCGGTGGCGCATGATCCCCAGGTACGCGAGGCCGAAGCCGGCGAGCACGATCGCGGCGACCCACATGATCAGGGCCCGGCGGTCATCCGCGCGCAGCCCGTCGTCGATCGCCTGGGAGATCAGGTAGGGCCGGACCGCGAGCCCGACCATCCACGCGGTGCCGATCAGGCTGCCGCGCAGCACCCGCGCCGGCTGGCTGCGGATCAGCCACCAGATGTACCGGACCGGCCCCCTCGTATCCGGGACGCCAGGATCCGGATGAGGGAGCTGAAGTGGCATATGCCAAAGGCTACCTATGCCCTTGACGTCGCTATATTCATTTTCCGACTAACGTCCTCAGTGGACGGTGACGGTGGGGCCCATCATGTCGCGCAGCTCCTCGGGCAGCTCGGCGCCCATCGAGTCGGCGAGCCGCAGGGCCTCTTCGATCAGCGTCTCGACGATCTGCGACTCCGGCACGGTCTTGATGACCTCGCCCTTGACGAAGATCTGGCCCTTGCCATTGCCGGACGCGACGCCGAGGTCGGCCTCGCGGGCCTCGCCCGGGCCGTTGACGACGCAGCCCATCACGGCCACGCGCAGCGGCACCGGCAGCCCCTCGAGGCCGGCCGTGACCTGCTCGGCCAGCGTGTAGACGTCGACCTGGGCGCGACCGCAGGACGGGCAGGAGACGATCTCCAGGCCGCGCTCGCGCAGGCCGAGTGACTCGAGGATCGCGTTGCCGACCTTGATCTCCTCGACGGGTGGCGCGGAGAGCGAGACGCGGATCGTGTCGCCGATGCCCTCGGCCAGCAGCGCGCCGAAGGCGACCGCCGACTTCACCGTGCCCTGGAACGCCGGGCCGGCCTCGGTCACGCCCAGGTGCAGCGGGTAGTCGCACTGCTCGGCGAGCTGGCGGTAGGCGCGGATCATCACGACCGGGTCGTTGTGCTTGACCGAGATCTTGATGTCGCGAAAGCCGTGCTCCTCGAAGAGCGAGCACTCCCACAGCGCCGACTCGACCAGCGCCTCGGCGGTGGCCTTGCCGTACTTGGCCATCAGCCGCTTGTCGAGCGAGCCCGCGTTGACGCCGATGCGGATGGGCACCTTGGCGTCGGCCGCCGCGCGGGCGATCTCGGCCACCTTGTCGTCGAACGCCTTGATGTTGCCCGGGTTGACCCGCACCGCCGCGCACCCGGCGTCGATCGCCGCGAACACGTACTTCGGCTGGAAGTGGATGTCGGCGATAACGGGAATGCCGGATTTACGAGCGATGGCCGGCAGCGCCGCCACGTCGTCGGCCGAGGGCACCGCCACCCGCACGATCTGGCAGCCCGAGGCGGTGAGCTCGGCGATCTGCTGGAGCGTGGCGTTGACGTCGGCGGTGAGCGTGGTGGTCATCGACTGCACCGACACCGGCGCGCCGCCGCCCACCGGCACCGAGCCCACCATGATCTGCCGCGACTGGCGGCGCGGCGCCAGAGGTGGCGGCGGCACCGCGGGCATGCCAAGGGATACGGCCGTCATGGGACTCTCACCTCAGAAGGGCAGTTGGATCGGGTTGACGATATCGGCGGCGACGGTCAGCAGGGTGAACCCGCCGAAGATCAGGATCACCACGTAGGTGACCGGCATGAGCTTGAAGTAGTCGACCCGCCCCGGGTCGGGCCGGCCGAGCCGCGCGTACAGCCAGGAGCGCACCCGCTCGAACCACGCGATCGCGATGTGCCCGCCGTCGAGCGGGAGCAGCGGCAGCAGGTTGAAGATGCCGATGAAGAAGTTGAGCGCGGCCAGCAGCAGGATGAAGGTCGGCCACTCACCGCGGTCGAAGAGCTCGCCGCCGATCCGGCTGGCGCCCACCACGCTGATCGGCGTCTCCGGGTCGCGCTCCTCACCGGTGAGCGCGTTCCACAGCGCGGGCACCTTCTCCGGGAAGCGCTTGAGCGCGCTGAACGTGCCCTCGAACATCACACCCGTCTGGTCGACGGCCTTGCCGACGCCGTCGATCGGGCCCGCCGCCGTGCGCGGGATCACCGGCGTGATGCCCAGCATGCCGACCAGCTCGAGGTCGGCGGAGGTGATGTCGGAGGCCGAGCGGTCGGGGTCGTCGCGGATCACCTGCTGCTTGACCCGCTGGGCCAGCGGCAGCTTGACCGACTTGGTCTCGGTGGCGCCGTCCCGCTCGTACGTGATGCTGACGTCCTGGCCCCCCGAGGCGCGGATCTTGGCGGTCAGCGCGTCCCAACCGCTGATCTCCTGCCCGTTGAGCGCGGTGATCGTGTCGCCGGGCTGGAGGCCGAGCGTGACCGCGGCGCTGTCCGGGTCGACGCCCTTCTCGCACGTACGCTCGCGCTGGGTGGCCGGGTCGACGCTCCACCGCTCCTCGACGCAGGGCGAGATGCTCGCGATCGTGACCGGCTGGCTCTGCAGCTTGGCCTCGTCGTTGAGCGGGACGAAGGAGAAGAGGCCCCACAGGATCAGGACGCCGAGCGCGAAGTGGGTGATCGACCCGGCGCTCATCACGACCGTGCGCTTCCACACCGGGTAGCGCCACATCGCGCGCGGCTGGTCCTCGGGTGCGACGTCGTCGTCCTGCGGCGTCATCCCGACGATCTTCACGAACGCGCCCGCCGGTATCGCCTTCAGCCCGTACTCCACCTCTTTGCGCTTGAACGCGAAGAGGGTCGGCCCGAAGCCGACGAAGAACCGGGTGACCTTCATCCCGAACATCCGCGCCGTGCCCATGTGTCCGGCCTCGTGCAGGGCGACGGAGATCAAGATGCCCAGCGCGAACAGGAGGATCCCGAAGAACTCCATCAAGCTCCTTCACCGATGATCCGCTGGGCGTGTGATCGCGCCCAGGCCTCCGCCGCAAGCACGTCCTCGACGGTACCTGGTTCGGCGAAGTCCGGTGCCTCGTCCAGTACCCGTTCGAGCGTTTCAACCATCCCCAGGAATGGCAGCCGGCCAGCCACGAAGGCCGCCACACACTCCTCGTTGGCCGCGTTGTAGAGGGCCGGGCGGCACCGGCCCGTCGCACCCGCCTCCTTGGCCAGGCGCACCGCCGGGAAGGCCGCGCCGTCGAGCGGCGTGAACTCCCACGTGTGCGCCTTCGCCCAGTCGACCGCCGGCGCCGCGCCGGGCACCCGGTCGGGCCAACCCAGCGCCAGCGCGATCGGCAGCCGCATGTCGGGCGGGCTGGCCTGCGCGATCGTCGACCCGTCGGCGAACTCCACCATCGAGTGGATCACCGACTGCGGGTGGACCATGACCTCGATCGCGTCGTATCCGACCCCGAAGAGCTCATGTGTCTCGATCACCTCTAGGCCCTTGTTGACGAGCGTGGCCGAGTTGATCGTCACGACCGGGCCCATGCTCCACGTCGGGTGCGCGAGCGCCTCCTTCGGTGTGACCTCGGTCAACTCCTCGCGCCGGCGCCCGCGGAACGGCCCGCCGCTCGCCGTCAGCACCAGCCGCCGCACCTCGCCGGCCGAGCCGCCGCGCAGGCACTGGGCCAGCGCCGAGTGCTCGGAGTCGACCGGCACGATCTGCCCCGGTCGCGTCACCGCGGCCTTGACGAGGGGGCCGCCGGCCACGAGCGACTCCTTGTTGGCCAGCGCGAGGGTACGCCCGGCGTGCAGCGCGGCCAGCGTAGGCGCGAGCCCGAGGGAGCCGACCACGCCGTTGAGCACCACGTCGCACGGCCACTCGGCGAGCTCGGTCATCGCGTCCGGCCCGGCCAGGATCTTGGGGATGCGGAAGTCGCCCGTCGCGTATCCCCGGCGGGAGGCCTCGGCGTAGAACGCGAGCTGCAGGTCCTGGACAGCGGACGCCTTGGCCACGCCGACCGCCTCCACGCCCAGCTCCAGCGCCTGCGTGGCGAGCTGCTCGACGTTGCCACCGCCGGCGCCGACGGCCACGACCCGGAAGCGGTCGCTGTTGCGCCGGACGATGTCGATCGCCTGCGTGCCGATCGACCCGGTCGAGCCGAGGAGGACGATCTCGCGGGGGGAGGTCACCCCGTCATTGTCGCCGACCCCCGGCGGTCGGCCGGAGACGGCCCCGATAATTCGCACCTGATCGACCTACAAGCGCTGTGTCAACCGATCAGACAAAGGGGCGACATTCGCACTCCGTCCGAGCATAATTCACGCGAGAATCGCAGAGCTTGCGTTCGTCGGCCACCATGAGTCCAGCCAAACAGGAGGTTGATGGCTCGCATGGTGAATGATCACAAAACTAGCGGGGCGCGACACCAGAGCTGGCGATGGGTGATCCTCTTCGCCGCCGGTGCCGCCGATTTGGCCGTAATGATCGTGTCAACCGCATCACCCATTCGCGTGATCGCCGCGGCGTTGTTAGGCATCATTATCGGGATCTTCGTGCGGAGCATACGAGGAGGCGCCGGTGGCACCGCCACCGCGCCAGAGCCAGGCCCGTCGCCACAGCGGCCGCCGGGCTCCACGTTCGTCATCCCATCGGAATTGCCACCACCACCGGAAATCTTTCACGGCCGAGAAGCTGAAATTTCCACGATGATGGGTGCCCTTCAGGCGCAGACATCGCAGCGCTGCACCGTGATCGTCCTACACGGCGAGGCCGGCATCGGAAAAACGACATTAGCCATCCAATTCGCCTACCTCGTCGCCGACAGATTTCCCGACGGGAAGCTTTTCGGCCCTTTTCCGCATGTCGGCGACGGCCGCACCGCCGTGCTCACGAGTTTCGTCAAGGCGCTCCGCGGGCCGGGAGATTTCGCGACACCGGCGGGCGACGAGCTCGCGGCGAAGTACGCGGCACTCACCCGTGACCGCCGCGTGCTCGTGATCATGGACGACGTCGGCGAGGTGGAGGACATCCAGCCGCTGCTGCCCACCGGAGCGGGCTGTGTCGCCGTCGTCACCTGCCGCCATCCGCTGCCCGAGCTCGAGTCAGACCTGCGGATGGCGGTGCCGCCGCTCGACAGGGCCAGCGGGATCGCCCTGCTCAGCAGCATCGTCGGGCCGGAGCGGGTGGCTGCCGCTCCGCAGGCGGCCCGCCGGATCGTCGGGCTGGTCAGGTTCCACCCGCTCGCGCTCCGCCTCGCCGGCGCTTCGCTCAGCCGCCGGCCACACTGGAGCCTCGACCAGGTCGTCGAAAAGCTGGCGACCCGATCCTCGACCGCGCTGGCGTACACCGACTTCGCCGGCGCGCTCGACCTGAGCTACGGGCTGCTCACCACCGACGAGCGCCGTGCCCTCTGCCATCTCGGGCTGCGCGACGAGCTGAGCTTCGCGCCGTGGATGCTCGCCGCGCTCCTCGGCGAAGGCTACGACGAAGACACGGTCTGGCGGATCACCGACCGCCTGGCCGAGGCCGGGCTCGTCATCAGATCCACTATGGACGCCGCCGGCCTGACCACGTTTCGGATCCTCGAACACGTGCACCGGTACGCGCGGGCGCGCCTGCTCGCGGAGACCACCGCGGAGCAGCGCCAGAAGAGCATCGACGCCCTCATCCGGGCACAGTCGCTGCGCACCGAGCAGACCGCCGGCGCCGACCTGCTGGAAGACATCTACGTCGTCCGGGACAGCGGCGATCTCAACAGGGCGATGGACATGATCCTCGCCGCCCTCGCCCTCGCCCGTGACAACGGTGACCACGACGGGGAGTGCCTGGCGCTGGCGACGCTCGCGGAGTTCAAGGCCGAGCTCGGCAACGTCGCCGAGGCCACCGAGCTGGCCGACGCCGCGCTGCGCCTGGAGCACCCGTTCGGGCGCATCCGCGCGCTGCGCTGCCACGCCCTGATCGACCGCCGCCGGCGCCAGATCCCGGCCGCGCTCGGCCATCTCGACCACGCGCTGTCCATCCTCGCCGCCGGTGACACGTCGTGGAGCGCGACCCAGGAGCGGGTGCGGATACTGCGCGAGCGCGCGATAGCCCACGCGTTCGGGCCGCACCCCCGCGACGGCTTCGCCGACCTCGACCTCGTAGACCAGATCGTCGAGCGGGCGGAGCAGGGCCAGCTGTTGCGGGCCGGCGCCTGCTGGGCGCGCGGAGCGTTCCTCGACCTCACCGACCGCCATCTCCACGCGGAGCGGGTGCTGGCCGACGGGCGGCGGGTCGCCGAGGATCTCGGCCAGCGCTGGTGGCTGGCCTGGCTTGCGCACGCCGAGGCCCGCCTCGCCCTGGAGCTCGGCGAGACCCGAAAGTGCCGCGGCGCGGCGGATACCGCGATCGACCTGTTCGCTTCGATGCAGGATCGCTACGGCGCCGCACAGTGCCGGCTGCTGCTCGGCAAGGCCTACCTCCGCGAAAGCCGCACCGGCGAGGCGTCCGCCCCGCTGGAAGAGGCACTGCACACGCTGCGCGACTGCGAAGACGAGCACCTTGAGGCCCTCACACTCAAGGAGCTCGCCGAGGTCCGGCTCGCCCAAGAGCGGTTCGACGAAGCGGTCGAAATGTTGCGGACGGCCGACCGCTCGCTCCACGACCTCGGTGACGAGCAGGAGCGGGGATGGGTCCAGCGCCGGCTGCACGAGCTCGTCGACAGCCCGGCGACCACGTACTGGCAAGCATGATCTCAACCCTCTGAGGACTGCTCATGGCAAAGCGGGGCCGGCGGTTGCGGTGGCCGGGTTGGCTCTCGGCACAGGCGAGCCGGCGGCGAGTCAAAGTCGCGGTGGCGGCGGCGATGCTCGGCGTTGCGGCCGGCACCAGCGCCGTCACCGGCGGCGGCGCGCCATTGCCGCTGCTCATCGCCGTCACCGCCTTCACCGCGCTGGGCACGCTGTGGGTCACCGAGACCCAGCAGAGCCCGCGTACGCCCGCGTCGGACCAGCCCGCTCTCGAGCACGCCGTGGCCCTGGCTGTGGCCCCGGCGCAGCAGCCCGACCTGCCAAAGCCGCGCATGCTGCCGGAGCGGCAGGTGGCGTTTCGGGGGCGTGCGGAGGAGCTCACCCAGCTGCTGCACCACCACGCCACCGGCCGGGCGCAGCGTGATGCCCGCTTGGGCGCGGCGCCGGGCCCTCTCGACGATCCCGGAGCGGCCGGCGCCCTGCTGATCACGCTGCACGGCCGCCCGGGGGTCGGCAAGACGGCGCTCGCCGACGAGTTCGCCCACCGCATCGCCGACCAGTACCCGGACGGCCAGCTGTACGCGACGCTCGGCAGCGCCGGACATCCACGGCCGCCGGGCGAGGTGCTCAAGATCTTCCTCGCCGCGCTCGGCCGCACCGATGCGTTGCCGCGCCGCACCGAGGATCGGCTCAAGATCTTCCGCTCGCTCCTGGCCGGGCGGCGGGTCCTGATCGTGCTCGACGCCGCCCGAAACGCCGACCAGGTGCGCCAGCTGCTGCCGACCTCGCCCGGCTGCACTGTCATCGTCACCAGCCGCCGCGACCTCGGGCTGTCGCTCGTCGCCCACGCCGCCTCGCTGCCGGTCGACGTGCCGTCGGCGGTCGAGGCCGCGGAGATCCTGCGCACCGCCGCGCGTACCTCGCCGTACGAGCAGCCCGTGTGCACCGCCGAGATCGTCCACTTCGTGGGCCGGCTGCCACTGGCTCTCCGGGCGGCCGGCGAGCAGGCGGCCGAGGGCGGGCAGCAGCTCTGCGGCATGGCGCGCACGCTCCGCCTCGAGCACGGACGGCTCGCGCAGCTCCAGTTCCGCGGCCTCGACGTGGGCGGGCGCATCGCCAGCGAGTACCAGAAGCTGACCGAGCGGGAGCAGGAGGCGTTTCGGCTGCTCGCCATGGTCGAGTCGGCCACCTTCCAGCCGTGGGTGCTGGCCGCGCTCATCGACGTCGACGTCCTGGAGGCCGAAAACCTCGTGGCCCAGCTGTGCACCGCCCAGCTCGTCGACGTGGCCCACCAGGATTCGTCCGGCCCGGCCCGATACCACTTCCACCCGCTCGTCCGCCTGTACGCCCGGGCGCGGCTCGCCGAGCGGGTGCCGGCGCAGGAGCAGCAGGCGGCACGCGATCGCCTGCACGAGTCGCACCTGCAGGTGGTGCGCAGCAGCGGTGGCGGCCTGCGCTACGTGGCCGCCGAGTACGCGAGCCTGATCGACGCCATCGACACGGCGGCCGCGCGCGGCGACTGGGCGACCTGCTGGTGGATCGGCTCCCTGCTCGGCGACTGCGTGCCGTACGACCTGGACCCGGAGCGGTGCCTGCGCGCGTTCAAGGCGTGTGCCGAGGCCGCGGAGCAGCTGGACGACGAAAACGCCCGCGTCGCCGTGGCGCTGGCGCGCGGGAGCTACCTGGTCAGCATCGAGCGGTACGACGAGGGCATCGCCGCGCTCGAAGAGGTCACGCAACGGCCCGGCGGCGACGAGCTGATCATCCGCGCCCACCGCCGGATATCGGAGGCATACCTGCAGGCGGCCGCCTACGCGGACGCGCGCAGGAGCCTCGAACGCACGGCACGGCTGATCAAACGCACGACGGACGCACCCGCCAGCCCGGACATCGCCACCGAGGTCGCGATGATCAAGGTACTGAAGGCGGAGATGCAGGCGGCCACCGACGCGAGGATGTGGCGGACCGATCGGCCGTACCAGGACGTGCAGGCGGCAAACGACGACCGCGTCCGATACCGCATCCAGGTCAACCTCTCCGAGGTGGCCAGCCGGCGGCGCGACTGGTCGGCGGCCCTGGACCACCTCGGCCTCGCGTCGCTGGCCGAGCGCGAAAACGCGCGGCGCGCCGCGTCGGTCGCGTACCGCACCGCCCGGGTGAAGTTGGCGGCCGCCCGGCACGTGACGGGCGACGACGGCGACCGGCTGGCGCAGGAGGCTGTCGACCTCGCCGCCGAGGCCGTGCTGACCTTCCGGCGGATCAACAACGAGGTCGGCGAGATCAGGGCCCGCTGCATGCTCGCGCGCGCCCTGACCCGCGGCCGCCAACTGGAGGAGGCCGCCGCGCAGATCAGCCTCGCCAGCCAGGCGCTGCTTGACATCCGCGGGGCCACCTGCGCCATCGGCCCGCTCGAGGCGCGGATCAAACGCGCCGAGGGCGAGCTGCTGATCGACCAGGGCAGCTACACCGCCGCGATCAGCGTCCTCCGCCGCGCCGAGCAACTCTTCGACGACAACCGCGACGTGCTGTCGAGAGCCGAGACGCGCCGCCTGCTCGGCCGGGCCTACCGCCAGATCAACCACATGAAGGAGGCCCGCGACATGCTCTGGTACGCGGCGGACGAGTACCGCCGGGCGGACGACGACGTCACCTTCGGCGAGATCTGCGCGGAGATCACGGCAGCCATCGACGGAGCCCCCCGATAGCCCCGCGGTTCAGGCAGGTCAGGAATGGGCGGCGGGCTGTGGTTCACGGGCGGGTTCGGGGGCTTCGGTCTCCTTGAGGCCGTAGCGGCGGTAGACGCGGCCGAGAGGGCCCGGGGCCCACCAGTTCCAGCGGCCCAACAGTCGCATCGTCGCCGGCACCAGCAGCGCGCGGACCAGGGTCGCGTCCACGACGATGGCGACGATCATGCCGATGCCGATCAGCTTGATGAACATGATGCCGCCGGTCGCGAAGCCGGCCACGACGACGATCAGCAGCAGCGCCGCGGCCGTGATGATGCGGCCGGTGTGCGCGAGCCCGTGCGCCACGGAGGCGGTGTTGTCGCCGGTGCGGTCCCACTCCTCGCGTACCCGGGAGAGCAGGAACACCTCGTAGTCCGTGGCGAGTCCGAAGAGGACGGCCAGCATCAGGATCGGGTTGCTCGGCTCGATGAAGCCGGTGGACGTGAAGCCCAACAGGTCGGCCAGGTTGCCGTCCTGGAAGACCCAGACCACCACGCCGAACGAGGCGCCGATCGAGACGAGGTTCATCAGCACCGCCTTTATCGGCAGCACCACCGAGCCGAACGCGAGGAACAGCAACACCAGCGTGGCCGACGCCATGATCAGGGCCATCCACGGCAGGCGCGAGGCGAGGCTGGAGATCAGGTCGATGTCGGCGGCGGTGCGCCCGGTGACCAGCACCTCGGCGCCGGGCGGCTCGGGCAGGTCGCGGATCGTACGCACCGCGTCCTGGGCGACCTGGCCGGTGGACTCGCCGGCGTACGTGGCCGAGAGCAGCGTCGAGTCGCCGCGGTTGGCGGTCACCCGCACGCCGGTCACGCCGGGCACCTCGCCGACCCGCTGGGCGAACTGCCGTGCCTCGGCCGCCGGTACGCCTGAGACCAGCACCTCGATCGGCCCGACCGTGCCGCCCGGGAACTCCGCCGCCAGCCGGTCGGCGACCACCCGCGGCCCCGCGCCGGCGGGCAGCACGCGCTCGTCGAAGCCGCCGAACTCCATCCGCAGCGCCGGTGCCGCGAAGACGGCGAGGATCGCGACCACGCCGACGACGTACAGCCAGGGGCGGCGCATCACGCTGCGGGCAACGCGGGCCCAACCGTTGCCCGGTGTGGCGGTGCGGCGGCGCCACGGCCGCGGGATGCGCAGCGCGTTGACGCGGGTGCCGAGCACGGCGAGCAGCGCGGGCAGCACGGTCAGCGCGCCGAGCATCGCCACGAGCACCGCGGCGACGCCGCCGTACGCCATCGAGCGGAGGAAGGCCTGCGGGTAGATCAGCAGGCTGGCCAGCGCGAGCGCGATCGTGAGGCCGGAGACCATGACCGTGCGCCCGGCCGTGGTCATGGTGCGCCGGATCGCCTCCGGGGTGTCCTGGCCGGCGGCCAGCTCCTCGCGAAAGCGGCTGACCACGAAGAGCGCGTAGTCGATCGCCATGCCCAGGCCGATCAGCGTGATCACGTTGACGGCGAAGACCGAGACGTCGGTGGCGAGCGTGATCAGCCGGATCGCCACGAACGCGCCGAGGATCGCCAGCCCGCCGATGAGCAGCGGCATGCCGGCCGCGACGAGCCCGCCGAAGATGACGACGAGCAGCACCAGGAGCACCGGCAGCGAAAACGCTTCCGCGCGCACGAGGTCGCGCTCGGTCTGGTGGTTGGCCTCGTAGAGGAACGGCACGGTGCCGCCCGCCTCGGTGGTCAGGCCCGGCGCGTCGAGGGCCGGCTCCACCTCCTCGTACGCGGCGGTCTTGTCGTCGGGGTCGACGGCCCGCAGCTGCACGACCGCGTAGGTGGCGTGGCGGTCGGTCGAGACGAGGTCGGGGCCTTGCGTGTCGTACCAGCTGGTCACGCTCGCCACCTCGGGCAACCCGCGCAGCGCGGTGAGCGTCGCGGCGACCGGGTCGCGGAAGGCCGGCTGGTCCACGGTGGCGGTGTCGCTCGAATACAGGACGAGCACGTCGACGTCCTGGTTGCCGAGCTCCGCGATGATCCGGTCGCGTGCCTTCGTCGACTCGCTCGCGGGGTCGTCGAAACCCCCGCCGGTCAGCTTGCCGAACACGCCGGCGCCCCAGGTCACGCCCACCACGACGAGCACCGCCGCCGCCCCGAGCACCGCCCACCTCAGCCGGACGACAGTCCTTCCCCACCACGCGAACATCCGCTCTCCCCCACCCCGCGACAGTTACGCTGTAATAGCCGATCAGTCAGGTGAACGGTGTTCACTATCGCAATCGCCGTTTGCTGGCGTCAAGGGGGTTCGCGGGTATGACGTCCACGTCACCCACGCGTCGGGAACGCCTGCGCTCGGCCACCGTCTCCGAGATCAAGGACGGGGCCCGGCGGCTACTCGTGACGGGCGGGCCGCAGGCCATCTCGCTGCGCCGGATCGCGCGCGACATGGGCATGACCGCCCCGGCGATCTACCGCTACTTCCCCAGCCTCGAAGCGCTTGTCATCGCGCTCGCCGAAGACCTGATGGAGGAGGTGGCGGGCGTGGTGGCGGCGGCCGGCGAGGCGGCGGGCGACCACCCCGGCCGCCAGCTCGCCGCGATGGCCCGCGCGTACCGGGCCTGGGCGGTGAGCCATCCGGTCGAGTTCGGCCTGGTCTTCGGCGCGCCGGTGCCGGGCGTCGGCGACCTCGGCCTCGAGTGCCTGCCCGACGACCCGGGCGCCGACCTCGGCCGGCCGTACCTCGACGCGTTTCTCAGGCTGTGGCAGCGCAAGCCGTGGCCGACGCCGCCGCGCGAGTACATGCTGGAGCACCTCGGCCCACACCTCGGCCCGCTGCGCGAAACGCATGGCGACCTGCCGATCGAGGTCGCGTACACGTTCCTGTCGGGCTGGGCCCGGCTCTACGGCATGGTGGCGATGGAGGTCTTCAACCAGGTGCGGTGGGCGCTGACCAAGCCCGAGGCGCTCTTCGAGGCCGAGATCGTCCAGTTCCTCAACCAGGTGGGCGCTCTCCCCGACTAACGTTGCGCAGATGAGCGAGAGTCGCGAGGCTACGGGCATTGACCACGACGGCGGACGAGCGCCGAGCGACGCAGCGCCGGCAAGCGGAGTGCCTGAACGCGCGGACGTGGTGATTGTCGGAGCCGGACACAACGGGCTCGTGTCGGCGGTGCTGCTGGCCCGGACCGGCCTCGACGTGGTGGTGCTGGAGGCGGCGAGCGTGCTCGGCGGCGCGGCGCGCACCGAGCACCCGTTTCCGCGGGTGCCGGGGCTGGGGCACTCCACCGGCTCGTACCTGCTCGGCCTCATGCCGCCCGAGTTGCTCAAGACGCTCGACGTGGAGATCCCGGTGCTCCGCCGCGACCCGCACTACTTCCTGCCCACGCGCGGCGACGCGTACCTGCTCTTCGGCGCCGACCGCGAGGCGACCCGCGCGCAGATGACGCGCTTCTTCTCGCCCGAGGACGTCGCGGCCGACGACGCGATGCAGGCCGAGATCGGCGCCCTCCGCGACGACCTCGGCCCCGCCTGGCTGGCCGAGCCACTGCCCGTCGAGGAGACGGCCGAGCGCTACATCCGGCCCGCGCTCCGGCAGGCGTTCGTCGACCTCGTGCGCGGCTCGGTCGCCGACTACCTGGCCCGCTTCGACTTCCGGTCGGAGCTGCTCGTCTCCATGTACGCGGTCACCGACGGCCTCTCCGGCCTCAACGCCGGCCCGGACGACCCGGGCACCGGCCACAACTTCCTGGTGCACAACATGTGCCGGCTCCCCGGCGCCGACGGCACCTGGATGATCGCCAAGGGCGGCATGGGCACCGTCTCCCGGACCTTCGCCGAAGCGGCCCGCGCCGCCGGGGCCAAGCTCTTCACGGACACCACGGTGAACGAGATCGTCCTCGACGGCGGTGCGGCCGCGGGTGTGGTGCTCGAAGACGGGCGGTCGGTGCGCGCGAAGGTCGTGCTGGGCGCGTGCGACCCCTACCGCCTGATCGACCTGATGCCCGGCGGCGCCCTGCCCGCGGACCTCACCGCGCGGATGGCGGAGGTCCGCCGCCCTGGCACCACCCTGAAAGTCAACATGGCGCTTTCCGGCCTGCCCCGCTTTCCCTGCCTGCCGCCTGGCGCGCCGAGCCCGTTCGGCGCGACGATCCACCTGCTCCCCTACCAGGATTCGCCGATGGCCTCGCTCCGTGCGATGTGGACGGACGTCGTGGAGGGCCGGCTGCCGGCCGAACCGACCATCGAATGGTATGTACACACCACAGTGGACCCTTCACTCCGGGACGAGGATGGGCACCATTCTTCGGCACTCTTCGTGCAGTCGGTGCCGGCCACGCTCTCGGAGGGCGAGCTGCCGTCCTATGTGGAGCACCTACTGTCCATCTGCGACTCGTACGCGCCGGGCACGTCGACGCTCGTGGCCGACTCCTTCACGCTGACGCCGGCCGGCATCGAACGCCACTTCGGCATCACCGGCGGCCACATCCACCACGTCGACAACACGGTGTCCTTCACCGACCGCATGCCCTACGCCACCGGCGTCGACGGCGTCTACGCTGGCAGCGCCGGCTGCTTCCCCGCCGGCAGCGTGATCGGCGCCGCCGGCCACAACGCCGCGCAGCGCATCCTCCGCGACATGAGCCTGGCCCGATAGCCAAATCTCGAGCTACCGCTCTGCCCGTCGTGGTCCAGACCCCACTCACGCTAAGTTGACCATGGAGTTTCAAGCGGATTTCCCGGGCCGCGTCACCTGCTGACCGCCGCTGACGCGGCCCGGGAACATGGCCTGGTTTCAGGTGGGTGATGGTTCTGGGGCCGGTGTGGTGGGGTCGGGCGAGGGCGGCGGGGGTGCCGGTGGGCAGGTCGGGAGCGCGTCGCCGATGTAGAGGAGCAGGTTGGGCGCCTCGAGCGGGTCGCGGACGGCGCCGGGCGTGGCGGCGGCGACCACCGCAGCGGCCACCTCGGGCGGGGTTGCCTCGGGGTGTTCCTGCAGATAGAGGGCGGCGGCGCCGGTCACGTGCGGCGCGGCCATCGAGGTGCCGCTGAGGGTGCGGGTGGCGTCGTCGGCGGCGTTCCACGCGGAGACGATCGAGACGCCTGGCGCGAACAGGTCGACGCAACCGCCGATGTTGGCCCACTGGGCGCGGCTGTCCTCGCGGTCGGTGGCCGAGACCGTGAGCGCCTCCGCGACGCGCGCGGGCGACTGGTCGCAGGCGGGCCGCGGCTCGCCACCCAGGCCGTTGCCCGCCGACAGCGCGAATGTGACGCCGCTCGCGATCGCCCGCCGCACGCCGTCGTCGAGTGCCGGGTCGGGGCCGCCGCCGAGGCTCATGTTGGCGACCGCGGGCTTCCGGGCGTGGGCCGCGACCCAGTCGACGCCGGCCAGCACGGTCTCGGTGGTGCCGCTGCCGCCGCAGTCGAGCACGCGTACGGCGACGATCCGCGCGGCCTTGGCCACGCCGTGGGCGGTGCCGGCGATCGTGCCCGCCACGTGGGTGCCGTGGCCGTGGCAGTCCTCGGCCGGGCCGCCGTCGATCGCGTCGTAGCCGCTCTCGGCCCGGCCGCCGAAGTCGGTGTGGGTGGTGCGCACGCCGGTGTCGACCACGTACGCGTGCACGGCCGCCGCGTCGGTCGGATAGGTGTAGGACTCGTCGAGCGGCGGCGTCCGCTGGTCCACCCGGTCCAGCCCCCACGAGGGCGGCTGGGCCTGCGTGTCGGTGACCCGGTGGACGAGGTTGCGCTGCACATAGGACACGGCGGGGTCGCGCAGGATCGAGCCGGCCTGGTCGGCGCTCATCGCGGCGGAGAAGCCGTGGAGGGCGCTGCCGTACGTGTGGCGGGCGGTCACCCCGTACCGGTCGGCGATCGCCTCGGCCTGGATCGTGCCGTTGGTGACGACGATGTAGACGCCGTCGCTTTTGGACGGCGGCGGCGCTGGCGCGGCCGGTGGATTTTCGTGGGCCGGCGTTGGCGATACCAGGGGCACCGCGATGGTCATCAACACGGCGACGAGACCGAGCACGGCCCTCACCTGCCCTCCCGAGGCGGGACTAAATGTCCCTTTTGTACCCCAGGACAGGCAAGATCAACAGGCGATTACTCCGATTGGCTGGTGGCCTTGCTGGCCCGGATCTCGTGCCCCACGCTGGTCAGGCACCGGCCGCTGGCCAGGTCGAACCTCCACCCGTGCAGCTGGCAGGTGAGCTGGTTGCCCTCCACGATGCCGAAGCGGGTGAGGTCGGCCTTGAGGTGCGGGCAGCGCCGCTGCACGACCCACTCGCCGAGGCGGATGTCTTCCTTGTCGGCGTTTTGGAAGTGCTCGTCGTACCAGCCCTCGGCGTACTGCAGCCGCTCCTCGGACAGGCACTTGAAGAAGGCGTAGACGAACTCGTTGTACTGGCCGATCCGGGCCGCGGAGAAGCGGCAGGACAGGAAGAGCGAGTTGACCCAGTCGACCTCGCCGATGTGCAGCAGGTGCTCGACGAGCGCCCGCTCGGTGCGGAAGCGGTAGCGGACCTTCTCGTCGCCGTACGGCCGCACCTGGCCGGCCGGGAAGTCGACCACGATCGACTCGACCGCCTCGCCGTCGTAGGCGACCAGGTCGAAGCGGACCGGCCCACCCACGCCCTTGGCCAGGTAGATCGACTCGTCGAGCAGCGGCTCGATGATCCGCTTCATCTCCTTGAGCACGTCGATCTCGGGATGCCGCCACGACAGCTTGGCCGCCTCGATGACCGGGCGCTTACGCTCCCGCATCTCCTCCAGGTGGGCCGTCTTGTTGGCGAAGAACTCGTCCACATCGGTCGGGTGCGTGGTGGTGCACCCGTCGGCGGTGAGCTCGGAGACGGAGCCCGGCAACAGCACCACACCGTTGCTCCCGCCCACCTTGGCGTACTCCCGCATGAACACCGACTGGTCCGGGAAGATGTTGCCCTCGTCGCCGAAGATGTCGTTGAACTGCCACAGCTCGTCGTCGAGGAAGCACGGCGGCCCGGCGATCGGGAAGACGTGCGACGCCTTCAGGTCGTCGATGTAGCGGAACGTGCGGTCGAACTGCCGGTCCCGCTTCTGCTTGCCGAACGCGGTCTTCGCCGTCTGCGGCAGCTCGTACACCATCGGGTACCAGATCGCGCCGGAAAACTGCAGCATGTGCGCGTGCACGTGCCCCAACTCCGCGAACGTGGACAGGTCGGTGGGGCGCGCGTCGTTTTGGTTGAGCAGCCGCACCCCGTCGTACTCCACCCACAGCGACGAGTCACCGATCGGCCCGTCGGTCGGCGACGTCAGCGCCTGGATCATCACCTTGAGGCCGCCGTCGAGCTCGATCACCTCGTTGGTCTTCGTCTCGATGAAGCTCGTGAAGCCCAACTCCCGCAGCTGGTCTTCCAGCTCGCTCGTCGGGTACTCCGGCAGCAGCACCGTCGCCTTCTTCGAGATGAAGCGCTCGAGGTGCTCGGCGTCGAAGTGGTCACGGTGCAGGTGGGAGACGTACAGGTAGTCGGTCTGCCCCAGGCTCTCCCAGTCGAGCAACGAGTTGTCCGGGAAGGGAAACCACGAGGCGAAGTACGCCGGGTTGACCCACGGGTCGCACAGGATGCTGCCCGCGGCCGTGTCGATCCGCATGCTCGCGTGCCCCGTACCCGTCACTCGCACCGCACTGCCTCCACTCGCGTCTTCGTGGCCCGCAGTCGAGGTTATCGGGCGCGCGGCCCGATCCCGGCGCGGGGCCGCATTCCCGCGCATGCCAGACTTGACGGCGGATCAGATCGAGGGAAGGACCGAAGGTGGCGGGTAGCGAGCCGGTGACCTCACCGGACCAGCGCAAGCCGGGCGGGCGCAAGGCTTCCCGCATCGGCGCGGTGTTTACGATCCTTGTGCTGCTGTCCATGCTGATCGGCAACCACAGGGGCCGCACGGAGGACATCTTCCTCATCGTGATCGCCGGAGGTCTCGCCCTGGTCCTCGTGGTCGACGTGGTCCTCCGGCGCAACGGCCTGCGCTCCTGACCCACCCCCGGTCCGCGCCGGGCTGTGGTGATCGTTAACCCGAGTTCCACGTTCCCCTCGGCGCGTTACGCGGATTCTGGGCTAACGATCATGACGCTGAGCACCCCCCCGGCCGCCGCGCCTTTTGGGCGAATTGTGAAGCCGAGCCCGCCGCACGCGTGGAGCCTGAGCCGCGCAACCAAGGCCGGGGACGGCCCGCCGTAACCGCAACCACTAGCGAAGCCAAGGCGCGCGACGAACCGCTACTGGCCGCGGAGGATGTCCTTGACCTCCTTGAGGGCGGCGTCCACCTCGGCCTCGAAGTAGCCGCCGGGCACCAGGCCGAACTGGGCACGGTCGATCTCGTTGGGGCTCATCGGCATCGGGCCGCGGCCGGTCACCGCGTTGAAGATGCCCTCGAAGAGGCGGTCAACCTGGGCCGGGTCGTAGCCGCTGCCGAAGCGCCGCACCTGGAAGCCCCGCCGCAGCTGGTCTATCCGCTGCAGCTCCGGGGGCAGGCCGGCCATCCCGGGCGGCGGGCCTCCCATGGGCGGGCCGCCTAGGCGGATCTCCGCGGTCATGTCTGCCTTGCCGTGGCGGCCGGGCTCGGCGAAGCCGTCGAAGCGGTCGTCGCCGTAACGGTCGCCGGGAGGGGCGCCGAAGCCGCCGGTGGGCGGGCCGTCGAAACCACCGCGGCCGGGAGGCGGGCCGTCGAAACCGCCACGGCCGGGAGGCGGGCCGTCGAAACCACCGCGACCGGGCGGCGGGCCGTCGAAACCACCGCGCCCAGGCGGCGGGCCATCGAAACCACCACGGCCGGGCGGAGCGTCGAAGCCACCGCCGTAGCCGCCGCCTTGGTCGTAGCCACCCTGGTCGTCATAGCGCCCATACGGGTCGCGGGAGGGGCCGGCCTGTGCGGGCATCGGCCGCTGGGGCATGGGCGGGCCACCGGGGGGCATGCGGTCGTCGCGCAGTGGCGGGCCGATACGCTCCGTCATCGGGCCGCCACCCATGCGGTCGGGTGGGCCCATGCGATCCGGCGGGCCCATCCGGTCGGGCGGACCCATGCGGTCAGGGGGGCCCATGCGATCGGGCGGACCCATCCTGTCGGCGCCGGCGAGGCGGTCGGGCGGGCCGAGGCGGTCGGGGCCGCGGCCGTAGCCACCCCGCTCCTCAAGCTCGGCTAGCTGGCGCTCGACGCGGTCGAGGTGTAGGTCGACCTGCCACTCGTCGTAGCCGCCGAAGCGGACGCGGAAGACCACGTCGTGGACCTCTTGGGAGGCGACCGGCGCGCCGACCGGGTCGCCCGCCAGGGTCGCCTCCACACGGTCGAGGAAGGCATCCACCTCGTCGACCTTGTAACCGCGACGCAGCGCCCGGCGCCGGAACCGCTGACCCTGACTAGCCACCTATGTCACCTTCCGTCCGCGCTGCCGGTCTCGCTGGCGGCCAGCTGTCCGCACGCGCCGTCGATTTCCCGACCCCGCGTATCACGCACTGTGGTCGAAACGCCGGCCTCGCGCAACCGCCGGACGAACTCCCGCTCGACCGGCTTCGGGCTCGCATCCCAACGGCTGCCCGGTGTCGGGTTGAGCGGGATGAGATTTACGTGGGCCAACCGCCCGGCGAGCAGCCGCCCCAGCCGGTCGGCTCGCCATGGCTGGTCGTTCACATCCCTGATCATCGCGTATTCGACAGACACGCGGCGACCCGTGCGGGAGGCGTAATCCCACGCGGCGTCAAGCACCTCAGCGACCTTCCAGCGTTGGTTGACGGGCACGAGTTCGTCGCGCAGCTCATCATCGGGCGCGTGCAACGACAGCGCAAGGGTTACGGAGAGTCCCTCTCCGGCCAGCCTACGCATCGCTGGCACGAGCCCGACCGTGGAGACCGTCACATGGCGCTGGGAGAGCCCCAGACCCTCCGGCGCCGGCGCGCACAGCCGCCGGACCGCGTCGACCACCCGAGAGTAGTTTGCCAGCGGCTCGCCCATGCCCATGAACACCACGTGTGACAGCCGCGACGGCGAGCCGGAGACCGCGCCGGAGGCGGCCACGCCCGCGAGGTAGACGGCCTGGTCGACGATCTCCGCGGTCGACAGGTTACGCGTGAGGCCGGCCTGGCCGGTCGCGCAGAACGGGCAGGCCATGCCACAGCCGGCCTGGCTGGAGATGCAGACGGTGACCCGGTCGGGGTAGCCCATCAGCACGCTCTCCACCAGCGAGCCGTCGTGCAGCCGCCACAGTGCCTTGCGGGTGGCGCCGTCGTCACAGGCCAGCTCGCGCACCGGCGTGAGCAGACGCGGCATCAGCGCCTCGGCCAGCCGGTCGCGGGTGGCCGAGGGCAGGTCGGTCATCTGCGCGGGGTCGCGCGCCAGGCGGCCGAAGTAGTGGGTGGACAGCTGCTTGGCCCGGAACGCCGGCTCGCCCAGCTCGGCCACCAGCGCCTGCCGGCCGGCGAGGTCGAGGTCGGCGAGGTGTCGCGGGGGCAGCGCCGGACGGCGCCCGGCGGCGGCGGGGCTGAGCGGGAGAACGGGCAAGCTCGTCATAGCTCGTCCAGTCTCCCATGCGCCCGCATTTGGCGCGGACTCGTGTCACGTGAAGACGGCGAGCAGCAGATACGCGGTCGGCAGGGCGAAGAGAATCGAGTCAAGCCGGTCCATGAGGCCGCCGTGACCAGGCAGAAGGTTGCTCATGTCCTTGATGCCGAGGTCGCGCTTGAGCATCGATTCGGCGAGGTCGCCCACTACCGACGCTACGGAGAGTGCCAGGCCGAACACGGCACCCCACCACGGCTCCACGTCGAGCAGGATGTAGAGCAGGATCGCGCTGCCGACCGCGGTCGCCACCAGCGAGCCGGCCAGCCCCTCCCACGACTTCTTGGGGCTGATCGTGGGCGCCATCGGGTGCTTGCCGAAGAAGACGCCGGCCGCGTACCCGCCGGTGTCGGAGAGCACCACGGCCGCGAGCGTGACGATCACGCGGATCGCCCCGTTTTCGGGCTCGGCGAGCAGCGCGGCGAAGCCGCCGAGAAATGGCACGTACACCGCGATGAGGATGGCGGCGGATATGTCTCTCCCGTAGCCGGAGAGGCCGTCGGCGAGCCGCCACACGAGCGTCGCCAGGAACGTGACCACGAAGCCGAGCAGGAGGGCGTCCTCACCGGCGTACCAGGCCATGCCGATCATGACGAAGCCACCCGCGGTGAGCGGCACCGCCGGCGGATGCGCGCCCACGGCGCGCACCGCGCGGCTCATCTCCCAGATCGCGACGCCGAGGGCGAGCACAATCACACCCAGGAACGCCGGACGCCACACGAACAGCGACGCGATGACCACGGCGCCGAGCGTGAGGCCCACGCCGATCGCCGCCGGCAGGTTGCGGCCCGCGCGGCCGGTCGCCCGCCGCTTTCCGGGGCCCGGGCGGCGCGGGCGCACCGGCTCGGGCTCCTCCGTCCGGGGTCGCACCTGCGGGTACGCCGCCGTCTGGGCCTCGCCCTCGGAGTACGAAAGGTCACCCGACCCCGTGTACGGCTCGTCGACGTGCCCGTTGCGGGTCGGCCATTCGCCCGCCGGCTCGCGGTCGGGCTGGTCCAGCCAGGGGTCCGGCACCCAGTGGTCGGGTGCCCTGTTGGGCGTCTGGTTGCCGTAGGGGTCGAGTTGCGACATCAGACCTCGAGCAGCTCGGTTTCCTTGTGTTTGACGAGCTCGTCGATGTGCGTCACGTACCGGTGGGTGGTGTCGTCGAGGTCCTTCTCGGCGCGGCGGCCCTCGTCTTCGCCGGCCTCGCCGTCCTTGACGATGCGGTCCAGCTCTTCCTTGGCCTTGCGCCGCACGTTGCGGATCGCGACCTTGGCTTCCTCGCCCTTGTGGCGGGCCACCTTGATCATGTCGCGGCGTCGTTCCTCGGTCATCTGCGGCAGCAGGATGCGCAGCTGGGTGCCCTCGTTGTTGGGGTTGACGCCCAGGTCGGAGTCGCGGATCGCCTTCTCCATCGCGCCGAGCTGCGACGCGTCGTACGGCTTGATGATGGCCATGCGCGGCTCGGGGGTGCCCACGGAGGCCATCTGGGTCAGCGGGGTGGGGCTGCCGTAGTAGTCAATGATGATCTTGGAGAACATCGCCGCGTTGGCGCGCCCGGTGCGGATCGCCGCGAACTCCTCCTTGGCGTGTTCTACCGCCCGCTCCATCTTTTCCTCGGCCTCGAGGAGGGTGTCGTCGATCACCTGCCCCGTCGCCTCCCTTCTAGTTCGCAGTGATCAGGGTGCCGATGCGCTCGCCGCCAACGGCCTTCACGATCGTGTCGTCACCCTCGGCGCCGAACACGAGCATCGGCAGCCCGTTGTCACGGCACAGGCTGAACGCGGCGGCGTCGGCGACCCGCAGGCCCCGCTGCAACGTCTCGTCGAAGGTGATCGTGTCGAGCTTGACCGCGGTGGGGTCGGTGCGGGGGTCCGCGGTGTAGACGCCGTCGACGCCGTTCTTGCTCATCAGCACGACGTCGGCGCGGATCTCGAGGGCCCGCTGGGCGGCGACGGTGTCGGTGGAGAAGTAGGGCATGCCGGCGCCGGCGCCGAAGATGACGACCCGCCCCTTCTCCAGGTGGCGGATGGCGCGCAGCGGGATGTACGGCTCGGCGACCTGGGCCATGGTGATCGCGGTCTGCACCCGCGTCTCGATGCCCTCCTTCTCCAGGAAGTCCTGGAGGGCGAGGCAGTTCATGACCGTGCCGAGCATGCCCATGTAGTCGGCGCGCGCCCGGTCCATGCCGCGCTTTTGCAGCTCGGCGCCGCGGAAGAAGTTTCCGCCGCCGACCACCACGGAGACCTGAACGCCCCGGCGCACGACGGTCGCGATCTGCCGGGCCACGGCCTGCACGACGTCGGGGTCGACACCGACCGCGCCGCCGCCGAAGACCTCACCGGAGAGCTTGAGCACCACCCGGCGCGCCCGCCCGGGGGGCGGTGCGGTCGGATCGTCCATTGTCGCGGGCTCTCCCGCCACCGTCTGCGTCATCCGGTCCGCCTTCCGCCGTCGTTGGCTGTCTTGCCCGTGGTGCTCTTGGTGCTGTTGTGACCGGCGCCGGCGTCGCCAGCGCTGAAGCTCACACTACGTGACCGGGCCCTGGCCGGTGGATCTTGTGGCTGTGGGACGCCGGCGTCAGATCCACCCGCCAGAGGCAAGGAGGCCGCGGTGACTTGTCGCGTTCACCGGCGGCCTCCTCGGTTGTTCGATCTCGCACTTACCCGGACGGTCGGGCCCGTCAGGCCTGGCCGACCTCGAAGCGCACGAAGCGGGTCACGTCGATGCCGGCCTCACCCAGCACCTGCTTGACCGACTTCTTGTTGTCGGCGACCGAGGCCTGCTCCAGCAGGACGAAGTCCTTGAAGAAGGCGTTTACCCGACCATCGACGATCTTGGGCAGCGCCGCCTCCGGCTTGCCCTCCTCGCGCGCGGTCTGCTCGGCGATGCGGCGCTCCGACTCCACGACGTCGGCCGGCACCTCCTCGCGGGTCAGGTACTTCGGGCGCATCGCGGCGATCTGCATCGCCACGCCACGCGCGTCGGCGTCGCCCGCCTCGTCGGTCTTGCCGGTGTACTCCACCAGCACGCCGACGGCCGGCGGCAGGTCCTGGCTCTTGCGGTGCAGGTAGACCGCGGCGGTGCCGTCGACGACGCCGTAGCGGTTGAGCACAAGCTTTTCGCCGATCTTGGCGGACAGGTCCTGCACCGCGTCGGCCACGGTCTGGCCGTCGGCCAGCGTCGAGGCGAGCAGATCCTCGGCGGTGGTCAGCCCCGCCTGGTCACCGTGCTCGACGATGCGCTGGGCAAGCGCGACGAAGTCGGCGTTCTTGGCGACGAAGTCGGTCTCGCAGTTGAGCTCGAGCAGCGCCTTGCCCGAGTGGGCCACCAGGCCGTTGGCGGCGGTGCGCCCAGCCCGCTTGCCCACGTCCTTGGCGCCCTTGATGCGCAGGACCTCGACAGCCTTGTCGAAGTCGCCCTCCGCCTCGTCGAGCGCCTTCTTGGCGTCCATCATGCCGGCGCCAGTGAGGTCGCGGAGCTTCTTGACGTCCGCGGCGGTGAAGTTGGCCATGACTCTCTCTTTGGGTCGTGGTTGTCGACTGGCTTGCGGTCCTACTCGGCGGCGGCGGGAGCGGCGGCCTGGGCCGGTGCCGGCTCGTCCGCCTTCTTCTCGGTGTCTTCGAGCAGCTCGCGCTCCCACTCGGGCAGCGGCTCGTCGGCGCCGACCACACCGGGCTCGGGCTTCTCCTCGGCGCCGCTGCGGGTGGCGCGGCCGGAGCGGGCGATCAGACCGTCGGCGACGGCCGACGCGACGACCTTGGTGAGCAGCTCGGCGGAACGGATCGCGTCGTCGTTACCCGGGATCGGGAAGTCGACCTCGTCCGGGTCACAGTTGGTGTCGAGCACCGCGATCACCGGGATGCCCAGCTTGCGGGCCTCGTCGACGGCGATGTGCTCCTTCTTGGTGTCGACCACCCAGATCGCGGCCGGCACCTTCTGCATGTCGCGCAGGCCACCGAGCGTGCGGCTCAGCTTGTCCTTCTCGCGGGACAGCTGCAGGGTCTCCTTCTTCGTGTACCCCGCGGCGGTGCCGGTGAGGTCGAGCGACTCGAGCTCCTTCATGCGCTGCAGCCGCTTGTACACCGTCTGGAAGTTGGTCAGCATGCCGCCCAGCCAGCGGTGGTTGACGTAGGGCTGGCCGACCCGGGTCGCCTGCTCGGCGATCGCCTCCTGGGCCTGCTTCTTCGTGCCGACGAAGAGGATGCTGCCCCCCTCGGCGACCGTGTTGCGCACGAAGTCGTAGGCCTTCTCGATGTAGTCGAGCGTCTGGCGGAGGTCGATGATGTAGATGCCGTTGCGCTCGGTGAAGATGAACCGCTTCATCTTCGGGTTCCAGCGGCGAGTCTGGTGCCCGAAGTGGACACCGCTCTCCAGCAGCTGGCGCATGGTCACTACGGCCATGGTGGGGTGCTCCTCGTATGTTCCCTGGTTGTCACGCTTGACCGGTCGGTCAGGCGTCCTGGCGCCTGGTCGCCGGCCAGGGTGGGCCCGAAATGCCTCGGGACCAGGGGACCGTCGCCCCATGGAGTGAGCCGTGGGGAGGGCGCGCGAGGTCGGCCGCCTAGAGGCGGTCGCCAGTCGACCAGTGTACGCCCCACTCCGCTCGGTCGTCGGGCGGGCCGGATCCACATGTCCCGGGCCCGCGTCAGCTGCGGACCGCCGCTCCCGCCGGAGACCGCTACGGCCGGCGGCTCGCCAGCGCTCGCCGAGATCCCCGGCCTCCGCTGCCACCTCCGCGGTGCAAGCCCACCCCCTACTCGTCGATCAGGGACCGGGGGTGAGAGGGGTAACCGCGACCAAACAGCAGACGGGTGAGGCCACGGGGCAGTCTGGACCCGATGCCACTCACCCAGGTCGATCATGACCCGGTCCCGCTGTGATCCATGCACCCCATCTGTAACGCAGCGTCACCGGTCCGGGTGCACGGCTTCCAGATGTAGGGGACTTGGGTTGATATGGCACCCAAACTCCCCTTTCGGAGTCGGGGTGAACCCTGGCCCACGTGACGACGGAAACCCTTTCCAGGCCGCTGCTCCCGCGACCCAACCCTGCACGGACCTGTGCGCGCGGGGACCCTTGGTGCGTGGCCAGCGACGGACGGGTGCTGCCACGGACCATGACGACGTCGCGGTAGCCCAAAATGGTCGAAATGCGAGGGTTCCGCCGCACCGCCGGTAACGCACCGTAATCAGATCCGGGGCTTAGATGTGAATCTAGAACGGTTAGGGTCGATATAGCGCCATAACCGTTCTAGATCGCGAACCTGGAGCCGGTTGCCCGGCACAGTGGCTACTGCCTGCGACCGAGGTCCGACTGGCTCGGTCGGCGCCGGCCTGGCGGCTTAGGACATTGTGGACAAAAGCCAAGCCGGTGGCGATCTTCCTGGCCGCCGAGCCGGCAGCGGACAATGTGGACGAAACGCCGGCGTCCTCGGCGCGTGAATGGGCTTGGTGCGCGGGGTGGCAGCGGGGGCCGGGGGTTTCGGCGAGCCCTGGCGAGCCGCCGGCCACCGCGGTCTCCGGCGGGAGCAGCGGTCAGCAGCTGGCGCGGACCCGGGAATCCTTTGAAAACTCAACTCAAGTGAGTGGGACGCTCGATCTTGGGATTGGCTATTGGGCCGCGAGTGCGGCGGCGACCAGGAGGACCAGGCCGACCGGCAGGTAGGCGGTCGGTGGCCGCAGCCAGGCCTGGGCGCCCCCGCCGCCGTCGCTCGGCAGCCGGTTTGCGCCGGTGACCAGCGCGTATAGCCCGAGCGCGACAAGCGGCAGCCCGGCCACCAGGAAGGTGCCGGCCACCACGCCGGACGCTACGACGGGACCGCCGAACGCGGCGTCCGCGAGCAGGCGCAGCGCCGGGATCTCGAACACCACCGCGAGTGCCGCGAAGACGATGCCCGCCGCCGGGCGTTTCGTCCGGTAAACGCCCTCGGTGGGCGGCGCGGCGGGGCGGCGCAGCGCGGCCCGGTCGATCGCCTCGGTGTGAAAGTGCTGCGTCTCGGCCGAAGCGGTGTGGAAGCGCTGGGTCTCGATCGGCTCGCCCTCCGCGCGGGGCGCCACGGGCGGCACCGCTCCGGTCGGCGCCTCGAACGACTGGTATCCGGGCGGTGGCGGCGGCACCTGCGGCATCGGGGCCGGCGCTGGTGGCGCGCCGTAGGCGGGCACATCCATCGGTGGCGCGGGTGGCGCGCCGTAGGCGGGCACCGCCATCGCGGGTCCCGCCAGCGGGTTGTATCCGCTCTGCATGTCGTAGGCGCCCTGCGGCGCGGCGTGCGAACCACCCGAAAGTGGGTCGGCCTCCAGCGAGTCTCCCGCGCCGCGCGGGCCGGGCAGGCGGTAGCCCTCCCACTCCGGCTCGCCGTGCCGGCGGTCGTACCAGCCGGGATCGGCCTGGTCGGGGGCGTTTCGTTGTGGGTCCATGCCTACCCCGCTCCGTCGCTCGGCGCTCGGCCGCCGTCGTGGTCCAGGTCCGTAGCCTCGCGACTCCTGCTCACGGCCGCACGGTATGCGACCTGGGGCGATTAGGCCACCCCGGGTGAAAGGGGCTTGTGATCGGCGTCGCTGCGGCCACCGGCCGGGTGCGGGCACGATCCCGGCATGAGAGCGGCGGAGGCGGGTCTGCTGACCCGGACGTTCCGGCATTTCGCGCACAAAGAGTTTCGCGGGCACTCTCCCCGGTACGAGCGCCTCTCCGCGGCCGTCGCCGACAATCCGGAGCTCGGCGAGCCGCTCCTCGCCGCACCGCCGGACCAGCGCCGGGCGATCCTGTTCTTCGCCGCGGTGCAGTACCTGCTGCGTACGGTCGCGCGCGACCATCCGCTCGTGGCGTACCTGCCGACGCTCGGCGGCTCGCGTGACGTCGACAGCGGGCTGCCCGCGGCGCTCGCCGACCTCGTGGGCGCGCATCGCGACGACCTCACCGCGCTCTGCGCGACGAGGACCACCCAGACGAACGAGGCGCGGCGCGCGGCCCTGCTGCGGCCGGCCTTCGGCCGCGCCGCCGCCGAAGCTGGCCGTCCCCTCGCACTCGTCGAGCTCGGCACCAGCGCGGGGCTGCTCTTGATCAGCGACCGGTACGCCTGCGAGTACCGCCACGGCGACCGCGTCGAGTCGTACGGGCCGGCCGGTGGGCTGGCGCTGACCTGCGAGGTGCGGGGCGAGCGGTGGCCCTCACCAGCCGCGAACGACCTGGCGGTCGCCGACCGGGTGGGCATCGATCTGTCCCCTGTGGACGCTGCCGACCCGCTGGCCACCGAGTGGCTGCGCGCGTGCGTGTGGCCCGAGCACACCGAGCGGCTGGCCCGGCTCGACGCGGCGCTGGCCGAGGTGGCGGCCGCGCGCCCGCGGCTGGTGGCCGGCGAGATGGTGGCGACGCTCCCCCAGGTGCTGTCCACGGTGGATGAGCGAGCGGTGCCGTGCGTCTTCACGTCGAACGCGCTCATGTACCTGTCCACCGCCGACCGCCGCCGCCTGGCGGCCACCCTGGCCGAATGCGGGGCGCGGCGCGACCTCACCGTCGTGCTCAACGAGGCGTCGCAGTGTGGCGCGGAGATGTTCACCGGGCGGCCGGCGGAGGCGGGCCCGCGCGGGGTGCTGGCCGTCGGGCTGCTCACGCTCGTCGCTTGGCGGGGCGGGCGGGCCACCGTCGAGGTCCTGGCCCGCACCGGCCCGCACGGCGAGTGGTTGGAGTGGGTCCAGCGGGAGTATGCGTACGCGCTGGCCGGCTGAGCTGGTGGGCGATCTGACCGAGCGGGCGTCATAACACACCCACCGCATGATCGTCCGGCTCTCCACAGCCCGCCCACCTGTCCACACATCGATCAAGGACACCTTCCCCACCCGCACCCTCCCCCACAGGCTCGTTACCCATGACGACGGCGACATTGGCGGTCGGTGCGTACGGCGAGCGGCGAGCGGTCGCCCACCTTGTCGAGGCGGGCCTTCGGATCGTCGAGCGCAATTGGCGGTGCGCCGACGGTGAGATCGACATCGTCGCCCGCGACGGCGACGACATCGTCTTCTGCGAGGTGAAGACGCGGCGCAGCCTGGAGTTCGGGCCGCCGGCCGGCGCGGTGGTCCCGACGAAGGCACGGCGGCTGCGGCGCCTCGCGGTCCGCTGGCTGCACGAGCACGACGTGCACGATCGCGGCGTGCGCTTCGACGTGGTGTCGGTGCTCCCGCAGCGTCGGGGCGCGGCCCGCGTCGAGCACCTGCGCGGGGCCTTCTGATGAGTTACGCCAAGGTGCTGTCGGTCGGGCTGACCGGCGTCACCGGCCACCTCGTCGAGGTGGAGGCCGACCTGTCGCCGGGGCTGCCCGCGGTGGTGCTGTCCGGCCTGCCCGACACCGCGCTCAACGAGGCTCGCGACCGCGTCCGCGCCGCGATCGTCAATTCGGGGCAGCGCTGGCCCAGCCGCCGCATCACGGTCAACCTGCTGCCCGCCGGCATGCGCAAGACCGGCTCGGCATTCGACCTCGCCATCGCGGTTGTGCTACTCGGCGGGTCGGGTGAGCTGCCGCTGGCCGCGTTCGACGGGGTGGCCATCTTCGGCGAGCTCGGCCTCGACGGCACGGTCCGTCCGGTGCGCGGGGCGCTGCCCATGGTGGCGGCCGCCGCCCGGGCCGGGATCAGCCGCCTCGTGGTGCCGATCGGCAATGCCGCGGAGGCCGCCGTCGTGCCCGGCGTTCAGGTCAAGGCCGTCGACACGCTGCACCGCCTCGTCGCGTTCGTGCGCGACGGCGAGCCGCTGCTCGACCCGCCGGAGAGTGAGCCGGAGGCCGGGGCCGACGGGCCCGACCTGGCCGACGTGGCCGGCCAGGCATTGGGCCGGCGCGCCATCGAGGTCGCCGCCGCGGGTGGACACCACGTGGCGCTGCTCGGGCCGCCCGGGGCGGGCAAGACCATGTTGGCCGAGCGCCTGCCGTCGATCCTGCCCGAGCTCGACGACGAGGTCGCGCTGGCGGTGACCGCGCTGCACTCGATCGCGGGCGTGCTGCCGCCGGGCGGGCGGTTGCTGCGGCGGCCCCCCTTTCAGGCCCCACACCACACCGCCACCGTCCAGGCCCTCGTCGGCGGTGGCACCGGGCTGGCCCGTCCAGGAGCCGTGTCGCTTTCCCACGGTGGCGTGCTGTTCATCGACGAGGCGGCCGAGTTTGCCAGCCGGGCCCTCGACGCGCTCCGCCAGCCGCTGGAGACCGGCCGCATCCTGCTCCGCCGCACCGACGGAGCTACCGAATACCCGGCGCGATTTCAGCTTGTGCTCGCGGCCAACCCTTGCCCCTGCGCGAAGCCGGCCGGTGACCAGTTTTGCGAGTGCAGCCCGACGGCACGGCGCCGCTACATCGGGCGCCTCTCCGGTCCGCTGCTCGACCGGATCGACGTGCAGGTCACGCTCGACCCGCTGGGCGCCGCGGAGCTGCTGGCGCCGGAGGCGGGCGCCGAGCCGTCCACAGTGGTGGCCGACCGCGTGTTGAAGGCACGGGCCGCCGCGACGGCGAGGTGGTCGGCAAACGGCTGGCGGACCAACGCCGACGTGCCCGGCGCGGCGCTGCGTCGGCCGCCGTGGCGCCTGCCCGCCGCCGACACCAAGGCACTGCGCACCCGCCTCGACCACGGGTCGCTCTCCGCCCGCGGCTTCGACCGCATCCTCCGTCTCGCTTGGACGATCGCCGACATCGACGGCCGCCACCGGCCAGATGCCGATGACGTGCTCGAGGCGACCCAGCTCCGCACCGGCATAGCCCCATGAGGGAGGTCTTTGTGAACGAGCGAGTGCGGCTGGCCCGGATCGCGCTGCACTGGCTGATCGAGCCGGGAAACGAGGCCGTGCACCGCATGGTCAACGCCAACGGCCCGCTCCGCGCACTGGAGCGGCTGGTCGAAGGCGACGTGCCCGACTCCCAGCTGCGCGGGGCGGCCGCGGCCCGGATGGGTGCCGGCGACCCGCACGAGGTCGCCGAGGCGGCCCTCGACCGCGCGGAGCGGCTCGGCGCCCGCATCGTGATCCCGGAAGACGACGAGTGGCCGCAGCCCGTGCGCGATCTCACCCGGCTGCTCGGCCGTCCCGCCGAGCACCGCATCGACCGCGACGTAGCGCCGCCACTGTGCCTGTGGGTGCGCGGCGCGCCCCGGCTAGACGAGGCGTTCGCCCGGTCGGTGGCCGTGGTCGGCGCCCGGGCCTCCACCCACTACGGCGAGCATGTGGCGACCACCCTGGCATACGAGCTGGCCGAGCGAGAGTGGACCATCGTCTCCGGCGGCGCACACGGCATCGACTCCGCCGCCCACCGAGGCGCGCTCAACGCCGGCGGGCTCACCGTGGCGGTGCTGGCGTGCGGCGTCGACAAGCCATACCCCTCCGGCAACACGGGCCTCTTCGACCGCATCGCCGAGGCCGGCCTGCTGGTCAGCGAGTGGCCGCCAGGAGCGGTGCCGGTCCGCCACCGCTTCCTGATCCGCAATCGCGTGATCGCCGCGGCCACCCGCGGCACCGTCGTCGTCGAGGCATCCGCCCGCAGCGGCGCCAGCCAGACCCTGCGGCGCGCGATAGCGCTGGGCCGCCGCCCGATGGTCGTGCCCGGCCCGGTCACCTCCGCCATGTCGGTCGGCTGCCACGAGCTGATCCGCGACCGCCCAGAGGTGCGGCTGGTCACCGGCGCCGCGCACGTCCTGGAGGAGATCGGCCAGATCGGCACCGACCTGGCACCCCGCCCACGCGGCCCCGAGCGCCCACACGACGGCCTCGAAGTCGAGGTCGCCATGTTGCTGGAGTGGGTCCCGCGCCGCGGCATCGCCAGCCTCGACGAGCTGGCAGCACGCGCCGGCCTCGACATCCGCACGACGATGCGCAAGCTCTCCCTCCTCGAGGACCTAGGGTTCGTGACTCGCCGCGGCAGCGGCTTCCGCCTCGCCACCAAGGCCGGCAAGCCACCAACCACCACGCCTCCGCCCTCCACCGGAGCAGCCCCACCCAAAGAGGAGGCGGTGACCGGTGCGGCTCCACCCACGGCGGGTGGGCGATCCGCGGGCGCCTCTCCGCCCTCGGAGGGTGGTCCCGCGCCTTCCGCGGGCGCGGCTTCACCCAGCGAGGGCGCGCTTCCGCCCTCGACCGGTGCGGCTCCACCCACGGCGGTTGGGCCTTCCGCGGGCGCGGCTTCACCCAGGGAGGGCGCGCTTCCGCCCTCGACCGATGCGGCTCCACCCACGGCGGGCGGGCCTTCCGCAGGCGCGGCATCGCCCACAGAGGAGGCGACCGGCGCGGCCCCACCCACGGCGGGCGGGCCTTCCGCAGGCGCGGCATCGCCCACAGAGGAGGCGACCGATGCGGCTCCGCCGACGGCGGGCGGGCCTTCCGCAGGCGCGTCTTCACCTGAGGAGGATGCGCTGCCGTCCGGGGTGGCTGTGGCTTCGACCGACGGTGGCGCGGCGTCGGCGGTGGCCGGTGCGGTTGGGCCTGTCCTGGCCGGTGCCGGTGGCAGGCGCCGGGCGGCACGGGCGAGGAAGGAGCAACAAGCCGGCGCGGCGCCTTGACACCCCACGGCTTCGGCTTCCACGGTCAGCGGTGTGAAGCGAAAGAGCGTCAGCATCCGGGCGATCCACGAGGGCCTGCCCGAGCCGATGCGCGACGCGGTCGACGAGTTCGCGGACCACCTCGCCCAGGTCGACAATCGCTCGGCGCACACGGTCCGGGCGTATGTCGGCGACGTCGTATCGCTCCTCGACCACGCCGCGCTGATGGGGTGCGCGACGCCGGGCGACATCGACATCGCCGTGCTGCGCAGCTGGCTGGCAAAGCTCCGCACCCTCGGCGCCGCGCGCACTTCTCTGGCCCGGCGAGCGGCGTCCGCCCGCACGTTCAGCGCCTGGGCACACCGCGCCGGCCGGCTCGCCACCGACGTGGGCGCCCAGCTCGCCAGCCCGAAGGCACACCGCGACCTGCCCGCCGTGCTTCGCGCCGACCAGGCCGAGACGCTGGTGAGCGCCCCGGGCGGCGAGGCCTCCCCGGTGCTGTTGCGCGACCGCGCGCTGCTGGAGCTGCTGTACGCCACCGGCATCCGGGTCAGTGAGCTCTGCGGTCTCGACGTGGCCGACGTCGACCGCGGCCGCCGCGTGGTGCGGGTGCTGGGCAAGGGCGGCAAGGAACGCTCAGTCCCCTACGGCCTCCCGGCCGAGCACGCGATCGACGACTGGCTCCGCCTGGGGCGCGGCGCGCTGTCCGGCTTATCCAGCGGCGAGGCGCTCCTGTTGGGTGCCCGCGGCGGCCGCCTGCAGCCGACGATCGCGCGGCGCATCGTGAGCGGCTATGCCCGCGCCGCCGGCCTGCCGCACACCAGCCCGCACGGCCTCCGCCACTCCGCCGCGACGCATCTGCTGGAGGGTGGTGCCGACCTGCGGGCGGTGCAGGAGCTGCTGGGCCACGCATCCCTGTCCAGCACCCAGATCTACACCCACGTCTCCGTCGAACGCCTCCGCGCCGCCTATCGCCAGGCCCACCCCCGCGCGTAGCCCGCCGCAGCCCTTTGAGATCCGGGAGACAGACCCTGGCGGCCGGCCGGCTCCCGGCAGGAGGGATTCCAGCCGGAAGTCCGCCGCCATGTGGCCTGTGCGGCCGCGCTCGTGTGATCCAGCCGCAAAGCCGCCACCGGCGGGCTGTCCGGCCGCGCTCGCGTAACCCAGCCACGAGTCCGCCGGGTGGGGGCTCTGCGGCCGCGCTCGTGCGATCCCGCCACAAAGCGGTCGCCCTCGGCCGCTGCTGTTCCCAACACGATGGGGCGGCCCTTCAAGAGGCAGCTACTCGCCAGCGGGGGCGGCCACCGATCGGCCATTGGCACGCTGCGTCAGGCGGGCCGCCGCGTAGGGTTGGCGCCGTGGGAGGCACGGTGGTCGAGGGCGTGGATGTCGGCTGGGACCGCATCCGGGAAGGCTTTTCGCTCGACCCGGCGCTCGCATACCTCAACCACGGTGCGCGCGGCGCCGTGCCGATCGCCGTGCAGCGGGCGCAGCAGCGGGTGCGGGACGAGGGCGAGACAAACCCGATCCGCTACTTTCGCGACCTGCCCGAGCGCATCGCGCACACGCGTCGCCACCTGGCCACCTTCCTCGGCGCGGACCCGCGGGGCGCCGCCCTCGTCGGCAACACCACCACCGGCGCGGCGATCGTCCTCCAGTCGGTCGGGCTGCGCTCGGGTGACGAGGTACTGATGACCGACCACAGGTACGGCGCGATCGCCTTCACCGCCGAGCGCGAGTGCCGGCGCACGGGTGCCACCGTGCGCACGGTCGGCGTGCCGCTCGACGCCGACGACGACGAGGTCACCGCGACGGTCGCCCAGGCGCTCCGGCCCGGGCGCACGCGGCTGCTCGTCGTCGACCAGATCTCGTCGCCAACGGCCCGCCTCTTCCCGGTCGAGAAGATCGTGGCGGCCGCCCGCGAGCGGGAGGTGCCGGTGCTCGTCGACGCCGCCCACGTGCCTGGCATGCTGCCCGTGTCGGTGGACGCGATCGGTGCTGACTTCTGGGTCGGCAACCTGCACAAGTGGGCATACGCCCCGCGCGGCACCGCTCTGCTCACCGTCGCACCCCGCTGGCGCGAACGCATCGACCCGCTGGCGATCTCCTGGGCGCAGGACAACGGCTACCCGGCCCGGGTGGAGTGGCAGGGCACGCTGGACTACACGCCCTGGCTGGCCGCCCCGACCGGCCTCTTCCTGCTGCGAACGCTCGGCGCGGATCGGGTGCGGGCACACAATGCCGAACACGCCCGCTACGGCCAGCGGGTGGTGGGGGCGGCGCTCGGCCTGTCTCCGGAGGAGCTGCCCGACCCGGGCGGCCCCGGAGTCGCGATGCGCATCCTGCCGCTGCCGGCCGGCGTGGCGACGACCTTCGAGGCGGCGACCGAGCTCTCCGACCGCATCGAGAAGGAGCTTGCCACCGTCGTCGGGGTGATGTCGTGGAGCGGCCGTGGGTGGCTGCGGCTGTGCGGCCAGGTCTACAACAGCCACGACGAGTACGACCGGCTGGCCGAGCGGCTGCCTGCCTTCCTTCGCCAGCTCCGCTGAGCTCCCACGGCGACAGCACGAAGGCTGGCCGGGCGCTCATCGTGGGTCCATGTCCTCGACGTCGAGACGAGCAAGGCGGGTGGCTTGGCGGATCTGGAGTCCGACCCGCCGGCGGGCGCTCAGCACCCGTCGTTGCTCGGCTCGGCTGGCGCGCCGTCGCACCGAACGCTCCACGCTCGGCTGTAGGCGTGCCTGCCACTCCGACTCACTGACCGACTCCGGCGGCTCAGGCGCGTCGGGCCGTTTGCCGGTCATCGGGTCACCCCCACCGAGCAGTCGGCCGCGCGCGTGGCCGGATGGCCCGCCCGGGCTCCGGAGAGGCGGGAAGTGTCGAGCACGACCGCGACAGCAGTCGCCGGAGCGTCCAACGGCAGCAGGCGGACCCGGCCGAGGCCCAGCAGGGCCAGCGGATCCAGGTACTCGTCGCCGCGTCTCAGGCCCCAGTGCAGGCAGGCAGCCGCTGGACAGCCGGGGTGGCCCGAGGCCAGCGCGCCGATCTGGGCGCCGGCCGCGATCGTCTGCCCGGTGCTGACGTTCGGCTCGAGGGGCTCGTAGGTGGTACGCAGGCCGTTTGGATGGGTGACGCTGACGACGCCCCGGCCCGCTATCTGGCCGGCGAAGTGGACCGTGCCCGCACCGGCCGCGCGCACCAGGGCACCCGGCGAGGCCGCCAGGTCGACGCCACGGTGGCCGGGCAGCCACGGCTCCGGAGGCGGGTCGAAGCGGCGAACCACCCGCGGCGCCCCATCCAACGGCCACCGAAACGCCCCGACGGGCGCGGGCACCAACACCGCCACAGACGGCGTCACGGGCGCCACCGCCAGCGCCGCCACAGACTGCACCACAGGCGCCACCGCCAGCGGCCGCGAAGCCACCGGCACCGCCTCAGGCGGCACCACCCACAAACCGCCCAGCGTGATCGCAAATAGCCACACCAACGCATGCATGGGAGGCAGCGTCGGCGGTACACGGGGAAGAGCGCAATCGGGCCACAGCCCGCCTGTGGACAACCAGGCCCGCTGTGGATAACGCCCTAAGAACTAGTTGATCTGATACTGGCCGAGGGGTCAGCCGCCGAAGCCGTTTTCCGTCGGGAGGGAGATGTCGGGCTTTTCGAGCTCTTCGACATTGACGTCCTTGAACGTCATTACCCGCACATTCTTCACGAATCGGGCGGGTCGGTACATGTCCCACACCCAGGCGTCGTGCATCTCGACCTCGAAGTAGACCTCGCCGTCCGAGTTGCGCACGTGCAGGTCGACCTGATTGGCGAGGTAGAAACGGCGCTCGGTCTCGACCACGTAGGAGAACTGGCGGACGATGTCGCGGTACTCCCGGTAGAGCTGCAGCTCCATCTCGGTTTCATACTTCTCGAGATCTTCTGCGCTCATCGCACTCCGCCTTCCATGGCCACATCTTCCCCCACTGGCAGCGGCAGCCGCGCCCCCTCGGCCAACGCCACGCCGACGGTACCCCCTGCGGGGATCGCCCGCCCCATCGGCTCGAGCGCACCAACCGCGGCGGGACGCCGGGAGCGTGGTGGGCGGGAGTCACGGCCGGAGGCTGTGGCCACGTTTACGTACGAGAAGCGATGCTCCAGGCACGGACCGTGAGCGACGAGCGCGGCGCTGTGCTCGGGCGTGACGTAGCCCTTGTGCTCGTCGAAGCCGTACTCGGGGAAGTGCTCGTGCAGGTCCACCATGATCCGGTCTCGGGTGACCTTGGCGAGCACGCTCGCCGCTGCCACGCAGGCGGCCACCTGGTCGCCCTTCCACACGGCCAGCCCCGGCACGCCCAGCCCGTCGACGCCGAAGCCGTCGGTCAACACGTACTCCGGACGGGTGGTGAGGGCGGCCAGCGCGCGGCGCATGGCGGCGAGGTTGCACACGTGGAGGCCGCGTGCGTCGACCTCGGCGGCCGGGATGACCACGACGGCGTAGGCGAGGGCGCGCTTGACGACTTCGGCATAGACCCGTTCGCGGGCGGCGGGGGTGAGCAGTTTGGAGTCGGCCAGCTCGTCGATCTCGCCGCGCTTACCCTCGGGCAGCACCGCGGCGGCGGCCACGAGCGGGCCCGCACACGCCCCTCGCCCGGCCTCGTCGGCACCGGCCACGATCCGGAAGCCGCGGCGCTGCAGCGCCCGCTCAAGGGCGTAGATGCCACCCTCTCGGCGCACGACCGTCCGCGGCGGCGTCAGCACGACGACTCCGCGGCACCGCCAGAGCCACCGCCACCAGCCACCAGCCCGCCACCATCCGCCACAAGCCCGCCGGCCACAAGCCCGCCGGCCGCTAGACCGCCGTCACTAGCCACCGGACCGCCGCCAGCCAGACCGCCATCGCCAGCCACAAGCCCGCCACCGCCAGCCAGACCACCGCCACCAGCCACAAGCCCGCCGCCACCAGCCAGCAGACCCTCCACCACCCCGGCGCCGCCGCC
>Ga0081539_10000421_pt1 | contig 90163 bp, 85 predicted proteins | sample TabmetS4T2R2_FD_71023 | JGI IMG/M metagenome (GOLD analysis project Ga0081539, IMG submission 71023) | Tabebuia heterophylla rhizosphere microbial communities from the University of Puerto Rico - S4T2R2 | ecosystem: Host-associated > Plants > Roots > Rhizosphere ...
GCGGGGGGGGGGGGCGGTGGGGGGGACCCTGCCCGCTCCCCCCGCAGGGGGGGGTGGAGGTGTTGACGCGCGCGGCTCGACAAGCTTCCCCCGGCCGCCCCGGTCCGCGTCAGCGGCGGGCCGCCGCTCCCGAGATCGTGGTACTCGGCTGCTGTTCCGGCTACAGCCAGGTACCACGATCGACCGGGTCAGCCCCAGGTTAGGAGGGCGCCGCGGGCGTCGAAGGTGGCGTGGGGGCCCCAGGTGATCTCCCAGCGGTTGCCCTCCGGGTCGGCGACGAAGGCGGAGCGGCCGCCCCACGGGCGGTCGGTGGCGGCGGCTATCGGGGTGGCGCCGGCCTCGACGGCAGCCGTGAAGGTGCGGTCGACGGCGTCGCGGGCGTCGACGGCGCAGGCCAGGGTGACGCCGGACCAGCCGGTCGGGGTGGCGTCGCCGGGGGCGGCCTCGGCGGTGAGGTCGTCCACGGGAAAGAGGGCGAGCAGGACGCCGCCGAGGAGGAAGCCGGTCCAGGTGTCGTCGCCGTCGGGCAGCTCGGGCCAGCCGAGCCCGCGGTAGAACGGGCGGAGGACGGCCATGTCCCGGGCGCCGAGCGTGACGATGGACAGCCGGGCTGGAATCGCGGTCATCCCCGGATCCTGTCAGGGACCGGGGTGGTGGGCACGGGAAGTGGCTTCGGCTGGGGGTTCGTCGAAGCGTTTAGAGTTTGCGTGTGCGGCGCACGTCGAGGGACATCCGGGTCGGCAACCGCTTCGAGGTGATGCGGCACATCATCGCGGGCGGCACCGTGTCGCGGCAGCAGGTGGCCAGCGACACCGGGCTGAGCGTGGCCACCGTGGCCAACCTCGTCGGCGAGCTGCTGGAGCTCGGGCTGCTGGTCGAGGTCGGCTACCAGGACTCCGGCGGTGGGCGGCCGCGCGGGCTCGTCGCGGTCAACCCGGCCGGCGGGGTGCTGGTCGGCATCGACGTGGCCGAGACGTACGTGCACGTCGAGCTCTTCGACCCGGCGCTGACCGTGCTCGCCAGCGTGGAGGAGACGCTGCACCCGGAGGAGGCGCGGCCCGAGCAGGTCGTCGGGCACATCCTGTCCAGCCTCCGCCACGCGCTCGGCCGGGCGGGCGTACCCCACGAGCGGGTGCTCGGGGTGGGGGTGAGCGTGCCGGGCCAGGTCGACCGCGAGGGCGGCGTGTCGGTCTTCGCGCCCAACTGGGACTGGCACGACGTGCCGCTGCGCGGCATGCTGGCCGCCTCGCTCGACCTGCCGCTCTACCTGGACAACCCGCTGCGGGCCTGCGCGGTGGCCGAGCTGTGGTTCGGGGCGGGGCGCGGGCGCGACGACGTCGTCGTGGTCAACCTGGGCACCGGTGTGGGCGCGGGGTTCGTGTTCGGCGGGGCGCTGCACCGGGGCGCGACCAACAGCGCGGGCGAGTGGGGGCACACCACGCTGGTGCTCGACGGGCGGCCGTGCCACTGCGGCAGCCGCGGCTGCGTCGAGGCGTACGTCGGGGCGCCCGGCATCATGCAGAACCTGCGCGACCTCTCGCCGGACAGCGCGATGCTGCGCCCGCACGACCAGACCGCCACCATCCGGGCGCTCGCCGAGGGGGTGGCGGCCGGCGACCCGGTCGCCGTGAAGGCGGTGGCCGAGTCCGGCCGCTACCTGGGTGTCGCGGTGGCCGACCTGATCAACCTGGTCAACCCCGAGGTGGTCGTGCTGAGCAGCTGGGTGGCGAGCCTGCTCGGCGAGCCGCTGGTCGCCGAGGTGCGGGCGGTCGCCGCCGAGCACGCGCTCACCCGGCCGCTCGCCGCCGCGGAGATCACGCTGTGCGGCATCGCGGGCGACCCGGTGAGCCTGGGGGCGGCCACGTTCGCGCTGGAGCAGTGCCTGGCCGGCATCGGCCTGCGCTGACGCTTTTTATATGGGTTCGGATAAGCCTGCCCCGAGGGTTGACAGTCGTCACTGTTATCGCTAACACTCGTGCGCATGACGCGCCGCCTCGTTCCGCTGCTCGCACTGTCCACATTGGTCACCGGCTTCGTCGTCGCGGTCAGCGGCGGGCCGGCGCAGGCGGTCGCGCTGCCGACCGGCGCCCGCTCCCTGGAGTCGGTCAACTACCCGGGGCGGTTCGCGAGCACGCTCGGGCGGCTCGACCCGGTCACCGCGAGCAGCGCCGCGCTGGCCAAGCGCGACGCCACGTTCACGGTCGTCAACGGGCTGGCCTCGCCGGCCTGCTACTCGTTCCAGACCAAGGACGGGCTCTTCCTGCGCCACCGCGACTACCGGCTGCGGGTCGACGCCAACACCGGCGACGCCACGTTCCGGGGTGACGCCACGTTCTGCGCGGTGGACGGCTCGGTCGCCGGCTCGGTGTCGCTCGTCTCGTACAACTACCCGGCCCGCCGCGTGCGCCACCGCGACTTCGCGCTCTGGCTCGACACCTACGAGGACACCGCCACGTTCCGCGCGGACAGCTCGTTCCGGCTCGCCGCGCCGTGGGCGCCCAAGACCACGAAGGGCCCGGTCATCCCCGGCCTCTTCGCCGACCCGCACATCACCACGTTCGGCGGGCGCTACTACCTCTACCCGACCACCGACGGGTACGCCGGCTGGGGCGGCACCTACTACAAGGCGTTCTCCTCCGCAGACCTGGTCACCTGGACCGACCACGGCGTGGTCCTCGACCACGGGCCGGACGTGTCGTGGGCGGACAACTCGGCCTGGGCGCCGGCCGTCGCGACGCGAAACGGGCGCTACTACATGTACTTCAGCGGCGGGCTGGCCAGCGGCAACACCGCCAAGCAGCTCGGCGTGGCGGTGGCCGACGCGCCGACCGGGCCGTTCCGCGACGCGCTCGGGCGGCCGCTGGTGCGCAGCGACCAGTTCTCCGGCGGGCAGGCGATCGACCCGGCGGTCTTCACCGACGACGACGGACAGTCCTATCTGTACTGGGGCCAGGGCGTGGCCCGCGCGGTGCGGCTGAACGCCGACATGGTCTCGTTCGACCCGGCCCAGGTGCGTGTCGTCACGCCGGCCGGCTACAACGAGGCGCCGTTCGTGCTCGAGCGCAACGGCACCTACTACCTCATGTGGTCGGAGAACGACACGCGCAGCGAGGACTACCGCGTCGCGTACGCCACCGGCACCTCGCCGCTCGGCCCGTGGACCAACCGCGGCGTGGTGCTGCAGAAGCGCCTCGACCTCGGCATCAAGGGCACCGGCCACCACTCGGTCGTGCGGGCACCCGGCACCGACACCTGGTACGTCGCCTACCACCGGTTCGCCGTGCCGGCCGGCAACGGCACCAACCGGGAAACCACCATCGACCGGCTCGAGTTCAACGCGGACGGCACCATCCGCCCGGTCGTCCCCACGCTCTGAAGGAGACGTTCACATGTCCAGAGCCCTGCACCGGGTGGGGGCGCTGCTCGCGGCCGCCTGCCTGCTCTTCGCGTCCTGGTCGGCGGTCAGCCCGCGCGAGGCCGCCGCGCTCGACCCGTTCACCGGCTACCTGATGGCCCACTTCACCGGCGAGTCGGCCACCGGCGAGCAGATCTACCTCGCGCACAGCAAGGACGGCCTGCACTGGACCGACCTCAACAACGGTTCCCCGGTCCTGGTGTCCACAGTGGGCACCCGCGGCGTCCGCGACCCCGCGCTGGTCCGCTCGCCGGCCGGCGACCGGTACTGGATCGTCGCCACCGACCTGCGCATCGCCAGCGGCACCTCGTGGAGCGACGCGGCCAACCGGGGCAGCACCTCGCTCGTGGTCTGGGAGTCGACCGACCTCGTCAACTGGTCGGCGCCGCGCCTGCTCAACGTGGCGGGCGGCATCTCCGGCGCCGGCAACGCGTGGGCGCCCGAGGCCATCTGGAACCCGGCGACCAACGACTACGTCGTCTACTGGGCGACCAACTCGGCCCGCAACGGCGTGACCAAGCACCGCATCTGGTACGTGCGCACCAGCGACTTCCGCACGTTCACCGCGCCGCAGCTGTACATCGAGCGCGGCGGCAGCCAGGGCGTCATCGACACGCAGATCGTCGAGGTCGCCAACAGCGTGGGCGGCTACCGGTACTACCGCGCCTCGGCCGACGGCCACATCACCGTCGAGGCGAGCAACTCGGTGCTCGGCTCGTGGACCACGCTCGGCAACCTGTCGCACATGGACATCTCCAACGGCACCGGCGGCGGCAACGTGGTCGAGGGTCCGATGTGGGCGCAGTTCAACGGGCGCAACGAGTGGGCGCTGTGGCTCGACCAGTTCGCCACCGGCCGCGGGTACATGCCGATCCTGTCGACCAACCTGGGCAGCACGCAGAACTTCCGCACCCAGTCCGACTACGCGCTGGGCGGCAGCCGCAAGCGGCACGGCTCGATCCTCAACCTGACCGCCGCCGAGGAGGGTCGCGTGCTCGGCCGCTGGGGGAGCAGCGTGCCGGTCAACCGGATCCAGTCGTACAACTTCCAGGACCGGTACGTCCGGCACATCAACCTCGACGTGCGGATCGACGCGAACGTGAGCCCGGCGGCGGACGCGCAGTTCCGGCTCGTGCCGGGCCTGGCCGGCGCCTCCGGCACCGTCTCGTTCCAGTCGGTCAACTACCCGGGGTACTACCTGCGGCACTACGGCTTCGACTTCCGGCTCGAGGCCGGCGACGGGACGAGCACGTTCGCCGGCGACGCCACGTTCCGCCAGGTGGCCGGGCTGGCGAGCGCGTCGTGGACGTCGTTCCAGTCGTACAACTACCCGGACCGGTACATCCGGCACTACAACTACCTGCTGCGGCTGGACCCGATCACCGACGCGCAGGGGCGGAGCGACGCGACGTTCCGGGTGGTGAGCTGAGCGGCCTTGTGCGGGCCAGGACCCTCCCGTACATTACGCACAGGTTTCAATAACCCCTTTACGAAGTGAGGGTGGGCGATGACCCGGGTCCTCGGCACGGTGGCCGTGGCGGCGCTCGCCGCCAGCCTCTCGGCGAGCGTCACGCCCACACCGGCCGCGGCCGGGCCGGACACCCCGGCGGCCGCGGCCGGCGTCACGATCCGGATCGACCCGTCCTACCAGCAGCAGCCGTTCCAGGGGTGGGGCACCAGCCTGGTCTGGTTCGCCAACGTCACCGGCGGCTACCCCGACGAGGTGCGCGACAAGCTCGTCGACCTGCTCTTCGGCGAGGACGGCCTGCGGCTCAACATCGCCCGCTACAACATCGGCGGCGGCAACGCGCCCACCGTCGACGACTACCTGCGCCGGGGCGGGGCGGTGCCCGGCTTCTGGAAGGCGCCGCGAGCCTACGGGCCGGGCGACAAGGAGTGGTGGGACCCGGAAAACCCCGACCACTGGGACTGGGACGCCGACGCCGACCAGCGCTGGTGGATCGACCGGATCAAGGACAGGGTCGACACCTGGGAGGCGTTCAGCAACTCCCCGCCGTACTTCCAGACCGTCAGCGGATACGTCTCCGGCGGGTTCGACTCCAGCGCCGACCAGATCCGGGCCGACCGGGTGGACGAGTTCGCCGACTACCTCGTCCGGGTCGCCGAGCACGTCGAGCGGGCGCACGGCATCAGGTTCGACACGATCGACCCGCTCAACGAGCCGAACACCCCGTACTGGGGCACCACCCTCGGCCCGGACGGCAAGCCCACCGGCGGGCGGCAGGAGGGCGCCCACGCCGGCCCCGCGTCGCAGGCGGAGGTGGTGCTCGCGCTGAAGCGCCGGCTCGCCACCGCCGCCACCGGCGCGACGGTCTCCGCGCCGGACGAGACCAACCCCGGCATCTTCCTGCAGGACTGGTACGGCTACCCCGCCGAGGCGCGGGCTGCCGTCTCCCGGCTCAACGTGCACACGTACGGCACCGGGCAGCGCACCGCCGCCCGCGACGTCGCCAAGGCCGAGGGCCGTCCACTGTGGATGAGCGAGGTCGAGGGCAGCTGGGGCAACGACTTCACGAGCATGGACTCCGGCCTCGGCATGGCCCGCCGCATCATCGACGACCTCCGCGAGCTGGAGCCCACCGCCTGGGTGCTGTGGCAGCCGGTCGAGGACGCGGAGAACATGGTCGCCGAGGGCAACCTGCAGTGGGGGAGCATCCACGTCCCGTTCACCTGCACGGCCGCCGACACGCTCGAGACGTGTCCGATCAGGACGAACACCAAGTTCGACACGATCCGCAACTTCACCCACCACATCCGCCCCGGCGACCGTCTGGTCAAGGTGGACGATCCGGCGAGCGTCGCGGCGGTCAAGAAGAACGGCCGGGACGCGGTCGTGGTGCACGCCAACGCCGACGCCGGCGCCCAGGCGGTGACGCTCGACCTGTCCCGCTTCGCCACCGTGCGCCCCGGCGCCACCGTCACGCCGGTGGTGACCAGCGCGGCCGGCAAGCTCGTGCGCGGCGCGCCGGTGCGGGTCAAGGGCGGCACCGCCACGCTGACCGTGCCCGGCCAGTCGGTCACCACGTTCCTGGTGTCCGGCGTCTCCGGCGTGGCGGCCGGCGCCGACCACGTCCAGTCCGGCCACCCGTACCGGCTGCGCGGTGTGCAGAGTGGACGGTCGCTCGCGCCCGCCGCGGACGGCACCTCGGCGGTCCTGCGCACCACCGACACCGCGCGACCCGACCAGCTCTGGTACGTGCGCCGGATCGGCCGCGGCGTGGGCAACCGCGACAGGTACGCGGTCGTCGACGCCGGCACCGGGCAGCGGCTCGCCGTGCGCGGCACCGCCACCGTGCTGGAGGCGGCCACCACCCGGCCGGACGACGGCGCGCAGTGGATCCTCTCCACGACCGGCGACGGCACGTACACGTTCGTCAACGTCGGCGCCCGCCGGGTGCTCGACGTCTCCGGCGGCGCCACCGCCGACGGCAGCCCGGTCTCGGTGTGGCAGCCCAACGGCGCCGGAAACCAGCGCTGGGCGGTGCTCGACGAGTCCGTCGCCGGCACCGAGACGGCGGCGCTCTACACGGTGCCGCGCCGGGCGCCGGCGCTGCCGGAGACGGTGACCGCGGTGCTGCGCGGCGGCGACCGGCGCGCGCTGCCGGTGACCTGGCGGGAGCCCGCGCCGGCGGCGTGGCGCGAGCCGGGCGTGGTCACCGTGCGGGGCACCGCGACCGACGTGCTCGGCAAGCGGGTCGCGGCCACGGCCGAGGTCACCGTGGACACCTTCACCGCGACGGAGCCGGGGCGGGCCAAGACGTACACCGGCGGGGTACCGGAGCTGCCGTCCACAGTGGTCGGCCTGGGCGCGGCGGGTGGCCGCGCGACGCTGCCCGTGACGTGGGACCCGGCGCCGCCCGGCGCGTTCGACCAGGCCGGCGTGGCGACGCTGACCGGCGTGGCCCGCGTCGTCGACGGCACCGCGCTCCCGGCGACCGCGCGGGTGCAGGTCACCGCGCCGGCCGAGGCCAACGCCGCGCTCGCGGACGGCGCGTCGGTCGGCGCGACCTTCACCGAGAGCGGCTACTCGCCGGCCGGGCTGCGCAACGGCGTCACCGCCGAGAAGGCCTGGTCCAACTGGAAGCCGGGCACCCAGAACCCGTCCGAGACCATTACCGTCACGCTGCCCCGCCCGGCCGACGTGGCGCGCGTGGTGACGCACTTCTACCGGGACGGCGCGGGCGGCGGCGGCCTGGCCCAGAGCCTGCGCGTCCAGGTGCGCGGCGCCGGCGGCGCGTGCGCGGACGCCAGCGGCGAGGTGGCGGTCGGCACCGACGGCGCGCCGGCCGTCGACGTGCCGGTGAGCGCGGGCGCCACGACCGGCGTGTGCGTGGTGCTCACTCCCCGGCCGGGCGGCTACCTCACGCTGGGCGAGCGAGGACGGTTCGTGGACGCGCGTCTACCGGGTGGAGGTCGCCCGCCGCTGAGTCGCGAATCGTACCACTGATGCGTTTATGTCTGTTAAATGCATCAGCCTTTCGGCTAGTGTCTGGCTGGCCGAATGGGTACGCTGACGTGACACGAAGGCGGAGGGAGAGCTGCTGTGTCCGTCACGAACGCCGTCTCCGACGAAACCCGCGAGGACGCGGTGCGGCTGCTTGTCGCGTTGAACGCCCTGCCCGGCCGGCACCCGTCCCGCCCGGCGCTGCGCGAGCGGGCCATCGCGGCCTGGACGCCGCTGGCGCGGCACCTCGCCAACCGCTACCACGGGCGCGGCGAGCCGCTCGACGACCTTGTGCAGACCGCGATGGTGGGCCTCATCAAGGCGGTCGACAGGTTCGACCCGGCGCGCGGCACCGACTTCACCGGCTTCGCCATCCCCACGATCGTCGGCGAGATCCGGCGGCACTTCCGCGACCGCACCTGGGACGTGCGGGTGCCGCGGCGGCTGCAGGAGCTGCGCATCGCGATCAGCGACGCCAACGCCGCCCTCGCGCACCGCCTCGGCCGTTCGCCGACGGTCGCCGACGTCGCCGCCCACCTCGGGCTGACCGAGGAAGAGGTCCTGGAAGGCCTGGAAGGGGCCCGCGCCTACAAGTCCGCCTCGCTGTCCGCGCCGGTCGGCGCCGAGGGCGGCACCACGCTCGGCGAGACAATGGGCGGGGACGACAACGGGTTCGAGCTGGCCGACGCGCGCCTGACCATCGGCGCCGCGCTGGACGCGCTCACCGCCCGCGAGCGCCGGATCGTCCTGCTCCGCTTCTACGGCGGCCAGACGCAGACCCAGATCGCCGAACAGGTCGGCATCTCCCAGATGCACGTCTCCCGGCTGCTCACCAAGGCGCTGGCCAAGCTCCGCGACCGGCTCGGCGAGGAGTAGTCAGGCCGCCTTGGCGTCGGGAAGTCCCCGCGCCGGTCCGGGCCCGGCGGATAGGGTGGGTGGCGGCGCGCCGGGAAGTCTGGTCGGCACTCGCTGCCGTCGTGCCCCGGAAAGGCGACCTGACACATGGCTCCTCCGCGCTCCACGCCCCGGCTGTTCCGTCTCGGGTCGTGGGTGGAGGCCCGGCGGGTGGCGGCGATCCTGCGCCAGGAGACGATCGGCGGCGCGCTGCTGCTCGGCGCCGCGTTCCTCGGCATGGTGTGGGCCAACACGCCCTGGTCGGGCGGGTACGAGTCGCTGCGCGACCACCGCCTCGGCCCGGCCGCCCTCCACCTGGACCTCAGCGTCGCCACGTGGGCGGCCGACGGGCTCCTGGCGATCTTCTTCTTCGTGGCCGGGCTGGAGCTCAAGCGCGAGTTCGCGGCCGGCGACCTGCGCGACCCGCGCCGCGCCTCGGTGCCGGTCGCGGCGGCGGTCGGCGGGGTGGTGGTGCCGGCCGTCCTGTACCTGGCCGTCGCCGGGGGAGCGGGCGCCGACGCGGCCCGCGGGTGGGCGGTGCCGACCGCGACGGACATCGCGTTCGCCCTGGCCGTGCTGGCCGTGGTCGGCCGCCACCTGCCGAGCGCGCTGCGCACGTTCATGCTGACGCTGGCCGTGGTCGACGACCTGATCGCCATCCTGATCATCGCGGTCTTCTACACCGCGGACCTCGCGGTGCTCCCGCTGCTCGGCGCGCTGGTCCCGCTCGCGCTCTTCGCGCTGCTGGTCCACCGGCGGGTGCGCTCGTGGTGGCTGCTGCTGCCGCTCGCGTCCGCCACCTGGGTGCTGGTCCACGAGTCGGGCGTGCACGCGACGGTGGCGGGCGTGCTGCTGGCCTTCGCGGTGCCGGTGGGCCGGGACGGCGACGGGCTCGCCGAGCACTTCGAACACCGCTTCCGCCCGATCTCCGCCGGTGTCGCGGTGCCGGTGTTCGCGTTCCTCACGGCGGGCGTGACGGTGGGCGGCCCGGCCGGCCTCGCGGACGCCCTCGCCGAACCGGTCGCGCTCGGCGTGGTCGCCGGCCTGGTCGTCGGTAAGGCGGCCGGCATCACGGCCGCGACCTGGCTGGTGGCCCGCTTCACCAAGGCCCGCCTGGACGAGGGGCTCGGCTGGGCGGACGTGGTCGCGCTGGGCACGCTCGGCGGCATCGGCTTCACGGTGTCGCTGCTGATCGGCGAGCTGGCCTTCGGCCCCGGCTCGCCCCGCACCGAGCAGGTCACGGTCGCGGTGCTGGCCGGCTCGGTGGGCGCCGCCCTGGTCGCCGCGGCCCTGCTCCGCCTCCGCGACCGCGCCCACCGCGACCTCCAGCTGGCCCAGGCCGAGGACGACGACCACGACGGCGTCCCCGACGCCTACCAGCCCGACTAGCCAGGTTCGTCGAAACCCTTTCCAGGCAAGAGATTCGGGCTACCGCGACGTCCGTCGTGGTCCAGACCGCCGCTCCCGCGGCCTCACCCGTCCGCCGCTGGTCACGCGGTTGCCCTTGCGGCGCGGACATGGCAGCGGAGGGCGGGGGTTTCGGCGAGCCCTGGCGAGCCGCCGGCCGGAGCGGTCTCCGGCGGGAGCGGCGGCCCGCCGCTGACGCGGACCCGGGAAATCCTCTTCCCGGAAGCCCTTGCTCACCAGGCGATGTCGCAGACGACGGCGTGGTGGTCGGAGGCTTCGAAGCCGCCGGCGAGCGCGGCCCGCTCGAACGACAGGCGTTGGTCCGGGTGGCCGGGGCGGGCCAGGACGTGGTCGATGCGGTGGTCGAGCAGCTCCTTGGCGTCGAGCGGGGCGTGCGGGTGGGCGGAGCTGAGGGTGACCGCGTCGGGGTCGGCGCCGGCCGCGGTCCAGGCGTCGACGAGGCCGGCGGCGGGCAGGGGGCGGAGGACGGGGCTGCCCGGGGGTGCGTTGAGGTCGCCGGCGACGATGACCGGCGTCTGGCCGTCGAGCGCGGGGTCGGCGGCGAGGCCGGCGAGGCGGCGGGCCTGGGCGTAGCGGTCCTCCTGGAAGGCGGGCTCCCACTCCAGGCAGGCGACCAGCACGTGCAGCGGGCCGGCCGGGTGGTCGACCGTGGCCCGCAGCGTGACGGTGGGCGTGCGGTAGCGGGCCGGCATGCGCACCGCCTCGCACGACTCGACCGGCCAGCGGCTGACCAGGCCGAGTCCGATGTGGACGTCGTGGTCCGGCGCGGGCGGGAGCGACGGCTCGACGTACGCGGCGTGGTGGCCGAGCGCGTCGGCCAGCTCGTGCGCCTGGCTCGTGCCGCCGGCGCCCCACACCTCCTGCAGCGCGGCGATGTCCGGGCCGGCCTCGCGCAGCGTGTCGCGGATGTGCGGCTGGCGCTGCTCCCAGTCGGGTCCGAAGCGCCACCAGAGATTCCAGGTCAGCACCCGCACGCGGCCGCTCACGCCGGGCCCGCCAGGCGCAGGTCGGCCCAGGGGACCGTGGTCTGGCTGTGCCGCAGCGCGCGGCGGGCGAGCGCCTCGACCAGCCACGGGCCGTCGACCTGCTCGCGCTCGTAGCCGAGCAGGCGGCCCCAGCGCCCGCGCACCACGAGGGCGGCGGTCACCACCGGCACGCCGTCGGCGTCCGGCTCGCAGATCAGGTCGACGACGCGGCCGAGCGGCTCGCCGTCCGGGCCGGTGGCGGTGCGGCCGAGCAGGTCGGAGGCGCGCCGCGGGTGTGCGTCAGTCATCGCCGGCTCCCGGGATGCGGCCGATCAGGTGCTCGTTGAGCCAGGCCTCCAGCGGCGGCTCGGCGAGCAGCTCGCGCCGGACCCGCAGCCTGACCGCGGAGTCTACTTCGGACACCAGGCGGTAGGGGATGCGGCGCGGGCCGCGGTGGTCGGTGTCGAGGCGGGCGGCGACCGAGGTGATCCAGCGGCCGAGCGTGCCGCCGAAGCGGGCGCCGAGCGCCTGCTGGCCGGTCAGCAGCGCCTCGACGCGCGGCCGGCCGGCATCGTCGACGGCCAGCTCCACGTCGTCGACCTTGCCGACGGGGATGCCTTCGGAGTCGACGATCTGCCGGTCGAGCAGGTCGAAGGCGACGAGCAAGGGCATCTTTCAGCCTCCCATCCCGGTCATCACGATGAGCGGAAGGGCCGCGACCGCGGCGGCGACCACGACCACCAGGTAGATGACCCCCAGCGTGTTGGCGAGCCGTCCGTTGACCTTGTCGCCCAGGTAGCCTCGGTCGTTGGCGACGATCAGGATCGGCACGTACGTCAGCGGTAGCACGACCGCCGAGAAGACCAGCATGTACTCGGTGAGCTGCACCGGGTCGATGGTGGTGAGCAGCGCGGCGACCGCGAGAAGGATACTCACCAGCACGACCGTGTGGAAGCGGGCGGCCCGCCGCGGCCGCAGGTACTTTCCCCACGACCAGCCGAAGTACTGCGCGACCGTGTAGCCGGCGGACAGTCCGGTCTCCATCGCCGCGCCGAACGTCGCCGCGAACACGCCCAGGATCGCCAGGCCGAGCCCCACCTGACCGAAGGCCAGCCCGGCCGGCAGCACCGCCTGCCCGAGCGTGTCCACCTCCACGTCGACGGGGTGGAAGACGATCGCGGACGTCGCCATGAACCCGAAGGCCAGCAGCCCGCCGAGCGGGAAGCCGACGAACACGTTCACCCGCGCGACGAGCAGGTCCTTGCGGGTCCAGCGTTCCTCGACGCCGCCGGAGGAGAAGAAGAACACCTCGTACGGCGTGACCGCCGACGCGAAGAGCGCGATGGCCATGAACGAGTAGGTCGGCCAGTTCTCCCCGGCGGGCGGGGCGAAGGTCAGCGCCTGCTCGCGCAGCGCGGGCATGTCGGGGCTGAGCCAGAAGACGCCCACGACGAGCACGACGAGGGTGAGGCCGCCGAGCCCGAAGACCCGTTCGAGCGTCTCGAACCGTACCCGCCACAACGCCAGCCACAGCGTGAACGCCACCGCCGGCATCCACAGCAGGTAGTGGGTGCCGCTGAGCAGCTGCAGCGCGAGCGCCACGCCGCCGATCTCCGCGGCGAGGGTGGCCAGCGTGATCAGGTAGGAGCCGGCGAGGTTGACCAGCGCGACACGCGGGCCGAGGCGTTCGCGGACCAGGTCGAAGACCGGGCGGGTGCTCACCGCCGCGACCCGGCCGGCCATCTCCGCGTACACGCAGATGCCGACGACGCCGACGAGCAGCACCCAGGTGTGCGCCAGGCCGAAGCGGGCGCCGGACTCGGACGTGGCCACGATGTCACCGATGTCGACGAACCCGCCGATCGCGGTCAGGATGCCGAGGGTGACGGCGAGCAGCCTCTTCGGGTTCACGCGTGCGCCTCGAGGAAGCCGTCGACCTCGTCGGCGGCCTCGGCCACGGGGCCGAGCGCGGCGCGGAGGGCGGCGTCGTCGCCCGCGTTCTCCAAGCCGTCGAGCGCGGCGCTCGCGCGCACCAGCATGGGGCCGAGCTCGTCGCGCATCGCCGCGGTGCGCGCGTCCGGCGGGCTCTCGCCCGCGAACCGCTTGGCCGCGCCGGCCAGGGCCTCCCGGCTGTCGGCGAGGACGCTCTCCAGGTACGGTTCGGTCACCCGCCGGTCGAGCCGGGCGGTGCCGGCGATGCGGGCGGTGGCCAGCGCGTTGTAGGCGGACCGCGCGGCGTCGACCGCGGTGACCCGGTAGTCGTGGAACGTGGTCGGCCGCGTGACGAGATAGCCGGCCCCGCCCCACACGAGCGCGAGCACGATCGCCACCCCGGTCGCCCAGCGCCGTGCTCCCATCGCCCGCCTCGATCGCGTGAGACCGCCGGGGTCAGGACAGGGCGCGCTGTAGCTCGGCCTTGCTCATGCTGGAGCGGCCCTTGACGTTCCGCTTCTTCGCCTCGTTGTACAGCTGCTCCTTCGTGCGCGCGGCCGTCGTGTCCTTTGTGGACGATCGACTGGCGGTGCGGGACTCGCCGGACCTGGCGCGTTCCTTGTTGACGGTGCGGGCGGCGATCTCCTTGGCGCGCTTGGTGGAGGCGCCGCGCTTCTCGGCGCTGTCCTTGATGTGCTCGTACTGGCGTTCCCGTTTGGGGCTCGATCCCGCGGGCATGGCAGCCTCCTCGTACCTCAGAGAATGGGTTTGCCGCCGGTGACCGGGACGACCGCGCCGGAGATGAAGCTGCCCTCGTCCGAGGCGAGCAGCACGTACGCGGGCGCCACCTCCTTCGGCTCGCCCGGCCGGCCGAGCGGGGTGTTCTCGCCGAACTTCTCGACGTGCTCGGGCGGCATCGTCGACGGGATCAGCGGGGTCCAGATCGGGCCGGGCGCGACCGCGTTCACCCGGATGCCGCGCTCGCCGAGCAGCTGGGCCAGGCCGGCGGTGAAGTTGGCGATCGCGCCCTTCGTCGTCGCGTACGGCAGCAGCGTCGGCTTGGGCATGTCGTAGTTGACCGAGCTCGTGTTGATGATCGACGCGCCCGCGCCGAGGTGCGGCAGCGCGGCCTTGACGAGGCGGAACATCGCGGTGATGTTCACGTCGAACGTGCGCGTCCACTCCTCGTCGCTGATCTCCTCGACGGTCTCGTGGGTCATCTGGAACGCCGCGTTGTTGACCAGGGTGTCGATCCCGCCGAACTCGGCGACCGCGCGGTCGACGACCGCCTGGCAGTGGTCGCGGTCGGCGAGGTCGCCCGACACCAGCACGGCGCGGCGGCCCGCCTCCTGGACCAGCTTGGCCGTCTCCTCGGCTTCGTCGTGCTCGCTGAGGTAGGCGATCAGCACGTCCGCGCCCTCGCGGGCGAACGCGATCGCGACCGCCCGGCCGATGCCGCTGTCGCCGCCGGTGACGACCGTCCGCTTCCCCTCCAGGCGGCCGGATCCGCGGTAGGACTCCTCGCCGTGGTCGGGCTTGCGGCGCATGGCGGCCAGCGTGCCGGGCGGCTCCTGCCGGGGTTCGGGCTTGTGCGGGTCAGACATGCTTTTCCCATTTCCGGGCGGCGCTTTCTTAAACCCGGTGCCTTCCGCCCGGCCGGTCTCTAGGGTCGTCGTCGATGACGATCGCGTACGAGGTGGCCGGGAGCGGCCCGACGGTGCTGCTGCTGCACTCGACGGTCTGCGACCGGCGGATGTGGGATTCGCAGGTGCCGGCTCTGGTGGCGGCCGGCTACCGGGCGGTCCGCGCCGACCTGCGCGGCTTCGGTGAGAGCTCGGCGCCCGACCGGCCGTACGACGACGCGGCCGACGTGGTCGGCGTGCTGGACCGGGTCGGCGCCGGACGCGCGGCGGTGGTGGCGGCGTCCGGTGGCGGCACGGTCGGGCTGGAGGTGGCGGCCCGCTGGCCCGCGCGGGTGACCGCCCTGGTGCTGGTGGCGACCGCGCTGGCGGGCCACGAGCGGAGCCCCGAGCTGCGCGCCTTCGGCGCCCGCGAGGACGAGCTGCTCGATGCGGGCGACGTCGCCGCCGCCACCGAGCTCAACGTGGCGACCTGGCTCGGCCCGCACGCGGACGACGCGGTACGGGCGAAGGTGCGCGAGATGCAGCGCCGCGCGTTCGAGGTGCAGCTGGCCTCGCCGGAGGTCGAGCCGATCCGGGTGGACCACCGGGTCTCCGACGTCACCGCCCCGACACTGCTGCTCTCCGGCGACCACGACCTGCCCGACTTCCGGCGGATCGCGCGGGAGCTGGCCGGCCGGCTGCCGGGCGCCCGCCACGTCGCGCTCGACTGGGCCGGGCACCTGCCCAGCATGGAACGGCCGGACGTGTTCAACGAGCTGCTCGTCGACTTCCTGCGGAGCGTCGACGCCTGACGGCGCGAGCCGCACCGCGGTCCTGGTGTGCCGGGGCCGGGCCGTCGCGCTCGCGCCGGAGCGCCTCGCCGACCCGGCGGCGATGTCGCCGCTCCACGAGCGCCCAACGCAGCGGGCGCGTCACGTCGCCGACCGGGCCTGACCGGCCGCTCAGCCGTTGGCGCGGGACTCGATGGCCTGCAGCGACCAGCTGTTGCCGTCGGGGTCGCGGAAGTAGACGAACCGGCCCCACGGCTGCGGGTCGACCTCGCTCGCCTCGACGCCGGCGTCGAGCAGCTGCTGGCGGGCCGCGTCGGCGTCGGCGACCACCACCTGGATCTCCTGGGTGCCGGGCGTCTTCTCGGTGATGCCCTCGCCGAGGACGATGGAGCAGGCCGAGCCGGGCGGGGTCAGCTGCACGAAGCGCAGCCCCTCCCGCACCTTGTGGTCGTGGTCGGCGTTGAACCCCACCTTGACGTAGAAGTCTTTCGCCCGGTCGACGTCGGTGACCGGGACGGGGATGAGCTCGATCTTCCAGTCCATGGCCCCCACCCTAGGGCCTGTCTCCCGGACCTCGCCGGCCCGCGGCGGAGGGGCCTTTCCTTCGGCGCGGGTTCGCGGACCGGCACGCGGCGGCGGTGTAGGTTTCTCGCCGTGGAGGAGACCGACCGCGCCATCCTCGCGGCGCTGACCGCGGACGGCCGCCTGTCGTACACCGACCTGGCGGAGCGGGTGGGGTTGTCGGTGTCGGCCGTGCACCAGCGGGTGCGGCGGCTGGAGCAGCGGGGCGTCATCAAGGGGTACGGCGCGCGGGTGTCGTACGAGGCGCTGGAGCTGCCGCTGAGCGCGTTCATCGCGATCCGCCCGCTCGACCCCTCGCAGCCCGACGACGCGCCCGACCGGCTGGCCCACCTACCCGAGATCGACTCCTGCTACTCGGTGGCGGGGGAGGACTTCTACATGCTGCTCGTGCGCGTGGCCAGCCCCGCCGAGCTGGAGCGGCTGCTGCAGCAGATCCGCACGGCCGCCAACGTCACGACCCGCACGACCGTGGTGCTCTCCACGCCCTACGAGGGGCGGCCGCCGCGGATCACGAGTTCCAGTGGTGGATGACCGGCCGGCGGTGCTCGTACCCCAGGACGGAGATCGTGGCGGTGTCCAGCCGCAGCTTGCCGCCGCCGCTCGCGGGTAGCTCCACCCACCGCGCGCCGGCCACCCGCAGCGCGTGGCCGTGGCCGACGAGCGCCACGTCACCCCGCTCGGCGGCCGCGCGCGCCTTGGCGAGCACCCGGTCGAGGCGGGCGCCGACCCGCTCGGGGGACTCGCCGCCGGGGCAGCCGTCGGTCCACAGGTTCCACCGCGGGTCGCGGGTGGCGTGGATCTCGTCGGTGGTGATCCCCTCGTACTCGCCGTAGTCCCACTCGGCCAGGTCCGCGTCGATCTCGCTCACCGCCAGCCCGGCCAGCTCCGCGGTGCGCAGGGCCCGCTTGCGCGGGCTGCAGAAAACCGCCACGAACGCCCGGCCGGCGAGGCGGCGACCGGTCACCCGGGCCTGTTCCTCGCCGTCGGGCGTCAGGTCGATGTCGGTGTACGACGTGTGCCGGTGCGCGGCGCTCCACTCGGTCTGGCCGTGGCGCACGAGAACGACTTCCCCCACGGGTGCCAGTCAACCAGACGCCGCGCGGGCCCTAGCCTCCTAGGACGCTGTGGAGGGTGTGGCGAACTCTCACTCCGGCACGCGAGGAAGGGCCTTCGAGGACGGCTGGTTTCGTGCCAGACCGAGCGGCGCGAGCCTGAGCCGCCCGATGCTAACGGGGCGTAACGGGTTTATCGACGGTTCGCAGTATCACGTCGCTGACCTAGCCCCTTGGCGCGTGGCGTCGTGAGATGTCGTATCGCTGAGGCAGGATGGCCCGCATGGAGACCGGGCTACTGAGCCTTGCGGAGCGGAACCGCGTGGCCGCGTTGTCGACCCTCAATCCGGCAACACAGGACTCCCTGGGGCAGTTCTTCACGCCAGCACGCGCCGCCGCGCTCATCGCGTCCATGCCGCGCCTGCCAAGAACGGGCACGATCCGCGTGCTCGACCCAGGGGCCGGGTCGGGCATGCTTTCGGCCGCCCTTGTCTCACGGGTCCTCGAAGAGTCGCCGGATCTGGACGTGCATCTAGTTGCTGTCGAATGCGATGCCAACGTGATACCTCACCTGGCCGATACCCTCGAGGCCTGCAAGGCCGAAGGGGCGGGGCGAGTGTCATTCGAGATTGTCGACTCGGATTATCTCGAGGCGTCAACCGGGGTAACCGCAGACGAGCGGCTGTTCGGCTTTGACTTGGTGATCCAAAACCCTCCGTATGGAAAGCTCGCGGCATCGTCGTCCGCCAGAGCGGCCGTTCGGGCAGCGGGCGCCGATGCTCCGAACCTTTACGCCGCGTTCCTCGCGCTTGCGGCGGGAGCGCTGAACCCGGGTGGGCAGTTAGTAGCGATCACACCGCGATCGTTCTGCAATGGCCCTTACTTCGGAGCATTCCGGTCCTACTTGCTCGGCCGGATTGCGCTAAACCGAGTGCATACTTTCGAGTCCCGGTCGACCGTTTTCGCGGATACTGGCGTACTACAAGAGAACGTCATCTTTGCGGGCACTAAAGGCGGCGCTCGTGGGGAGGTGCTGTTATCGGCCAGCAACGGCCATGAGGATGACTCATCTCACCGGAGCGTGCCGTACTCGGATGTCGTGCATCCCGAAGATCGCCAACAGTTCATTCGTATCGCAACCGGTGATACGGATACGGAAACAGTGGAGAAGATGCTGGCACTGCCCGACACGCTGGCATCGCTCGGCATCTCGGTATCCACCGGAAAGGTGGTGGACTTCCGGTCCCGTGAATGTCTACACGATAGCGCGGTTGAACGCGGCAGGCCGCTCGTCTATCCGGGCAATGTACGGGACGGCTTGGTTACCTGGCCGCGCGAAATCCGTAAGCCGCAGTGGTTCCTGCCCGTCACGCCCAAGGACGAAGGCCTATTGGTTCCAGAAGGCTGGTACTGTGTCGTCAAGCGTTTTTCGGCGAAGGAAGAGCGGCGGCGCATCGTAGCGGCCGTCTGGTCGCCCGAGCTGATGTCGGGATCAGTTGCCTTCGAGAATCATCTGAACGTCTTCCACCACCGCGGCGCAGGTCTCGATCGAGAAGCTGCCTACGGCCTTTCCATGTGGCTGAACTCGTCGCTGGTGGATAGATACTTCCGCACCTTCTCAGGACACACGCAGGTCAACGCTACCGATCTCCGGACAATGCGGTATCCCAACGTCGTGACGCTACGTCGCCTCGGCGGGCTTGCGTCCGACCGGCTGCCAGCACAGGACGATACCGACGCACTCGTACTCGACGCTCTTTACGGGACTGGTGTAACGGCGTGAGCAGCCTTAAGCTTGACCAGGCGAGGCACCTACTCCTGCTGTTCGGCATGGACGGCGAACGCTCGAATGAACGGTCGGGCCTCACGCTGTTGGCGCTTCTGCGCCTTAGGCCGCAAGACGATTGGGTCGACGCTTCGAACGCCATGCTCGGCATGCGGGCGATTATGGACTGGATGCGTGATGTATACGGTCGTAACTATGCGCCGAACACACGAGAAACCATCCGGCGGTTCACATTGCATCAGTTTGCTGACGCGATACTCGTGGTCCAAAATCCGGATCAACCCGATCGACCGGTGAACTCCCCGAAGTGGAATTACCAGGTTACATCCGAGGCACTTGCGGTCATCCAGGCGTATGGCAGCCCCATCTTTGATGAACTACTTAAGCAGTACCGTGCGATCGTGCCCGGGTTAAGAGAGCAATATGCTGCGGCACGCGAATTGAATCGAATCCCCGTCACCCTGCCTGGCGGAATCCCGTTCACGCTTTCCCCGGGCGGTCAAAACGTGCTGCTCAAGCAGATGTTAGAGGAGTTCTGCCCACAATTTACCCCAGGTGGGGAAGTACTTTACGTCGGCGACGCGGATGCCAAGTGGGCTCGCTTCGAGGCCGAACGCCTCGCCGAACTCGGCGTGGCTGTCGACCAGCACGGCCCCATGCCGGACCTCGTCGTTTTCCTCCCTGACAAGGACTGGCTCGTACTCATGGAAGCCGCATCGTCGCACGGCCCGGTGGATTCACGTCGGCGCAGCGAACTCGCCGTCCTGTTCGGTGAAGCCACACCAGGGCTCGTGTACGTCTCCTGCTTCCCAGATCGTCGGGAAATGCGCAAATACCTTCATGAGATCGCATGGGAGACCGAAGTGTGGTGCGCCGACGATCCCACGCATCTGATCCACTTCAATGGCGAGAGGTTCCTCGGCCCATATCGGTAGGTCCAGCAGGGATCCCCGTCTGGCCTCCGGCAGCTCCGTGTGCCCACGGCCAGGAGCGTACGGCGCCGGCTGACCCATGGGTTCAGACCTAGCTTCCTAGGACGCCTTATGGGTTGTGCCGTGACGCACAACGTCACGGGTTTTCGGCGACAGGGAAGCGGGCACCTCAGGGTGGAAGAGGTGTCGACCAAGAGGAGTGACGATGAGCCTCGGAGACAAGGCACGCAACAAGGCCGAGGAGCTCAAGGGCACCGTCAAGGAGCGCGTCGGCGATGCCACCGACAACGAGAGCATGCAGGCCGAGGGCGCCCGTGAGCGCGCCGCCGCCAAGGCCAAGCAGGCTGGCGAGCACGTGAAGGACGCCGGCCGCGAGGCCCGGGACGCGTTCCGCGGCTAGCTCGTAGCCCGTCTGCCACGACCGGGGCGTCCTTTGTGGACGCCCCGGTCACGTTTCGTACGGCTCGGTCGCCGGCGTGCGCAGCGCGTTCAGCACGATGTCGTCGACGTCCCGGGCCCGCCCGGCGGCGGTGTAGTAGAGCGTCACGCCGTAACCGTGGGAGTCGAGCAGGTCCGCGGCTTCGAGGCGTCGCAGGTCGCGCAGCGCCAAGTCGCGGGAGATCCCTTCGTCCTGCTGGTACGTGTCGCGACGAAGTCGCCCCAGCGCCGCGGTGTGCAGCGCCGATACCGTCCGCTCGGGCAGGCCGAGCCGGTTGACCAGCGCGGTCATGTCCTCCCAGGTGCGGCGGGCCCGTTCGAGTCGCAGCCACACGAGGCGGGCCTGCTGGTGGTGTGCCCGGAGGTTGAAGCGGATCCATTCATGTGTGTCGGCGTCGGGGTGGTAGGTGCGTCCGGTGCCGTTCAGGACGGCGTAGTACCGGAGGGTGTTGAGCTTGCGGCCGAGCCACTCCTCGATGGAGCAGAACTCGGGCGCCACCATCCCGGCTCGGGCGATGACGAGGGTCTGTAGGCACCGGGACATCCGGCCGTTGCCGTCCCGCCACGGGTGGACGCACACGAGGTTGAGGTGGGCCATTGCGGCGCGGACGAGGGTGGGCGCGTCCAGGTCGCCGGTGTTGAGCCAGTCGACGAGCTCGGTCATCAGCGCCGGGACCTCGTCGGCGTCCGGTCCGACGTAGGCGGGGGTCATCGGGTCTTCGCCGTCGGTGACGATCACCCCTCCGGTGCGGTAGCGGCCCGGCCGCTTGGCCAGGCGGGTGCGCAGCATCATGAAGTGCAGGGCGGAGAGCGCCATCTCGTGGTGGGCGAAGAAGTCCATGCCCGGCGTCTGGAGCACCCAGCTGAGCGCGTCGCGGTAGCCGAGCAGCGCGTCCCGGGTCTCGTCGGGCACGTCGGAGGGGACCGGCCCGCCGGCGACGATCACGGCGGCTGTCTCGAGGCTGACCGTGTACCCCTCGATGCTGTTGGAGCCCTGGACGGCGCCGGCCACGAGCTGGCGGCGTAGCTGACCCTCCCAGCGATGCTCGGCGGCGCTTCCGCCGGTGGCCTTGCGCACGTCGGCATAGCAGGCCTCGATCTCGGCGAGCACCCGTTCGTCGTGCGCGTCCAGTGACGGCGTCGTGTAGAGCACGCCCCGAAGCTATGACCCTCGCGGCCCTGGTGCTACGCGCCCAACTCCTGTTTCCGCCACCACTTCTGGCCGGAGTCGGGCAGGGTGTCGATCGGGTCGTAGTAGGGGTAGCGGCGGGCCAGGGCCTCGTCGTCCTCCTGCTCGATGGAGGTGCGGTAGTTCTTGGTCCAGTAGGAGATGCCGTGTTCGCGGTCGTACTCGGTGACCATGTGGACCCAGCGCTTGCCGACCAGGGGCACGTCGCAGACGATGCGGGGGGTGGCGTAGCCGGGCAGGTAGCCCATGATGTCGTGCTGCAGCTCCTGGGCCTGCCAGACGGGCACGCGCCAGTGTTCGGCGTTGGGGATCATGTCGCACATGTAGAAGTAGTAGGGCAGGATGCCGGCTTCGCCTTGGAGGGCGAAGCACAGGTCGAGCAGGTCGGTCCCGGTGGCGTTGACGCCGCGCATGAGGACGCCCTGGTTGCGGACGTCGCGGACGCCGACCTCGAGTGCGGTCTGCGCGGCGCGGGCCACCAAGGGCGTCAACGACCGCGCGTGGTTGACGTGGGTGTGGATGGCCAGGTTGACGCCGCGGCGGGCGGCGGTGCGGGCGACGCGTTCGAGGCCTTCGACGACATCGTGCTGGAGCCAGTGCTGGGGTAGGCCCATGAGGGCCTTGGTGGCGAGGCGGATGTCGCGGATGGTCTCGATGTCGAGCAGGCGCATGAGGTACTGCTCGAGGTGGCGCCAGGGGACGTTGGCGACGTCGCCGCCGGATACGACGACGTCGCGGACGCCGGGGTGGGCGCGCAGGTAGGCGACGTGCGCGTCGTAGCGGTCGGTGGGTTTGAGGGTGAGCTTGAGCTTGTCGACGGCGGGTGTGGAGTTTCCGACGAGGTCCATGCGGGTGCAGTGGCCGCAGTACTGCGGGCAGGTGGAGAGCAGCTCGGCGAGGACCTTGGTGGGGTAGCGGTGGGTGAGCCCTTCGGCGACCCACATGTCGTGCTCGTGGAGGGAGTCGCGGGCGGCGTGCGGGTGTGAGGGCCAGTCGGTGCGGCGGTCGGAGGCGACCGGGATCATGTAGCGCCGGACGGGGTCGGCGTAGAAGGCCTCGGTGGAGTCGACCGACATCGTGTTGAGCATCTGGGGCGGCACGAGCATCGACATCGTCGCGCGCTCCCGCTGGTCGTCCTCCAGGTCGGCGTAGAAGGTGTCGTCGACGAGGTCGCCGAGGAGGGCGCGGAGCTGGCGGGTGTTCTTGACGCAGTGGGCGCGCTGCCACTGGGCGGACTCCCACTGCTCGCGGGTGACGTCGCGCCAGCCGGGGAAGCGGGCCCAGTCGGGCTCCACGAGCTCGCGCCGGCGGTACTCGTATGGCTGGCCCACCTTGTGACCCCCAAGCTAGAAATCGTCCGGTGATCTAGTTAATCTACCGTAAGATTTCCCGTGGAAGAGGGCAAGGCTGAGATGACTTCACCGGTTGGGTTGCATCGGGTCCTGGCGCCGGCAGGGGTGCTGCCGCAGGCGGCCGAGCGCCTTGACGCGCGGCCGGAGATCGGCGCGGACGAGGTGCGGATCGCGGTCGAGCGGCTCAACCTCGACGCGGCGAGCTTCCGCCAGCTGTCGCAGAAGCACGGCGGCGACGGTGCGGCGGTGCGGGCCGAGGTCCTCGACATCGTCGCGCGGCGGGGCAAGATGCACAATCCGGTCACCGGTTCGGGCGGGATGCTGATCGGCACGGTCGACGAGGTGGGCGCGGCGTCGCCGCTGGGCCTCAGGCCCGGCGACCGGGTGGCGACGCTCGTCTCGCTCACCCTCACCCCGCTGCACATCAGCGGTACGACGTGGGACGGCCGCAGCGAGCAGGTGCCGTGCACGGGGCACGCGATCCTGTTCGGCCGTTCGGTGGCGGCGGTGCTCCCGGACGACCTCGACCCGCGCCTCGCGCTCGCGGTGCTCGACGTGTGTGGGGCGCCGGCGTTGACGGCGCGGGTGGTCCGGCCCGGCGGAGCCGTGGCGGTGCTGGGAGGCGCGGGGAAGAGTGGCTCCCTGTCACTGGCTGCCGCGCGGGCCGCGGGGGCGGCTCGTACCACGGCTGTTGTCTTGAACGACGCGGAGGCCGCGCTGTTGCGCGGAGCCGGCCTGGCCGACCGGGTGGTGGTCGCGGACGCCCGCGACCCGGTGGCGGTGGCGGCGGCGGTGGGTGACCCGGTGGACGTGACCGTGGTGTGTGTGGATGTGCCGGGGTGTGAGCACGGGGCGATCCTGGCGACGGCGGCCGGCGGCACGGTGGTCTTCTTCTCGATGGCGACGAGCTTCGCGGCGGCGGCCTTGGGCGCGGAGGGGCTGGCGGCGGACGTGACGATGCTGGTCGGCAACGGTTACGTGCCGGGGCACGCCGACTACGCCCTCGACCTGGTGCGCGAAGTCTCAGCCGTGCGGGCGCTGTTCGAAGGCAGACTGAGCGCATGACTGCCTCCACCACCCTGTACCGGAACGGGACCGTCTACAGCCCCGCCGACCCGACGGCGACCGCGCTGCTGGTGCGCGACGGCGCGATCGGGTGGGTCGGGTCGTCGTCCGACGCGCCGTCCGCGGACGTCACAGTGGATCTGGACGGCGCGCTGGTGACGCCGGCGTTCGTCGACGCGCACGTGCACACGACCGACACCGGGCTGACGCTGTCCGGCCTCGACCTGAGCGGCGCCCGTTCGGCGGGCGGGGTGCTGGCGGCGGTGGCGGCGCACGCCGAGGGGCTGCCGGGTGACGCGGTGGTGCTGGGGCACGGGTGGGACGAGACGACGTGGGACGACCAGGCCAAGCCGGACGCGGCGGCGCTGGAGCGGGCCGCGGGCGGGCGCCGGGCCTACCTGTCGCAGGCCTCCATGCACTCGGCGCTGTGCACCCCTTCGCTGCTGGCGGCCGCGCGGGGCACGCCGGGCTACGGCGACACCGGATGGGTACGCCGGGAGGCGCACCACGTGGTCCGCGAACTGGCGCTCGGCTCCATCCCGGAGGCGCAGCGGAGGCAGGCGCAGCGGGCGGCGTTGCGGCGGGCGGCGCAGCTGGGCATCGCCGCGGTGCACGAGTGCGGCGGGCCGGGCACGTCGAGCGAGGCCGACTTCACCGGCCTGCTGGCCTTGTCGGGGCAAGGGCTTCCCGAGGTGTACGGGTACTGGGGTGAGCTCGGCGCGGCGGCGAAGGCGAAGGAGCTGGGCGCGGTGGGGGCGGGCGGTGACCTGTTCGCGGACGGGGCGCTGGGCTCGCAGACCGCGCACCTGTCCGAGTCCTACCTGGACGCCGAGGGGTGCGGCCACGGGTACGTGAGCGCCGAGCAGGTCCGCGACCACCTGCTGGACTGCGCGGCGCACGGGGTGCAGGGCGGGTTCCACGCGATCGGGGACGCGGCGATCTCCACGGTCCTCGCCGGGTTCAAGGGGGCGGCGGGCGAGCTGGGTGTGGAGCGGCTGCGGGACGCCCGCCACCGGGTGGAGCACGCCGAGATCATGAACAAGCGGCTGATCGCGGGTTTCGTCGAGTACGGGATCGTGGCGAGCATGCAGCCGGCGTTCGACCGGCTGTGGGGTGGCGAGTCGCAGATGTACGCGCAGCGGCTGGGCGTGACCCGGTCGCTGGAGTCCAACCCGATGGGCGCGATGCACGCGACGGGTGTGGCGTTGGCGTTCGGGTCGGACTCGCCGGTGACGCCGCTGGACCCGTGGGGCAGTGTGCGGGCGGCGGTGCGGCACTTCAACCCGGTGCAGCGGATGAGCGTGCGGGCGGCGTTCGCGGCGCACACGCGGGGCGGTTGGCGGGCGGCGCACCGGGACAGCGAGGGTGTGCTCGCGCCGGGGGCGCCGGCGACGTTCGCGGTGTGGTCGGCGGCCGCGGTGGAGAAGGGGCTGCCGGTGCTCGACGACCTGCCGGTGTGCCGGCGCACGGTGCTGCGCGGAAACATCATCTTCGAGGGGTGACACGCATGGGCAAGCTCGGTCTGGACCCGACGACCGTCGCGCGGGCGCGGGAGCTGGCGGCCGAGGCCGGGCGGCCCGTGGTGGAGCTGGCCCGCGGCCACACCACCGTGTCGGTGGAGCGGGCGGTGCTGCGGCTGGCCGGGGTGGCCGGCGCCGACCCGGACGGCATCCCGTGGGTCAACCGGCTGGTCGACGCGGTCGTCGCGGACGTGGGTTTGGGGCACGGGGTGGCGGTGCCGGTCTTCGACGCGCTGCTGCGCGAGGGCGTGGACGACGTCACGCTGCTGGCGCAGAAGGCGGCCGCGGGTTCGGTGCGGTTCGCGGTGCCCCGCCGTCCCGCCGCCGCCCGCCGGGCCGCGCTTCGTGAGGTGCGGGCCGGGCTGCGGCGGATCGACCGGCGCCGCGCCGAGCGCGACCGCCTGGTCAAACGGCACGGCGACGCGCCCCGCCGCCCGTGGATCTACCTGATCGTGGCGACCGGCGACATCTTCGAGGACATCCCGCAGGCGCAGGCGGCGGCCCGCGCCGGCGCGGACGTGATCGCGGTGATCCGCTCGACCGGGCAGTCCCTTCTGGACTACGTGCCGGAGGGCGCGACCCGGGAGGGGTTCGCGGGCACGTACGCGACGCAGGAGAACTTCCGCCTCATGCGGGCCGCGCTGGACGAGACGTCCGCGCAGCTGGGCCGCTACGTGCGGCTGACCAACTACGCGTCCGGGCTATGCATGCCGGAGATGGCGGTGCTGGCCGGCCTGGAGCGGCTGGACATGATGCTCAACGACTCGATGTACGGGATCCTGTTTCGCGACATCAACCCGATCCGCACGTTCGTCGACCAGCGTTTCTCCCGCCAGGTGCACGCCCGGGCCGGGATCGTCGTCAACACCGGCGAGGACAACTACCTCACCACCGCCGACGCGGTCGAGGCCGCGCACACGGTCACCGTCAGCCAGCTGTTGAACGAGTACTTCGCGCACGAGGCGGGGCTGGCCGACTGGCAGCTGGGCCTCGGGCACGCTTTCGAGATCAACCCCGACCTGCCGGAGTCGTTCCGGCTGGAGCTGGCGCACGCGCTGCTGGCCCGCGAGCTGTTTCCGGACGCGCCGCTGAAGTGGATGCCGCCGACCCGCCACATGACCGGGGACGTGTTCCGGGGCAACCTGCTGGACGGGTTCTTCAACCTGGTCGGCGCGATGACCGGGCAGGGCATCCTGCTGGTCGGCATGATGACCGAGGCGGTCGTGACGCCGTGGCTGTCCGACCGGGACATCGCACTGCAGAACGTGCGCTACGTGCTCGACGCGGCCGGCGGCCTGCACGAGGACTTCGTGCCCGCGCCCGGCGGCCTGATCCAGCGGCGCGCCCACCAGGTCCTCGACGAGGCGGTGGAGCTGCTGGGCCGGATCCGCGACGACACGCTGCTGACCGCGATCGCGGACGGCACGTTCGGCATCATGAAGCGCCCCGCGGACCGGGGCAAGGGCCTGGACGGCGTGGCCGCCCACGAGCCCGACTACTACAACCCGGCGGCCGAGCTCCTGGAAGACAGGAGCTGATTCTTGCGGTTTACTTGCACAATGAACGCTGAAACTCCCTCCAGGAGTCGTTGTGCTTCGTAGCTTCCGGTTCAGCAACCACCGGTCGATCAAAGATGAGTCGGAGCTCGTGCTGCTGCCGGCGTACAAATCGGATCGACCGGTGGTGCCGGTGACCGCGCTCTTCGGGCCGAACGCGTCGGGCAAGTCCAACGTGTTGCACGCGCTGTCCTGGATGTGGAGCGCGGTGTCGGATTCCTATGGCCAGTGGCGGCCGGATGGCGGCGTGCCACGCGACCCCTACCTGCTGAGCCCTTCGGGTCGAGCGGAGCCGTCGGTCTATTCGGTCGACTTCGTCGCCGACGGGGTACGGCACTTCTACGGCTTCGCCGTCGACGATGCCCGGGTGCGCGAGGAATGGCTCCACACCTATCCGAAGGCGAACCGGCGGCGCGTCGTCTTCGAACGCGAGGGCGAGTCGTGGCGGTTCGGTTCCACCGTTCCGCGTGCGCGTTTCGCCGTGTTGCAGGAGCTGACCCGGGACAACGCGCTGTTCCTGTCGGTGGCGATCCAGTCCGGTGCGCCCGAGACGGCGGCGGCCGGGCGGTGGTTTCGCCGGGCCTGGTTTTCCTGGCCGGTCAGCCGGGTCCGGGCGAGGGTCAACGACACCGTCGAGTACCTGAGCGCCGCGCCAGCCAACCGGGAGGGCCTGGTGGCGCTGCTGAAGGCCGCCGACCTCGGCATTTCCGATGTCCGCCCCATCCCGGTCGACTCGAGCGACGGCCTGGTGCTGGAAAAGCCGGACCTGGAGTTCGTCCATGGTGCCAACGGCGCGGCGTTGCGGAGCTGGCAACAGTCGCGTGGCACGCTGGAGTGGCTCGGCCTGCTCGTGCCGGCGCTCACGGCGCTGGAGCACGGTGGTCTGCTCGTCGTGGACGAGCTCGACGCCAGCCTCCATCCCGTGCTCACGCCCCAGCTGATCGAGCTGTTCAAGGACGAGCGGAGCAACCCGCATCACGCCCAGTTGCTCTTCACCGGGCACGACGCGACACTCCTCGACGAGGACACCCTCCGGCGCGACGAGATCTGGTTCACCGAGAAGAACCTCGGCGACGGCGTCACGCGCCTCTATCCCCTCAGCGACTTCCACCCGCGCAAGAACGAGAACACGGAGGGTCGCTACCTGACGGGCAGCTACGGTGCTGTACCAACCGTGTCCGGATACGAGTTCCGGGACGCGCTGCGAAGGCTGCGGGCCGGTGAGCCGGCATAGCGAGCCGCGGCGGCATCCGCCGTTCGCCACCCGTCGCTACTCGATCTTGGTCTACTCGGGCGGCCGCGGTACCGAAGTCGACTACTTCCAGGCCCTCAAAGCCTGGCTGGAGGCGGCGGGCCGGCTGTCGGTGTCCGTCGATGTCCGGCACAAGGGCGTAGCACCCGACCAGGTCGTGCAGGCCGCGATCGACCGCCGGGAGCGCAAGCCCGGGGCGTACGACGAGGTGTGGTGTGTCGTGGACGTCGACTCCTTCCAGCGCGAAGGCCGGCGGATCGACAAGGCGGTGGCGCTGGCGAAGCGGGAGGACGGGAACCTGGCCGTCTCCCACCCGTGCTTCGAGCTGTGGCTGCTGCTGCGTCACGCCGACTGCCGCTCCTACTGCGCCGACTACGACGACACCGTGGGCCGGTTGCGCCGCCACGTGCCCGCCTACGACAAGGCGGACCTGCGGTTCACCGACTTCGCCGACGGCGTGGCGGTCGCGGTGAAACGGGCCAGAGACCTGGACCCGTCCGGCGTGGACCACGCCCAGAACCCGTCGACGGGGGTCTGGCGGTTGGTCTCGACCATGACGGAGGCGCGATGAGTGGGCAGATCGTGCGGCCCTACGGGGACACGACCGGGGACGGGATGGTGCAGGTGTCGTTCACGCTGCCGGTGCCGCACGACAAGCGGGCCGAGGGGGCGGCGCTGCAGCTGGCCGGGAAGATGGGGCTGGACCCGGCGATGCTGGTGCACGCGCGGCAGATGGGTGACGGCTACACGTTCTTCGTCGTGTACGGGCGGGTGCACCACCTCGTCGACCTGGCCGCGGTGAAGGTCGCCGAGCGGGACTATCCGCTGCTGACCGCCAAGGACGTCAACACCGCCGTCAAGCGGCGGCTGCGGCGCAAGCTGTCGGTGGTCGGGGCGTGCATCGGCACCGACGCGCACACCGTGGGCATCGACGCGATCCTCAACGTCAAAGGGATCGCCGGCGAGAAAGGGCTGGAGTACTACCGGGAGCTGCGGGTGCTCAACCTCGGCGCGCAGGTGACCGTGCCGGAGCTCGTCGAGGCGGCGCGGGTGGAGAAGGCCGACGCGGTGCTTGTGTCGCAGGTGGTGACGCAGCGGGACGCGCACCTGCACAACGTGCGGGAGATGGCCGCCGCGTTCCGGGAGGCGTTTCCGGCCGGGCGGCGGCCGCTGCTGGTGGCGGGCGGGCCGCGTTTCGACGAGATGATGGCCGCCGAGCTCGGCGTCGACCGGATCTTCGGGCGGGGCACCACGCCCCGCGAGGTGGCCAGCTACCTGGTGCACGCGCTCACGACAGCGAGGGCGGCGGTGGCATGAGCGAGGGTTTGACGGTGACCCACCGGCGGTACGTGCCGTACTCGCACGCCCACTACGCCGGCGACCTCGTCGACGGGGCGTACGCGTTGGGGCTGTTCGGGGACGTGGCCACCGAGGTGTGCATCCGCATGGACGGCGACGAGGGGCTGTTCGCGTCCTATTCGGACGTTCAGTTCCGGGCGCCGGTGCGGGCCGGTGACGTGGTCGAGGCGACCGCGACGGTGACCCGGGTCGGCACCCGCAGCCGCACCCTGGAGTTCTCCTGCGTGGTGGTGTGCCGGGGCACCGGCGGGTCGGGCGCCCGGGTGCTGGACCCGCCGGTGGTCGCGGTCACCGCCGTGGGCACCGTCGTCGTGCCGTGACCGGGCTGGCCGTCTGCGCCGACGTCGGCTCCACCTACACCAAGGTCGCCGTCGTCGACCTCGGCGGCGGCCGCCTCGTCGCGACGGCCGCGCGCCCCACCACCGCCGACCCCATGACCGGGCTGGCCGCCGCGGTCCGGGCCACCGCCGTCCCGGTCGAGGCCGCGTCGATCCCTTGGTACGTGTCATCGTCAGCCGGTGGCGGACTGCGACTCGCCGTCGTGGGCTACGAGCGGCTGGTCACCGCCGAGGCCGGGCACCGGGTGGGCCTGTCCGCGGGCGCCCGGGTGGTGCACGTGGCCGCCGGGCCCCTCGACGCGGCGGGGGTGCGGGAGCTGCGCGCCGCCCGCCCCGACGTCGTGCTGCTGGTCGGCGGTACCGACGGCGGCGACGCCGACGTGCTGCTGCACAACGCGCGGCGACTCGGCGGCGCCCGGTGGCCGGTCCCGGTCGTGGTGGCCGGCAACGCCGACGCCCGCGACGAGGTCGCCGCCGTCCTCGGTGGAGCGACCATTGTGGACAACGTGCTGCCCCGCATCGGCGTGCTGCGGCCCGGTCCGGCGCGGGCCGCGATCCGGGAGGTGTTCCTGCGGCACGTGATCGGCGGGAAGTTCGGGCCGCGGTTCGCGGCGCTGGTGCGGGCGGCCACCCCGGACGCGGTCCTGGCCGCGGTGGAGCTGCTCGCCGTCCGCGCCGGGCGCGGGCTGCTCGTGGTCGACGTGGGCGGCGCGACCACCGACGTCTACTCGGCGCTCCCGCCCGGCGCGGACGGCGGCGCGGAGGCGGCCGGGTCGCTGGCCCGGGCCCGCACCGTCGAAGGCGACCTCGGTGTGCGGTGGAACGCCCCCGGCGTGGTGGCGGCCGCCGCGGTGGAGAAGCTCCCGCACGACGACGCACTCGCCGAGGCCGCGCGGCTCCGCGCCGAAAACCCGTCCCTGCCCAGCGACGCGACCCTGACCGACGACTCAGCCCTGACCGACGACTCAGCCCTGACCGACGACTCAGCCCTGACCGAAGGCTCAGCCCTGACCGAAGGCTCAGCGGCGGCCGATGGACTGGGCGGCGGGTCGGCGGACCTGCGGCTCGCCACGCTCGCGGCGGTCGTGGCGGCGCGGCGGCACGCGCGGGGGGACGCCGGCGGGTTCGGGCGGCGGGACCTGCGCGAGGTGTCGCTCGTCGTCGGGTCCGGCGGGGTGCTGCGCTTTTCCCCGCGGCGGGACTCCCAGCGGGTACTCGATGCGGTTTTGTCCGATCACGGCGGCGGGTGGCCCCTCCCGCGGGCGGCGACCACAGTGGTCGATCGGGAGTATGTGCTGGCCGCGGGCGGCCTGCTGGCCGCCGACCACCCGGCGGCGGCGTTCGCGCTGCTGCGAGATCACCTGGGCGTCGGATGATCGACGAAACACGCCGGGCGTCGACACGCCGGAGTGGTTGACAGCCCACGGGGGGCGGCACGTACCGTCTTTAGGTCCTACAACGGGGAGCGGCTGTTGTTCGCTTCGTCCCTTCGCCAGCTGGCCAAGCAAGCCGACACCAGGTCCAGCGGGCGGGGGTCGGCGGGGCGGCGCGGACCGGCCGAGGAGCTGAGTCGGTGCTCAGGCAGGGGGGTGACCGCGACCAGTAGACAACGGCGGCGCGTGGGCAGCCAGCGTTCGTCCCGTCGGTCCGAAGGTCGTGGAGATCAACTGTCGCACCGGCCCCGGGTAGGGCCTGGGAGCATCGGGGTGCCGCCACGGCGGCGCCCCGATTTTCCGTTCCGCGCCCATTCGCGCTCTGCTTGTCGCGCTCGCTTCGCTCGCTGGACGCCCCGGGCGGCCGGCGCGCTCCGTCCTCGTCGCTGCGCTCCTCGGATCGGAGCTTGCCGGCCCCGGGGCGTACGCTTCGGCAGGTGACCATGGTGGAGCCCGCCGAGACCCCGGCAGCCGAGGCCGACTCTCCCGAATCGCAGGTGCGGGAGGCCCCGCACCCCCTCCCGCTGGCCGCCGGCGCGGCGATGGCGGTGGCGGCCGGGGCGGCGCTGCTGCTGTCGTTCCCCACCTACGGGCTGTGGTGGCTCGCCCCGGTCGGTGTCGGGCTGCTGGCCGCCTCCGTGCACCGGCGCCGCTTCCGCGCCGGGCTGGGGTTGGGGGCGCTGGCCGGGCTGGTGCTGTTCCTGCTGCTGCTGAGCTGGACCAACCTGCACACCGGGCTGGCGCCGTGGCTGCTGCTGTCCGGGCTGCAGGCCGGATACATCGCGCTGCTGGGCGGCGCCACCGCGTACGTCTCCCCGCTCGTCGACCGCTTCCGGTGGGCGTGGCCGCCGGCGACCGCGCTGCTGTGGGTGGCGCAGGAGGCGCTGCGCGACCGGGCGCCCTACGGCGGGTTCCCGTGGGGGCGGCTGGCGTTCAGCCAGGACGACTCGCCGCTGCTGCGGCTGGCCGCGGTCGGTGGGGCGCCGCTGGTCACGTTCGGGGTGGCGCTGGCCGGTGGGCTGCTGGTGACCGCCGCCTGGCGGCCGTGGAACCTGTGGCCGGCCCGCCTGGCCCGTAGCCGCCTGGTGCTGTCGGCGGCCGGGCTGGCGCTCGGCGCGGTCGCGGTGACCGCCGCCGGGCTGCTGGTGCCGACCGCGCCGCGCGCCGGCAACCCGGTCACCGTCGCGATCGTCCAGGGAAACGTGCCGCGGATGGGCCTGGACTTCAACGCCCAGCGCCGCGCCGTGCTGGAAAACCACGTCACCGCCACCATCGCGCTCGCCGCGCGGGTCGCCGCCGGGCGGGAGCCGCAGCCGGACCTGGTGGTGTGGCCGGAAAACGCCAGCGACGTCGACCCGCTCCGCGACGCCACCGCCTCCCGCCGCATCTTCGACGCCGCCGCCGCGATCCGCGCGCCGATCCTGGTCGGCGGCATCCTGCGCGGCCCCGGCCAGGGCGAGGTGCGCAACGTCGGCATCCTGTGGCGGCCGGACGCCGGCCCCGACGTCTCGCAGCTGTACGTGAAGCGGCATCCGGTGCCGTTCGCCGAGTACATGCCGCTGCGCGACGTGGCCCGCCTGGTGAGCAAGGAGGTCGACCGGGTCGCCGACATGGTCGCCGGCGAGCGCCCCGGCGTCGTGCGGACCGGCCCGGTCGCGGTCGGCGACGTGATCTGCTTCGAGGTCGCCTACGACGGCATCGTGCGGGACACGGTCACCAACGGCGCCGGCATCCTGGCGGTGCAGACCAACAACGCCACCTTCAACGTCGCGGAGGCACGCCAGCAGATGGCGATGGTACGGCTGCGGGCGGTCGAGCACGGCCGCGAGGCGCTGATGGCCTCGACGGTCGGGGTGTCCGGTTTCGTGACCGCGGACGGCGAGACGCACGAGGCCACCGGCTTCAACACCCAGGAGGTGGTGGTGCGGCAGATGCGGATCTCCGGGTACCGCACCCTCGCCACCCGCCTCGGGGTGTGGCCGGAGGTGCTGCTGGCGGGCCTGGGGCTGGTGCTGCTGGCCGGCGCGGTCGTGGTCCGCCGCCGTGGATGACTACCTGGCCCGCATCGGCGTGGCCCGGCCGCCCGCCGGCGTCGACGGCCTGCGCATCCTGCAGCGGGCGCATCTGGGGACGGTGCCGTTCGAAAACCTGTCCATCCACCTCGGCGAGCCGATCGACCTGACCGCGCTGCCCGACAAGATCGTGGCCCGGCGGCGGGGCGGTTTCTGCTACGAGGCTCGACCGGGTGCCGCGGGTCACGCCCTAGCGGAGCGGGCCTGTCGAGCGTGGCATCCTTGTGGGATGGGACGGGCCATCGCACTGGGCGTGCCGCTGGTAGCGGTCGCGGAGATCGCCGCCTTCGTCCTGGTCGGCGGCTGGATCGGATACGGCTGGGCGCTGCTGGCGGTGCTGGCCGCCTCGTTCGCGGGCATGATGCTGCTGCGCCGCGAGGGCGTCCGCGCCTGGCGCGGGTTCGTCGCCGCGGCCAACGCCGGCCAGCATCCCGGCGAGCGGGTCATCGACGGCATCGTCGGCCTCGGCGCCGGCGTGCTGCTGACCGTGCCGGGGTTCGTGACCACGGTGGCCGGGCTGGTGCTGCTGCTGCCACCGGCCCGTTCGGTGGCCCGGCGCGGGGTGCAGCGGTGGACCGAGCGCCGCGTCTCCACGGCGGTCGCCGGCGACCTGTTCGGCCCGCGCCGGGTGAAGGTCCACAAAGGTCCCCCGGAGGCCGACGGCGCCGTCGAAGGCGAGATCGTCTGACATGCGAGAAGGCCCCCGCCGTGGCTGGCGGGGGCCTTCTTCTGTTTGGTGCGTGACGTGCGTCAGGCGGAGCGGCCGCGCCTGGCGCGAACCTCCTCGAGGCGCTCGGCCAGGATGTCTTCGAGCTCGGAGATCGAACGCCGCTCCAGCAGCATGTCCCAGTGGGTGCGCGGGGGCTTGGCCTTCTTCTGCTCCGGCTCGCTGCCGTCCACCAGGCGTGCCACGCTGCCGTCGAACTTGCACTCCCAGGTCATCGGGACCTCGGCGTCAACGGCGAAGGGCACCTCGAACTGGTGTCCCTTGGCGCAGAGGTACTCGCGGGTCTGTCGCGGGGCCAGCTCGGTGTTGCGGTCGGACTCGTAGCTGACTGCTCCCAGACGGCTCCCGCGCAGCATGCGCTCGCCCATGATCGGCTTTCCCCTCGGTCGTGGTGCTGGTCTTCACTTTTGTAACGACAGGGGTCGGTCGGACGATTCCCGACCGGCCCCCAGGTGTTTCGGCTCGGTGAACGCTATCGAGGGTAGCGGGTGGATCTTCGTGGTGAGCGACACCGGCGTGACGCTCGAACGGCTACGACCCGTTCGTCCGTTATTTCCGTTCTGCAGGAGGTGTCAGTTAGCCGACGGAGCCGGCGCCGGGCTCAGGTTGGCCAGCGCCGACGCCAGGTCGGTGACCTGGCCGGACAGCTGCGCCACCCGGGCCAGCGCCGCGTCCCGATCGGCGAGCGCCGCGGTCAGGCGCACCCCCTGGTCGGCGAGGCGGGCCTCGGCGGACGCGGCGGTCTCCCGCGCCACCCGCAGCTCCGCGGCGAGCCGGTCGCGCTCGGCCTCGGCGTCGGCGGCGCGGGCCCGGGACTGCTCGGCGGTCGCGTTCGCCGCCTCCGCCTCGGCCCGGAACCCCTCCGCGGCCGCCCGCGCCGTCTGCGCCTCGGTGTGGGCGCGCGAGGCCGCGGCGGCCGCCGCCTCGCTCTCCGCCCGGAACGCGTCCGCCTGCTCCAGCGCCTCGGCGGCGGCCCGGGCGGCGCGCTCGGCCTCGGCGCGGACCGCGTCCCGCTCGCGGGTCGTCTCGGCCAGCTGGCGGCGGTCGGCGTCGCGCTCCTGGCGGGCCTCGGCCGCCTCGGCGCGGGCGGTGTCGCGGTCACGCTCGGCCTGGAACCGCAGCGCGTCCGCCGCGCTCGCCGCCCGCTGGGCCTCGTCACGCGCGGCGTCGGCCGCCGCGGCCAGGTCACCGGCCGCCTCGGCGGCCCGGGTGGCGTGCGCGGCCTCGGCGACGGCACGCTCCTTCTCGTGTACGGCGGAGGCCTGCTCCTGCCGCGCCCTGGCCAGGTCCTCGGCGGCGCTGTCGGCGGCCCGGCGGGCGTCGTCGCGCTCGGCCTGCGCGGCGGCGATCTCCGCGGTCGTCTCGGCGCGGACCTCGGCGACCTGCCGCTCGACGCCGGCCGGGGACAGGTCGGCGTGCAGCGCCTCGGTCAGCGTCTCCACCGCCTGGTCGAGCCGGTCGACGACCTCCCACGCGCGGGCCACCTGCCCGGCCAGGCCGGGGGAGTTGCGGTGGCGCATGCGCACGTTGCGGGAGGCCTTCTGGCAGGCGCCGTCGTTGTCGCGGCAGTACCGGAACGGCCGGCCGGCGGCGGCCCGCTGCGGCACCGGCTTGCCGCAGTGCGTGCAGGGGCGGGTCTCGGCTGGAGCGTCCATCGTGGCCCGCAGTCTAGTGCCGGAACGCACCTAAGCCCGGTAGCCCACGGCGAAGGCGCGTTTCATGTACTCCCACACGTCGGCGGTCACGACGCCGCGGGTGGCCGCCTCCGGGCCCTTGCCGTCGATGCTCGCGTACATCGCGGACAGGATGCCCCGGTCGCCGCCGGTCATCCGGTCCATCAGCGCGGCCCACTCGCGGGCGGTCTCCTGCACGGCCGGGTCGGCCGGGTCGCGGCCCTCGTCCAGATGCGACCGGACCTCGGCGACCAGCTCGGCCCACCGGGCCTGCCACCGCGCGAACCCGCCGTCGCCGGCCTCCCGGTGCCGCTCGCGCAGCCGCGCCAACTGGTCCGGGGTGAAGTAGCTAGCGGCCATCATCGCCTCCATCGTCTCCAGCAGCTGGTCGATCGTGGGCTCACCCGCCTCGGCCCGGGCGCTCAGCAGCGCCCGCAGGCGGTGGCGCAGGTCGCGCAGGCGTACCAGATGGTCGTCGACCTGGGTGAGCTGCGCGCGGGCCGCGTGTTCGACGTCGTCGACACCGCCGTCGAGCGCCTCGCCGATCTCGGCCAGCGGTACGCCGAGCTGGCGCAACGCCACCACCCGGTAGAGGCGGCGCACGTCCGCCCCGGTGTAGCGGCGGTGCCCGGCCGGCGAACGGTCGGCGGGCCGGACCAGGCCGATCTCGTCGAAGTGGTGCAGCGCCCGCACGGTCAGCCCGGTCGCCGCGGCCAGCTCACCGACCCGCCAGGTGCGTTCCTCTCCCACAGGGCGAACGCTAAGACCTACCGCCGCGTCAGGTGCAAGGGGTTACCGTGGCACGCGTGACCCCTGACGCCGAAGCCCTGCTGCGCCGCGCCATCGCCCTCGCCGCCGAGGCCCGGCAGGCCGGCAACCCGCCCTTCGGCTCGCTGCTGGCCGGCCCGGGCGGCGACGTGCTCGCCGAGGAGCGCAACACGTCCCTGACCGACGACGACATCAGCGCCCACCCGGAGCTCAAGCTCGCCCGCTGGGCCGCGCGACACCTCGACCCGGAGACGGCGGCGGCGACCACCATGTACACCAGCTGCGAGCCGTGCGGCATGTGCACCGGCGCCATCGCGCGGTCCGGGCTGGGGCGGGTGGTGTTCGCGCTGTCGACCGAGCAGCTCGACGCCCTCAAGCCCGGCGGCGGCTGGCCGGTGGTGCCGCAGGAGGGCCCGGCCCTGCACGACGAGGCCAGCGCGGTCGTCGCCGGCTACTACTGAAAATTCGGCTCCGAGATCGTCGGGGGAAGGCTGCGCTCGAATTACCGGATTGCTATTACCGGTAATCCGATAATGCGGACGGACGGGTCGGGGGCGCGCATCATAATGACGACTATGAAGCGTAATGACTTAGGCTGGTGTACTGATGAACCTGCACGGCTTGGCTCGTCGTTCTAGGCCAGGTCAGTGGGCGTCCCAGCGGGCGTTGGACGCCGCGAGGCCTTCGGGGGTCATGGAGGCGGCGCGCTCGGCGGCCTGGCGGGCGCGCCAACGCTGCTGGGCCTCGGCGTTGCACTGGCGACACTGCCGCCGCAGCCGGCCGGTCGCCGGGTCGACCTCCCGCTCGTGGCCGTTGCGGCAGGTGGGTGCCTGCGGCCGGGAGCGGCAGTTTTCCGCGTGGCTGACCTGGCGCAGGTGGGTGGGCTCGATGCAGTCCTTGACCCCGCAGGTGTGGTCGGTCTCGAGCTCGGGGTCGATCGGGCCGACGAAAACCGCGTAGGCCACGATATGTGCCCACGCCCGGCCGGCGATCTTCTGGTACACGCCGCGCTGGGTGCCGTAGCCCTCGATGACGAGGCAGCCGTCTGGGCGGCGGGTCGATCGGGCCAGCAGCAGCGGGCGCAGCGACTCGGTCGTGTGGCGCTTGGACAGCCCGCCGACGTTTTCCAGCACGTCTTCCAGCATGGACCGTCAGCGGGAAAGCGGATGCCCGCGCCGCGCCGGGGCCGGGGCCGGACCGGGTACTACTGACCGATCCGGTGCAGCTCGACATCGCCGATGGTGCCGGACGCCACCGTCGCGGTCAGGTACGTCGCGTAGGGCTGGCGGCGGCGGTCGGTCGGCGAGCCGGGGTTGAGCAGGCGCAGCCCGCCCGGCGCCACCGTGTCCCACGGGATGTGCGAGTGGCCGAAGACCAGCACGTCGGTGTCCGGGAAGCGGGCCGCGCAGCGGCGCTCGCGGCCGGCCGCGGGACCGGTCTCGTGCACCACCGCCATCCGCAGCCCGCCGAGCTCCACCCGCGCCACCTCGGGCAGCCGGGCGCGCAGGGCCGGGCCGTCGTTGTTGCCGTACACGCCGACCAGCCGGGCGGCGCGGGCCTCCAGCGCGTCGAGCGCGTCCACCGATACCCAGTCGCCGGCATGGACCACGACGTCGGCGGCGCCGACCGCGGCCCACAGCTGGGCGGGCAGGTCGCGGGCCCGGCCCGGGATGTGGGTGTCGGACGTGATAACCAGGCGCACCCCGCCACCCTAGGCTCTGGAAAACCGGTTGAGCGTCCGCTCCGCGTTGCCGTAGGTTGCGGGCGACCTGTCGCGGCGAGGACAGAGGACAAGATCGCGTGATCGCGCCTGCTCTTTAGACCTGACACCTTCCGCTCACCTGTGGCCGGCGTTCCCGCCGGTGCTGCCGGGCTGCCGTCGCGCGCCCGGTCATACAGCGTTTGAGGCCGCGCGCGATCGGCCTCGGGTCAGGTCTTCAGAGAGATCGTCATGTCTTCACAACCTCATATCGTGCTGCCCTGGGTCGTCCGCCGGACCAGGCTGCCGCTGCTGTCGTCGCGGTGCGTCGACTGCGGGTCGGAGTTCGCCACCACCGGTGCGGGCAGGTTCCGCGTCAACGCCAACGGCAAGCTGCTGCACGTGTGGCTGCTGGTCCGCTGCGTGTCCTGCGACCGGACGACCAAGCTCGCCGTGCGCGAGCGGGCGCCGGTCAGCTCCTTCGATCCGGCCGTGCTCCACGGCTACAGCGTCAACGACCCGGAGCTCGTGGCGTCGACGCTGCTGGACCCGCTGTTCGCCCGGCGCAACCGCTTCGCCCTGGACTGGACCGGGGCCTGGCGGCTGCACACCCCGCCGGCGCGGCCCGACGGGGCGTGGCCGGCGCGGGTGGACGTCGTCTTCGAGGACCCGGTGCCGGTGCGCCCGGAACGGCTCATCGCGCACGGGCTCGGCCTCAGCCGCAACGAGGTGCTGCGCCGGGTCAAGTGCGACGTCCCGCTGCGCCGCACGACCAGCGCCGGTTTCGCCTTCACGGTGATGCCCGTGGACTGAGACGGGCGCACACCTAGATTGGCGGGGTGACGTACCCACACATCGAGCCGTACGCGGACGGCATGATCGAGGTCGGCGACGGCCACCGCGTGTACTGGGAGACCTGCGGCAACCCCGACGGGCACCCGGCGGTGGTGCTGCACGGCGGGCCCGGCTCCGGGTGCACGCCGGCCTGGCGGCGGTTCTTCGACCCCGGGGCGTACCGGGTGGTGCTCTTCGACCAGCGCGGCTGCGGCCGCAGCACCCCGTGGGCCGGCGAACCGGACGCCGACCTGTCCACCAACACCACCCATCACCTGCTCGCCGACATCGAGCTGCTCCGCGCCCACCTCGGCGTCGACCGGTGGCTGGTCTTCGGCGGCTCGTGGGGCTCCACGCTCGGCATGGCGTACGCGCAGCGGCACCCGGAGCGGGTCTCGGCGCTGGTGCTGTTCAGCGTCGCGGTGGCCACCGTCCGCAACGTCGAGTGGATCACCGAGTCGATGGGGCGGCTGTTTCCCGCCCAGTGGGCCGCGTTCAAGGCGGGCGCGAAGAGCGACGGCCGGCTGGTCGACGCCTACGCGCGGCTGCTGTTCGACCCCGACCCGGCCGTGCGGGACCAGGCGGCCCGCGACTGGTGCGCGTGGGAGGACAGCCACGTCGCGGTCACCGCCGGACACAAGCCGTCCGCCCGGTACCAGGACCCGCGGTTCCGGCTGATGTTCGCCCGGCTGGTGACCCACTACTGGCGGCACGGCGCCTGGCTCGACGACGGCGAGCTGCTGCGCGGCGCCGAGCGGCTCGCCGGCATCCCCGGCGCGCTGATCCACGGCCGCCTCGACGTCAGCAGCCCGCTCGACGACGCGTGGGAGGTGGCCCAGCGGTGGCCGGACGCCGACCTCGTCGTGGTCGACGACGCCGGCCACGGCGCCGGCTACCCCGGCATGGCGCAGGCCTGCGTGGCCGCCGTCCGGCGGTTTCAGACCCCCTGACCGGCCACCCGCCGCACGTTGCCCTCGGACAGCCCGTACGACAGGCCCACCACGCCCACCCGGCCGTCGGCCAGCCGGTCGGCGATCACCCGGGAGCGGCGGACCAGCAGATCCACCGTGTACCGGATGTGCTCCTCGACGGCCGCGTCGAGGTCGGGCAGCGCCTGGGAGCGGACGGCGAGCACGCTGAGCATGACCCGCTCGACCACGTCGCGGACGAAGCCCTCCGGTGTGGTGCCGTGCCGCACCGCGTCGAACGCGGCCGCGATCGCCCCGCACGAGTCGTGCCCGAGCACCGCGATGAGCGGGGTGTTCAGGGCGGCCACCGCGTACTCGATGCTGCCCAGCACCTCGGGCCCGACCACGTGGCCGGCGGTGCGGACGACGAAGAGGTCGCCGAGCCCCCGGTCGAAGATGATCTCGGCGGCGAGGCGGGAGTCGCTGCACCCGAACAGCACCGCGAACGGCCGCTGCGCCGGCGCCAGCGCCGCCCGCCGGTCGGCGTCCTGGTGCGGGTGCAGCCGCTCGCCGGCCACGAACCGCTTGTTGCCCTCGACCAGCAGCTGCAGCGCCGAGGCCGGCGACGCCGGAAAGTCCCTGTCGATGCCGTCGTCCATCCCGTCACACACTCCCGCCGCCAGTCGGGTCACGTACAACAACGAGTTTGCCGGTTAACCCTTGACCTTGGACCCAACTCCAAGGTTTACCTTGGCCACATGAGCACGACTACAGCCCCGCTGGCGCGTGGACTGCGGGTCGGTGAGCTGGCCAAAGAGGCGGGTGTGGCGACCGACACAGTGCGCTACTACGAGCGGGCCGGCCTGCTCCCGCCGCCGCGGCGCACGGCGGGGGGCTACCGGGCGTACGACGGGGGCGCGCTGGACCGGCTCAAGTTCATCCAGGGCTGCCAGCGGCTCGGGCTGCGGCTGCGGGACATCGCCGACCTGCTCGCCATCCGCGACACCGGCATCTGCCCGTGCGAGCCGGCCGAGCAGCTGCTGCGCCGCCGGCTGGCCGAGGTCGACGCCGAGATGGCCCGGCTGTCCGCGCTGCGGGCCGAGATGGCGCGCATGGTCGACGCGCTGCCGTCGCGGCAGTGCCCGCCGCCGGCGCCGGGGTCCTGGTGCACGCCGGACGAGGGGAGGTGAGCGAGATGACCTGCGGTTGTGGTTGTGGCTGCTGCGGCTGCTAGCCAGCAGGCCGCGGACCGCCGAGCGCGCCGGCGGCCCGCGTCGCGCGCGCACCCAGCTCCGCCAGCCGGGCGACCAGCTCGGGCGGCTCGTGCACCTCGAAGTCGCAGCCCAGCGTCATCAGCCGCCACGCGACGAAGTCGAGCGTGTCGGAGTGGCCGCGCAGCAGGCAGGTGTGCGCGTCGATCGGCTCCACGTCGCCGAAGAAGACGCCGGCCATCCGCTCGGCCGGCGCGTGCAGCGTCGCCACCGCCTCGTACACCGGGTTTCGCTCGGTCAGCTTGCGGGTGACGAACGCGGCCGCGTCGCCGCCGTCCGGCAGCTCCCGCGCCGCCGCCCGGTAGCCGATCACCGCCGGCGCCGCGATCCGGTCCACCCGGAAGATCCGCCAGTCGTCGCGGTCGGCGTCCCAGCCCACCAGGTACCAGCGGCGGCCGGCCGACACCAGGCGGTGCGGCTCGACCCGCCGCTCGGCCTCGGCGCCCTCGTGCGTGCGGTAGCCGAACCGGACCCGCTCCCGGTTGGTCACCGCCCCGGCCAGCAGCGTCAGCAGCTCCGGGTCGACGGTCGGCCGCTCCCAGGTCAGCATCGGCTGGGTCGCCTCACCCAGCGCGGCCACCCGGTGGCGCAGCCGCTTGGGCAGCACCTGTTCGAGCTTGGCGAGCGCGCGGACCGCCGCCTCCTCGATGCCCTCGACCGCGTGGCCGGCCGCGGTGCGCAGGCCCACCGCGATCGCCACCGCCTCCTCGTCCTCCAGCAGCAGCGGCGGCATCGTCGCCCCGGCGCCCATCCGGTAGCCGCCGGCCGCGCCCATCGTCGCCTCCACCGGGTACCCGAGGTCGCGCAGCCGCTCCACGTCGCGGCGCACCGTGCGCAGGCTGACGCCGAGGCGGGCGGCCAGCTCGCCGCCCGGCCACTCGCGCGGGGTCTGCAGCAGCGACAGCAAACTCAACAACCGGGTCACCCGCCAACTGTGCCAGATCCTGACCTAATTGGCTTCTAGCGTGGTTCGCATGACGCCTTTCCGGATCGACATCCCCGACGCCGACGTCGACGACCTGCGCGAACGACTCGCCCGTACCCGGTGGACCGGCCAGCTGCCCGGCGACGGGTGGAGCCGCGGCGTGCCGGTCGAGCACCTGCGCGAGCTGGCCGAGTACTGGCGCACCGGCTTCGACTGGCGGGCGCGGGAGGCGGAGCTGAACGCGTTCCCGCAGTTCACCACCACGATCGACGGGCTCGGCGTGCACTTCCTGCACGTGCGCTCGCCGCGCCCGGACGCGCTGCCGCTGCTGCTCACCCACGGCTGGCCGGCGTCGGTGGTCGAGTTCGTGCGGCTGATCCCGCTGCTGACCGGGTCGTTCCACCTCGTGGTGCCGCACGTGCCGGGGTTCGGCTGGTCGCAGGCGCCGGCGTCGGCCGGGTTCTCGGTGGGCCGGGTGGCCCGCATGTGGGCGGCGCTGATGGCCGGGCTCGGCTACGACCGGTACGGCACGCAGGGCGGCGACCTCGGCGCGTACGTGGCGCCCGAGGTCGCGATCGTCGATCCTGAGCACGTGGTCGGCGTACACATCGACGGCGGGCTGGGCTTTCCCACCCCGGCCGACGTCGCGGAGATGAGCGAGGCCGACCGGGCCGAGTACCAGCGGATCATGTCGTGGGCCGGCGCCGGCGTCGACCACCACGCGCTGCTGCGGGCCGCGCCGCAGGCGTTCGCCTACGGCTGGCAGGACTCGCCGGTCGCCGCGCTGGCCTGGCTGGCCCAGAAGTTCCGCGACTTCGGCGACGAGGTCGACCGCGACACGTTCCTCACCAACGCCAGCGTGTACTGGTTCACCGGCACGTTCGGCACCTCGTCGTGGCCGATGTACGACACCCGCGAGTCGACCTGGCCGGTCGGGCAGAAGGCGGTACCCAGCGGCGTGTACGCGGGCGGCCCGGCCCTGTTCCGCCGCCTCGCCGAGCGGCACAACACGATCGCGCACTGGCCGGAGGGCAACCCCGGCGGGCACTTCGTCGCGATGGAGGAGCCGGCCGCGCACGCGGCCGACATCACCGCGTTCTTCGACAAGGTCACCCGCTCGTGAGGTGGGAGCAGGTGGTGGCGCGGCGGCTGGAACGGCACGGGCTGGCCGCGCCCGCCACCGACCTGGCCGCCGCCGTCAGCGCCATGTGCGGGGCGCACGCCCAGGTGATGTCCGCGGCCGAGGCCTCGATCGGCGTGCGGGTCGCCGGCGTCACCCGCGCCGACGTGCGGCGGGCCCTGTGGGAGGACCGCACCCTGGTCAAGACCCGCGGGCCGCGCGGCACCGTGCACCTGCTCGCCGCCGCCGACCTGCCAATGTGGGTGGGCGCGCTCGGCGCGCTGCCGTCCCCGCCGTACGCGACCGGCGCCAACGCCCTCATGACCCCCGACCAGGTCGACCAGGTCTGCGCCGCGGTCGCCGCCGCGCTCGAGGACGCCGAGCTCACCACCGAGGAGCTGACCGCCGAGGTGGTCGCCCGCACCGGGCCGTGGGCCGGCGAGCGGGTGATGGACGCGTTCCAGGACAAGTGGCCGAGGTGGATCCAGGCGATGGAGGTCGCGTCGCGGCGGGGCGCGCTGTGCTTCGGACCCAACCGGGGCCGGCAGACCACCTACACCAGCCCGGCCCGGTGGCTGCCCGGCTTCACCCCGCTGCCGGCGGACGCCGCGCTGCCCGCGCTGGTCCGGCACTACCTGCACGCGTACGGGCCGGCGACCCCCGCGCACTTCGCGAAGTGGCTGGCGATCGGGCAGCGGTGGGCGCGGGAGCTGTTCGAGCGGGCCGGCCTGGAGGGGGTCGACGTCGACGGCGAGCCCGCGTGGGTGGTGGCCGGCGACACGCGGGTGCCGGCGCGGCGGCCGCGCGGGGTGCGGCTGCTGCCGTACTTCGACGCGTACGCGGTCGGCTGCCACCCGCGGGAGAAGGTCTTCCCCGGCCGGGCCGCCGAGCGGGCGCTCAACCGGGGGCAGGCCGGCAACTTCGCGGTGCTGCTGGTCGACGGCACGGTCGCCGGCGTCTGGCACCAGAAACGGTCCGGCAAGCGGATCGCGGTGACGGTGGAGGCGTTCGCCGCGCTGTCGCCGGCACGCCTCAGGCAGCTGGGGGAGCAGGTCGAACGCCTCGGCGAGATCCTGGAGGGCACACCCACCCTGACCCTCGGCGAGGTGACCGTGGGCGGCCACGCTTGACCTTTTGGATTTTGCCCGCGTCCGCGTTTGGTCGCGGGTGCGTTGCTCCCGCGGGGCGGGTCGGGCACCGATTAGGTTTCCGCGGCGTGCCCGTCTGTACCTGTGAGATCGACTCACAGGAGGCTGGCACGATGCGGAAACTGATCTTCGGGATGAACGTGAGCCTGGACGGCTACACCGCCGCACCCGGCGACGACCTCGGCTGGAGCGTACCGAGCGACGAGCTGTTCCAGTGGTGGTCCGACCGGGTGGGGGCGACCGGCCTGGCGCTGTACGGGCGCAAGCTGTGGGAGACGATGAGCTCCCACTGGCCGACCGCCGACCAGCAGCCCGGTGCCACACCGGCGGAGATCGAGTTCGCCCGCCGCTGGCGGGACATGCCGAAGGTGGTGTTCTCCTCGACGGTCGACAAGGTCGACTGGAACACCCGCCTGGTCACCGGCGACGCGGTCGCCGAGATCACCCGGCTCAAGGCCGAAGACGGCGGCCCGATGGACATCGGCGGCGCGACGCTCGCCGGGGCGGCCATGCGGGCCGGGCTGATCGACGAGTACATGCTGGCCACCGTGCCGGTCTTGGTGGGCGGTGGCACGCCGTTCTTCACCGCCCTGGACAGCTGGGTGAACCTCAACCTGGTGGAGACGCGGACGTTTCCCGGCGGCGTGGTGCTGACCCGCTACGAGACGAGGTGCTGAGGTGTCGGGGGCAGGCCCAGCCATGGTTTGTCGGCGGCGTCGAATCCGGTGAGCTCGGCGATCTTCCCGTCGACGATGTGCAGGACCGCGACGGCGAATGGCCGGAACTCCGGGCCGTCGGGGGCGCGGAGGTAGAGCGCGGCGGCGGGCATGCGGTTGACCGTCGTGGCGATACCGCGCCAGTCGTCGTAGCCGCGCTGGAAGAGCCCGCCGGAGACCCAGCCGTCCACCGCGTCCTTGGCCGTTGCGGTCACGGTGCCCGGATCGGGCAGCATCGCGAAGCGCAGGTCGTCGCGGAGCAGGGACACCAGCCCGTCGAGGTCGTTGCGCTCATGGGCGTCGATATACGACTTCACCGCGCCGCGCTCGTCGTTCGACAGCTCGTGGGTGGCGGGGCTCCGCCAGTCGAGGCGGCGGTCGGGCAGCCGCTCGCGCATCGTCACCCGGGCCCGCTGCAGCGCGCTGGTCACCGACGCCACGGTCAGGTCGAGGGCGTCGGCGGCCTTCGACGCCGGCCAGCCGAGGACGTCGCGCAGGATGAGCACCGCCCGCTGCCGCGGCGGCAGGTGCTGGACGGCGACGATGAACGCCAGCTCGATCGTCTCCCGCGCCACCACAGATTCCTGCGGGTCCTCGGGGAGCATCCGGTCGGGGTACGGCTGCAGGTACCGCACCTCGGATAGGGGTGTGCGGTCGTCGCGCTTCTCCAGGAAGTCGAGGCAGGCGTTCGTCGCGATCCGGTACAGCCAGGTCCGCAGGGCCGCGTGGCCCTTGAACGACTCCCGCTTGTGCCACGCGCGCAGGAACGTCTCCTGCGTCATGTCCTGGGCGTCCTCGTAGTTCGCGAGCATCCGGTAGCAGTGCACCTGCAGCTCACGCCGGTGGCGCTCGGTGACGAGCGCGAACCGCGCCGTATCGCCGGAGCGGACGGCCGCGATGAACGTAGCCTCGTCGGTCATGGTCATCGATCCTTCCACCGGTGCGAGAGGCTGAGCGCTCAGGTTTGGTCCAGGTGCCTTTCCAGGCGGTCGAGGCTGTCGGACCACAGCCGGCGGTACGGGGCGAGCCACGTGTCGATCTCGGCGAGCGGCTCGGGGCGCAGCTCGTACCAGCGGCGCTGGGCGTCCTGCCGCACCCGCACCAGGCCCGCCTCGCGCAGCACCCGCAGGTGCTTGGAGGTGCCGGGCTGGCTCAGGCCGAGCCGCTCGACAAGCTCACCGACCGGTCGCGGCCGCTCCAGCAGCAGGTCGAGGATGCGGCGCCGGGTCGGCTCGGCCAGGACGTCAAAGGTCGACAACACCCACCGAATATAACTCGTGATTCATATTCGCCGTAGTACCACGACCGGGATGGTCCGCCCCGCCTTGGCCTGGTGGTCGGCGAAGAACGGGTACCGCTCGACCACACCCGCGAAGACGCGGTCGCGTTCGTCGCCCTCCGGCACCACGGCGGTGGCGTCGTAGGTCTCGCCGGTGACCTCGACCACGACGCGCGGGTCGGCGACAAGGTTGCGGAACCAGTCCGGGTGCTTCGGCGCGCCCGCGTTGGAGGCGATCACCAGCAGGTCGTCGCCCTCCGGGATGAACATCATCGGGGTGGTGCGCCGCTCGCCGGTGTGCCGGCCGGTGGTGGTGAGCAGCAGCAGCGGCCGGTTGTCCGGCGCGGTGCCGCCGTTGGCCCGGAACTGCTTCACCAGCTCGCGGTTGTGGGCCTTCATGTCGCTGGGCATGGTCATGGTCGCTCCTCGGTCGGCGGGCCGGGCCGCCTCCTGCCCCGGAGCGGCGTGCGGAGGCGGCGACAGGTAGAGGCGGCTCATGCCGCGGGTGGTTTCGGCGAAGCGGTCGCGCAGCTCGGGCGGGCCGAGCACCTCGACGTCGGCGCCGAGCTTGAGCAGCTCGATCAGGCCGTGCCGGACCGACTCGATCGGCACGGTGGTGCGCAGCCAGCCGTCGTCGCCGGGCGGGCCGGCGTTGGCGACCGCGCCGCGGCTCATCGCCGGCGGGAAGATGTGCGGCATCCGGCCCAGCGCCTCGGTGGTCATCCGGACCACGGCCTCGTCGACGTAGACGCTGTCCTCGTAGCGCTTGGCCCAGGCCTCCCAGAACCCGGCCAGGTCGAAGCCCTCCGGCCGGGTGAACGTCTCGTCCAGCACGTCGGCGCCGAGCACGTTGCCGACCCGGTACGTCAACGGCCGCGACAGGTCGTCAGCCGGCGCGGCCACCAGGTACCAGCGGCCGGCCTTGAGCACCACGCCGAGCGGGGCGAGCGTGCGGGTGACCTCGCGGGGCGCCTTCCACCGCAGGTAGCGGGCCTGGACGAGGCGCTGGTCCCAGACCGCGCCGGCCAGCGCGGACAGGTGCGGGGTGTGCTCGTCGCGGCGGAACCAGCCGGGCGCGTCCAGGTGGAAACGCTCGCGGATCCGCCCGGCCCGCGCCCCCAGCTCGGGCGGGAGGGAGGCGCGCACCTTCAGCTCGGCGGCGGTGAGCACGGCGCCGAGGCCCAGCTCGGCGACCGGGCCGGGCACCCCGGACAGGAACAGCGTCTCGGCCTCGTCGACGGTCAGGCCGGTCAGCCGGGTGCGGTAGCCGTCGAGCAGCTGGTAGCCGCCGGCCGGGCCGCGGTCCGCGTACACCGGGACGCCGGCGCCGGACAGCGACTCGACGTCGCGGTAGATGGTGCGGACCGACACCTCGAGCTCGTCGGAGAGCTCCTGGGCGGTCATCCGCCCCCGCGTCTGCAGGAGCAGCAGCAGGGAGAGCAGGCGGCTGGCTCGCACACCCCCGAAACTAGCGGAGATCCCTGACAGGGCGTGTCAGGCACCCGGTTGGCGCCCCGCCGCTGCGATGATCGGGCGCATGTACCCGGCTGTGCTGCCCGGCGCGCTCCCGGCCGCCGCCGGCGGGGAAGACTTCACCGAGGCGTGGCTGCGCAACCGGCGGCTGTCCGAGCACACCCGCGCCGCGTACCGCCGCGACATCGCCGGCTGGCTCGCCTGGTGCGCGGCCCGTGACCTGGAGCCGCTGCGCGCCTCGTTCCTCGACGTCAACGCGTACGGCCGCGACCTGGAGGCGACCGTCGAGCCGCGCGGCGGCCGCCCGCTCACCCCGGCCACCGTCGCGCGGAAGCTGTCCGCGCTGTCCAGCTGGTACGACTTCCTCACCAAGCTGCGCGCCGTCGAGGCCAACCCGGTCGCCGGCGCCGACCGCCCCAAGGTCGACCGCGACCACTCCAGCACGGTCGGGCTCACCCCGGAGGAGGTCGACGCGCTGCTCGCCGCCGCCGACGCCGAGACCGGGCCGCACGCCGCCCGCAACCGGGCCGCCCTCGCGCTCCTGGCCGACCTGGGGCTGCGGGTCGGCGAGCTGGTCAGCCTCGATCTCGACGACATCGGGTACGAGCGCGGCCACCGCAGCGTGCGGTTCATCGGCAAGGGCGGCCGCCCGCGCCGCCGCGCGCTGACCCCGGGCACGTCCGCGGCGCTCGACGCCTACCTGGCGATCCGCCCCGGCCCGCCGCAGGGCGCGGTGTTCCTGACCGCGAGCGGGGCGCGGCTCGACCGGCACGCCGTGTTCCGGATCGTGCGGCGGCTGGCCCGGCGGGCCGGCATCCCGGCGTGGGCGCAGCTGTCGCCGCACTCGCTGCGGCACGCGTTCGCGACCACGGCGCGCGCGGAGGGCGTGCCGCTGGAAGACGTGCAGGACGCGATGGGCCACGCCGACCCGCGCACCACCCGCCGCTACGACCGCGACCGGCACAACCTCGACCGCGACCCCGCCTACACGATCTGGGCGGCCCGCGCCCGCCGCACCGCTAGGTGATCGCCGCGGTCGCCGGCCGCACCACGTCGAGCAGGGCCTTGGTCTCCACCATGAGCGACTCGCCGGCCCGGCCGCTGCCCAGGTAGGCGTGCGGCGCCTCGGCCATCGACGCGTCGAAGACGGTGGTCACGCCGGCCAGCCGGGTCAGCGGGCTGACGCCGCCCACCTCCATGCCGAGCAGGCGCAGGTCGTCGCCGCCGGCCGGCCGCATCCGCCCGCGGGAGACACCGGCCGCGCGGGCCAGCGCCCCGTACGACAGCCGCCGCGGCGACGGCAGCGAGGCCAGCAGCAGCGCGTCCGGCCCGGTCCGGAACGCCACCGTCTTGATCATCTGGTCGGGCGGGAAGCCCATCTCCCGCAGCACCTCCTCGAACGTCACCGCGCCCGGGTGCCGGAACAGCTCGTAGGGCACACCGGCCAGGTCGAGGATCTCGGTCGGAGACTCGGTCACGGTAGGTGACGCTAGCCGCCCGGCGGCGGCGGGCGCAGGTCCACCCCGGCCGGGTTTTCGTGGACCAGTCGCCGCAGGTAGCCCCCGAACCGCTCGCGGTCGGCGGCGCTCCAGCCGGCGGTCATCTCCTCGAACACCGCCTGCTGCCACCGCCGGGCCTGCCGCAGCAAGGTGCGCCCGGCGTCGGTCGGGTCGAGCAGGGTGCGGCGCGCGTCGGCCGGGTCCGGGCGCCGCCGCAGGTAGCCGGCCGTGACCGCCTCGGAGACCATCCGGCTGCCCACCGACCGGTCCAGGCCCAACTGGTCGGCGACGGCCGGGATGGTGGGCGCGGCGGCGGCGTCCAGGGCTTCGAGCACCTGGACGTGCGCGACGTGCGGCGGGCCGGCGGGCTGGGCCGCCCACCGCCGCCCCCAGAAGCGGACGAGCCGGAACAGCGCCGCCCCGGCCGAGATATCCTGTGCAATATGCACACAATACCCGAGCTGATCGCCGACTTCCACGCCGCCGTCAACGCCGCCGACCCCGACCGCGCCGCCGCCCTGGCCACCGACGACGTGGAGGTGGGCGGCCCACGCGGCGCCGGCCGCGGCGCCGACCTGCTGCGCGCCTGGGTGCGCGACTCCGGCATCCACCTGGAGCCGCTGGCCACGCACCCGGCCGGCGCCGGCGCCGTGGTGGTCGCCCAGGTGGCAAGCTGGCCCGGCGACGACAAGACCCAGGAGATCGCCACCCTCTTCCGCGTGACGCCCGACGGCCGCCTGGCCGCGATGATCCGCTACGACTCCCTGGCGGACGCGCTCGCCGCCTGAGCGGATCAGACATATCTGCCCCCGTCCGCGCCAGTTGCCGGCCGTATGCTCCCGCGGGCACCGCTGCGGTCGGCGGCTCGCCAGGGCTCGCCGAGATCCCCGACCTCCGCTGCCGGGTCCGCGGGACAAGGGCCGTCCGCTCAGTGGTGCGGAAAGCACGTAATGCGGGCTCCATAACGTGCGTTTCGCACCACTGAGCGTCAGGCGAGGGCGTCCAGGTGGTGGTGGGCGTCTACCGCGATCTCCTCGTGGCGCAGCCAGCGCCGCGACCACAGCCGGGCGGCGACCTCGGCCTGCTCGTCGCCGGTGGTGGCGTGTTCGACCAGGAGGGCGGCGGCCAGGGCGTGGCCCATGCGCAGGGCCAGGCCGCGCGCGCCGGCCACCACGCCGACCGCGGTCGGGTCGGCGGTCACGTCGGCCAGGTCGGCGCGGAGCGCGGTCGTGGCCTCGTGCAGCTGGTTGGCGAGGGCGGGTGAGATGCCCCGGGCGATGTCCTGGGCGGCGTCCAGGCGGGCGAGCAGCGGGGCCGCGGCGTCGTCGCGGACGGTGGCCCGGAGCGTGTCGAGCGACAGCACGTTGGTGGTGCCCTCCCAGATCGGGAGGACCTGGGCGTCGCGGAGCAGGCGCGGGATGCCGGTGTCCTCGACGTAGCCGGCGCCGCCGAAGCTCTCCACGTACTCGCTGGCCGAGGCCACCGCCAGCTTGCCGGTCACCAGCTTGGCGAGCGGGGCGACGATGCGCAGCTCCGCGACGGCGGCCGGGTCGGCGCCGACCTCGACGCGGCCGAGCAGCGCGAACGCGTGCGCCGCGAGCGCGAACGCCCCGGCCGCGTCGACCGCCAGGGTGCCGAGCGTGGCGCGGTGCAGCGGCGAGCCCGCGAGCGGGCCGCCGGCGACGGTGCGCCCGCCCGCGAACGCGAGCGCGTACTGCAGGCCGCGGCGCATGCCACCGGCGGCGGCCGCCGCGTTGTGCAGGCGGGTGACCACGACCAGCGTCATCGCGCGGGTCAGGCCGCCGGGGCTGGCCGGGTCGCCGAGCGGCAGCGCGGCCACCGCGTCCAGGCCGATCTCGGCGGTGGGCAGGGCGCGGGTGCCGAGCTTGTCCTTGAGCCGGTGGATCCGGATGCCGGGCGCGGTCGAGCCGTCGGCGGCGTAGCGGGGGATCAGGAACGGGGCGAGCACCCGGCTGCCCGGCCCGGCGCCCTCCGGGCGGGCCAGCGCGACCGCGATGGCGGAGTCGGCGGCGGAGCAGAACCACTTCTGACCCGTCAGATGCCACCCCGCGGAGGTGAGGGACGCCACTGTGGACGATCGGGACAGGTCGGAGCCGCCCTGCGCCTCGGTCATCCACTGCCCGCTGGTGACCGCGACGGAAGGGTCGGTGGAGACAAGGCGCGGCAGCCACGCGTCGCGTACCGCGGGGTCGACCTCGGGGCGGGACAGCAGCGCGGCGGCGCCGTCGGCCATGGCGACCGGGCAGGAGAAGGTGGCGGACTCGGGACCGTACAGGTGCAGGAGCGCGTGCTGCACCACCCGCGCCGCCGCGCCCCACTCGGCGCGAGCCTCGGGCAGGTAGGGCAGTGCCACGACCGCGTGGTGCGCGGCGGCGGCGCGCTGCAGCTCCCACCCGGGGAAGGTCACGATCCGGTCGACCCTCCCGCCCCACGCGTCGTACCTGACGAGGGTTGGCGGGTGTGTCTCGGCGTCGGCGTGCGCCGCGCGGAGGGTGCCCACGACGGCGGCCGCGAGTGCCGTGAGGCGGTCTTTGGCGGCGGCGTGGCCGGCCGGGCCGAGCACCCGGTCGAGCCAGGAGCGCAGCAGGGCATCGCCGATGTAGGGGTCGGCGGGCGGCGGCACGTCCTGCACGAAACGGTCCATGCCCGACCCTACCCAGGGCCTGTCTCCTGGGTCTCGACGGGCTGCGGCGGGTCCAGGCGGCGGTCCGGGGGCACCGGGCGGAAGGCCACATACAACACCGGTATGCGACCTTCCGCCCGGCACCCCCGGACCGCCGCCTGGACCTCGCCTCGCTCCACCGAGACCCAGGAGACAGGCCCTACAGCACGTGCGGCGGCCGGTTGCCGGCGGCCACGATTGCCCGGCGCAGCGGCACCATCATCAGCAGCACGAAGCCGACCGCGAAGAACGCGACCAGCGCCACGATGCCGACCCGGTAGCTGTCGGTGACCTGGTAGACGAGGCCGAACGCGAGCGGGCCGAGCCAGCTGGTGCCCTTGTCGCTGATCTCGTAGAAGCCGTAGTACTCGCCTTCCTTGCCCTTCGGGATCAGCTGGCTGAACAGCGACCGGCTCAGCGCCTGGCTGCCGCCGAGCACGATGCCGATGGCGGCGCCGAGCGCGATGAACGGCAGCGGCGCCTCGCCGGGCAGCCAGTAGGCGACGACCACGACGGCGGTCCACAGCACGAGGCTGAGCAGGACGGTGTTGCGGGCGCCGATCCGGGCGGCGAGGCGGCCCAGCGCGAGCGCGCCGAAGAACGCGGTCAGCTGCACCACCAGGATCGTGATGATCAGCGTGTTGGTGGACAGGCCCAGCTCCTCCGAGCCGAACTGGCTGGCCAGGTTGATCACCGTCTGGATGCCGTCGTTGTACACCAGGAAGGCGAGCAGGAAGAACAGCGTCAGCGGGTACACGCGCATGCCCACGATGGTGCGGCCGAGCTGGCGGAAGCCGTCGGTGACCACGTTGGCACCGGTGCTGGCGTGCAGCGCCGGGTACTCGCGCATGAACTTCAGCGGCACCAGCGTGAACGCCGCCCACCACACGCCGGCCGACACGATCGACCAGCGGGCGATGTCGAGGGTGCGCTGGTCGTCGTCTTCGATGCCGAACAGCTGCACGGCCACCAGGTTGAGCGCGAGCAGGATGAACCCGCCCAGGTAGCCCAGCGCCCACCCGCGGCTGGAGATGTCGTCGCGCTCGTCGGGGCCGGACAGCTGCGGCAGGTACGAGTGGTAGACGACGATGCTGGCGCCGAAGGAGATGTTCGCGACCAGGAAGAGGGCGCCGCCGAGCAGGTAGCGCTCGCCGGTGACGAACGCGAACCCGCAGGTGGCCGCGGCCCCCAGGAAGGCGGCGCCGGCCAGCAGCCGCTTCTTGTGCGCCGAACGGTCGGCGACCGCGCCCATGATCGGCAGGACGAAGACGGTGAGCAGCACCGACAGCGACACCACGTACGGGTAGTAGGAGCCGGCCGCGACCGTGATCCCGAACGGGTGCACGTCACGGTCGCACTCGTCGGCGCCGAGCGGGCAGCCGGCGGCCACCTCGGTGACGGCGGTCAGGAACGGGCCGAGGAAGACCGCGATGACCGTGGTCTGGAAGGCGGAGTTGGCCCAGTCGTAGAAGTACCAGCCCCTGCGCTCGCCGCGCGTCGCGTACCGGCTGGTGGTGTCGGTCGTCGTCGTCACTCGGCCCCTTCGTGCCACACGCCCCGGCTCAGATAGACGTCGCGCAGCACGTCGACGCGATCCGTCATGATGCCATCAACTCCGAGATCAAGTAAGCCGTGCATCTCGGCGGGGTCGTCGATGGTCCAGACGTGCACCTGCAGGCCGAGCTTGTGGGCGTAGCGCACGAACCTCCGGTCGACCACCGGCAGCCGCCCGTAGCGGGTCGGCACCTGCGCGGCCACCACCGACGTGGGCAGGCTCAGCCGCTGCCCGGTCAGCGACGCCACCCGCAGCCTGGCCACCGCCCGCATGCCCAGCGACGTGGCCACCTTCGGCCCGGCGAGGGTGCGCACCCGGGCCAGCCGCGCGTCGCTGAACGACGCCAGCAACACCCGGTCACCGGCGCCCGCGCGGGTCACCGTCTCGACCGTGGGCGCCACCCCGCTGTCGGCCTTCACGTCGATGTTGAACCGGACCTGCGGCCACGCGGCGAGGATCTCGTCGAGCCGGGGTACCGCCGCGGCGCCGCCCACCCGCACCGTGGACAGGTCGGCCCACGACATGGTGTCGATCCGCCCCGGCCGGCCGGCGACCCGGTCGAGGGTGGCGTCGTGGAACACCACGGCCACCCCGTCGGTGGTGGCGTGCACGTCGGTCTCCACGTACCGGTAGCCGAGCGCGACGGCCCGGGCGAACGCCTCGGCCGTGTTCTCGTCGCCCTCGGCGGCGCCGCCGCGGTGCGCGAACGCGATCGGGACCGGGTGGTCGAGGTAGGCACTGACCTGGCTCACGGCGCTTGTCCTTCGTCGGCGGGCCGGCTCACGGCGTGCAGTATGCACTGCGCCGGCGACGGTAGGGTGACGGCCATGCGGGTGCTCGGCATCGACTTCGGCACGTCGAACACGGTCGCGATGGTCCGCGGCGCGGACGGGCGGGCGCGGCCGCTGCTGTTCGACGGCTCGCCGCTGCTGCCGTCCGCCGTCTACCTCAACCCCGACGGCAAGATCCTGGTCGGCCGGGACGCCGAGCGGACCGCCCGCCTCGACCCGGCCCGCTTCGAGCCCAACCCGAAGCGGCGCGTCGACGACGGCGTGGTGCTGCTCGGCGAGCAGGAGCTGCCGGTGCCCCGGGTGATCGCCGCCGTGCTCGGCCGCATCGCCGCCGAGGCCGCCCGCCACCTGGGCGGGGCGATCGAGGAGGTGCGGGTCACCCACCCGGCCCGCTGGGGCGAACGCCGCCGCGCCGTCCTGGTCGAGTCGGTCCGCGCCGCCGGCCTGCCCACCCCCCGCCTGGTGGTCGAGCCGGTCGCCGCCGCCTCGTACTACACGGCGGTGCTCGGCAGCGCCATGCCGGTCGGGCGGGCGCTGGCCATCTACGACCTGGGCGGCGGCACCTTCGACGCGGCGGTGGTGCGGCGCACGCCGACCGGCTTCGAGGTGCTCGCCGAGGCGGGCCTGTCCGACCTGGGCGGCCTCGACTTCGACCAGGCCCTGGTCGAGCACCTGGGCCGCGGCTACTCCGAGACCCGCACCACCTTGTGGAACAGCCTCGTCGCGCCCGCCGACCCGGGCCAGCGGCGGCAGCGGGCGCTGCTCTACGAGGACGTGCGCGGGGCCAAGGAGATGCTGTCCCGCACCACCAGCGCCGACGTGCACCTGCCCGCGCTGGACATCTCCGCGCACATCACCCGCGACGAGTTCGACGGGCTGATCCGCCCGTACATGCTGCAGACCGTCCACTGCCTGGCCCAGACCATCACCGCCGCCCGGCTCGCCCCGCCCGACCTTGTCGGCATCTTCCTGGTCGGCGGCTCCAGCCGCATCCCCCTCGCGGCGCACCTGCTGCACACCGAGCTCGGGGTGGCCCCCACGACGCTGGAGCAGCCGGAGACGGTGGTGGCCGAGGGCGCCCTGTTCTTCGGCGGCCCGGCCAGCGCGGCCGGCCCGGTCCACTCGGGGGTGCCGCGCCCGGTCGCCCCGCCCCCGCGGCTGCCGGCCCCGCCACCGTCCCGCCCGCCGGTGGTCGCCCGCCCACCCGCCGCCCCGGTCTCCCGGCCGCCGGTGGCCCCGCCGCGCCCCCCGGTGATCGCCCGCCCGTCCGCCCCACCGGTCACCGCCCGCCCGTCGGCGCCGCCGGTGAGCGCCACCCCGGTCTCACCGCCGCGCACGGCCCCACGCCCGCCCGCGCAGCACGTGCCGCCCCGCACCGCCCCGGTCGCCGCACCCCGCCCGCCGGTGGTGGCGCCGCCCCGGGCCCGCCGCGCCTGGTACGAGGAGCCAGCTCTGGTGTGGACGGTCGCCCTGGGCGCCATGGTCCTGATCGCTGTCGTGGTGCTGATCCTCCTCGCCACGTGACTCCCGCTCTTGGCGACGCGGCGCGGGCGCTGCGTAACGCGATCCAGGCGTTGGCGATTTCACACGCCAGTCCATCCACGTCGGCGAGCTGCTGGCCGAGGTTCACGACTAACCCGTCCGGGTGGCTTGTACGCCGGACTCGACAGCGGTGGCCTCGTCATCCCGGTGGAGGACTAGCTGCCGGCTGGGTCAGGCGTCGGGGGACCACCAGCGGGCCAGGGAGCTTGTCGCGGGGTCTTCGGAGGCGGACAGGGCGGTCCACGGGTCGGTGCCGGGCGGCAGGTCCTCGCCGGCGTAGGCGGCCAGCTCGCCGGCCTCCGGGCCGCCCTGGTAGGCGGCGTCGGCGTCGGGCAGCGGGGCGGCGCCGAGCGTGGCCGGGTCGGTCCACGGGAAGCCGTCGACCGGTTCGGGGGCGTCCAGGTCGAGGGGTTCGGGAAACGCCTGGTCGGTCCACGCGTCGGCGTGCGGGTCGAGGTCGGGGTCGGCGCCGACCGGGGTCAGCTCCGGCGTGCCGTCGTCGCCACCGTCGTCGCCGGGGTCGCCGTCCGGGCCGTCGCCGCCGTCTGCGTCGCCGCCGTCGAACGGGCCGTCGCCGCCGCCTGAGCCGCCGGCGGCGGTGTCCGGGTCCGGGGCGTCGACGGCGGCGTGGTCGAGGCTGCCGTCCACAGTGGAGTCGCCCACCGGGTCGAGCGGGGCGTCCGGGCCATCCGGGGCGTCGGAGGGCTCCAGGTGGTGGTCGAAGGCGCCCAGGTCGGCCGTCTCGGCCTCGCCGACCTCGGGGCCGAGGTCGCCGCCGATGCCGGCGCTGTAGTCCGAGCCCAGGTCGGGCGCGTCCGGGCCGAGGTCGCCGCCGCTGTCCGGGTCGAGGTCGTCGGGCCAGTCGCCGCCGTCCCAGCCGTGGTCGCTCATGGCCGTCCTCGCTTCGTCGCGGGCGGGCACGAGACTCCAAGCGCGCCCTGCCTGATGCTCCGCTCGCTCATCGCTGTCACTCCTCCGTGGGCCGTGCCGGGGCGAGGGAACGCGCCCTCGCCAGTACCTCGTCGACCTGCTTGACCCGGGCCCGCAGCCCGTCGCGTTCGGCTTGCAGGGCCGCCTTGCGGCGGGCGCGGCTGGCCTTGTCTTCGGCCAGCGCCTTGTCGATCTCGGCGATGTGCGCGTCGAGCTGCTGCAGGCGGCGTTCGATGGCGTCGTCGAGGGCGAGGGTCAGCGCGTACTGCAGGTCGGTGAACCGGTGCATGATCTCGTCGGACAGGGCGGCGCGGGCCTCGCCGAGCACCTCGCGGAGCCAGATCTTCGCCTGCTGGCGGTCGTTCTGCACGCGCCGGCGGTACAGGATGAAGGCGCCGGCGGCCAGGCCCAGGCCGAGCCCGGCGACGGGCAGCAGCAGCCCGCCGCCGATGATGGCTCCGGCGCCGAGCGCGGAGGCACCGGCCACGGCGCCGCGTCCGGCCATGAACGCCATGCCGCCGGCCGACATCGCGATCATCACGTTGTCGCCGCCGGCGCCGTCGCGGCGGGGTTTGGTGCCCAGCGCGTGGCGGAGGGTGGCGTTGAGGCGGCGCAGCACGAACTGCAGCTCGTGCGGCCCGAACACCTGGGTGAGGGTGCGTTCGGCGACCTTGCGGAAGCGGAACTCCAGGTCGTGCGAGAGGCGTACGGACAGGGCGTGCAGGGCGCGGTCGACCTCCTGCGGCAGGGCCTTGATGTCGTCGCCCTTCGCCTTCTCGATCTTGTTGAGGAAGTCTTCCTGCAGGGCGGTGACGTAGTTGCGCAGCCGGCCGGTCGCCTCGACCCGGGCCCGCTGCGTCTCGGTGTTGAGGGCCAGGCTCCACTGGCGTGACTCGGTGCGCTTGCGGGCGGCCAGCGCGGCCCGGTCGGCCTTGGCCTTGGCCATGTCGCCGGGGTCCGGGTCGGTGGCCTTGATCCGGTCGCCGACCTGCAGGTCCAGGCGGATGTACTCGGAGCGGACGGCGCGCAGCACGTTGGCCTGGCCGAGCAGGTGGCCCTTGCCGGCCAGGTCGATGAGCGCGTGCTGCAGCTCGGCGATCCGGGACTCCTTGATCAGCTCCGGGGCGGCCTCGCGGGGCAGCGTCATGGCCAGCTCGGCCAGCCGGGCGGACACCGGGTACCAGGGGGCGGAGCCGAACCTCGGGGCGTGCGCCTGCAGCTGGGCGCGGTCGTCCTCCCAGATGGTGCGCCAGCCGGGGTAGGCGTCGACCTTGGTCAGCGCGAACACCACGAAGTTGACCCGCTTGCTGGCCTCGATGAGGAACTCCAGCTCCGGCTTGGCGAACGGCGCGGCCGCGTCGACGACGAACAGCAGCGCGGCCGCCTTCTCCACCGCGTCGAGCGCCACCTCGGCGTGGGCCGGGTCGAGGCCGCCGGTGCCGGGGGTGTCCACCAGGGACAGGTACTGCAGCAGCGGCGCGGTGTGGGTCACCTCGATCCGCCGGGGCGGGCGGGCGCCCTCGGGCAGCCGCCCGAACGGGGTGGCCCAGTCGCGCAGGTCGGCGGTGGACAGCGGCACCGGGTCCTCCCGGCCGGGCAGCCAGGCGCGGGCGGCGTTGTCGGCGCCGTGGGTGAACTCCAGGTAGGCGGCGGTGGCGACCGCGGCGTCCACCGGGGACAGTCCGGGGACCCCGATGAGCGCGTTGACCAGCGAGCTCTTGCCGCGCTTGGTCTCGCCGACCACCACGATCGCGGGGCGGCCGAGGTCGCGGCGGCGGACCGCGTCGAGGTCGGCGGCGGCGTCCGGGTCGGTCTTGCGCAGGAACGCCAGCGACGTGTCGACCGCGCCGCCGAGCAGCTTCTGCAGCGCCTCCGGCTTCTGCGGGGAGCTCACGCCGTACCCCTCACCTTCTGGCTGAGCAGGTAGAAGCCGCGGTGCGCGACGAGGGCGACCCGGGACTGGCTGGGGCTGGCCCCGGCGACCGCGTACACCCGCCATCGGGTGGCGGCGTCGAGGGCGGCCTTGACCAGCTGCTCGGTGCCGGCGGTGGGCAGGTTGAGGATCCACTGTGGATCGTTGGACAGGGCGAGGCGGGTCAGCTCCTGCTCCATCGGCTCGGGCAGCTCGACCGATCCGGTGGAGACCAGCTGCGCCACCTCCAGCAGGCGCAGCCGGTGGTAGTCGGGCTGCTGCAGCACCCGCTCGATGGCGTCGCGCAGCAGCTCGCGGTCCAGCGGCCGCTCGGTGTGGCTGGCGATCTTCTCCAAAGTGGACAGTGCCCAGCCGGCCTTGATCGCGTCGGTGCGCCACCGGAACGCCTGGTCGAGGGTGTGCCGCAGCCGCGGGAACCCGGACGCCTGGAACAGCATCCGCACCAGGTCGCCGCTGGCCAGCTGGGGGCGGGCGGCGAGCTGGGCCATGGCGAACCCGATCCCGTACAGGTCGAGCAGGCGCAGCAGCCGCTCCCGCTGCTCGCGGGGCACCTTGCACTCGCGGGAGGTGAACAGGTCGACCGAGGCCATCAGCACCAGGCGTTCGGTATCGGGCAGCTGGGCCAGCGACCGCAGGGCCTCGCAGTCGGCGGCGGTGAGCCGGCCGGCCTCGGTGGTCTCGGCGAGCAGCCCGACCACGGGCACGACGTCGGAGACGACCCGGCGCAGCACCTTGGTCTGGTCGGCCGCGAGGGGCGCGGCGACCGGCCACGGGTCGGCGACGCCGGCGACCAGCTTGTCCACCTTGTTGAACAGGCCGAGCGAGTTGATCGGGTTGCTGGCCAGCCGCGCCGAGATGGACCGGAACGCCTCCAGGGCCTGCAGGTCGTCGTCGCGGACCGACTGGGTGAACACGTAGATGATGGCCTCGGCGCCGGAGATCGCGCCGACCGAGTCGTCGTCGATGTCGTCGTCGATGGGCGCCTCGTTGAACAGGAAGCGCCGTGCCCCCGCGCTCACCGACGTGTTGGTGGAGGACAGGCCGGGGGTGTCGACGACGGTCAGCTCGCGCAGGTGGTCGCTGGTGAGCGTCACGTCCACGTACGAGATGTCGTGGCGGGGCACGCCGAGCCGCTGCGGGATCATGCCGGACTCGTCGAGCGGCAGGCTGGAGCGGGAGCCGTCGCGGCGCACCACGTCGACCCGGTCGGCCGTCCCGTACCGGAACTGGGTCACGATACGTGTGCATTCTCCCACTTCGGTGGGGGCGACACGGCGGCCGATGAGCGCGTTCACAAGTGTCGACTTTCCGGCTTTCAGGCGGCCGGCGATGGCCACCCGCAGCGGCTCGTCGAGGCGCCTGCGTACGCCCAGGACCTGCGTCTGGGCCGCCGGACCCACCCGCGGGCCGACGTCGTCACAGAGCGCTGCCACCCGGGCACTGAGCGGACCTGGTCCCATGACTCGTCAGCCGGCGGTACGGTCGGCGACAATGGCGTGGTTCCAGCGGTCGTGCTCGCTCATCGTGTCGGTGTCCCTCCTGCCGGATCCACACTATGAATATCCTGCCGGCGCAGGATCCCATGTTCGTGCCACGGTCTGACGCGGGAGGCCCAGTTGCGTCACGCGCCCGCCGCCACGCGGCCCGGCGCCCTCGTCGAGGAGGCGACCGCGCTGCTGGCCGCTCCCGCGCTGGTCGTCGTCGCCGGCGGGCCGGGCAGTGGGCGCACCACCCTGCTCACCAAGCTCGGCGCGGCTTTCCGCGGGCCGGTCTTCGCCGGTGGTGGGCTGGCGATGCTCCAGGCCGTCCCGGCGTTCGCCCTGGCCCGCGCGGTGCGGGTGCGGCTGCCGGCCGCCGACCCGGCGCTGCTCGCCGAGGCGGTCCGCTCCCGGGTGCGGGGCGGGCTGCTGCTCCTCGACGACCTGCAGTGGGCCGACCCGGCCACCCTATCGGCCCTGCCGGCCATCGCCGCGCACTGCCGCGTGGTGGTCGCCCTGCGCACCCCGCACCGCCTGCCGCCGGGCACGGTCGAGGCGCTGCGGGCGGCCGCCGCCGGCTGGCTGCCGGTCCCGCCGCTGTCCGCGGCGGAGGCCACCGACCTGGCCCGCCGGGTCGCGCCGGGCCTCGACCCGGCCGCGGTCGCGGCCGTCGTCGCCCGGGCCGGCGGGGTGCCGCTCGCGGTCGAGACGCTCGCCCGCCACGCCGCTTCCCGGGGTACCGCCGACGTGGCCGAGGACGCCGCGCAGGTCGAGTACGCGGTGGCGGCGGCGCTGGCCGACCTGACCCGCCCGGCGCGTACCGCGATGGCGGCGCTGGGCCTGCTCGGCCGCCCGGCCACGGCGACGGTGCTCGGCGCCGGCGTGGACGAGCTGCTCGAGGCGGGGCTGGTGGTCCCCGCGGACATGGACGACGAGCTCGCGCCGGTCTCGCCCTACCTGGCCGAGGTGGCCGCCGGGCTGCTCGACCCGCCCGGCCGGCAGGCGTTGCACCGGCGGCTGGCCAGCCTGGTCCCGCCCCGGGAGGCGGCCCGCCACCTCGCGGCCGCCGGCGACGGGCCGGCCGCGTACCAGGTGGCGGTCGCCGCCGCGGGCCGGATGACCACCGCCGGGGAGCGCGCGGAGCTGCTGCTGCTCGCCTGCGACCTGCCCGGCGTCGACCCGTTGCCGGACGTGCGGGTGGCCGCCGCGTCCGCGGCCCTCGCATGTGGACGGCCGCGCGCGGCGGTGACGGTGTTGACCGGTGGGCCGCCGCTGGGCGTCGACGCGGCCGTGCTGCGCGCCGAGGCGCTGCTGCAGGTCGGTGACGTGGCCGCCGCCCGGGAGGCCGCCGCGCCGGTGCCCGACGGGGCGGCCCGCGACACGGTGGCCGCCCGCGACCGGGTGCTGCTGCTGGCCCGCCTCGCCGAGGACCCGGCCGAGGCGACGGCCGCGGCCGCCCGGGTGGCCGACCGCCACGGCGACCCGCCCGCGCACGCCGGCCTCCGCGCGGCCCTGGCGGCGGTGCGGGCACACGCGCGGGCCGACGGCTGGGAGTACGGGCTGGCGTCCGCCACCGCCGCCGCGGGCGCGGCCGGTGACCTGCTGGCCGCCCGGTGGAGCGCGTGGCTGCTGGTGGAGACCCTCGCCGCCGACGGCCGCCTGGCCGAGGCCGCGCAGGCGGCGAGCAGCGCCGCGCAGGCGTGCGCCGCCGACCTCGCCTACAGCTGGCAGACCCGGTTCCTGGCCGCCGAGCTGTGGTGCACCGCGCTGCGCGGCGCGGCCACCGACGACGTGGTCCGGCGGGCCGGCGACCTGACCGACCGCACCCTGCCGGCCCTGGCCCGCGGCTACGCGACCGCCGCGGCCAGCCTCGTCGAGGCCGACGGCGGGCTGCTGGCGCCGGCCCGTTCCCGGCTGGCCGGGGTGCTGGCGCCCAGCGCCCTGCTCGACTGGGTCGGGCGCGAGGCCGCGTGGCTCGACGGGCAGCCCGACCTGGCGCTGCGCCCCGCCCACGCCGACCTGGCCCGGGCCGGCGCCCTGGTCGCCGGGCTGCACGAGATCACCGTCCGCTGGGCTTCGTCCGACCTGGGGCTGGCGGGCTCCGGTGGCGCCGGCATCCAGGGAGGAAGCGAGCGAAGCGAGCCGGCCGGCGGAGCACCGGGCCTGGCCCCGCCGGCCGCCGACCGGGCCACCGCGGTCGCCGCGACGCTGGAGGCGTGGACCGCCGCCGGCGGCTTCGACCGGGCCGCGGCCGCCTGGCACGACCTTGCCGTCCGCGAGGAGGTCCGCTGCCTGCTCGCCCAGGGCCTGCACGAGAGCGACCCGGCGCTGGCCGTCCCGCCGCTGCTGGCCGCCGAGCGCCTGGCCGAGGAGGCCGGCCTGGTGGTGCTGCTCGGCCGGGCCCGCCGGGCGCTGCGCCGCCACGCGGTCCGCCGCGACCAGCGCGGCCCCCGTGCCGGCACCGACCTCACCGACCGCGAGCGGGACGTGCTGCGCCTGGTCGCCGCCGGCGAGCCGACCCGCCGCATCGCCGGGCAGCTGGGCATCTCCGGCGAGACCGTGGAGACCCACATCCGTTCCGGCATGCGCAAGCTCGGCGCGCGTACCCGCACCGAGGCGGCCGCACGGCTCGGCCAGCTCACATGAGCGAGCGCAGCGCGCTTGGAGCCTCGTGCCCGCCCGCAGCGAAGCGAGGACGGGCATGAGCGACGCGCCCCGGTACGTGGTGCCGACCTCCGCCGACGCGACGAGCGTGCTGCGCCGCCTGGCCCGGTCGGGCTGGCAGACCCGGGAGGGGTTCGCGCTGGCCGAGGCGACGTGGGACATGGCGGAGGCGCGGCTGGTGCTGTTCGGGCGGGTCCCGGACGCGGAGACCGCGCACCTGGCCGTGCTGGCCGCCGCCCGGGGCACCGGCATCGTGGCGATCACCGACCCGGCGGGGGAGCTGGGTCGCGCGCTGGTCGCCGACCTGGGGCGGCTCGGCCCGGTGTACGCGGACCCGGACGCCGAGCCCGAGCCGGACGGCGACGACGTGGTGGGGCAGCTGATCCCGGAGCAGCGGGCCCTGCTGGAGCGCCTGGCCAACGGGGAGACGATCGCGGCCGCAGCGGCGGCGGAGTTCCTGTCGCTGCGCACGGCCAACCGGCGGATCGCCCAGGCGCGGGAGCTGCTCGGCGTGCGCACCACCCGGGAGGCGGTGCTGGCCTACCTGCGCCAGCGCGGCCGGCCGAGCTAGCCGGCGCGGCCGGCCGAGCCAGCCAGCGCGGCCAGCCGAGCCAGCCGGCGCGGCCAGCGGAGCCAGCCGGCGCGGCCAGCCGGTCAGCGGGGGCGGGTCAGCGGGGGCGGGAGCGGGCCGTCGTCACCGGGCGGGTCGGGTCCAGGTGGCGGGGCAGGTCCGGCTCGCCGGCGCGCAACGGGGCCAGCGTCGCGGCTATCGCGGCCATGATCTGCTCGGTGGCCTCCCGCGGCGTGCCGGTGACCCGCACCGGGGGGCCGAAGCCGACCGTCACCTCCGGGCGGCGCAGCGCGGCGCGCAGCAGCCCCCGGACCGCCCCGCGAGGGGCTGAGTAGGGCACCACCTCGTGCGTACCCCACTGTGCGACCGGGACCACGACGGCGCCGGTGGTGAGGGCCAGGCGGGCGGTGCCGGTCTTGCCCTTCTCCGGCCAGAGGCCGGGGTCGCGGCCGATGCGGCCCTCGGGATAGACCAGCACGACGGCGCCGGCGCGGACCGCGGCGGCCGCGCGGGCCAGCGACTCGGTCACCGTCGCGGTGCCGCGCGCCACCGGGATGTGGCCGGCCCGGCGCATGATCCAGCCGATCGTGCGCATCCGGAACACGGCCGCGTCGGCCAGGAACCTCGGTGCCACGCCGCGCACCTGACAGGCGGCCATGAGCACGGCCGGGTCGACCGGGCTGACGTGGTTGGCGGCCAGGATGAACGGCGGCGCGGGCAGGTCGCCGCGCACCCGCAGCCGCGCGAATGGGACGAGGACCACTCGCGCCACACCCAGGAGCGCCGGCCACAGCGCACTACGATCTACTACGGGACGTAGTAATGATGGAGGTCCCGTATGGACGCGCTCGACGTCGCCCGCTGGCAGTTCGGTGTCACCACCGTCTACCACTTCCTCTTCGTCCCCCTCACCATCAGCCTGTCCGTGCTCGTCGCGGTGCTCCAGACCGTCTGGGTGCGCACCGGCGACGAACGCTACCTGCGCCTGACCAAGTTCTACGGCAAGCTCTTCCTGGTCAACTTCGCGATGGGCGTGGTGACCGGCATCGTGCAGGAGTTCCAGTTCGGGATGAACTGGAGCGACTACTCCCGCTTCGTCGGCGACGTGTTCGGCGTGCCGCTGGCGATCGAGGCGCTGTTCGCGTTCTTCCTGGAGTCCACCTTCCTCGGCCTCTGGATCTTCGGGTGGGAGCGGCTGCCCCAGCGGGTGCACCTGGCGTGCATCTGGATCGCCGCGGCCGGCTCCACCGCCAGCGCCTACTTCATCCTCGCCGCCAACTCGTGGATGCAGAACCCGGTCGGGTACACCGTCGACGCGGACACCGGACGGGCCCGGCTGACCGACTTCGGGGCGGTGCTCACCAACAAGGTCACGCTCGTGACGTTCCCGCACACGATCGCCGGCTGCTTCCTGGTCGCCGGGGCGCTGATGACCGCGGTCGCGCTGTGGCACCTGGTCAAGCACGGCACCGAGGCGTTCCGGCCGGCGCTGCGGCTGGGCGCGTGGGTCACCCTCGCCGCCGCGTCCGCCGTCGCCGTCACCGGCGACACCCAAGGCAAGATCATGACCGAGGTACAGCCGATGAAGATGGCCGCCGCCGAGGCGCTGTACCGGACCGAGCAGCCGGCCGCGTTCTCCGTGCTGACCGTCGGCACGCTCGACGGCGGGCGGGAGGTGTTCGCCCTCAAGATCCCCTACCTGCTGTCCTGGCTCGGCACCGGCGACACCCACGGCCGCGTCGAGGGCATCGACGACCTGCAGGCCCAGTACGCCGCCCAGTTCGGGCCCGGCTCCTACAGCCCGGTCATCCCGGTCACCTACTGGAGCTTCCGGCTGATGATCGGGCTCGGCATGCTGGCCGCGCTCCTGGCCCTGGTGGCGTTGTGGGCGCAGCGCCGCGGCCGCGTCCCGAGGTCGCGGTGGCTGGCCCGCGCCTGCCTCGCGCTGCCGCTGCTGCCCCTCGCGGCGAACATCTTCGGCTGGGTCTTCACCGAGATGGGCCGCCAACCCTGGCTCGTCTTCGGCGAGATGCTCACCCGCGACGGCGTCTCCCGCAGCGTCTCGCTCGCCGAGGTGCTCACCTCGTTCACCGCGTTCACCCTCGTCTACGCGGCGCTCGCGTTCATCGAGGTCAAGCTGCTGGTCCGGTACGCCGCGAAGGGACTCTAGGCATGGAGCTCACCACCGTCTGGTTCGTCCTGGTCGCCGCCCTGTTCACCGGCTACTTCGTCCTGGAGGGCTTCGACTTCGGCGTCGGCGCGCTGCTGCCCGTCCTCGGCCGCGACGAACGCGAACGCCGCACCCTGCTCGCCACCATCGGCCCGGTCTGGGACGGCAACGAAGTGTGGGTGATCACCGCCGGCGGGGCGATGTTCGCCGCGTTCCCCGCCTGGTACGCCACCCTCTTCTCCGCCCTCTACCTGCCGCTGCTGCTGATCCTGGTGGCGCTGATCGTGCGCGGCGTCGCGTTCGAGTACCGGGGCATGCGCGAGGACCCCGCCTGGCGGGCCCGCTGGGACGCGGCGATCGTGTTCGGCTCGACCGCGCCGGCGTTGCTGTGGGGTGTCGCGTTCGCCAACATGGCCCGCGGCCTGCCGCTGACCCCGGACGGCGACTACGCCGGCGGCCCGCTCGACCTGCTGCACCCGTACGCGCTGCTCGGCGGCCTTGTCACGCTGAGCCTGTTCGTCACGCACGGCGCGGTGTTCCTGGCCCTGAAGACGCTGTCGCCGATCCGGGAACGGGCCGCCCGCCTGGCCGGCCGGACCGGCCCGGTGGCGCTGGTGGCCTTGGGCGGGTTCGCGGTGTGGACGCTGACCATGCGCTCGTCGCCGGGCGCGGTGGTGGCCGCCGTGGTGGCGGCGGTCGCGCTGGCCGGTGCGCTGGCCGCCAACCGGGCCCGCCGCGAAGGCTGGGCGTTCCTGGGCACCGCGCTGACGATCGGCCTGCTCGTCGTGTGCCTGTTCGCCGCGCTGTTTCCCGCCGTGCTGCCGCCGGACCTCACCGTCGACGACGCCGCCTCGTCCCCGTACACGCTGCGGCTGATGACCTGGGTGGCCGCGATCTTCGCCCCGCTCGTCGTGCTGTACCAGGGCTGGACGTACTGGGTCTTCCGCAAGCGGGTCGGCTGACGGCGGGTCAGGCCCGGCCGCGCCGCAGCGCCGCCAGGACCGCCTCCTCGATGGCGTCGACGTCCCGCCCGGCCTGCTCGTCGGCGGCCTCGTACAGCTTGGCGGACGCGATCAGCCCGGCCCCGCTGTCCAGCAGCGAGTCGGCCGCCTGCCGCACCACGTCGGTCACGTGGTCCTGCAGGCCCCCGATCATCGGCGGCACGATCGCGCACAGCACGCCGTAGGCGCCGGTGTCGAGCCGGACGCTCTGGCCGGCCTGCCGGGCGGCGTCGGCGTCGGCGGCCAGCTCGTCCACCCGCCTGGCCTGGCTCCGCAAGGCGTCCTTGCGGACCCGCATCTGGCCGGCGTCAGCCATCGCCGAGCCGCTCGGCCGCCCGGCGGGCGTAGGCGTCGACGATCGCCTGCCCCACCTCGGTGTCCACACCGACCGTCTCGGCCGTCGCGGCGGTGACCTTCGCGGTCAGGTCGGCCAGCGCCGACCGGTACGCCGTCATGATCAGCTCCGCGGTCTCCGCCGGGGTCCGGTCCCGGATCCGCGGGTCGAGGCGCAGCTCCTGGAGCACCCCGGACGCGTCGACGGAAACCGTGACGAGGCCGCGGCGGTCGGACCCGCCGGCGGTCAGCCGCTCCATCCGCCGGGACAGCTCCTGCGCCTGCGCCGCGCGCCGCTCGAAGCCTTCCTGCCATTCGTCGATCCACGCGTCGCCGAGCATCCGCGACACCCCCACTTCTCTCAGGGCCTGGACATTGCCTTCTGGAAAACGGCGTACATGGGCTGGTCGGGGCTGAGCAGCCCCATCTCCACCAGGTCGGCGAGCACGTCCATCCGGTGGTTGCCGGTGTCGACCACGCCGTCGACCATGCGCCCGCCGACGAGCCTCGGCTCGGCGTACTCGGTCACCTTGATGTGCGAGAAGTCGCTGGGATCGAAGACCGCCTTCATGAGGTCCTCGTAGGACAGTCCGCGCAACGCGCGGAGCCGCTGCCTGCTGTCGAGGATCGCCTGCACCTCGTGGCTGGGCATCCCGTCGACGATCTGGCGGCGCGCCAGGACGTCGGGCCGGTGGAAGCCCAGCAGCACGCCCAGCGTGGTGTTCGGTTCCGGCAGCGGGGCGCCGGCCGCGTTGCGGGTGGGCGGCGGGATGATCCTCGGCCCCGCCGGCCGCGGCGCCGGCGGCGGTGGCGGTGAGCCGGTGAACCGGCGGCGCAGCCACTGCCGGATCTGCTCGACGATCTCGCCCAGCCGGCGGACCAGTACGCCAAGCTCGCGCAGGCTGCTCACCAAGGCCCGGATCAGGCGGGCGATCCGCGCGGCGCAGGCGGCGACCAGGCTGGCCACCCGCGAGATGATCAGCGGGGTGGCGAGGCCCGCGGTGAAGATGAACGCGCCCGCGCACGTGATCAGGCGGGACACCAGGATGGCGATCATGTCGCGGACCATGACCCGCACGCCGGCCACCACCGCGCCCGCCACCTCGGTGACGATGGCCGTCACGTCCGCCGCCTCGGCCAGGCCACCGATCCCCGCCTGCTGCGCCTGGGCCCACGTGCGGTAGTACGGCCCGCCCCGGCCCTCCCAGTCGCCGGTGTTGCGCCGCACCGCTGCGCCGAGCTCGACGGCCTGGTTACGCAGCGTCGAGGCGACGTTGCGCCAGGTCTGCGCGTGCGCCTTGATCTGCGCGGGGTCGCCGGCCAGCGCGTCCAGCGCCTCCCGCAGCGGCCTGATGTGCTCGATCAGCCAGGAGACGGCGTACTGCAGCGCGGAGCTGACCGGGTCGGCCACGAACGCCAGCGCGTCCAGGCCGGTGGCCGGCACACCCAAGGTGATGTCCAGCCAACGACGGTTGACGATGCCCTGGCGGACCAGCTCGAGGTCCTCGGCGAGCCACAGCCCGGCCCACGCCTCGACCGGCTCCTCCCGCCGGGTGGCGACCAGCGAGTTGCCGATCACGACGGCCCCCGCCGGGCCGCAGCGCGTTCACCGCGCCTCGTGCGGATTCTGCCCACGACACGATACGTCGGATCCGCGCACCCGGCTCATGATCAACAGATGGGCGCTCAGCGCCGCAGGCGCCGCAGCCCCTCGCCGGCCCGCCACACCTCGATCACCAGGTGGTCGGCGGGGGTGCCCACCCGGGTCCACACCACCTCGTCGATGTCGAGCCGGAACCGGTGCGACGGCTCACCCTCGCCGTCGTCCGGGCCGGGCACCTCCACCGCCCGGCCGGACAGCTTCGCCTCGCCGGACCACGTCGACGGGTCACCCTCCGGCGGGTCGACGCTCGGGCCGTGCAGCGCGAACCGCGGGTCACGGCGCAGGTCGACCGCCTTGCGGGCCAGCCACATGCTGCCGATCCACAGGTCACCGTCGCGGAACTCGGTCTCCGTGCCGCTGATCCGCGGCCCGCCGTCACGCCGCAGCGTAGCGAGCGTCTTGTGCCGGCCCGCCTCCAACAGCCGCCGCACCACCGCCGCGAACTCCGGCGCGTCGTCCTCGACGTCAGCCCACCGCGCCAATGTCGCCTCCCGTGCGTGTCGCGTCCTATGGGTGTCGCGTCCTGTGCGTGTCGCCTCCTGTGCGTGTCGCCTCCGGTGCCTCAGCCGACGTCGCGCAGCTCGGCCAGCCGGGCCTCGATCTCGGCCAGCTCGGCCCGCAGCTTCTCCGCCTGCTGCTCGGCCTCGCTGCGCTCCACCGACAGGATCTGCTCGACCGCCTCCTGCACACCCGGCACGTCGACCAGCGCCACCATCTTCAACGCCTCCGCCGGACGGATCACGTACGGCTTCGCCAGCACCTTCGCGCCCTGCGTCGCCGACACCGTCCACTCGCCCTCGGCGTGCGACAGCGTGACGGTCAGGCCGGGCGGCGCCTTCGGCTTGGCCGCCTTCGCCGCCTTGCGGGCCGGCTTCTCCGCCGCCGCGGGTGCTTCGTCCACAGTGGTCACTTTCGCCTCCTCGCGCGGCGCCGGCACCGGCGACCTCGTGATCTTCAGCTCGGGCTGGGGAGCGGCCGGCTCCGGCGGCGGCGCCGCCTTCTTCACCGGCGCGGCCTTCGCACCCTTGGGCGGGATGGCCAGGTCGGCGGGGGAGAAGGGCAGCTCGTCCTTGCCGAACCGCACCACCACCCACTCGTCGGACAGCTCCGGGTCGGTGAGCTCGACGACCTGCCCGATCTGGCCGGCGATCTGCCCGGCCGTCTCGGTGAACATCACCCGCGGCTTACGGCCCGCGGCGAGCGTGTCGCGGATGCCCTTCATGTCGTCGCTGGACAGTCCTCGAACGGCGGAGCGCGCGGCGGCCATCACAACCTCTTCCGTACACGTGTTTGATGACAGTTCCTACCAGCCGCGTACGACGACGTCCACCGACACGCGGTCGGGGCAGCCGGTCAGGATCCGAGAAGTGCCGCCCGGGACCCCGCGCGTAGCGTCTGATCAGGTAGACAGGGGACCGCACCGGTGCCGCACACGATGGAGAGACGATGACGCACGCCGCCGACAGCCACGACCTGATCCGCGTACAGGGCGCCCGCGAAAACAACCTCAAGGACGTCAGCGTCGAGATCCCCAAGCGGCGGCTCACCGTGTTCACCGGCGTCTCCGGCTCCGGCAAGAGCTCACTCGTCTTCAGCACCATCGCCGCCGAGTCACAACGCATGATCAACGAGACGTACAGCGCGTTCGTGCAGGGCTTCATGCCCAACCTGGCCCGCCCCGAGGTCGACCTGCTCGACGGCCTCACCACCGCCATCATCGTGGACCAGGAGCGGATGGGCTCCAACCCCCGCTCCACCGTCGGCACCGCCACCGACGCCAACGCCATGCTCCGCATCCTGTTCAGCCGCCTCGCCAAGCCGCACATCGGCTCACCCAACGCCTACTCGTTCAACGTCCCGTCGGTGCGGGCCAGCGGCGCCATCACCGTCGAACGCGGCGGCAAGACCAAGGCCGAGAAGGCCACCTTCACCCGCCTCGGCGGCATGTGCCCCCGCTGCGAGGGCATGGGCTCGGTCACCGACTTCGACCTCACCGCCCTCTACGACGACAGCAAATCCCTCAACGAAGGCGCGCTGACCATCCCCGGCTACAGCATGGACGGCTGGTACGGGCGCATCTTCCGCGGCAGCGGCTTCTTCGACCCCGACAAGCCCATCCGCAAGTACACCAAGAAAGAGCTGCACGACCTCCTCCACCGCGAACCCACCAAGATCAAAGTGGACGGCATCAACCTCACCTACACCGGCATCATCCCCGCCATCCAGAAGTCGTTCCTGTCCAAGGACGTCGAGGCGATGCAGCCGCACATCCGCGCCTTCGTCGAACGGGCCGTCACGTTCACCACCTGCCCCGACTGCGACGGCACCCGGCTGGCCGCCGAAGCCCGCTCCTCGAAGATCAACGGCAAGAGCATCGCCGACGTCTGCGCCATGCAGATCAGCGACCTCGCCGACTGGGTCCGCGGCCTCGACGAGCCCACCGTCGCCCCGCTGCTGTCCGGCCTGCAGCACCTGCTCGACTCGTTCGCCGAGATCGGCCTCGGCTACCTGTCCCTCGACCGGCCCTCCGGCACCCTGTCCGGGGGAGAGGCGCAGCGCACCAAGATGATCCGCCACCTCGGCTCCTCGCTCACCGACGTCACCTACGTCTTCGACGAACCCACCATCGGCCTGCACCCGCACGACATCCAGCGGATGAACGACCTGCTGCTGCGCCTGCGCGACAAAGGCAACACCGTCCTGGTCGTCGAGCACAAGCCCGAGGCCATCGCGATCGCCGACCACGTCGTCGACCTCGGCCCCGGCGCCGGCACCGCCGGCGGGGAAGTGGTCTTCGAAGGCACCATCGACGGCCTGCGCGCCAGCGGCACCCTCACCGGACGCCACCTCGACGACCGCGCCACCCTCAAACCGTCCGTGCGCCAACCCAGCGGCGTCCTCGAGGTGCGCGGCGCCGCCACCCACAACCTGCGCGACGTCGACGTCGACATCCCGCTCGGCGTCCTGGTCGTCGTCACCGGCGTCGCCGGCTCCGGCAAGAGCTCCCTCATCCACGGCTCGGTGTCCCCGCGCGACGGCGTCGTCACCGTCGACCAGACCGCCATCCGCGGCTCCCGCCGCAGCAACCCCGCCACCTACACCGGCCTGCTCGACCCGATCCGCAAGGCCTTCGCCAAGGCCAACGGCGTCAAACCCGCCCTCTTCAGCGCCAACTCCGAAGGCGCCTGCCCCACCTGCAACGGCGCCGGCGTCATCTACACCGACCTCGGCGTCATGGCCACCGTCGAGTCCACCTGCGAAGAGTGCGAGGGCAAACGCTTCCAGGCCTCCGTGCTGGAGTACACCCTCGGCGGCCGTAACATCGCCGAGGTGCTCGCCATGCCGGTCACCGAGGCCGAGGAGTTCTTCGGCGACGGCGACGCCAAGACCCCCGCCGCCCACGCCATCCTCGACCGCCTCGCCGACGTCGGCCTCGGCTACCTCAGCCTCGGCCAGCCCCTCACCACCCTGTCCGGCGGCGAACGGCAACGCCTCAAGCTCGCCACCCACATGGCCGAGAAGGGAGGCGTCTACGTCCTCGACGAGCCCACCACCGGCCTGCACCTCGCCGACGTCGAGCAGCTGCTCGGCCTGCTCGACCGCCTCGTCGACGCCGGCAAGTCCGTCATCGTCATCGAACACCACCAGGCCGTCATGGCCCACGCCGACTGGATCATCGACCTCGGCCCCGGCGCCGGCCACGACGGCGGCCGCGTCATCTTCGAAGGCACCCCCGCCGACCTGGTAGCCAAGCGCCCCACCCTCACCGGCGAACACCTCGCCGACTACGTCGCGGCCGGTCGGGCTTGTCGCGCGGGGGTGGCAGTGGAGGCCGGGGATCTCGGCGAGCGCTAGCGAGCCGCCGGCCGGAGCGGTGCCCGCGGGAGCATACGGTCTGCAACTGGCGCGGACGGGGGCATATCTGCTTGAGGGGTGACATCCCCCTCCGCTACAGGTTCGATAATGCACATTATGTCAACTTGAACGGCCGTCCCCGCTCATGCGAAAGGCCCGGCCTCGCCGGCCGGGCCTTTCCGCGAAGAAACCGCTACGGCTTGAGCGGAGGGTGCTTCGGGTCGAGCAGGTCGTTCTCCTTCAACAGGCCGTACAGCGGGACCTGCTCCGGGTAGTGACCCCACGCGTGGTCGCCGTCGCCGTCCTCCAGCCCGATCAGCTGCCGCTGCACCGGCGTCAGCCCGGCGAACTCTTCCGTCGTCTCGCGGGTGTGCACCCAGCGGTACGTGTACCCGAAGAACACGCCCTTGCGGGTGACCTGCGAGTAGTTGTTCGAACGGGCGTGCCAAATCCGGCGGTCGAAGAAGACCACGTCGCCCGGGTTGGCGGTGACCTCGATCGCGCCCTCCGGGTTGGGCCACTCCATGTCGCGGCGCGGCGGGCCGTCGATCCAGTTGGTCAGGTGGCTGCCCGGCACCACCTGGAAGTTGCCGCGGCCGGTCCGCGAGACGTCCGACAGCCAGTACGCGATCTTCACCGACATCCGCGGCCGCGGGTCGCTCTCGACCTCCCGGTTCTGCCGGCCGCCGTCCTGGTGCCACTCGAACCGGAACGGCTTCTTCTCGGTCAGCGGCGGGTGCACGTCCAAGTGCGAGTGGTACACGTGCACGTTCCAGCCGAGCATCGACCACACCAGGCCGAACACCTTCGGGTGGTCCAGCAGCGGCGCGAGCTCGTGGCAGTTGCCGACCGCGTTGAGCTTGTGCAGGGACCGGTCGGCGGCGAGATTGCCGGCGGCGGCGTGCTCCTCGTAGACCCGGTCGACGGCCGCCGCGTAGTGAGCGACCTCGTCCTCGGAGAGCACGCCGGGCACGACGATGAAACCGTCCCGCTCGAAGTCCGCGCGCTGCTCGTCGGTCATTGCCGTGCCCGGATGGGGACGGGCCGAGACAGGGGTGGTCACGAAGGGGAGTCCTTCCTCCTGTGGGCTTCTGCTGCACGTACGACGGGTGATCCCCGCCGCAGCGTTGCTCTACGAGGAATGACAGAGCCGTGCGATGATCGAGAAGACTACTCGCATCCTCCAAACGCCGGTAACCCCCGGCGACGATCAGACCCGGACGGTCGACGGACCAACCCCTGCAAGCCCGGCGAAACGGGCCGCCACGGCTACGCGACGCTCACGACCCGTAACACCAGCACCTCACGGGCCTTGGTGACGACACCCAACACGTCACCGGCCAACGCCAAGTGCTCCGGCGGCTCCGCGCCCACGTCCACCGCCTTCGTCGCCTTACCGTCCGCGACGTCCGCCACGTACACCTGCCACATCACGTCCGTGCCCCGCAGCCCCGCCGCCTGCACCGCCATCCGTCCACCGTGGACCGCCTCCACCGAGCCGCCGTCCGGCAGCGGCCGCACCGTCCCGCCGTCCGGAGCCAGCACACTCCCCTCGCTCACCGCCGAGAACGTCGCCTTCCCGAACACCAGCCCCGCCGGCGTCACGTACCAGCCCGCGTCGTCGGCCGACTCCACCTGCGCCTTCCACGCCTCCTTGCCGGAACGCACGTCGTACGCCGACACCCGGCTCGCCGCGCCCGCGTCGATCGCCGCGCACACCAGGAACTGCCCGCACGGCTTCACCCGCTCGACCGTCTGCCCGGCCGGCAGCGGCACCGTCCACGCCTTGCCGAAACCCGACAGCTTGTAGCCCGCCAGGACCTCCCGGCCCTTGCCCACGTCGTCGTTCTGGACACCGACGACCAGGCCTCCGTACACCGTCCAGTACTCGTTCTTCAACGGCAGCGCCCCGGTCGACTTCGGCCGCCCGGTCGCGGCGTCCACCACCGCTCCCCTGCCCTCGTCCGCCTCCAGCTCGACCACCGCGCCGGTACCCGCGGTCAGCGCGTCGAACAGCACCCCCTCGACACCCGGCAGCGCACCGCCCTTGACACCCACCCACTGCCGCACCGGCTCGACCCGGTGCTCGTCGATCACCAGGGTCTCCTCACTGCCCGGGACCCGCTTCCACTTCTGCCGCCCGGTACGCAGGTCCACCCGCAGCAGCTGGTGCCCGTCGAACGAGTCGTCCACGTCGACCACCGCGTCGGTGCCGATGTAGGCCACGTCGGTACGCGACTCCCACTTGTTGCGCCACAGCGCCCTGCCGTCCGCGGCCGACAGCACCCCGCGCATGTCGTCGCCGCCGTCGGTGGCCGAGTTGTCGCCGTCCACCACGATCAGGTCACCGACCGCGGTCAGCTTCACGCCCTCCGGCTCGAACTGCACCTTCGTCGTCCACTTGGCCGCGCCGCCCTTGGCCGGCAACGCCTTGACCTCGGTGAACCCGCTGCCCACCGCGGCCACCACCACGTACTCCCCCGACACCGCCACCGCGGACGCGCCCGCCTGCGACAGCGGGAACGTGCCACCGGACCCCAGCTCGCCCTTCCCGGCGCCGCTGTCGTCGTCCGGCTGCCCGAAGTTCAGGCCGCTGCCCAGTCCCCCGCCGCCGTCGATGGTGCGCTTGAGCCACCTGCCCCCCTGCACCACACCCACGACGAACGCGCCCACCAGCAGAAACACCACACCGGCGAACACCGCGCGGCGGACCGGCCGCTTCTTGCGCGGAGCCGGCCTGACCATCGGCGGCCCGCTCCGACCGGGTGGCATTGGCGGCGGCGGTGGAAGCATGGGCGCCGGCGAGGCCGGGATCGGCGCCGACACCACCCCCGCCGGAAACGGCGACGACACCGGGTACGGGCTGGCCGGCGAACCGAACGGCCCCGACACCGGAAACGCCGCGCTGCTCGGCGCCGCCGGGGCGGCCGCCATCGCGTGCACCAGCGCCCCGTACGCCACCGGCAGCTCCGGCTGCTCCGGCACCGACGGCGCCACACCCAGCCGCGCGTGCAGCCGGCTCGCCACCATCGGGATCCGGCTCGAACCGCCCACCAGCAGCAGCCCCACCAGATGCCCCGGCTCCACACCCGCGCGCTGCAGCACCCGCCGCGTCTCGTCCACCGCCCGCGCGACAAGCGGCCCGCCCACCCGCTCCAGCTCGTCGCGGGTCAGGTGCATCGGCTCCGCCCGGCCCGGCACGTGCACCGGCGCCGTCGACGAACGGGACAGCATCTCCTTCGCCGCCCGCACCTCCGACCAGAACGCCTGCCGCTCCCGCCGCTGCTCCGCGTCGACCGGCTCGGCCAGCCGCCGCCACAGCTGCGGGTCGCGGACCGCGACGAGCTGGCCCAGGTGCGCGACGAGCGCGCTGTCCACGTCGAGCCCGCCCAGGTCGTCCAGGCCGCCGGTGGCCAGCACCCGCAGCCCGGCCGGCTCGCGCCGCACCACCGCCACGTCGAACGTGCCGCCGCCGAAGTCGAACACACCCAGGCAGCCGCCCGGCGGCACCTGCTGGCCGAGCACCTGCATGCAGTACGTGGCCGCGGCGATCGGCTCGTCCAGCAGCGTCACCTGACCCAGCCCGGCCCGCCACGCGGCCGCGCGGAGCACGTTGCGGCGCGGCTGCCCCCAGTCGGCCGGGCAGGTCAGCACCGTCGCGCCGTCCGGCGAGATACCGGCGTTGCGCGCCTCGTCGGCCACCCGCCGCAGGCTCGCCGCCAGCAGCTGCTCCACCGGCACCTCGTGCTCGCCGAGCAGCACCGTGCCCTCGTCGACGCGGCGCTTGGGGTGCGGCTCGAACCGCTCCGGCGACGCGCCGCCCAGCCGGGTGCCGTCGCGGCCGGTGTGCAGGCCGCCGGTGGCGTCCACGAACACCCCCGACGACAGCAGCGGTGTGCCGTCGAACAGCAGCGCCCGCGGCTCCTGCCCGCCCCGGCGTACCACCGCCACGGTGTGGGTCGTACCCAGGTCCACCGCGAGGCGTACCGATCCGTCCACGCCGCCACCCCTCCCCTGTCGCGTCGCCGCCGGATGGTACCGCCCCCGCGATACGTGCCCGCAGGCACAACCTGTAGGGCGTCCTAGGATGGTGATGTGCGGGGCTTCGTGAAGAATGGGCGCGTGCACGCCCCAGACCCGGCCGCGACGCTGGCCGCGCTCCACCGCGACCGGCCTGACCTGGCCACACCGTTCGAGCGGGCGCTGCCCGGCGCACGGTCCGCGGTGCTCGCCCGCCTCTGGGGCGCCTACGCCCGCGAGCCCATCCCCGGCGTGCGCCGCCGCGAGCAGGACGGCAACCGGCTCACCGTGCACCACGACAAGGGCACGCTGACCGGGCCGGCCGACGCCGCCGAGCCGTACGCGCCGGCGCCGGACGGTCTCGCCGTGCGCCTCGACGCGGTCCCGTACACCGACCCGGCGGCGCTGGCCCGCGCGCTCGGCCACCCCGCGTTCGCCGTCGAGGTCGACAACAGCGTCGCCAACCTCGCCCTCGCGCGGGCCGTGCCGGAGCGCAAGCCCAGCCTCACCGGCACGCTCCCCCAGCTGGAGCAGTCCGTCGTGGACGGACATCCGCTGCACCCCTGCTGCCGCACCCGCCTGGGCATGTCCACGCTGGACGTGCTCCGCTACGCCCCCGAGCACCGCCCGGTCGTCCGCCTGCACCTGGTGCGGGTGCCGCCCGCCCGCTGGTACGGCGACGGCCCGCCCCTGCTGCTGGTCCACCCGTGGCAGCGTGAGCACGTGCTCGACACGTACCCGTGGCTGGTGCCGGTGGGCCGCGTGCCGGCGCGGCCCCTGATGTCCCTGCGCACGATGGCGCCGGCGGGTGGCACCCACCACGTCAAGACGGCGGTCGACGTGCGGATGACCTCCGCCGTGCGGACGGTGTCGCCGGCCGCGGTCCGCAACGGGCCGGCGGTGACCGCGCTGCTGCGCGCCCTCGCCGCACCGGGCCTGGACGTGCTGGCCGAAGACCGGGCCGGCGCCGTCGTCGTCGACGGCGAACCCTCCCGCAGCCTCGCCTACCTGCGGCGGCGCGCGCCCCGGCTGGCCGCCGGCGAGGTCGCCGTCCCGCTCGCCGCGCTGGCCGCCGCGGTCCGCGCCGGGCACCCGCTGCCCGACCCGCTCGGCTTCTTCACCGCCCTCGCCGGCGTGCTGCTCGACCCGCTGCTGCACCTGCTGCGCCGCGGCGTCGCGCTCGAGGCGCACGGCCAGAACACCCTCGTCGTGCTCCGCGACGGCCGGCCGGTCCGCCTGCTGTACCGCGACTTCGGCGGCGTGCGGATCAGCCCGGCCGCGCTGCGCCGCCAGGGCGTGCAGGCCCCGCCGCTGCACGGCGACCTGGCCACCGACGACCCGGCCGCGTTGCGCGCCAAGCTGCTGGCCGCCGCGGTCAGCGGGGCCCTCGCCGAGCAGGTGGCCGCGTTCTCCCGCGCCTACTCGATCATGCCGGCGCTACTGTGGACCCGGGCGGTCCGGCCCGAGCTGCGCGACGGCCGGCTGCCGGTCAAGGCGACCACCGCGATGCGCCTGGCCACCGACCCACTCACCGACGTGTGGGCGTCGCTTCCCAACCCGATGGCAGGCTGAGTGTCCGAGCTGACCGTGTGCGCCTACTCACCCGGCACCGTCCGCGACGCGGCCGCGCACACCGAGACAAACCTCCCGCCGCACCTGCGCGCACCGTTCCGCGACGCGCTGCCGGAAGCCGCGGCCGCCGTCGGCCGCCGGCTCCTCGGCGCGCTCTGGCGCGAGGACCTCGCCACCACCCGCATCCGGTACGAAGGGGTCGGGCACCCGCACGCGTTCGACCGGGTCGAGTTCGACGCGGTACCCGCCGACGACCCGGTCGACCTGCTCCCACCCTCCATCGTGGAGGGTCGCGGGTGGACGCTCGCCGCCGAGCTCGCCAACGCGGTCGTCAACCTCGCCGTCGCCTACGCCCGCCGGTCCTCCACACCGCCGCCCGGCGACGGCCCGGACGCCGACGCGGTGGCGCTCGAACGGCTCGCGGTCGACGGCCACAACCTGCACCCCTGCGGCCGCACCCGGATCGGCTGGGACGTCGACGACGTGCTCGCCCACGACCTGGAGGCCGGCACCACCGGCATCGGCTTCGTGGCGATACCCCGCGACGCGCACGTCGGCGACGACATGGGCGCCGCGATGGGCGGTGACGTGACGCCCGCCCCGCCCGGCTACGTCACCCAGCCGGTGCACGCCTGGCAGCGCGACGCCGTCCTGGCCCGCCGCCACCCCGACGTGCTGGTCCTCGACGGCACCGTCCCGGCCGTGCCCACCGCCGCGCTGCGGACGCTGCTGCTGCCCGGCGGCGGCTACCTCAAGCTCTCCCTCGACGTCCAGGTCACCTCCAGCCGGCGCAGCATCTCCGTCGCCAGCACCCGCAACGGCCCCGCCCTCTCCACCCTGCTGCGCCGCCTGCTGGCCGGCGAGGAACGCGTCGCGCTGCTCGCCGAGACCGCCGGCGCCGCCATGTCCGGCAGCCGCGACGCCTCCGCCATCCTCCGCGAAGGCCTCACCGGCCGCCTCGTACCCGGCGAGCGGGTCGTGCCCGGCGGCGCGCTGCCGCTCGTGGCCGGCGACCTGCTGGCCGCGCACGGCGGCGGCCCGCTCGCGTTCCTCGCCGACTACGCCCGCCTGGTGCTGCCCCCGCTGCTGCGCCTGGCCACCCGCCACGGCATCGCGCTGGAAGCACACCTGCAGAACTGCCTGCCCACGTTCGTCGCCGGCCGCCCGCACCGGCTCGTGCTCCGCGACCTGGCCGGCATGCGCCTGCACCGCCCCCGCCTCGCCGCCACCGGTGCCGCGCTGACCCTCTGGCCCGGCTCGGTGATCGGCACCGACGACCTGTACACGATGCGCGCCAAGCTCGGCTACACCGCCTTCCAGGCCCACCTCGGCGAGCTCGTCATCGCCCTCACGCGATACGGGCTGGACGAGGCGGCCGCCTGGCGGGCCGTCCGCGAGGTGGTCGACGAGACCTACGAGCCGCTGCGCGCCGACCCGGCCACCGCCTCCGCCGCGGCCGCCGACCACGCCGCATTCACCGCCGCCCGGGTGCCGCACAAGGCCCTGGTGCGGATGCGCCTGACCGGCGCCGGCGACGTGTACATCCCGGTCCGGAACCCGCTCCATGCTCCCTGACCTGGCCCGGCTGGCGTCGCCGGTCTGCGCCTACGTGTACGACACCTCGGTCCTGCGGGCGACGGCGGCGGAGCTGCGGGCGGCGCTGCCGGCCGGCGCCACCCTGCTGTACGCGGTCAAGGCCAACGGCCACCCCGCCGTCGTGCGGGCGCTGGCCGAGGTGTGCGACGGCCTGGAGGTCGCCTCCGGCGGCGAGCTGGCCTCGGCCGTCGACGCCGGCGCCCGCACGATCGCGTTCGGCGGCCCCGCCAAGACCGACGACGAGCTGCGCGCAGCGGTCGCCGCCGGCGCCCTGGTCCACGTGGAGAGCGTCCTCGAACTGCGCCGCCTGGCCCGCCTCGCCTCGGCCCCGCTGGACATCGCGCTGCGGGTCAACCGGTCCGGCGGCCTGGTCGGCGGCTCGCACCGGATGACCGGCGCGCCCACCCCGTTCGGCATCGAGGAGGCCCAGCTGCCCGCGGCCGCGGCCCTCGCCGCGGCCCTGCCCCACCTGCGGGTGGTCGGCTTCCACCTGCACGCCGTATCCAACAACCTCGACGCGGACGCGCACACCGCCTTCGTCGACGAGTCGGTCCGCTGGTCGGCCGCCATGGCCGCCCGCCTCGGGATCACCCTGTCCTACGTGAACGTCGGCGGCGGGCTGGGCGTCGACTACGCTTCGCCGTCCACTTTCGACCTGGGGCGGTTTCGCCCGCGGGAGCCGCCGCCCGGCGTGCGGCTCGCGTTCGAACCCGGCCGCTTCCTCGCCGCCCGCGCCGGCTGGTACGCCGCCGAGGTGCTCGACCTCAAACACACCCACGGCCGCTGGTTCGCGGTGCTGCGCGGCGGCACCCACCACTTCCGGCTGCCCGCCGCCTGGGGCTACAGCCACCCGTTCGAGGTGCTGCCCCGCTCCTTCTGGCCGTACGACTTCCCGCGCCCCGAGATCCGCGACGCCGAGGTCGACGCGGTCGGCGAGCTGTGCACCCCGCGCGACGTCCTCACCCGCGGCCAGCACGTCGACCGGCTACGCGTCGGCGACGTCCTGGTCTTCGCCAACGCCGGCGCATACGGCTGGGACATCTCCCACCACGACTACCTGCGCCACCCTCACCCCCAGATGCTGGTGGTGTAAGCCCCAGACGCCCAGCGGGCCAGGTCGCCGTCGCGGGCCAGGTCGCCGTCGCGGGCCAGGTCGGCGTCGCGGGCCCGACGCTCAGCGGGCCAGGTCGGCGTCGCGGGCCAGGTCGGCGTCGCGGGCCCGACGCTCAGCGGGCCAGGTCGCCCAGCAGGTCGAGGTCTACGCCGGCCAGGCTTTCCAGCAGGTGGAGGCCCTCGGCCGGGTCGAGGGGCACCTCGCTCGGCACCCCCAGCACCGCCGCGCCCGCCGCCAGCGCGCTCGTCACCCCGGCCCGCGAGTCCTCGATCGCCACGCACCGCTCGATCGGCACCCCGAGCAGCCGCGCCGCCAGCCGGTACGGCTCCGGATCCGGCTTCGGCGCGCGCACCTCGTCGCCGGCCACCACCACGTCGAAGTTGTCCCGCCCCAACGTCTCCAGCGCCACCTCGACCAGCGGCCGCGCCGTCGACGTCACCAACGCCGTCGGCAGGCCCGCCGCGCGGACCGCCCGCAGCAGCCCCAGCGCACCCGGCCGCCACACCAGCCCGGTGCGGAACAGCTCGGTCATCCGCCCCGCGATCCACTCCTGGCTGGCCGCCAGGTCACGCCACTGCTGCCCCAGGTCGGCGTGCAGGATCCGCATCGACGTGGCGGCGTCGCTGCCCACCATCGACACCCGCGCCGCCTCGGACAGGCTCCCACCGTACTCGGCGGCCAGCTCGCGGAGGGCGACATCCCACAACCGCTCGCTGTCGACGAGCGTGCCATCCATGTCGAACAACACGGCCGCCAGTCCAGTCACAACCCCGATCTTCCCCGATCCACCCCGCCGCGTGCCGCCCGCTGTGGCCGACACCTCACCCCCGAGGACGGACCCTCAGCTGACGTCGCAGGGGCCCAGCGACCCCTCGTACCCCTCGAAGAACGCGTCGGTGCGCTGCTCTGGCGTGCCGTGCGCGCCCGGCGCGAACCACGGCACGCTCGGGTCGTCGCCCACCGCCAGCAGCCCCTGCCGGAACTCGTCGATGTCACCCCGGTCCAGCTTCAGGCTGCCCGCCTTCACCGAGTCGCCGATGTACGCGCCGGCCATGCAGTCCGCCTGCAGCTCCTGCTGGATCGTGAACCGCAGCGCGATGCCCAACCGCGCCTGCACGGCGTGCGCGTACTCGTGGCCCAGCAGGTAGAAGACGAACGCGTCACCGATCTGCCGAAACGCGCCGACCGCGAAGTTGACGTCGTAAGCGATGAAGTCGCCCGCCGAGCAGTACGCCGCGTTGTTGCGCGTCAACGGCTCACCGCCGCACGCCACCTCACCCTCCTGCCGGTACGGGATGATCCGCCGCACCGGCTCGAACCCGCGCACCCGCTGCCCCCAGTACGCCTCGGCCACGTCGACCGCACCCTCGACGTCCCCCTGGAACTCCTCGGCGGTCATCGTGCCGTCTTCCCGCTCGCCAGGTGAGGCCTCCGCCGACGCGGGCGGCTCACCCTCGCCGTCCGTCCCCACGAAACAGCCCGCCGCGAACAGCGCCAGCACCAACCCGGCAACCCGCACCCACCGCATCGTCACGCCCCGTTTGTACCCCCGCCCGGCAACCCACAAGCGGGCCTGCCGGCTACTTGGCGTCGACGAGATTTCCGCAACGATCTGACCTGCGGGCAGTCCGTGATACGGCCTCCGATCTGGAGACGCGGAGCGTCGGCGCTAGCGCAGATCGAGCACGAACGCGTCGAAGGTCGGCGAGTCCGGAAATGGCTGCATAGTGCCGACGATCCGCCAGCCCCACCGCAGGTACGCCGAATGCGCCGGCTCGTTGTCCGGCCGCGTAAGCAAGGTCGCGCGTCGTTCGGGTCGTTCGGCGAGCAGCGCGTCGTGAAGGGCATGGGCGTAGCCACGGCCGCGCCAGGCCGGAGCGATCATCAGCTCGTTGACCGCGAAGGTCCGGCTGCCGTCCTCCCGGGTGAACGCCTGGTCGCCTTCGTACCCGCCGCGTAGGTGCTCCCACCATCGGGATCGCTCGGGTAGCGGGTAGCCGAGCGCGAAGCCGACCATCTCGCCGACGACGGTGCCGGCGACCATGGCGAAGCCGTCTCGGCTGGCATAGGCATCCAGCCGCTCCCCAGAACCGATCAGGCGTGCGGAACGGGTCGTCGAGCTGGCCGGCGTACACCTTGCGGTAGACGGCCAGCACCGGCCCACGCATCGCGCGTAGACCGGCCGCGTCATGCCGCTCGACGACCAGGTCGCTCATGCCCGCGCTCCGTATCGAGCAGGTCGAGTGCCTTGCTGGGCAGCCTGGGCGCCGGCAGACACGGCGGCGCCGAGATCGAGGAAGGTGCGCCGGTACACGTCATGGAACGCTACCGCCCCTGCCACGAGGGCGGGTTCAGATGGAAATGACCTCGAGGCCCGCGTCCTGGTATACGTCGGGGTGGGCGGTCACCACATAGACCGCTTCGTCGTGGGCGACCGGAAGGGCGGCGCAGGCACGGGCGACGGTGCCGAGCAGGTGAGCGGCCGACGCCACCTCGCGCCATTGGTCGCCGTGGAGCGGCAGCCACTCGGCGAATTCGTGTTCGCCGAGGACGGCCAGCAGCGAAAAGGCGTCTTTGTCGGCGCCTTGAGCGGCCTCGACGAAACAGAGAGCGGGCAGCCCGAAACGCACTTTCTCGTCGCTCAGCTCTCTGATCAGCTCACCGACCGCGAGCGACTGCGCCGCATACAGCCGGATGGCGCTGGTGTCCAGCACCGCCCGGAGGGTCACGCGGCGTGGAGGCGGTCGAGGAACGCCGCGTGACGCCGCTCGCGCTCCTCGGGTGTCCACCGCGCGTCGGCGGCGGCGAGCTGCGCCCGCACGTGCTCCCGCACCCGCGCGACCTGCTCGGGCGTGGCTTGCTCGTAGGTCAGGCCACGCAGCTCCTCCGGCAATGCCGGCACCGGCTGGGTGGAATGATCCGAGGTCGCCATGCCCACACACTACCGGCCATTGGCGCACGACGCCAACGCCGTGGTCCATGTGAGCCAATGACCGGGCCGCTCCGCGAAGAATGCCCGCACTCTATGAGCGAATGCCGCCGGAGAACATGCCATACGCCGGAGTATGGCATCGCTTCGCCGACAATTCCATTTGCGATCTGTCAATTAACCCGGAGCGAATAGAGGACGGGCTCCTACTTCGCGTTGAAGTAGTTGGCGTCCGGGTGGTGTACGACGATCGCGTCCGTGGCCTGCTCGGGCACCAGCTGGAACTCCTCCGACAGCTGCACCCCGATCCGGTCCGCGCCCAGCAGATCCACCACCTTCGCCCGGTCCTCCAGGTCCGGGCAGGCCGGGTACCCGAACGCGTACCGGCAGCCCCGGTAGTCGGTGCGCAGCAGCCCGGCGAGATCGGCCGGGTCGCTGTCGGCGACCGTGCCGCCGCCCGGCAGCACGAGCTCGCCGCGGACCCGCTTGTGCCAGTACTCGGCGAGGGCCTCGGTCAGCTGCACCGACAGGCCGTGCACCTCCAGGTAGTCGCGGTACTCGTTGCGGGCGAACATCTTCGCCGTGTACTCGCTGATCGGCTGCCCCACCGTCACCAGCTGCAGCGCCACCACGTCCAGACCCTCACCGGAGGGCCGGAAGAAGTCGGCCAGGCACAGCCGCCGCTCCTGCCGCTGCCGCGGGAACGTGAAGCGGGCCCGCTCGGCGTGCCCGTTTTCGTCCAGCACGACAAGATCGTTGCCCTCCGAGTAGGCCGGGAAGTACCCGTAGACCACCGCGGCCTCCAGGACCTTGTCGGAGGTCAGCCGGTCCAGCCAGTACCGCAGCCGCGGCCGCCCCTCGGTCTCCACCAGCTCCTCGTAGGTGGGGCCGGAGCCGCCCCGGGAGCCGCGCAGGCCCCACTGCCCCAGGAACGTGGCCCGCTCGTCCAGCAACGCCGCGTAGTCGGCCAGCGGGATGCCGCGGATGACGCGGGTGCCGAAGAACGGCGGCGCCGGCACGTCGACGTCGCGGGCCACGTCGGAGCGGACCGAGTCGTCGCTCAGCTCCGGCAGCGACTCGCTGACCAGCGCCCGCTGGCGCTCGCGCCGCTCCCGGCGGGCGGCCAGCGCCGCCTCCCGGGCCGGGTCGACCATCGGCGCCTCGCCCCGCTTGGCGGCCATCACCCGCTCCATCAGCGACAGCCCCTCGAACGCGTCGCGGGCGTAGTGCACCTCGCCGGCGAACATCGAACGCAGGTCGTCCTCCACGTACGCGCGGGTGAGCGCCGCACCGCCCAGCAGCACCGGCCAGCGCCGCGCGACCCCGCGGGTGTCCATCTCCTGCAGGTTCTCCTTCATGATGACCGTGCTCTTGACCAGCAGCCCGGACATGCCGATCGCGTCCGCCTGGTGCTGCTCGGCCGCGTCGAGGATCGCGTTGATCGGCTGCTTGATGCCGATGTTGACGACCTCGTACCCGTTGTTGGACAGGATGATGTCGACAAGGTTCTTGCCGATGTCGTGCACGTCGCCGCGGACCGTGGCCAGCACGATGCGGCCCTTGCCGCCGTCCTCGGCCTTGTCCATGTGCGGCTCCAGGTAGGCCACCGCGGTCTTCATCACCTCGGCCGACTGGAGCACGAACGGCAGCTGCATCTGCCCCGACCCGAACAGCTCGCCGACCACCTTCATGCCGTCGAGCAGGATGTCGTTGATGATCGACAACGCGGAGCGCGAAGCCAGCGCCGAGTCGAGGTCGGCCTCCAGGCCGTTGCGCTCGCCGTCGACGATGCGGCGCTTGAGCCGCTCGTCCAGCGGCAACCCGGCCAGCTCCTGCGCCCGCGTGGCCCGCGCCGACGCCACGTCGACACCCTCGAACAGCTCGATGAACCGCTGCAGCGGGTCGTACCCCTCCCGCCGCCGGTCGTACACAAGGTCGAGCGCCACCGAGCGCTGCTCCTCGGGGATCTTCGACATCGGCAGGATCTTGCTGGCGTGCACGATCGCGCTGGTCAGCCCCGCCTCCACGCACTCGTGCAGGAACACCGAGTTGAGCACCTGCCGGGCGGCCGCGTTGAGGCCGAAGGACACGTTCGAGATGCCGAGCGTGAAGTTGACGCCGGGGTACCGCTGGGCGATCTGGCGGATCGCCTCGATCGTCTCGATGCCGTCGCGGCGGGTCTCCTCCTGCCCCGTCGAGATCGGGAACGTCAGGCAGTCGACCAGGATGTCCGGCACCGCCAGCCCCCACCGCCCGGTCAGGTCGTCGATCAGGCGGGAGGCGACCCGCACCTTCCACTCCGCGGTACGCGCCTGCCCCTCCTCGTCGATGCAGAGCGCCACCACACCCGCGCCGTGCTCCTGGACGATCGGCATCACCCGCGCGTACCGCGACTCCGGCCCGTCGCCGTCCTCGAAGTTGACCGAGTTGACCACGCAGCGGCCGCCGAGCATCTCCAGCCCCGCCTCGATCACCGCCGGCTCGGTCGAGTCCAGCATGATCGGCAGCGTGGAGGCGGTGGCGAAGCGGCCGGCCAGCTCGCGCATGTCCTGCGCGCCGTCCCGCCCCACGTAGTCGACGCACAGGTCGAGCAGGTGCGAACCGTCCCGCGCCTGCCCCCGCGCGATCTCCACGCAGGACTGGTAGTCACCGGCGAGCATCGCCTCGCGGAACGCCTTCGACCCGTTCGCGTTGGTCCGCTCGCCGACCATCAGCACGCTCGCGTCCTGCGCGAACGGCACGTGGTGGTAGATCGACGACACGCCCGCCTCGGTGGCCGGCCGCCGCGGCGCGGCCTGCGAGCCGGCCAGCCGCTCGGAGACGACCCGCACGTGCTCGGGCGTGGTGCCGCAGCAGCCCCCGATGAGCGACACGCCGTACTCGTTGACGAAGCGGTCGAGGGCCTCCGCGAGCTCCTGCGGCGTCAGCGGGTAGCGGGCCCCGTCGGCGGTCAGCTCCGGCAGGCCGGCGTTGGGCATCACCGACAGCGGCACCCGGGCGTGCTGCGACAGGTAGCGCAGGTGCTCGGTCATCTCCGCCGGCCCGGTCGCGCAGTTGAGCCCGATCAGGTCGACGCCCAGCGGCTCCAGCGCGGTCAGCGCCGCACCGATCTCGCTGCCCAGCAGCATCGTGCCGGTCGTCTCCACCGTCACGTGGCAGATCAGCGGCACCCGCCGCCCGGCCTCCGCCGCCGCCCGGCGCACCCCGATCACCGCCGCCTTGGTCTGCAGCAGGTCCTGGCAGGTCTCCACGATCAGCGCGTCGGCGCCGCCGGCGATCAGCCCGGCCGCGTTCTGCTGGTAGGCGTCGCGCAGCGCCGCGTACGGCGCGTGGCCCAGCGTCGGCAGCTTGGTGCCCGGCCCGATCGAGCCGAGCACGAAACGCGGCCGCTCCGGCGTGGCGAACCGGTCGGCCGCCTCCCGCGCGATCCGCGCCCCCGCCTCGGACAGCTCGAAGATGCGGTGCGGAATGTCGTACTCACCGAGGGCGGCGAGATTCGCGCCGAACGTATTCGTCTCGACACAGTCCGAACCAGCCGCGAAGTAGGCCTCGTGCACCCCCCGCACCACGTCAGGGCGGGTCACGTTGAGCACCTCGTTACAGCCCTCCAGACCCTGGAAGTCGTCGTCAACGTCCAGGTCAGCGGCCTGTAGCATCGTGCCCATCGCCCCGTCGGCGATGAGGATGCGGTCGGCGAGCGCGTCAAGCAGCGAGTTCGGCACGCGTCAAGGTTAGTGCCCCACCCCGGCGGCCCGCGTCTTGGTTCGAGGCACGCTCGACACACCCTCGACCCGCCCAGCGGGGAAGGCTGCCGGGTCAGGTCACGCTCAGGCACGTAGTCTGAGACCTGTGACCGAGTTTGACGGCCTGCCGGTGCTGCGCTCCCCCGTGGCCATCGCCGCGTTCGAGGGGTGGAACGACGCCGCCGACGCGTCCACCGCGGCGGTCGAGCACTTGGAACAGGTGTGGGAGGCCAGGCAGATCGCGGCCCTCGATCCCGAAGACTTCTACGACTTCCAGGTGAGCCGCCCCACCATCACGATGGCCGACGGCGAGACCCGCCGCATCGAGTGGCCGACCACCCGCTTCATGCGCGCCAACCCGCCCGGCACCGACCGCGACGTCGTGCTCATCCGCGGCATCGAGCCGAGCATGCGGTGGCGCACGTTCTGCGAGCAGGTCCTCGAGCTGTGCCACAGCCTGGAGATCGAGCGGGTGGTGCTGCTCGGCGCGCTGCTGGCCGACGTCCCCTACACCCGGCCCCTGCCGATCAGCGGCAGCGCCTCCGACAAGGACGCCGCCGAGCGCTACCGCCTCACCCCCACCCGCTACGACGGCCCCACCGGCATCGTCGGGGTCCTGCAGGACGCCTGCACCCGCGCCGAGGTCGACGCCGTCTCCTTCTGGGTCCACGTCCCGCACTACGCCAACAACCCGCCCTGCCCCAAGGCCACCCAGGCCCTGCTCCACCGCGTAGAGGACGTGCTCGACCTCCCGGTCCCGATGGCCGACCTGGCCGAAGAGGCCGCCGAGTGGGAGCAGCGCGTCCGCGCCGCCGCCGAGCAGGACGCCGAGCTGGGCGAATACGTGCGCGAGCTGGAGGAGCGCGTCGGCGACGCCGGCATCCAGCCCCTGACCGGCGACGAGATCGCCCAGGAGTTCGAAAAGTACCTCCGCCGCCGCGGCGGCTCAGCGGGCCCCACCGCCGGCTCCTGGTAGAGCTTCATCCGCGCGCCAAGCCCCCCTCTCCCCGTTGATCAGGGACTTGGTGGGCGTGTCGCCCGGCGTGCCGTGCCCCAAGTCCCTGATCAACGGGGAAATCACGCTCGTACTCGGTGATGGTCGGCGTGTCGGGTGTGGCGCGGCACACCCTCTAGGGCATCCTAGGAAACTATGAGTATCAACCCGGGCGCGGCGGAGTTCCCGCATCGGCAGATCGCGGCCCAGCTGCGCGAGCGGATCCGGCGCGGCGACTGGGCACCCGGTGAGCGGCTGCCCTCGATCCCGGCCATCGCCGAGATGTTCGGGGTCGCCAAGCAGACCGTGCAGCGCACCGTCGACCAGCTGCGCGTCGAAGGACTACTGATCACCAAGCCGGGTTCGGGCACCTACGTGCGCGGCACCCGCCGCCGCCTCAACCGCCTCTCCCGCGGCCGCTACGGCGTGCACCGCGGCTACCACGCCGACCTGGCGACCCGCTACCGCCAGCACCTCGCCGACGTCGGCCGCGCCCCCGCACCACCCGAGGTGGCCGACGCGTTCGGCGTCCGCGACGGCACCGACCTCGTCGTCCGCCGCTACATCGTCCGCACCGACGACGTGCCTGTCGAGGTCGGCGCCTCGTGGTTCCGCGTCGACGACGCCGGCGGCACGAGCCTGGAGCGGCGAGAGGCTTTCGGACGCCCGCTCTACCTGGAGGCCGAGGAGGCGACCGGCCGCCGGTACGTCTCCGCGACCGACACCATCAGCGCCCGCCAGCCCAGCCGCGAGGAGGCCGAAATCCTGCAGATCCGGCCGGACACGCCGGTGCTCCACCTGCTACACGTCGCCTACGACGGGGACCACCGGCCGGTCGAGGTCGCCCAGGCCACCTGGCCCGGCCCGATGACCACCCTCACCGAGGAGTACAAGATCCCCGCGCCCACCCCGGACCCAGACCCCGACCCGGGCCTGGCCCTGGGATAGAGGTGCGGGCAAGACGCGAGGCCGGAGCGCGGGTGCTTTACACGGCTCTTGAACACCGCCGCGGGCTTCGTTGCCCTGAGTGACCGTCACGGTGGGGTGAGCGGCATCAAGTTCCAGATCTTGGAAAGTTATGGCGCTATTTCAACCCTAACTTTCCAAGATCCGGACGCACGCCATCCGCGGCGGTGACGCCGCGTTAGGGAGCTTGCCGGGGTCGCGGGCGGCTCGTGGGCTTGGCGGGCGGAGCTGGCAGCGGAGGCCGGGGATCTCGGCGAGCCCTGGCGAGCCGCCGGCCGCAGCGGACTCCGGCGGGAGCGACGGCGCCGCCGCTGACGCGGACCCGGGAAATCTTCTTTCAGAACCGCTCTAGTGTCACGTAATCGTGATCGTTTACTTTGAGTTGTTAGCGAGGAGTTTGCGGTAGTCGCGTTGGAGTATCGCGACCTTCTCGATGATCTGGTCGGCTGTGGCGGTCCATTTGAAGGGTTCGGCGTTGGCGTTCCAGTGGGCTACATATTCTTGGATCTTGAGGATGAGGTGGCGCAGCGAGCTGAACGTGCCGCGGCGGATGGCCTGCCGGGTGATGTTCCCGAGCCAGAT